>Ga0307507_10000565_pt1 | contig 79453 bp, 14 predicted proteins | sample 7_EM_MG_FD_207223 | JGI IMG/M metagenome (GOLD analysis project Ga0307507, IMG submission 207223) | Populus trichocarpa ectomycorrhiza microbial communities from riparian zone in the Pacific Northwest, United States - 7_EM | ecosystem: Host-associated > Plants > Roots > Unclassified | place...
AATTTAAATTATTAAAATTTATTATTAAGTGGTTGTTAAGATATTAAAGTGTGATTTTTCCATTTTTTGGTGTGTTTTTGAAGTGATTAGCTCACCCGTTTGACCAGCTCACCCGTGAAATACGTTATATCTTTATTAAATTAAAATATGCTAAGGCCTTCTTTATTAACTATAAGGTTTCTATTTTTAACATAAATATTACCCCTGCTTAGGAGCTTTCTAGCTCTAAAGATATTAATATGACAGTTAGTAGATACTACACTTTACTAAAATTTAGCTTATGTGTCTCTCCTATATCTATAGCATAGGTAATTATTTTCTTACTAAAGCTAAGTAGCGTAGCTTCTCCACTTACTGTCTTAATTAATAGTAGAGATCCTAGTATATATATACTAGTATTAAAGTTATTAACTAATTTGGCAATATGGGATTTGGCTTTAGTATTAAATAGTGTTTTTTCCTACTTAATTAGTAATTAATTTTTCCTATTTAGGTATACGTAGAGGTACCCTAACTCTTTCTTTGCGAATATATAAGCGTCGCTATTATCTAAGTTACTGCAAGCATTATTATTATCTAAGGAATTACTATTAGGTTATTTCTTTCTGCTTTTGCTACCTAACTTCTTTTACTAGGTTCCTAATATAGAATAAACTTCTTACCTATCTTTTCTTCCTATTTATAATATAACTTCTTATTTATAATAAAGCAGTTTTTAGGTTTATAACGGGCGTTTGGTTTCTTATAGTTCTTATCCATTCGGCTAGTAGATTTGGTCCTACGGTTATCGATAAGAGCCAGCCAATAGAATTAATGGGATCAAGGCTCCGTGACCATACGCGTATTTTTGATTCTGGTGTTCGCGTATGGCCCAACTCTCGTAGGACCTTACCAGCCGAAGAGATAGTCCTTTTCCTTGCTCTTCTCCCTATCCTCCTTTACCTTTTATATACCCTTCTTATTAGGCTTCCCCCTATATAGTATATCTCCCTTAGCCTTCTTATCCTTATTTTGTACCTTATCTATAATATCTTTAATTAGGGCGGAGAGTAATAATTAAGTTAATTCCTTTTAAGAGTTTAATTATTATTATTCCGTCTAGATAGGCTATATATCGAATAGGGCCATAATAAAGAGAATTAGATGCTATAATTTAGGTAGGGAAATGTTAAGATTCGCTAGCTTTTTAATAGCTTTCTTAAACGCGATAATAAAGTGCTTTATAAAGAATTATAATAATCCTCTAGGCGGCTACTATAGTTAAATTAAAATAGTAAAATTACTTTAACGCAAATACTATTAGCTAAAGCTTAAGTAGAAAGTAAAGGAGTATATTAGCTACTGTAAGAAGTGTTAAGTATATAAAATCCGAAGGTATAAGCTATAGGGTTTACTTAAATTAGTTCCTTCCGCTAGCGAACTATAGCAATATTACGGTATGGATTTTATTACGGATTTTCCGCTATCTAAGAATAAGTAAGGATAAATATATAACCCAGTTCTAGTACTTATTAATAGGTTATTAAAGTATGTCTAATACCTTCCCGTGAATAAGATAATTAATATATAAGCGCTTATAAACCTAATTAAGGAGAAATGCTTTTTTAAAGTAGATTAACTATACTCTATTATTACTAATTGAGGCAGCGTCTTTATAAGCCAGTACTTATTAGATCTATGCTTTTATTTAAAGATAGACTATCGCTATAGTATAGCTTTCTATTTATAGATAGATAGGTAAATGGGATACTAAAACTAGGAACTGGAGTCTTATTTGCAAATATATTTAAACTACTAGCAGGATAATTAGTATAAGCTACTTCCGTATATGGAGTACGCTTATAACTTAAATAATATATATTGAATTAGTTTGTACTAATCTAGATTACCTATAGCGTTTAATTGTTTGGATTTAATAGTATACCTAATAATTACTGGCTAAGGCCGTATAATTAATTATGGGATCTTACTAGGAAGTCTAAGGATATTTATAGGAGAGTATAAGGATACCTTAAGGAATAGGAGAAGTAATAGAAGTATATAAAGTAGAGCCTATAGGATACTTAAGAGTAGTAAAGACTTTAGTATAACCGTAAATATTAGGATAAGCATTTTGGCGTAGGTAATAAGGTTTTATTATGTTTAATAAATATTAAGACCTGTTAACTATTAAAGAATCTTAATATAAGATACCTAGATCCATTCTAAATTAAGGAACGAATTAATAAGCTAGCCTACTATCTCTAGCTACCCCTATCTATAGCCCGTATATATTTAGTATTTTATATAAATCCACTAGAGCTATAGCATAGACTACCGCCGGAAAAGAAATTCCGTCTAGGCCCAATTAAACACCCTAAAGTAGTAGGCGAGTGGTATAATGTTAAAGCTATACTACGCTATAAATCTGTTACAAATAAGCTTTAATATAAAGATAAATAGCTAGGCTAGCCCGCTAAGAACTCTATATAGAAACCAAAGGATTACCTTAATTATTATAAAAATATTCCAAAAGAATATTAGGACTAAGGTCCGCAATCTATAAATCGCAGAAAGCGCTCTAATACTATGGTGTTATCGAAACCTATAAAGAAAGATCGTGGCCGTAAAAGGCCCTAAAGAGTAAGAAATATGTCAAATTAGGTATAGAACGGACAGGCTCTAAAAACTATAAGGATTAGGGCTACGGCCTAGAGTAAGATAGGTCCCCAGCCTTTTTATATATATAGTATAGAATTAATAGGTATTTTGTTAAAATTGCATTCCTATTTATTAATTTATATTAGAAATAGTATTCCTATACCTTCCTAAATGCCTTATAAGGCCATTCTAAGCACTAGTTGAGATCCTCAATTACTACTATATATAAGAATAATCCTAAATACCTAAATTAAAAGCTACTATACCTTATTCTTAGGTGTAGGATTAGTATCTATTAGCCTACTAAGTAATAGCTAACGGGAATAAGATTTAGAACCCTTAGTAGGAGTATAGGTAGGTATAAAAATAGGGGTAGGCCGATAAGGTATAGAAGGAGTAGAGACTCTTAAACGCTTAGTACTAATAAAGCTTTTAAGGCGTAAGCTTATAATTAATAAAGATACGCTTAAGCCTAAAATAAATAGAGATATTAGCTAGCTGGTAAAGTCTAGAACTACTAAGACCTTATTACAGTAACCGTTAATTACCCATCTACTAGGTACCTAAAGGGTAACCTACCTAATACCGTATTATATTATGCTCTTTTAAAATCTAACGCGTATACGCGAACTTCTTATAGAAAACGGCGACCTTCTTCTTATTACCCCTATTTTTTACCCTATCCTAAGTATATTAACCTTACTCCCTTATTAGGTATTGCTAGCTGGCTTGCTAGGAATTATAGGCGGTATAAATGGCTATAGTATAGTCTTAAATTTAACCTATATATTTAGTATTAGCGCTAGAATAAGAAAGAGCCTAGGCGTTATAGTAGTTAAAAAATATTAAAGAAACGTTGCTACTTAGGCCTAGGTTATTAAAGCTTAAAGTTAGTAATGGAAACCTATTAAGAATAGAAAAGCTTACCTTAACGCAACTGCCGTTCTTAGTACATATATATTAATTATAAGGACTAAAGGTATTAGACCTTATATAGTAAATCTTATTATAAGCATCCAGAATCCTCTTATTAGACTTCTGGCCTTTAAAGGACGTATAGGCAAGATTATTTAGGTAGGACTAGTACTAATTACGGGTTAGTGGAGGTTAAGGGTTTATATATAGTGGTAGGGTTAAAATACGCTAAAAAATTGGCTTAAAAGAGTAGTTAGTAGGAGAATAAAGAGGTATATTAAAATATTAATAAAAAAGAAGAAAATATTAATAAGTATATTAAGTAAACGTGTAAAATTGGACGAAGGCTAATAATAGAAAGTAAAGTATTAAGGAACCGGATTAAGCTTAATAAGCAAAGTATCTTTATACTTTACTTTCTAATACCTTTCCGGTATATAGCCGCAACCTTGCTAATATAACTCCGTTATAATAGCGTAATTTAGAAGGAACGACACGCGTATTTGCTATTTGGCCATTACTTCCTTATAAGAAAAACCAATTCGCGGCCGGGGAAGGTAATTAAAACTTTAATTAAAGACGTATATGGGTTAAATTATACCTAAATAATACTATAATATTAAATAATAACATTATAGACGTTTTTAATAATCGTATAATAGCTAAAGGCACTATTATAAAGTATTTCTCCTATTAACTAGGCAGTAACGCTACGCCAATTTTATAATATAGGACCACTAGATTTAAAAGCATATACACTAAATCCTAGAAGATAAGTCTCCTTAATTAACTAATTAATACTTTAACTGTATCTAATAAGCCTAAGAGCAAATATAAAAGTAATATATTAGTAACGCAGAGGATTATAAGGAAAGATTATAGATTAATATCTTCGTAGTTAAAAGACAGCAATAAGCTAAGGCTCTATGCGTTAAATTCTATACTAAAAGGTTCTACGGAACTATACTAGGAGCACTAAATTATCTATAACACTTGTGATTAATTACAGACCGGCATAAAGGCTTAAATATAAAGTTATATAAAAATCCTTGGTTAACCTAGGTAGTTACCAGCATATTTCTAGTAGGCTTCTAATAGATCTTTAGGCAATCCTCGTGTCTTTTTTTTTGTTATATTTTTTTCTTATTAAGGTTTTTCAGGAGTTTAAAGTAGGGGCTAGATAGTTAGATTATATATAGCGGCATACTAATATCTCTCTAAACCCCTTCCGGAATAAGCCCTTATAATCTCCCTCTACCGCAAGGTAATAGTAATTAGGGGTTAACCGTAAGAAGTAAGGGGGGGGAGGGGGGGGGCAATATAAGGAATATTATTGTGGTCACCTTAGGTTGCCCTTAGGATAACCCCTAGACACCCCTTAGACGTCCGTTAGTTACGTGCTAGAGGTACGTGCCTATAGTATATAGTCTCTCCAATCCTAGAGGCCTTACCTCCTTAAGGATTCGTCTCCTCTACAATCTATCCTATTCCTATAATTGTGCCTTATAGCCACCTGTCTACTAAGTCCCCTTATAAGAAGAACCTTATTCTTAGTCTAGGTTTTAAGGAGTTAAATCTTCTTAATTAGTATATCTAATTCAGCGTATAGATCCTCTATAATATCTATTTACCTACCATTAAAAAACGTCTTTTTATTAAAGATAATATCCCTAGTAGAGATAATAATACCCTTATATGGGATCCGGATCCTATAAATATTAGTAAAGTTATAGCTAACAAGGTAGCTAATATAGGCTCGCGGATCTAGCTTGCTCAGCCTTTTCTTCTTTAGCTAGGTATCCGACATTATCGCGTACGCCCTACAGCCGTAGGCTTTTAGGTACGCTAGTTATGGTTTTCTTAATCTCCTATTAGCTAGGAAGGTATAGAACCTCTTATATAGCAATTTCCATCTATTACTTTCATATAGCGTTTAATCTTAAAGATATACTGCATAGTTAACTATCTCGTCCTATAGATTATGTAGTAGATTAGCAGCAATCCTTATTATACGTACTTTTTTAATAATTATACCCCCTAAGCGTTTAGCGGTACTATTTTAAGCTTAGGTATATAGCGCTAAAGGCTTAAATATAATCCTTTAAGTCCGTAGCCATTTAAGGGTTTTCCTTCTCCCTAGCTCGTTATCTAATCTAATGGTATTAACTTTAAGGTTATACCTAAGACAAATCTATAGGATAAAATCTTCAAGCATTTATAGTGTCTCTCTCTCTCCTTATTATGCGTTATTATTAAGTACAGAAAAGATCTTCCTAAGAAGGTATTATAGATAAGTATAACTTGTATAAATCCGGTATGCGCTTTCTTAAGGTTAGTCTAGTTAATATAGAGGTTAAGATAGGGTTTATTAATATTCCGATTTGTAAACCTTTATAAAATCTAACGCTTAATTTTAGTAAGACTGCAATATTAACATTCTATTATCTTAGGACCTTAAAGCTTAATACCTAAAGCGTTAATACCTAAATAATAAAGGCTTATAGATCTCGGACGCCCTAAATGCAAATACTATAGTTATGCATTACCTTTTAAATCTAGATAAATATCTCTTAATAATACTCTACGCTTCTATTAGCGGCGTAGTAAACGGCCTATATTAAATATTAATTTAAAGCTTCTAAATAGAACATACTTAATTACTTATTATCCGTAACGTTCTTCCATTTAATATAGGACTAAGTTATCCTTTTAAACTAGAAGATTGTTCTCTTCTTTATTATCCTAATAATATCCTTATTTTCAAAGTAGATAGAACAACACTAGATTAGTATTAAAGTCCGTATAAAAGGCAACGTCTTTAACATATAGGACTTCTTTACTCTTGTCTGGTCTTATAACTTAAACAGTAACATCGCCGTAACCTAGTATAGGCACTTCTAAGCTGCCGGCGATAACATATTCGTATCTTAGAGCTTTCCTAAAGTTATAAAAATAAAAGAGATTATTAAAGATATAGAGAGTGGTTCCTAAGTTAAGAATAGTTAATAGCTTTAGTGGATAGAGTTAACCGGTGTAAAACGATTCTAGGAATATCGCATTAGCTTCTTCCTTAATCTTAACTATCTTCTAACTCTCGTCTTGTCGTTATTAAGCTTTATTAGTATCTAATTTCTTAAGCTTAAGTTGTTCCACTTAGGCAGCTAGATCCTTATTATGCTCTACCTTTATAAGTACCCCTTTTATATATATACCTACAGCTTTAAATCCCTTAGGCCTTTTGTACTTAAATAGGTACCAATAGTTAGGAAGGGTATATCCCCTTATATTATATGCTAGGCATTTAAGGTTCTTTAATCTTTTAGAAGAAGACTTTTTTTTTAATTAAATTTGTCCCTACCCTTTTTTGGCTATAAGATAGGCTATTCCCTCTTCCTTTTATACCTTTAGTAGCGAAGATATACTCTTTAGATCCTCTTGTAAAGTCTATATTAAATACACTCCCTCTTACCGTCGTGGGTAGTATGACTTTTAAAAGGTTTTAGAATGCTTCTTATAGCTCCATTACTACTTTGCGGTATCCTAATAAGTAAGCCTTTTTGGTATTATTTAACTATTTTGTATATAGAACAAAATAGGTTTTACTTATAGGTTATATATTACGGACCTTATATCGGCAGTAGTACGACTATTAAGAGACGACATAAACGGACTAGTGGTGGAAGTATGGGAGGCGCTAGAACCAGTTAAACTATAGGATGAGGGGTAACCAAGTTATATAATATATTACGTTACTAGGTTTAATACGTAGAAACATAGAAACGTAGGAACGTAAGGGACGTACTAACGTACTAACGTACCAACGTACTTAGTTATTACTATAAAAAGGAGTTATATATTTAAAGGACCATAATCCCTACCTAGATAGTTCCTATCTTTATAGTAAATCTTAGAATATAATTAGAGTTAATCTATTAGGCAACTACTCTACCAGTTATTATTATATTGTTAACTTCTTATTTACCTACACACCTAGCCTATTAGCGAGTCTACCGTAGTATTTCCTATCAGGATTTATTATACATTTACTACTTAGTTATGGTATTAATAAAGTTAAATAATATGCCACTGAAAGCACTAGTTATAACGCTATTAATGGTGGCAACCACCTTAGGTACTAGGAGGGACACTAGTATAAGGGATACTAATTCGCAACTAGTTATAGTTGGATAGTTACAGGAAATAGTTAACTGGCTATAAGATAATAATAAGGCACTTAAAGACAGAATTAATGGTATTAGCGTAGCTAAGGTTAAGTTACCCTTAATTAAGCGATTCCTAGGGGAGAAGTTAAAACTTAAGGGATTCCTTATATAAATGTACTTTAAGGTAATATAAGAGGGAGCGAAACTAGCGACAGTTATAGATTAAGTAGTATATATAGGACTATTCCTATTAGGGGGAGTACTTAAGTGGTTTTAGCCTTACCTTACGGAGATATAAGTAAACGGTATATTAACTACTAACTAAGAAGTACGGTATATATTCTTTGGTTAGAATAGATTTGCGAAATAATTAATATAGATGTTTAGAGACCCTAAGGCGACAACTATAGTAGAAAGAAAACTCCAAAATCTAGTACAATGTACTTTAGTAATTAAGTATACAACGTAGTTTTAAATGCTTGCTATGTAAGTTCAATGGAATAATTAGGTGCTTATAGTATAGTATAAATAAAGACTTAAGGTAAAAGTCTAGGACGTAATAATTCTTATAGAAGACACAACTACTATATAAGAATTAATTAACTAGTTAATAAATATTAATAATAGGATCTACTAAACGGAATAAGCTAAGAAAGGGCAAGATAGAGTTCTATAGTTATATAAGGCGCAGAGTACGCATTAATAGACGCAGAGTTAAAAACTATAGACTAGCGGACTAGAGCCAATAGACCTAAGTAGTACTAAAGAATTTAGAAGATAAAATAAAAAACTATAGAAACTTAGAGGTTAAGGATTAAGTAATTATAGGACTAAAGAGCATAGGCTAAACTAGAGATCTTAGCAGTAGAAGATATTTAGGCGGACTCTATAATAAGAAGAATGGTTTAAAAAAGGAGCTTATATAAATTATAGAAAATAAGGTTATTTTGCTAAAGACTATAGAGATAGTTAGAGTAACCACGCGGTAAAAGGTATTAGGTTATTAGAGTAATAATAATATAGATATAAGTGTATTACGCGGGACTAAGGAATATTTAATTAAATACTTTATATTTTATTATAATAACGCATGCCAAAATTATAAGGACGCTAAGTATGGCGCAAGCTATTAGCTATAAGAGCTAGAGTTAAGAGGACTTAAGGGAACTAGAGAGTTAGATAAAGAATAAGATTAACTCTATAAGCTAAATTAAGATATTATAGTAATGTGCGGATAAAGATTAGTAAAAATAACAATAGAGTTAGAGTACTTATTAATTAATAGTGATAAGGAAGAAAAAGGGACTAGCTAGAGGTACCTAAATCTTAGTAATATAATAGAAGTAGAGACTAAAACTACTATAAAATAAGGTTTAATAACGGGCATTATAACATCGTTAGATACGGCATCTATTACTTTATAAGACGGAAGGAGTAATATTTAAAGAAGATTAAGCAAGCAGACAACTACTAGTATTAGCTTACTACTTAATAAAGGTAAAAGGTTACAGGCTTAAGATTTTTAAGATAAGATAAGACATACCCAAGAACCTATAATAGATAATAACTAATAGGATAGGGCAGAGGCTTAGTTTAAAGGTAAATAAATAAGTACGAGATAAAGATTCCTAGGGAGCTAAGATTTTAAAGAATAAATAAGGTCTATAGCAATCCTAGGTAAACACAGTGTTTGGCCTAAAGGTTAAAAAGTTAATATGACAATTAAGAAGTAAGAAGACTTTAAGAATTTAGCTATAAGACGCAGAAAATAAGAAAGCATAGATAAGTTTAGGCAATAAATTATTATATAGCAAAAACAGAAACTAGACTAGAGATCTAGCGTACTAGGACGTATAAGGGACAGAGTACTTATATAAAAGATTATAAATAGGCCAAAGATAGGCATACTAAAAGCTAAGTGGTTAAGCGATCTAGAGGAGGAGGAGGACCTAGGAGTTCCAACTTAATTTATAGAAAAATATACTAAAGGTTACAACAATGCAGCAATAAAGAGATACTTCCTTATAAATAAATTATATACACTTACGGAGCTATGCCGCAAGTAGTATAAGTAGCGAAAAAATAATAAGTAGGAAGACTTCTATATATAGCTAGACAAGAAAGTTATATCAGACTAAGCTATATCTAAAAAGCAGAGAAGTTATATTAAAGGGGCATTAATTATAATATTAAAGAACCTAGAGAAATAGACTATAAACTAAAAAGAGATAATATAGATATTAATACTAGTAAATAATATAGTGACGTTTAGATTAATACGGAAGAGGTTTAAACTTAAGGATAAAGATAAGCTAAGAGTTAACCTAAAGCACCTAGCGCATTATACATTAGCGTGAATTATATATGTAGACAATATATATAATATGCATAGGACACCCAAGGACAAATATTATAAGTATCTAATAAGAACATACTAAATAATAGACAAGAATTAATACTAAGACGCTAAGTATATATATAGATAGCACCTAGTAGAAGTTTAGGAGTTAAATAACTTAATATTTTAATTAGAAAGATTCCTTACGGAAGAATGCTTAGACAGATAATAGTAGTGGGAATGCTTAGAAAATATATATCTATAGCATATTAAGGAAAAGAAGTAAACTAAGTATTGGCCTAAGGAGAACTAAATATAGTTAAGATCTAGCAGCTAGTAGTTAGGAAAAGGCGAGGTCTATAAAACTAGAGGGGGCTAGTAGTAAAGCCTTAGACCCTTAAAGAAATTATAGGATAATACCTAAATTTATAAGTTAACTAGTAAGTTTAAAAGTTTAAAGTGTTAGTGGATAGTAGAGTAATAAGAAACCATATATTACTAGTAGTAGTTAAAAGAATAGGACTGCCTTATAGACAAAAGGAGAACCTATACCCGTTAATAATAATTTTAGGAGGTCTAATAGCCTATAGAGAAGTATTATTAATCTTAAAACAGGACCTATTTAGATAACTACTAAAGAAAGACAAGTTAAGATGTCTTTTAATATCCTACTATTAGGAAAGAATAAGGCAATACTAAAAATGTCTTAGTTACGGGAATACAATCTAAAGATTAATTAGGTTATAGGCTAGGTTAATATTAGGGATACTTAATAGCGTAAAGCGCAATAAGCTACTAAAATAGTATAGTACCAAGTTGGAGCGACATATAAAGCAACTAAGTAAGGCTTAAGTTATATACTAAAGAGATACTATAAATATAGCAAAAAGTTATAGAGCCCGGAAAGTAAAAGGCTGTTAAAGTATGCAGTATAGAACTATAAGATAGAATTAAAACTAGAAATAAGTCTAAAGTTCTTTTTAATATATAAGCTTACTAAAACGGAGTCAGTAGCACTTAAAGAGTTTATCTAAGAAAACCTATAAAAGGGATATATTAGACCATTATAGTTATTAGCGGGATATCTAGTGTTGTTTATACTAAAACGAAAAACTTAGGATGTGCATTAACTATAGATAGTTAAATAGTATTACTAGAAAGGATAGGTATTCTTTATCCTTAATTAGCGAAATTTAGGATAAGATCGGCAACGCGTAAATCTTTATAAAAATATATCTAAGATAGGTATACTATTAAATTAGGATTAAGAAAGGCGATAAGTAGAAAGCAGCCTTTAGGTTAAAGGAAGGACTATATAAGCTATTAGTTATACAGTTCGGACTTATAAATGCACTAATAGCGTTTTAAAAATGAATTAATAGTATATTAGGAGAACACCTTAATAAATTTGTTACAGTATACCTTAATAACATTATCATCTACTTAATAAGTAAGGAAGAATATGGAGAATACGTTAAGTAGGTCTTAAAGAGACTATAAAAAGAAAAGATGCTAATATAAGGGCGCGAAAAGGCTTTGGAGAAGATTTAAAGGAACAAATATAAATTCTATCTAATCTAAGGGTATATAGCTCTTGCAGAGTATAAGACGTTGCGTAAAGAAGAGAAAGGAACATAGGAAACTTGTAACTAAATATTTAAGGTCTTAGCAGCAGACGCATAGGCACGAACCTACGCAGATTTCAATAGGTTTTAATCAAATTCTATTATATTAGTGGAATTTAGTGGAATTTAATTAAGTTAGCAGAATTTGGCAGAATTTAATCAACTTAGTAGAATTTGGCAGAATTTAATTAAAGTGTTAGAATTTATCTATTAAGTGTTTCACTAAGATATTTTTACTATAACTAGGCTAGTCCCGTTATAGTACCCCCCCCCCTTCCTTTAGCTAAAGGTCCAAAACAATTTAAATTAGTCAAGAATTTATAACTTATCACGTTATAAGCATTGTAATATATTTTAGGTTCTTTTTAATTTTAAGTTTCCTACTATTGTGTTTTGTATCTTTATGTTAGGTAGCAGTTATTTACCTTTATATTATATCCATCCAGCTAAAGTAGGCCGCGAAGGATAGTCTTTATGGAATTCTTTTACTAGGGAAGGCGCGTTAGCCTTAATCTATTTATAGGTTTCCCAGGTTTATGTTTTATATCCTTCCCACTTAATAAGAAGTTTAAATTATTTAGATTATGTTTTCTATCGTATATTATTAATTAAGTTAATAAAGTAAAAACTATTACCGTTGTTAACAATTATAGGAGGTAGTGGCGGCACTTTATAAGTTATAGGATTACCTTTTAAAGGTTATAATAAGCTTACATAAAACGTTGGGTGTATTTTTATTTTAGTTAGCAGTTTAAGCTTATAGGTATACGGGCTTAGTTTCTTCTTAATTTAGTATAGGCCCGTGAACTTCTAATTAAGTTTCTTTAAGGGCCGTTAAGTCTTTAGGTTTTGTATATTTAGGTAGGTTATATTACCTTCCTTAAAGTCCTATGCGGGAGCTCGTCCTTTATTGACATACCATTCCTATAACATTTAAGCGTATATTAATTTACTTTATAATAGTTCCATTAACTGCTTTATTTAATTAGCGAAGTTATATATGTCAATTAACTAGATCCATTTAATCGTGGGTTCTATTATATTAATATTAGGTTATAGTTTAAATCCGAGTTAAAAGTCTTATCTATAGGTCGCGTAGAATAGTATCGCGCCTATTAATATATTTATTGTATTATTTGCAGTAAACTTAGCTAAAGGTAGCCATTTTTCCCAGTTATCTTGTAGGTAAAAGTAGTATATTTATAAGTATTATTCTATAATCGCGTTTATAATTTCGGTTTAGCTATCTATCTCTAAATAAAATATAGTTAAGGGTCGTGTTTAAATACTTAATTGTTTATATAAAGCTTACTAGAAGTCTAAAATAAACTAGCTTTTATAGTTGGATATTATTAAGTTAGAAAGTTTATATAGCTTAAAGATGTATTTAATAAAACATTTAGCTACTAATATTGTATTAATTAAGTCTATAGGAATTATATGTCGTATTTTTATAAGGCGGTTAATAACTACTATAATATTTATAAACCTATTACTATTAGGCAAGTTAACTATAAAGTTAATTAAAATATCGCGCTACTTTTATATTAGAATTGGTAGCAGTTAAAGTACTCCTTACTTCTTTATATAAGAGGTCTTTCTATATACGTATATCCTATATACTTAAACGTATTTTTATATATAGTTGTATATTATAGGCCAGTAATATACTTATTAAACGATCTTATAAGTTTTTGCATGGCTAGGATATCCTACTATAGGGAAGTTATATATAAATTTAAGTATCTTAAATCGTAAGGGTTTAGAATTCGGAACTACTATCTTCTATTAATAGTACAATCGATTATTTTAAATTTCGCATTTAGCGGGTGTAATATCCTTATGCTATCATTTTCTAGTTTAGATTGCCTTTATTACATCTACTATCTATATATTATTCTTATATTTGTATTTTATTAGTTTATTAATTTTTATTTCCTATTTATTGACTTCTAATTTATTTCTATTAAGTTCCATATCTAGAAATATAGGATGTAGTTTTTTAAAACGTTTAGGGGGTAGTAAGATCTGTAATTAATTTATAATCCGTTTATCTAAAGCGTTTACAGGTAAGTCCTATAATTGTTATATTAATATATTAGGCTTTTAATTAAGTTTGCCCGGTTAATATATAATCTTAAAGTTAAATTATAAGAGGTATTCGGCCTAATAAATTTAGCGCTATATTAATTGTTTTATAGTTATAAAGTATTATAGGTTCTTATAGTCTGTTAATATATATATTAAAAACAATAATCCTTCTAGCTTAGGACACTATTATTTAAAGTATCTAATAATCGCAAGTAGTTCCTTATTATATATCTTGTAGTTTAATTTAGTAGGGGCGAGTTTCCGGAAGAGAAAGGCTATTAGACATAGTTTGCCATTCTTATTATATTATAATAACACTCCCCCTAGCGTATAATTAAACAAGTTAGTTTTAATAGTATATTTAAGGTTAGGGTTAAAGTAAGTAAGAATTAGAGCAGTTATAAAGCAACGTTTTAAATTATTAAATGCTTATTTATATCTAGCGGTTTATTTAAATTTTATATTCTTCCTTATTAGGTTTACTAATAGCTAGGCAATTTCTAAGAAGTAGTTAATAAATTAGTAATAGAAATTTATAAATTCTAAAAATCCTTAAATATTTTATACGTTGCTAGGGCTTTCCTAGTTTATAATTGCAGCAACTTTCTTAGGGTCCATTTTAATTCCATTATAGAATATAATTAAGCCTAAGTATATAACCTTAGATGCGTGGAACTTGCATTTCTTAATATTGCATTATAAGCCCGCGTCTTATAAGCGTTTAAGAACTATTCTAATATATTTCCAATATTTAAAAAGCAAGGACAAGTAAATTAAGATATTATTAATATACGCGGTAATAAATATATTAAGAAATTCACGAAGCGTATTGTTAATATATTACTAAAACGTACTAGGACCGTTCTTTATACTAAATAGCATTACTAGGTATTTAAAGAGTCCCTATTATATATAAAAAGCTATATACTTTTTATCTCCTTTATATATACGGGTTTTATTAAAGGCGGCAACTATATTAAGCTTTATAAAGTACCATACCTTCGCTAAATAGTTAAGCGTCTCTTAAATTAAAGGAATTAGATATCGGTTTTAAATTATAATTACATTTAGAGCTTAATAATCAATATAAAATCTTAAGCCTCCTCCTAGCTTCTTAATAAATAGTATAGGTAAGGCAAATAGAGATTAACTAGGGCAAATAAATCCTTTTTCTAGATGCTTATTAAGGTATTATCGCATTATAAGCAGTTCTTCTTATAATATACCGTATAGCGGACCAAACTTTAGTGTTATACTAGGTTTAAGTTCTATCTTAAAATTATATTTCTCTTAGTACAGGGCTAGTTAGTTTATAAAACGTTTTTTAAACTTATTAATTAGGTCATGGTACTCTTTAGGCATAAAAGGTTAAGAATTAGAATATTATTTTGGTTTTAGTGCTTTCTTAATATCTTCCATAGTTATAGTAAAGATTTTATAATCTTATCTTTTTGCTAATAAGATAAAAGGCGCGGCCTATATTATATAAATTTTAAAAGGTTTTAATATAACATCTTTACATTCTTTACCACAATCAGTAGTTATAGATTTATTATATTAGTTCAAGGTTTATAGTAAGGGTAATTTATATTATATTAAATTTAAATAGTTATGCGCATATTTATAAGGCAAATGGTTTTTTAAGTAGTAACTTTAGCAGTAAGTTATACGGAACTTTAGTATTTCTTTAACCCAGCTAATTAAAGGGTTATGTTATTTTAGCTATCTATATATAAGTATAACTTTATATTACTTTAAGGGTATTATAAACAGGGAGATATGTTTAAGGGTATTATAAACAGGGAGATATGTTTAAGGTATTTGCCCATCTACATTTTTACTAGGGCGTAGTGCGTTATTTCGCCATATATTAAGGGTTTGCCATTAAAGCCTTATAGGCCTTAGGGCTTATTAAGTTTCTTTAAATTTAGGCGTTAAGTTTTTATATAGTTTATATTAACAAAGCCTATGCTAGTGGCTCTGCTATTTATTAGGATTTATACCTTCTTCTATTTTTTAAGTATTTAAATTTTACCAAGTATATTAAGGGAGTTATGCCGTATATCAGCGCTAGAAGAGCCTAGACACTTATACTCTTCCACTTTTTATCCTAAGGCGCGACTTGGCCTTAGAACGATTTATTTTCCAAGTTAACTAAGGGCGAGATACTTTATAGCGTCTAAGTACAATTTATAAAGCGGGTATAATTTAAGAATTAAGTACAACTTAAGGATTGGGAGGAACTACGGCGGACTTTTTTCAAACGGTAAGTTCGGCAATACTTTTAAATATGTCCTTTTTTACCGCATCTAAAGCATTCTCTATTTATGGCTTAAGTTCTTCATTTATCGGTTCCTAAAGGTGCATAAAATTGAGCGGCATTAAGGTCCATAGGGTTGTATATAGGGCTTTTAGGTTTTAAAGACGGATCGAGCTTTAGGGTATATACCAGTTTTATAGAGTTTAAAACGCAAGGTATAGTTAGCTTTAGAGAATAAGTCTATTTATTATATTAAAGGTCCTTATTAATTTGTTAATATATTATAGCAAATTCGGATAGGTTCTTTAGTAATTTTTTACCTACTAACTAGGCTCTAATCTTATCTAAAATAGCTTATTAAAGAGCAGCAACTCTAGTAGCTTTATTCTAATCTGGCTCGCCAATAAGATCTAAAAATTCCGAAAAGAAGCTAGTAAAGTCTCGATTCCATTATTATAGGTTTTTAAGTTTAGTAATAGCTATATATTTACGGCTGGCGTTATTATACATTCGTTTTAGCAGAGAGATAAAGGTTTTAAAATTAACAAAAGTGCTATTATAGAAGAATAGATCTATAGTTTATATAGCGTCCTTACTTAAATAAGACATTCTATAGCTAACCTTACTAGCCTCAATAGGGTATTAATTATAGTTTATTAAGAGTTTAAGACGGAGCTTGGTTATAAAGGGACGTAGGTTATTTTAGTTTTTATTAAACATTAAAGAATTAGGGAGCTTTTTAGATTTTATAATAGGTACTGGGTTTGCTATAGGTATAGGTTAAGCTACTATTACTAGTTTAGTATTCGCATTTAACGTATTAGGTTTAGGTTCCATTATTTTAATCTTATTTATAGGTATTACTATTAAGGTCTATAATATAAATGCCTTAATATTGCGGAATTTTTTATGGAGTGCTTCCATTAATTGCTAGTACTAGGCTTCTAGTATAGCCCGCTGCTAAGCTAAGGCGTCTATAAAGGCCTATTGTATTATGGTTAACTGTTCCCTAACTAGGGTTATAATACTTATAGTTATTAAAAGGGATTTAGGTTTGTTTACCATTTTAATAGTAGTTATTTTAACGCAACATAATATAAGGGCGCGAAGAGGCTTTAGGGAAGATTTAAAGGAATAAATATAAATTCTATCTAATCTAAGGGTATATAGCTCTTACAGTGTACAAGACGTTGTGTAAAGAAGAGAAAGGAATATAGAAAACTTACAACTAAATATTTAAGGTCTTAGCAGTAGACGCGTAGGCACAAGCCCATGCGGATTTTAATAGGTTTCGACCAAATTCCATTACGTTAGTGGAATTTAGTGGAATTTAATCGAGTTGGCAGAATTTAGCAGAATTTAATTAAAGCATCGGAATTTATCTGTTAAGTATTTTACTAAGACATTCCTACTATAACTGGGCTAGTCCCGTTACAGCTAGTAGTAATTAAAAAATGCGAGATCTTTACTAGGAAGACCGATTTTATTAGATTTATTATTAAACTTAGAAAAATTAGTATAGACCTAAAAAAAAGTTAAAGCTATAGTAAGTTAGTAAGAACTAGAGAACGTTATATAGTTAAAATCATTCCTAGGGTTTTGCAACTACTATAGGAGGTTTATAACATAGTAGTTAAAAGACATTAAACCGTTTATAAGACTTATAAAAAAGGAGGAACTATAAATATAGGGTAGTAAGCAAAGGAAGCTATTTAAAGAACTTAAGAAATTATTTACCTAGGATCTAATTCTTAAAATCTACTAACTAAAGTTAGATATAGTTGTAGAAATAAACGTATTAGACTTTATACTAAAAGTATATTTACTATAGAAGCACTAGAACGTATAGCATCTAATAGTATATTATAGTTAAAAGATAACACTACCGGAACTAAACTATAACATTTATAATAAGGAGTTATTAGGTATAGTTACAGTACTTAAAAAGTAGAAAGTATTCTTATAAGGCATAAAGAAACTATTTATAGTTAAAATGGACTATAAGAACCTAACGAGGTTTTTAATAATAAAAGAACTTAATTATAGATAGATTAGATAGGCGGAAATGCTTATAGAATACCTCTTTAAAATTTAGCATACTAAGGGTACTAAAAACGCAAGAGTAGATGTACTTAGTAGATAGGCAGAACTACAGAATAATAAAAAACTATTAGGCGCTATGTTATAAAAGATAACGATAGATTAGTTAGGTATAATTATCTAAAACTAGTGGCTATAATAGAAGAAAGACTAGAATAAGTTTATAAGACGCTAGAAAGTGAATAGTTATAAAAGATCTAAGAAGTATAGAAAGAGGATTTAGAATATAAGGACTATATTAATAGGGAAGCGATATATGTTCTAAAGTTAATAGTAAAAGAGTTTATTAAGAAATTCTATAAAGGAATAACTTAAGGACATAATAGAGCTATAGGTCTAGTGTTAAGACTCTAAAAGGAGTACATTATTAATAGAATTTAGAGATTAGTAAGATAAACTACTAAAAAGTATTTAGATTGCTAAGGGAATAAACTAAGAAGGTATAAGCCGTATAGATGGCTATAACCTATTAAAATACCAGAAGAACCGTAGGAGGTTATATTATAGGACTTTATTATAAAACTACTAAAGTTAAAGGACCCTATTACCAGATAGGATTATAGCGCAATCCTAGTAATAGTAGATAGGTTAACTAAGTAGGGCTACTTTATAGCATATATAGAAGAAATCTTAGCGGAGGATATAGCTAGAATCTATATTAAAGAAGTGTTTATAAGACATAGAGCACTAATAAAAATTATATCGGATAGAGATTTAAGATTCGTAGTAATATTCTAGGAGATATTCTTAGCAGAATAAGGGGTTTACGCAGTAACGTTAATAGCATATTACCTATAGATAGATAGCTAAATAGAAAGACTAAACTAAACGCTAGAATAATACTTAAGGCATTATATTAACTATGTACAAAATAATTGGGTATTATTATTACTAATTAATATAACACTATAGAAAGGGATAGGCATATTACCTTTTAAGGCGAATTATGGATATAAGCTAAGAACATTATTATCGCTATAATAAATAAAGAAAATAAGTAGTACAGCTAAGAAAAGAATAGAGAACTTAATAAATCTTTATATACACCTTAAGGAAATAGCTAAACTAGTATAAACAAGAATAAAAAGGTACTATAATACTAAGAGATCAAAGGGACTAGATCTTAAGGAGGGGGATAAAGTATAGCTACTATATAAAAATTTTAAAAGTCGACAACTAAGTAAAAAGTTAGACTATATTAAACTAGGACCATTTATAATTAAAGTAAAGATTTTAGAAGTTACATATAGACTAAAGTTGCTAAAGAAAATAAAAATCTACCCTATATAGTATGTTGCAATACTAGAGCCAGCATATGGAGATATTAAGCCGCCAGTCTATAAGGCAGATATATATAGAGGTTAAAAGGAGGATAAATAGGAAGTTTTAAAAATTGTTAGTTATAAGGACATTAATAATAAAATATAGTATAAGGTTAAGTGGATACGCTATAATAAGACTATCTAGAAACTACTAGACAACCTAAAAAACGCTATAAGAAAGGTATAGAAGTATTAGAGAAAATTAGGCTAGGTAATATTAATAAGAAAGGATTATTAAAGAATAAGTTACCTAAGGGGGACCTAAGGGGATTAACTACTAAGGTATTTAAAGTTATTTTTGTATCTGTTAGACACAAATCCTTTTTAGCTAACGCCTCTTCCTACTTAAGTTTAAGGAAACCCTACTTAGCAAAACGCAACTTCTTTAAATAAACCTTTTTACAAACCCTTTTAAGACGGGTTAGTTAAGTATAAGCAGCTAGTTAAGCATTAAGTATACGGGACTCTTTAGCACGAAGGCGCTGCACTTTAACTAGGGCATAATCCTGCTTATTACATAAACGCTAAAGATTGCTATAGGTATCTAAGAGTTGGTCTTCTAACTTCTTAGCAGCAAATTAGATCTAAAACCCTATAATAAATTTAGCAAGGTACCAGACGCCTATAAAGGATAATAAAATGCATACACTTAGTATTAGAAATAGATTGGACATTATATAACAACTGCATATTTAATTTTATATACTTAGCATAAGAAGAAGGTTAGCGACTAGACGGAGCCGTAATTATAATATATACTAACTTCTTCTTAGCATAATGGGAATATAATGGCATAAGTAAGAAAATAACAGTTATTAGCTAGTTATAACAATTAGATAATAAGGATCTAATAGGAGGTATTAGAAATAATAAAGGTTATTAAATTAAGAACGAGAATGCCATACCTCTAGTAGATAACTTAGAGATATAAAATATCTTTAAGAACAAAAATAAAGAGAAGGGGGATAGTATTACAGACCTTATATCGGTAGTAGTATAACTACTAATAGAGAATATAAACGGATTAGTAGTAGAAGCGCAGGAGGCGCTAAAACTAGTTAAACTATAGGACAAGGGGTAACCAAGTTATATAATATATTATATTACTAGGGTTGGTATATAGAAATATAGGAACGTAGGAACGTAAGGGATATACTAACATACTAACGTACTAATGTACTTAGTTATTACTATAAAAAGGAGTTATATATTTAAAGGACTATAGTCCCTACCTAAATAGTTCTTTTCTTTATAGTAAATCTTAGTGTCGGGAATTAGGCAAGCGGTCGTCACGTAACGCCGCGGCACTAGCATAGCGAGGAGTCTTAAGCTCCTCGCCCTTCCTCATTCCAATAAAATAAAGCTATTAACCAACATCACTATAACCTACTCAAGTAGTCGTTATTGGTAAGTCACCCTATGTAACCAACACTAATCAGTGGTTAAACACACAGTCAACCACAGAGCAGCTAGGTTATCAACAGAAAAGACAGTCTCGTGTAGGGGTTCCCAGCAATACTATACTACCTTAGGCTTGCGGAAAACCAGTAATAGAAGTATCACTAAGTACTAGGAGATACCAAGTTGCGTCCATTATATAGAACAATCACGTTTACAAAGATTTGGTTAAGTACTTTAGGTCAAAAGTATTACTAAACCTAGGGTTCTAAGTTAACATCTAAAACGCATCAACTACGCCTTAAATTGCCTACCTTTTAACAGCAAACCTACAAGATCCTACAAAGCCGAAAATCCTACCTACCTTTAACGTACAACACCCCGTCAATTCTACTCCTATTATAGCGTTAACCTACCCAAAGAAGTACAAGAACGACATTAACCCAAAGATATAGGATAAAGACATTAACCCTATAAACACTAAGCAACAGGACCTAAACGGATTCTTACTATACTGCATAGCACAATACACAGACAGCGAATACAACAATACTGTGCTATGGTATTACATAAAGGAGGACTTTATTAGATGGATAAAGGAAATATAGGCCCTCGCGAAAAAGAATATTATATAAGACTTCCATAACTTCCTTCAGGAGAACGGAGTATTTATCCCTATAGATGGAGACACTATTAGAGACAATATTTAGGAGCAAGTTATTAACATAAAAGAAGAGCACAAATGGACTCCATAAGAGATTAAGCACTAACTACGTAATATAAAGAAGCTCAACTTATAATAGAATCCAAATAATACACTAATAGAGACACGTTCTAATTCTATTACTCCAGGCACGAGTTCTTACGTGCTATACCCATTACTCCCACTAATTCAACCCGTAACTTTAACTACTACCCCCTAAGAGCAAGCGCAAGACCCCCTTACTTCACAATTTAATAACCTTTAAACTCTACTACAGAAAGATTAGGTACTACGCCGTGTTCTATTAAGCTCTGCATCTCCACTGCAGCCTATAAAGCAATCCCCACCTTAATCTCTAATGCAATTTTAACGTGGCCTAATACCACTTGGAGGCACCTTAAAAATGCTTACAGAGCTTACAAAACTCTATTCGGACCAGGAAAAGAGGTTTAGCGGGAAACTATATAATATCCTTAATTTAAAGCTACGCATCTTCTATAACTATTGCTAGAAGGTTAGACTGGAACCTAACCAATATTATAACACTTATTCCGTTATACTTAAGGGCCGCGCTAGTACCTTCTATTATAATCATTTAGCAGGAAAAGGATACAATTTTAACCAAATAATATATAAGACAAGATGCCACTTTAAAACAGAAGAGAATAAGCAGCAGTATATATTGGAGTGGAGAGAGACTACCTTCTTAAGAATCATTACTATAAACCCAGATACCTCTTAACTTAACTATCTTTAAAAGCTCTTTAATTGACTTTAGATAATTTAGCGTGGTTTATCCAAATTATATTAAAAGGACTTCAGCCTACACAATTAAGTTATTAGCGTATGTTAAGGTATTAAAGAATGCAACCTTGCCCTCTTTAATCCTGCAAATACTTATAAAGGAGTGTGTGCTTAATTAAGATCCTCTATTAGCACCGCTCTATACTCTTAAGAAGTATAGCAATTTAACGCCTAACCCTAACCTACTTTAATTAACCTAACTGACCAACACGATTATAACTGGACTAATCGAACATATAGTGGCCGGGGTAGGGGATACGGCAGAGGGTATAATTAATGTCGACTATAAAGTAACCGTGGAGGTCCTTGTAGAGGTTTATCTTAAAACAATTAACAGAAGAAATACTATATTTGTAAAAAGCTAAATTGCTAGTTAACTAGGCACCCTCTTAACAGACAAAAGGAGGCATATAATAAGTTTCGCTAGAGCGCATAAAACGTTAGAAATTATAAGGTTACTATAGCCTACTTCCAAAGCTTCCTAGTTTAATATAAAGGCGAAGAAGATCTTAAGGGTAAGGTTAATAAGGCCAAACAGCTTCTTATAAATATAGAAATTAAGGACTACTCTCCCAACCAATACTTCACTAAGTATAGTAAGGTAGATAGCACATAAACTATTACTATTCTTAATAACCAATCTACGCTCTATGCTATCACAAAGTTAGACATCTTTAATAAGCCAAAGAAGAGTTCTATATTCTCCTTTAATAGCAGATACTCGGCGAACGTCTTCTATAGTATTATACCAGATACTAAAGCCGCAGGAGTATCTATAGCAAAAAAACCTTAAGTTTAAGCTCTTTAGCAGCTTAATAGCTCTATTTAGATCAACTAATTAACGGCAGGCCAATATACAATTTGTTTTAGCAAGGGTACTACAATCTCTCTCAATATAATTAAGGTTAAAACCCCCTTAGGGTATATCACTTTCTATATTATTCCCGCAAACACCCCATTTCTATTTTGTATTAGAGATATGGATAAATTAGGCGTTAAACTTAATAACCTTAAGAATATACTTATTTAGGGAGATAATTAGGTGCCTATTATACGCAAATAGGGTCACCCCTAGTTGCTCCTTTATTAACTAGAAAAGAGCGTTACTTAGAGCCACTTAACCAAGTCAGAGCTACGTCAACTACACCATCATTTTGGCCACCTATCCGTTTACTAATTACTTAGGGTTCTTTAGCGAGCAGGCCATAAAATCAAGGTTAAGGCAATTAAGCATCTTATAAAGTACTGCTATTACTGCCAAATAAACCAGAAGTCCCCTAGCCGATTTAAGTTCACCCTTAAAGATAACTACAACTTTAACTTCTATATTATTATTAACATTATATATCTTAGCGGCAAGCCAATACTCTAAGTTATTAACCTCTTAACCTCCTTTTAAGCCGCACATTTCCTAAAGGATATATCAGCTAGAAACGCATAGGATACTCTTTAATTATGCTAAATTAATATCTACCTAGGACCCCCTAATTGAGTTATTTATAATATAGAAAGGAACTTCTCATCTACAGAGTTTTAGTAATAGGCAAAGGCAATAGAAATTAAGGTCAAGGAAGTCCCTATTAAGGCACATAATAGTGTCAGAAAAATAGAACAATATTACACGCCATTATAATAAGCATATAAGATTATTTCTTTAGAACTAGAGGGCGCTAGCAAAGAGCTTATCTTATAGATAGCTATTAAGGCTGTTAATAATTCCGCTGGCCTAGATAGGCTCATACCTATATTACTAGTCTTTAGCGCCTACCCTTAAATAACTAATAATTCTCTACCATCCCTATCCATTACGCAACGAGTAAAGGCTATTCATAAAGTAACAAAAGAGGTGCAACGTCTCTACGCTACGCGCCAGGTCAACAACGCACTAGGAATAAGAAATAGCCTAAATACCTTAACTATACTTAATCTACTACTCCAATCTAAGGTACGCATATGGCGTAAAAAGGGAGAATGGTTAGGCCTATATAAACTCATTACAATTAATAGTTAGACTTACACTCTTTAGATACCCTATAGACCTACTTAATTCCGCTTAACTATTATTAAGCCCTACTATAGAAACAACAGTTCCGAGCCTTTATAGGATACCCCAGAGGATACCCTAGAAAAGAACTATAATTAACGTACTCTAGAAGGCAACTATAATCCTAATGCAATTATAGCAGATGTACCGCAACTATAACGCGGTAAAGGTCGCCTAAAGGGATTATAAAATTGCCAACACCTTATCAATTTCAAAGAGCAATTTATTACCACTATTAAGAGTAAAGACAAGTTATTAATGGCCTTTATAACAGCTAAAGAGAAGGCTAACTTTAAGCTTATAAAACAGCTCTAAAAGGAAGGCCGTATTATAACTTTAGGAGCTCCTTTCCAAGCATCTAATAAGCAGGAGATTAACGGTCTTATTATAAAAGGAGTCTTTAAATTCAAGAAGTATAACCCTACTAAGTTTAATAGAGTTCGCATCTTTAAGTTAAGAATAGTTAATAAGATTAAGGGCAAAGCTACCAACACCCTATTTAAGAAGTTGAGACTAGTTATTTAAGGTTATAACAATAACAGCAAGAAAGTAATTCTTATATAATCCCCTATAATTTAACAAGCTAGTTAGCAAGTTATTATTGCGCTAGCTCCCTCCTTAATAAAGAATAAAATAGCGGTTTATTTATAAGATATTACTTAGGCCTATACCTAATTAAAGACGCGCCTTTAGCGCTTAATACTAGCATACCTTCTAGAGCAAATTCGCTACTAATATCCCAAAGATACAATCATGGTTATACTTAAGCCATTATATAGAATCGCAGAGGCAGGAACTTATTAGTGGGCTACTTATAGCAAGTACCATAAAAAGAAGCTCTTAATAACTACTTCTATATTTAATCCCTGCTTCCTTATCACAACTACGGGAACTTTATTTAGAATTGTTAACATACAAACCAATAATATAATTATCTTAGGAGACGACTAATTCTCAGCTCTTAAAGAAGATAAGCTAGTAAAGGCAAATCTTATAGCAAAGCTAAAGGAAAAGCTTAATTTAACAATACTATTACTTTTTAATAGATGCATCCTCTCCCTAAACAAGGATTCTATTACTTTGCGCCAGAAAGATTAAGGCAAGAAGATTAACGTTATTAACGTTAATTCTCCAAAGCAAGGATATATAGAGCAACGCGCTTATAGAGCTTATATTACTTCTATCTATTAACCCAAGGCTTTATTTAATCTCTCTATTGCCGCTTAACACTAGAAACCAACTAAGGATAACATCCTTGCCCTAAATAAGCGTCTTTCCTGGCAAATAAACTATCTTAATTGGAGACTACTCTATATGCCTATCAATCTTCCTACCACTAAGCTCTTTATATTTGTCAATAGATCGTTTACAAATAATAAAGATTTTAGCTCCTAGCTAGAATATAAAATCATCATTGCAAACAAATCTACTAAAGAGAATAACTTTATAATCTACGGCAATCTTATCTATTAGAGCTTAACTAAGAGCAAGCGCGTTACCCAAAGTGTTCTAGCATTAGAGATATATGGAATAGTTAGCGGAGTTAACATAGCAATTACAATTAGAACTACCCTAAAGATAATTACAGATTAACTTAAACTCCCCATTATCCCTACAATCATATACACTAACTTATATTCCCTTTACAAGTGTTTAGTTAAGCTTAGTACCACAAAGGAGAAGCGTCTTATAATTAATATTATAGCACTTTAGCAATCCTATAAGCGTTAAGAACTCTTTAAGATCCAGTAGATTAATAGCTAAGACAACCCAGCAGATGTAATAATAAAGGCAAACCCAAACAAGGCACTAGAGACGTTCGTTAACACAAATACTCTACATATACAAGTTAAAGGTTAGGTTAAAAGGGAGTAGGAGATATAGCAATTTAAGAGCAGCTAATTAGGATTTTCCATACCCGGCACGGAAAATCGCTATTAGCTCGCTTACAATTAGCGCCTTAGCGGCCCTAACATAATATCCACCCACAACTCCAAGTAAGAAAGCACCACGTGCTAAGAGGCAAATTTTAGGACAGCAAGACTTATATTACAGTGGCAATAGTAAGTAAGGAGGATTAATATTTGTTACGCTAGTCAAGCAGTATTTATATATAGATGGCAACCACAAAAGAAGAGTTGCCAGTGTCGGGAATTAGGCAAGCGGTCGTCACGTAACGCCGCGGCACTAGCGTGGCGAGGAGTCTTAAGCTCCTCGCCCTTCCTCATTCCAATAAAATAAAGCTATTAACCAACATTACTATAACCTACTCAAGTAGTCGTTATTAGTGAGTCACCCTATGTGACCAACACTTAGAATACAATTAGAGTTAATCTGCTAGGAAATCACTCTACTAGTTATTATTATATTGTCAACTTCTTGTTTACCTATACACCTAGCCCATTAGTAAGTCTATTGTAGTATTTCCTACAAGGCTTTGTTACATTATATTACATTTACAAAGTCTATAAGCCAGATCCTATTAGTTATTTATAGAAGTTTATGCTTCTCTGCTATCTTTATCACATATTTCCATTAATTAAGCCACTAGGTAATTTTTGCCTACTTAAGTCCCTTAAGCAATTCTATATATTATAGCTATACCTTTCTTATTATAAAATTCTTTAAGGGCTTAGTGTCTTCTTTTAACCAAATTAGCCATTCTTTAACTATAGGGGAAGGGTCAAGCAGTAGCTTCTTCTAAATTAATACTATAGATATAATCTAGGTGCGGATCTGTTATAGATACCCTTCCTATTTTAGGAAATACTTTATATCCTAGTTATAGTATTATCTGCTATTCTTATACGCTTTCTATTAGTTCGTCAAGAGCTATATATATAAGGTTGCGTCCTTATTAAAATCTATAACCTCTAGATAGGGTGGTTCTTAAAGTAGACCCCTCTATAGTGCTTTTTTAGCTAGGTTAACATAGGCCCAAATTTATTTATCTATAAGGGCTTATAGTTACTAGATCTATTGCTCCCAGTCTTCTAGCTTATTAAGGATAATTGTATTTAACGAACCCGTTAGTGGAGTCATTTAACTAATAGGTAAAGGAGGAATTGAGATAGTATTATGTCATTAGGATCGTCCTATAACAATAAGGTAGAATTTCTTCAAATAATTAAGTAATAACTAAATAGCTTCTTATATCGGCCGACTAGGCTTATAACTGTTAAATAGAGCATATAGAGCTATTTATTAATAAAAGGGTTAATTTTTATTAATGATCTTATCTAGAGCCCCTAGGGCTTTAAGCTATAAAGAGATTTTATAGTATTACGGACCTTATATTAGCAGTAATACGACTACTAAGGAAGGACATAAATGGGTTGGTTAAGATAGTACGGGAGGCCCTGGAACCGATCGAGCTATAGGATAAGGGGTAGTCGAGTTACGTAGCCAGTTACGTTACCTTTTTAGTACGTAGAAATATAAGGGACGTATTAACGTACTAACATTCTAATATACTCAGTCATTACTATAAGAACGAGTTATGTATTTAAAGGACCATAGTCCCTACCTAGATAGTTCCTTTCTTTATAGTAAATCTTAGAATATAATTAGAGTTAATCTATTAGGCAACTACTCCACTAGTTATTATTACGTTGTTAACTTCTTATTTATTTACACACCTAGCCTATTAGCGAGTCTACCGTAATATTTCCTATAAGGCTTCATTATATATTTACTACCTAGTTATAGTATTAATAAAGTCGAACAATATGCTACTAAAAGCACTAGTTACAACGCCATTAATAGTGGTAACCACCTTAGGCACTAATAGGGATACTAGTATAAAGGATACTAATTTATAACTAGTTACGGTTAGACAGTTACAGGAAATAGTTAATAGGCTAATAGATAATAATTAAATACTTAAAGATAGAATTAATGGAATTGGAGTAGTAAAGGTTAAGTTACTATTAGTTAAGCAATTCTTAGGAGAGAGGTCTAAGCTTAAGGGATTTCTGGTATAAATGCGCTTTAAGGTAGTATAAGAGGGTATAAAGCTTGCTATACTAATAGATTAAGTAGTTTACGCGGGACTATTCCTAATAGGTAGGGCACTTAGGTAACCGCCTAGGAAATTGCAAGTATGCAGGGTAGTAAAGAGAAAATATTAGATTTCTACTTAATTATAATAGGTTAGAAGAAGGTATGGGCATAAGTACCTATCTACTCTGAATTTACATAGGATGATTTTAAGAATGCCCTAGGTTTACCAGATAATGGAGCTGGCTGGTATAATAGCGATGCTAGTAAGGATTAGTATGTGTATAATAATAAGGCATTTTAGAAGTTTGTACCGTTTATAAAAGGTTATAGTGGAGTTATTTTCTAGTAAAGCAGGAAGGAGGATTTCCAAAGCCTGTAGCGTTATATATTATTACTAGGTCTAAATCTAAGCTTTTTATACTTATACTAGCGCACGCGATTCTGAAATGATATTTATATTACTTTAGCAATTAGGCCAGGCCTCTTATACTTATAATCTTAACTTATTTTAATATGGAGAATTATTAAAGTCTTTAATATTATTAAATAGTTAGGCTAGGTTTTACTTTTTCTAACTAACTATAAATATTAAAGTACTATATCTATTTAAGTATTTTTATAATTTTAGAGTAGTAGAAAAACTAGTATTTTACTAATATACTTAATTTTTAAATTAAGGATTTTATTTTTCTTGTTGTCCTAATTGTCCTAGTTATCCTAGTGGTCCTAGCGGTTGTGGAGGTTATAGAGGTCGTGGAGGTCGTGGAGGTTATAGATGTTGTGGAGGTCGTGGAGGTCCTGGAGGTCCTAGAGGTCCTAGAGGTCCTAAAAGTCCTAATAGTCTAGGTAGTCTAGGTGGTCTGGGCGACCTCCTAATAGGTCCCTAATAGGTAGCCGAGTGTAAGTGTCTTCTAGAGCTTCTAATAGCCCTAACAGGAGCTGTTAGGGGCTGTTAGTACTGCTAGGAGGCGTAAACATTTTGCTGATGTTATATTAATTATATATAGAATAATTGGGTATTATTATTACTAGTTACGCAGTTTATATACAATATAATACTATAAGAAGGGATAGATATATTACCTTTTAAGGCAAATTATAGATATAAGCTAAGAATATTATTATCGCTACGTTAAGTAAAGAGAACTAGTAGTATAGCTGAATAAAGAATAGAGAACTTAATAAATCTTTATATATACCTTAAGGAAATAGCTAAATTAGTATAGATAAAAATAAAAAGGTACTATAACGCTAGGAGATCTAAGGGACTAGATCTTAAGGAGGGGGATAAAGTATAGCTACTATATAAAAATTTTAAGAGTTAACAACTAAGTAAGAAATTGGACTATATTAAACTAGGACCATTTATAATTATATTAAAGATCTTAGAAGTTATATATAGACTTAACTTACCAGAGAAGATAAAGATCTACCCTATATAGTATATCGCAATGCTAGAGCCAGTACATAGGAATATTAAGCCGCTAGTCTATAAGGCAAATATATATATAGGTTAAAAAAGGACAAATAGAAAGTTTTAAAGATTATTAGTTATAAGGATATTAATAATAAAATATAGTATAAGGTTAAGTAGATACGCTATAATAAGACTACCTAGGAGCTACTAGATAACCTAAGGAATGCTATAAGAAAGATATAGAAGTATTAGAAGAGAATAGGTTAGGTAATATTAATAAAGAAGGATTACTAAAGAACGAGTTACCTAAGGGGGACCTAAGAGGATTAACTACTAAGGTATTTGGAGTTATTTCCCTCTCTATTAAATACAAATCCTTTTTAGATAACGCCTCTTCCTATTTAAGTTTAAGGAGACCTTACTTAGCAAGCCTTAGCTCCTTTAAATAAACCTTTTTATAAGCCTTTTTAATATTGGTTAACTGAGTGTAAGTAGCTAGTTAAGCATTAAGTATTTATAACTCTTTAGTATAAAGACGTTAGAACTTAGCTAAGGCGCGATCTTATTTATTATAAAGGGACTAAAGTTCATTACGAGCAGATAAAAGTTAGCCTTTTAACTTGTTAGCAGCGGATTAAATCTAAGACCCTAGGACAAGTTAGATAGGGCACTAGACGCCTACGCGTATATTTAGCGTTAAAGATAGATTAGACATTGCAGAACAAGCGCATATTTAATTTTATACACTTAGCGCAAGAAGAAGGTTAGTAACTAGATAAAGCCGCGATCGCAATATATACTAGCCTTTTTTTTGCATAATAAGAACAGGACGGTATAATTTTACTAAGCAATAGAATAGTAGTTACTAGCTAGTTATAACAATTAGACAGTAAGGATTTAATAGAAGGCATTATAAATTAGGAAGGTTATTAAATTAAAAGTAGGAATGCTATACCTCTAATAAACAACTTAGAGATATAAGATATCTTTAAGGACAAAGATAAAAAGGAGGGGGATAGTATTACGGACCTTATATCGGCAGTAGTACAACTACTAAAAAGAATATAAATTGGTTAGTTAAGATAGTATAGGAGGCGCTAAAACCAATTAAGCTATAAAATAAGGGGTAGCTAAGTTACGTAGCCAGTTATGTTACCTTTTTGGTACTATAATGGGACTAGCCTAGTTACAGTAGAAATGTCTTAGTAAAACACTTAGCAGATAAAATCTAATGCTTTAATTAAATTCTGCTAAATTCCGCCGACTTAATTAAATTCCACCAAATTCCATAAATATAATGGAATTTGGTTAAACCCTATTAAAAACCGCGTGCGCTTATGCCCACACGTCTACTACTAAGACCCTTAAATATTTAGTTATAAGCTTCCTATATTCCTTTCTCCTTTTTATATAATGTCTTGTACTCTATAAGAGCTATATACCTTTAGATTTAGATAGAATTTATATTATTCCTTTAAATCTTCCCTAAAGCCTCTTCGCGCCCTTATATTATATTATATTAAAATAACTACTATTAAAATGGCAAATAAATCTAAATCCCCTTTAATAACTATAAGTATTATAACCCTAGTTAGGGAATAGTTAACTATAATGTAACAGTCCTTTATAGATGCCTTAGCTTAGCAGCGGGCTACACTAAAAGCCTAGTATTAGTAATTAATGGAAGCACTCCATAAAGAACTTCGTAATGTTAAGGCACTTATATTAAAAACCCTAATAATAACACCTATAAATAAGATTAAAATAACCGTATCTAAATCTGGCCCCTTAAACACGAACTTTAAACTAATAATAGTAACTTAACCTATAGCTATAATAAATTTAATACCTACTATAAAACCTAAAAAGCTCCCTAATCCTCTAATATTTAATAGAAATTAAAATAACCTACGTCCCTTTATAACTAAGCTCCGTCTTAAACTTTTAATAAACTATAATTAATACCCTACTAAAGCTAGTAAGGTTAGCTATAAAATATCTTATTTAAGTAAAGACGCTATATATACTATAGATCTATTCTTCTATAATGGTACCTTTATTAATTTTAAAATCTTTATCTCTCTACTAAAATAAACGTATAGTAACACTAGCTGTAAATATACAGCTATTACTAAACTTAAAAACTTATAATAATGGAACTAAGACTTTACCAGCTTCTTCTTGGAATTTTTAGGCCTTATTAATAAGCTAGATTAGAATAAAGCCGCTAGAGTTACTACCCTTTAACGAGCTATGTTAGATAAGATTAGAGCCTAATTAGTAAGTAGAAAACTGCCGAAAAACCTGTCTAAATTTGCTATAATATATTAATAAATTAATAAGGACCTTTAATATAATAAACAGACTTATTCTCTAAAGTTAACTATACCTTATATTTAAAACTCTATAAAACTAGTATATACTCTAAAGCGTGATCCTTCTCTAAGACCTAAAAGCCCTATATATAACCCTATAGACCTTAATGCCACCTAATCCTATATACCCTTAAGAATTAATAAATAAAGAACTTAAGCTATAAATGGAGAATGCTTTAGATATAGTAAAAAGGGACATATCTAAAAGAATTGCCAAACTTACCCTTTTAAAAAGGTCCGCCGTAGTTCCTCCTATTTCTTAAATTATACCTATTTCTTAAGTTGTACTTATTCCTTAAATTATACTTGCTCTATAAATTATACTTAGTCGCTATAAAGTATCTTGCCTTTAGTTAACTTAGAAAATAAATTATCCTAGGGCTAAGTTACGCCTTAAAATAAAAAGTAGAAGAGTATAAGTGTCTAGGCTCTTTTAGCGCTAATATATAATATAACTCCCTTAATATACTTGGCGAAATTTAAATACTTAGAAAGTGGACGGAAGTACAAATCCTTATAGACAGTGGAGCCACTAGCACAGGCTTTATTAATACAAACTACGCAAAAACTTAATGCCTAAAATTAAAGAAATTTAATAAGCCCTAAGGCCTATAAGGCTTTAATAGCAAACCCTTAATATATAGCGAACTAATGTACTATACTCTTGTGAAATTGCAAATAGGCGAATACCTTAAATATATTTCCCTATTTATAACACCTTTAAAGCATTATAAGGTAATACTTAGATACGGATAGCTAAAACAACACAACCCTTTAATTAGCTGGGTTAAAGAAACACTAAAGTTCCATATAATCTACTGCCGAAGTTATTACTTAAAAAACTATTTGCCCTATAAATACGCGCATAACTATTTAAATTTAATATAATATAAATTACATTTACTATAAGCCTTAAACCAAGATAATAAAGCTATAACTACTAATTATAGTAAAAAATGTAAAGATAATTTATTAAAACCTTTTAAATTTTATATAATATAGGCCACACCCTTTATCTTATTAGCACAAAAATAAGATTATAAAATCTTTACTATAACTATAGATGATATTAAGAAAGCGCTAGAACTAAAATAGTATACTAATCCTCAACCTCTTATACCTAAAGAGTATTATAATTTAATTAACAAGTTTAAAAAAAGATTTATAAACTAACTAGCTCTATACTAAGATAAGTATAATTTTAAGATAGAACTTAAGCCCGGTATAATACTAAAGTTTAGTCTGCTATATAGTATATTATAAGAAGAACTGCTTATAATGTAATAATACCTTAATAAACATCTAGAAAAAGGATTTATTTGCCCTAGTTAATCTCTATTTGCCCTACTTATACTATTTATTAAAAAGCTAGAAGAAGGCTTAAGATTCTATATTAATTATTAAGCTTTAAATATAATTATGATTTAAAATTAATATCTAATTCCCTAAATTTAAGAGATACTTAACTATTTAGTAAAGGCATGGTACTTTATAAAGCTTAATATAGTTACCGCCTTTAATAAAATCCGTATATATAAAGGAGATAAGAAGTATATAGCTTTTTATATAAAATAGAGACTCTTTAAAGACCTAGTAATACTATTTAGTATAAAGAACGGTCTTAGTATATTTTAGCAATATATTAATAATACGCTTTATAAATTCCTTAATATATTTATTACCGCGTATATTACCAATATCTTAATTTACTTGTCGTTGCTTTTTAAACATTGGAAATATATTAGAATGGTCCTTAAATGCCTATAAGATACAGGCCTATAATGCAATATTAAGAAATATAAGTTTTACACGTCTAAGGTTACGTACTTAGGCTTAATAATATCCTGTAATGGAATTAAAATGGACCCTAAGAAAGTTACCATAATTATATACTAGGAAAGCCCTAGTAATATATAAAATATTTAAGGATTTCTAGGATTTACAAATTTCTATTATTAATTTATTAACTACTTCTTAGAAACTGCTTAGCTATTAATAAACCTAACAAGAAATAATATAAAATTTAAATAAATTACTAAATATAAATAAACTTTTAACAACCTAAAGTATTGTTTTATAACTGCTCTAATTCTCGCCTACTTTAACCCTAACCTTAAATATATTGTTAAAATAGACTTATCCAATTATACGCTAGGCGGAGTGTTATTATAATATAATAAGAACGGCGAGCTATATCTGGTAGCCTTTCTCTTCTATAAACTCGCCCCTACTAAATTAAACTATAAGATATATAATAAGGAACTTCTTGCGATTGTTAGATACTTTAAATAATGGCGTCCTAAGCTTAAAGGATTGTTGTTTCTAATATATATATTAATAGACTATAAGAACCTGCAGTATTTTATAACTATAAAGTAATTAATATAGCGCCAAGTTCGTTAGGCCGAATACCTCTTATAATTTAATTTTAAGATTATATACTAACTAGGCAAACTTAACTAGAAGCCTAATATATTAATATAATAATTATAGGACCTACCTGTAAATGCTTTAGATAAACGGATTATAAATTAATTATAAATCTTATTGCCCCCTAAATGTTTTAAAAAACTATATTCTATATTTCTAAATATAGAATTTAATAAAAATAAATTAGAAGTTAATAAATAGGAAATGGAAATTAATAAGCTAATAGAATATAAATATAAAAACAGTATATGGATAATAAATATAATAAAAGCAATTAGAATAGGAAAACAATAGTATATTTATTTATTTATTGATCTTACACCGATTTAGCTCTGTGGCCATGCGGTACTCCTATTTTACATAATGGGAAAACCCGATACGGGACAAAAAAACCCCTCCTCGGCCTGTTATACACTTTCTGCCGTCTACTTCGCAGCCTATAAGTATCGAAAAGGCGTCTGCAGACGCCTACTCCTAAACAATAGTATAAGGATATTATACTTACTAAATATGAGATTTAAAATAACTAATTATACTATTAACAGAAGATAGTAGTTCCGAATTCTAAACCTTTATAATTTAAGATACTTAAATTTATATATAACTTCCCTATAGTAAAGCACTCTAGCCATATAAAGACTTATAAAATTATTTAATAAGTATACTACTAGCCTATAATATACGACTATGTACAAAAATATATTTAAGTATACAGGATGTGTGTATGTGGAAAGACCTCTTATATAAAGAAGCAAGGAGTACTTTAACCGCTACTAATTCCAATATAAAAATAGAGCGACATCTTAATTAACTTTGTAGTTAACTTGCCTAGCAGTAATAGGTTTATAAATATTATAGTAGTCGTTAACTATCTTATAAAAATGCGACATATAATTCCTATAGACTTAATTAATGCAATATTAGTAGCCGAATGTTTTATTAAGTATATCTTTAAACTATATAGACTTCCTAACTTAATAATATCCAACTATGGAAGCTAGTTCCTTTTAAATTTCTAGTAAGCCCAATATAAATAATTAAGTATTTAAATATAACTTTTAACTGTATTTTATCTAGAGATAGATAGTTAAACTAAAATTGCGAATGTAATTATAGAACAATACCTATAAATATACTGCTTATATCTATAAGACAACTAGGAAAATATAAGGGGACTTTATAGACAGGGGGCTATAAGGACACGATTATGGAATAGGATAGATTGGTAAGGGAGACAAATCCTTAAGGAGGTAAGGCCTCTAGGATCGTAGAGACTATATACTATGGGCACGTGCCTCTAGTATGTAACCGGCAACCATCTAAGGGGCGTCTAGAGGTTATCCTAAGGGCAACCCAAGGTGACCGCAATAATATCCCTTATATTGCCCCCTCCCCTTTCTTATAGTTGGCCCCTAATCGCCATTACCTTACGGTAAGGAAATTATAAGGGCTTATCCTAGAAGGGGTTTGGAGACATATTAGGGAAATATTAGTATACCGCTGTATATTATCTATCTATTTAACCCCTACTTTGAACTCCTAAAAAACCTTAATAAGGAAAAAATATAACTAGAGAAAAGTTGCGAGGATTGCTAGGAGACCTATTAGAGGCCTACTGGAAGCATGCTAGTAACTACCTAGGCTGATATAAAGAATTTTATGCAACTCTATTTCTAAGCCTTCATGCCGGTCTGTAATCAATTACGAATATTATAGGCAATTTAGTGTTCTAATATGGTTCTGTAGAACCTTTTGGTATAGGATTTAACGTATAGAGCCTTGGCTTGCCGTTATCTAACTATTAAGATATTAATCTATAATCCTTTCTCATTCTTATAGTCCTATACTATATTTTGGCGTAACTCTACTACCTAGTAAATAGGAGGGATACTTCACAATAGCGCCTCTAGCTATTATAAGATTGTTAAAAACGTTTATAACATTATTCTTTTAATACCGCAGTATTATTTAGGTATAATTTAACCTATATATGTCTTTAATTAACGTCTTAATTGCCTTCCCTAGCCGCGTAATCAGTTTTTCTTATAAGGAAGTAATGGCTAAATAGTATATACGCATATTTCCTTCCTTTTAAATTGCGCTATTGTAATGGAGTTATATTGGTAAAGTTATGGCTATATACCAGAAGGGTATTAGAAGGTAAAGTATAGAGACACTTTGCTTATTAAGCTTAGTCCTTTTCCTTAACACCTTACTTCTCGTTATTAACCTTCGTCCAATTTTAGACGTATCTTTAATATATTATTAAGATTTTCTTCTTTTCTATTATTAATTTAATATGCCTCTTTATTCTCCTACTAACTGCTCTTCTAAGCTAATTCTACAGCGTATTCTGGCCCTACCGCTATATATAGAACCCCAACCTCCGCTAACCCGTAACTGGTGCTAGTCCTACCTAAATGACTTTATATACACGTCCTTAAAAGACCAGAAATCTAATAGGAAGATTCTGGATGCTTATAATAAGACCTACTATATAAGGTCTAACACCTTTAGTCCTTATAATTAATATATACGTATTAAGAGCGGTAGTTGTGTTAAGGTAAGCTTTCCTATTCTTAATAGGTTTCCATTACTAACTTTAGGCTTTAATATAGCCTAGGCCTAAATAGCGACGATCCTTTAATATCCTTAACTACTATATTGCCCGGGCTCTCTCTTATTCCAGCGCTAATGCTAAATAGCTAGGTTAAATTTAAGACTATGCTATAGCTATCTACACCGCCTATAATTTTTAGTAAGCTAGCCAGTAACACCTAATAAGGGAGCAAGGTTAGTATACTAAGGATAGGGTAAAGGATGGGGGTAATAAGAAGAAGGTTGTCGTCTACTATAAGAAGGAGTTTGCGCATGCGCGTTAAGTTTTAAAAGAGCACAATATAATATGGTATTAGGTAGGTTACCATTTAGGTACCTAGCAGATAGGTAACTAATAATTGCTATAGTAAGGTCTTAGTAGTTCTAGTCTTTACTAGCTAGCTAACATCTCTATTTATTCTGGGCTTAAGCGTATCTTTATTAACTATAAGCTTACGCCTTAAGAACTTTATTAGTACTAATTTAGGCCTAATATTAGTATTAAGCATTTAAGGATTTCTACTCTATCTATACCTTATTAGCCTGCCCCCGTTTTTATACCTACCTATACTCCTACTAAGGGATCTAGATCTAGATCTTATTCCCATTAGCTATTACTTAGTAGGCCAATAGATACTAATCCTACACCTAGGGATAAGGCATAATAGATTTTAATTTAGGCATTTAGGATTAATTCTTATATATAGTAGCAATCGGGAAGGCCTTATAAGGTATTTAGGAAGGTATAATAACACTATTTCTAATATGGACTCATAAATGGGAATACACTGCTAGCAAAATACCCTATTAATTCTATACTATGTACGTGAAAAGGCTAAGAACCTATCTTGCCTTAGGCTGTAGCCCTAATTAATCCTTATAGTTTCCGGAGCCTATCTATTCTATATCTAAGTTAATCTATTTCTTGCTCTTTGCGCGAGTCTTCTTTATAGGCTGCAATAACACTATAGTATTAGAGTGCTTTCTACGCCTTATAGATTGCGGACCTTAGTCCTAATATTCTTTTAGAATATCTTCGCAATAATTAAGGTAATCCTCTGGTTCCTATATAGAGTCCTTAGCGGGCTAGCCTAGCTATTTAACTTTATACTAAAGCTTGTTCTTAACAGACTTATAGCATAGTATAGCTTTAACCTTATACCGCTCGCCCACCACTTTAGGGTGTTTAATTGGGCCTAAATGGAAGTTCTTTTCTAGCGGTGGTCTATACTATAGCTCTAGTAGGTTTATATAAAACACTAGATGTATATAGGCTATAGATAGGGGTAACTGGAGACAGTAGGCTAGCTTGCTAATTCGTTCCTTAACTTAAAAGGGACCTAGGTATCTTATATTAAGCTTCTTTAATAGTTAACAGGTCTTAATATTTGTTAAACGTAATAGAACCTTATCGCCTACTCCAAAATGCTTATTCTAGTATTTGTGGTTATACCAGAGTCTCTACTACTCTTAGGCATCTTATAGGCTCTGCTTTATATGCTTTTATTGCTCCTCCTATTCCTAGAGGTATCCTTATACTCTTTAGTAGATGTCCTTAGACTTCCTAGTAGGATCCTATAATTAATTATACGGCCTTAGCTAGTAATTGCTAGGTACACTATTAAACCTAAATAATTAGACGCCGTAGGCAATCTAAATTGGTATATACTTATACAATATATATTACTTTAAATTATAGGCGTACTCCGCATATAGAAGTAGCTCGCACTAATTGTCTTACTAGTAGTTTAAATATATTTATAGGTAAGACTCCAGTTCCTAGTTCTAGCGTTCTGTTTACCCATTTGTTTATAAATAGAAAGCTATACTATAACGGTGGTCTATCTTTAAATAAAAGCATAGATTTAACTAGTACTGGCTTATAAAGACGCTGCCCCTATTAGTAATGATGAAGTGCGGCTAATCTACTTTAAGAAAGCATTTCTCCTTAATTAGGCTGGTAAGCGCTTATGCGTTAATCGTCTTATTAATGGGAAGGTATTAGACGTACTTTAAAACCCTATTAATAAGTACCAGGACTATATTATATATTCGTCCTTACTTATCCTTTAATAGCGAAAGATCCATAATAAAATCCATAGCGTAATATTGCTATAGCTTACTAGCGGGGGGAATAGATTTAAGTAAACCCCACGGCTTATACCTTCGGATTTTATATACTTAATACTTCTTATAATAGCTGATGTACTCCTTTTCTTCCTGCTTAAGCTTTAGCTAATAGTATTTATATTAAAGTAATTCCACTATCTTAGCTTAACCTTAGTGGCCGCCTAAAGGATCATCGTAATTCTTTATAAGAATTTTCTAATATAGATTTGCTTCTTATGGCACCCAAACCTTACTATATTTACGCAGTAGGCCTATTAGGTTTAGTTCCTAATAGTGGCGCCTAGCAGCTTCCTTTCCATTATGTTTCCGGTCTACTTCTGTATTAAAGATAGTATAGAAGGCGTCCCTCCATTGCATCTTATAGATAAGATCCGTTAACCTTTTGGATAGTTTCTAGGTAAAAGCTGTTTTATCTTATACTGCTCTAAGTACGTAACTAGATAGTACTATAGATCTTATAACTCTTTAGTGCGTATATATTAAAAAGGCCGCTATAAGGTTAAAGTCCTTTGGTCTTTACAGGGCTCTAGATTCTGATTACTCTATAGCTTTACTTTTAGTTTAAGGGGACAGCTTAGTAATTAGAGGTAATATATTATTAGGTTCCAAGAGTATATTAGGGACGTTCTGTTTAGGTATATTTAGACCCTTATTAGTAATAGACCGGGTACTAGCTAGAACATTAGTAGAAGCCAATAGGGTTTATACCACCTAAGACTTAGCGCTTAGAGCTGTAGGTGCTTAAGCATCCTATACCTAGAGCTTATTCTATAATATAGGGAGTAAGATATCTATTATCTATTTTCCTTCTCCTATTTTAAAGCCTTTAGCATAGTCTGGCTGTTGTAACAGTCCGTTAGCAGGATTGTTTTCCCCTAGCTTATATTTAATCTTAAAATTAAATCGCGTAAGCTCCTCTGCATATCTAGCCTATTAAGGTATAAGCTCCTTTATAGTTATAAAGTAGCGTAAATTGTAATAATCTAAGAGTACACAAGTGGTATGGCTTGCGTGCTTAAGGTAGTGTTACTGCTGTTTAAAGCAGTTAACTATAGCTAGCAGTTCCTTATTGTGGGTATAATACCTAACTTTAGGTCCCTGGAATTTTCTACTATAAAATGCTACTGGTCTCTAGTAGAGCTAGGTAGCGTCCGGATGCCTATTAGGTTGTAGTAGGATACTAGCAAGAGTAAAATGCAATATATTAGTGACCATTATTAGTAGCTAATCTGGGTTGAAATGCTGTAGTAGTAGAGCTTCTGTAAACTTTATACGTAGTTTCCAAAAGGCTTCCTAGACCTTTTTGGGCCATATCTATAGTTTATACCATTTAGTTAGTCCCTTCTTAGTTTTCTTCCTTCCTGCCTTTAAGCCTTTTGCTCCTTAGGCCAGGTCTTAGGAAGCTTTAGTAACGTAGTTAAATAGGTGCCAGGTAACGTCTAAGTAGTTATGCATAAAGCGCCTATAGAAATTGGCAAAGCCTAGGAACACTTAAACATCCTAATAGCTCTCTAGCTCTAGCCACTCTTAGATTATCTACACCTATACTAGGTCTATAACTATGCCTATAGGCGTTATAATATAACCTAGGAACTCAACCTGCTTGGTATTAAAGATATATTTTAACGCCTTGGCGTAGAGGCCCCAATTATTTAAGCATTCTAGCACTTTATGGATATATTGCTCGTGCTAATCCTTATCTTCTAAGTAGATTAGAATGTTATCTAGATAGATAATATATATGCGGTTAACTAGTCCCCCTAAGGCTCTATAAATATACAATTGGAATATTATAGGCGCATTAGCTAGCCTAAAAGGCATCACCAGATACTTAAAGTGGCCGTATTAGGTCTTAAAGGCGGTCTTCCACTTATCCCCTTTTTTAATATAGAGCCTATAATGGGCGTCTTATAGATCTAGCTTTATAAAGATCTTTACCCTAGATAATTAATCCAGTATTTTACTAACTAGTAGTAGTAGGTAGCGGTTCTTAATTACAATCTTATTAAGGCCGTGGTAGTCTATATATAGCCTTATAGTTCTATCTGGTTTTGGAATAAAGAGGATTGGCACGCCTACTAGTAACTTACTAGGCTGTATCTATCCCTTTTTTAGTAAGCTATTAAGGTACTCCTGTAGGATCTTAAGCTCTTTATAAGAGAGGTTATAGATAGGAAGGTTTAGCAGCTGCTTACCTTCTTCTAGATTAATTATATAATTATATTCCAAGTTCTATAAAAGGGCTTTAGCTTACCCGCCCGAAAATACCCTTAGTAAGTCCTTTAGGCCTACTAGAATATTTAATAAATTGGGGTTGCGTTTATCCTTTGTATTATTATTGGGTAGGTCCTAGAGCTCCCTTAGGACGCTTATAGGCAGCGTCACGCGCTATAGTGGCTGTTTGTATATAATTGCCACTATATATTAAATAGTTTTATATAGTAGCCAGTAGAGGGTAGGGAATTCCTTAACGCAGGTGCCGTAGCATACTCTCTATGTATTGCTTGAGCTAGAGTAACCTATAACAATAAAAGTATCTTATAAGATCTTCGAGATCGCTGCCTCCCTGCAATGTCTCCGCGACCTATCTAGTAGTTCCCTATAGGGTCTCCATTATAAAAGGGTTATTACCTATACTAGGCTCTATACTTATTTTGCTATAGAACAGGGATTAAATCCAATACTTCTTTAGGTGTAGAGCGTATACTATTTTACCTAAAGCTATATCCTCTAGGATGTCTTTTAAGCTTATTAGTGATATACGCCCTTCTAATTCTTTATCATTCCACTATTTAAAGGCTCCTGTCTTAAAGTGTATCTTAAGATCTGCTTCTACGAGCTAATGATATCTAAGGATAAGGTTATAACCTATAAAGTTAGCCGCCTAGAAGGGTTATAGGCCAACAACCTTAGTGCGGTTATATATATCGGCTACTAACACTGTAAGCTTATAGGCGCTATATAGTTTGATCCAATGCTTATCTAGGAAGCCTATAATAGGTTTCCGCCACCCTAGCAATGGGATAAGTTTATGCTCTTTTGCCAAGTTATATTATATAAGATTAATTTCGGCGCCACTATTATATAGTGCTTGGAACTAACGCATCTCGCCTATAGGGAGTATTATTTCTAGCTTAATAGCAATATAGAGAGTCTTTCCTTCCGTATCTTGCCCTAGTTATAGCTAAAAGACGTTCGTAACTAGGGCTTTTCTTTTTTTAGTTTATTAGTGCGTTTATTGCCCTGCTTGTTTTTCTAATAAGAATGTCCTTTTGGCTTTTTGGAGTGTTCCTATAAGGGTGTTAGCTAGATATTGGGTTGACCCTAGGAGTCTTTCCCGCTATTTAAGGTTCCCAGCTTTAACTATTCTAAAGTTCTTTTTAAGAACGGCTTCTTTAAAGACTGGGTTTGTCCTACGTTACTACTAAAGTGCCTACGCTTCTAGCTACCCCCCAGCTTCTTACTGGAAGAGGTCTGGTTTCTTACCGTATTCTTGGTGTTTAGAACCGCTCGTTTAAAATCCGCATATGCGGTAATCCGTGGTAGGGCTCCTACGCGCTTTATTTTATTATAAATTGCTAGCTTAATTCTAGCCTAGATAAATCTAATCTTCTTCTTCTTATGGACGCTGCCGTCTTTGTTTTTAAAATAAGGTATTCATAGAGTTTCCGTTTAGGTTATTATGAGATTTTAAAGGAGGATGGTGGATGTAAATAAAAGATATAAATAAATAATCTAGTCCTTAAAGCCAGCTACCCTTCTAAATAAAGTAGGAAGGATTTAAATATAAGGGGACTTTATAGATAGGGGGCTATAAGGACACGATTGTAAAATAGAATAGATTGGTAAGGAAGACAAATCCTTAAGGAGGTAAGGCCTCTAGGATTGTGGAGACTATATACTACGGGTATATGGCTTTGGTGCGTAACCGGCGACTATCTAAAGGGCGTCTGGAGGTTGTCCTAAGGGCAACCCAAGGTGATCGCAATAATATCCCTTATAGAAAAATAGCTGCCTTTAGCTAAATTTATTATAAATAATATAATAAACGTATTAATAGGCGTGACACCATTCTACGCAACCTATAGATAAGACCCTTAACTTAGATTTAAACTATAACCTAAAATTAATATAATAGGACCTATAATTAAACAGATCTAGTTAATTAATATATATAACTTTGCTAATTAAATAAAGTAGTTAACGGAACTATTACAAAGTAAATTAATATATGCTTAAATGGTATAGGAATAGTATGCGAATAAAGGACAAGCTTTTGTATAGGACTTTAAAGAAGGTAATATGGTTTACCTAAATATATAAAACCTACGAACTTAACGGCCCTTAAAGAAACTTAATTGGAAGTTTATAGGCCTATACTAAATTAAAAAGAAACTAAGCCTATACACCTATAAGCTTAAACTGCTAACTAAGATAAAAATACACCTAATGTTTTATATAAGCTTATTATAACCTTTAAAAGATAACCCTATAACTTATAAATTACTACTACTATGTCCTATAATTTTTAATAATAGTAACAGTTCTTACTTTATTAACTTAATTAATAATATATAATAGAAAATATAATCTAAATAATTTAAACTTCTTATTAAGTGGAAAGGATATAAAATATAAATCTAGGAAACCTATAAACAGATTAAGGCCAACGCACCTTCCTTGGTAAAAGAATTTTATAAGGACTATCCTTCGCAGGCTACTCTAGCTAGATGGATATAATATAAAGGTAAATGACTGCCACCTAATATAAAGACACGAAATATAATAGTAGGAAACTTAAAATTAAAAAGAACTTAAACTATATTATAACGCTTATAAGGCAATAAGTTATAAATTCTTAACTAAATTAAATTGTTTTTGTTGGAATTACGGTGGGGGGTTTTGGTTTCAATTGTTTTCTCTATACTATCCCTCTTCTACTTCTATAGGTGGAATTTAATGGATCTCTTGAGCTTGCTTAGCTTACGTAGTTAACCTAATTGGTTATAAGCAACTGTGTTTACTATATTACAGAACCTTATTTAGACAGTTTTAGACCTTTAGCTAAAGGGGGGTGTACTATAACGGGGCTAGCCCAGTTATAGTAGGAATATCTTAATAAAACACTTAATAGATAAAATCTGACGCTTTAATTAAATTCTGCCAAATTCTGTTAACTTAATTAAATTCCACCAAATTCTATTAACGTAATGGAATTTGGTTAAACCCTATTAACAACTATTACGGACGCTTTAAGTACGATGTTATGACTACTTGGAGAAGAGTCGGCGGAAGCTAGTTGGTTAATATAGGTATAGTCCAGGATGGATCCGGTGGAACTATATAATAAGGAATGGTAACTAAGGTTATATAGTGTTGAACGCGTTGACTGTGTTAAATAAGAGGGATGTTACGTTTAATATAGATAACACGTACCTTACATATAAGAGAGGATTTCTTAGGAGTATAGTTGTGTATTTAAAGGACCTTAGTCCCTACCGTAGATAGTTCTCTCCTTGTAGTGAATCTTAGAATATAATTAAAGTTAATCTGTTAGGCAACTACTCCACTAGTTATTATTATGTTGTTAATTTGTTCTTACCTATATACCTAGCCCAATAATAGGACCTACCGTAGTTCCTACTATAAGGTTCTGTTATACATTTACTACTAAGGTTATGGTATTAAATAAGATTAAATAATATGCTACCTAAAGTACTAGTCGCAATGATGTTAACGGCAGCTATAACCTTAGGGCCAGGTAATACCAGTATAGATAATGGGGATTCTTAAGTAGTTACGTGAGGTTAGTTATAGGAAATGGTTAATCACTTATAAGATAATAATAGAATACTTAAAGAATGCATTAATGGAATTAAAGTAGCGAAAATTAAGTTACCTTTAATTAAACAATTCTTAGGGGAGAAGTTGAAGCTTAAGGGATTTCTTATGTAGATGCACTTTAAGGTTATACAAAAAGGAGTAAAGTTAGTAACATTATTAGATTAAGTAGCCTATATAGGATTATTCCTGACAAAAAGGGCACTTAAGTAGTTTAAACCGTATCTTATGGAAATATAGGCTAATAGCATAATAACTACTAACTAGGATATGCGGTATATATTTACTAGTTAGAATGGGTTCGCGGAATAACTAATATAGATATTTAGAGACCTAGAGGCCATAACTATAGTGAAATAAAAGCTTTAGAACTTAGTATAACGCACTTTAGTAATTAAGTATACAATATAGTTTTAAACACTAGCTATATAGGTTGAGTGGAATAATAGGGCGCTTATGGCATAGTATAAACAAGGACTTAAGGCTAAAGTCTAGGATGTAATTATCCTAATAGAAGATGTGGATACTCTAAGAGAGTTAATAGATTAGTTAATAAAGATTAATAATAGGATCTATTAAAGGGAACAAGCTAAAAGAGGGTAAGATAGAGTTCTATAGTTATATAAGGCGCAGAGTACGTAATAATAGATATAGAGTTAAAAACCATGGAATGGCGCAGAGCTAATAGACCTAAGCGGTACTAAAGAAACCTAAAGGTGGGAAAAGAAACTATGGAAACCTAGAGGTTAAGGATTAAGTAATTAAAGGACCTAGGAGTAGAGGCTAAACTAGGGATCTCAGCAGTAGAAGATATTTAGGCGGACTCTATAGCAAGAAAAGTGGTTTAAAGATAGGGCTTGTATAAATTATAGAAAATAAGGTTATTTTGCTAGAGACTGTAGAGGTGGTTAGAGTAACTACGCGGTAAAGGGAACTAGGCTAGTAGATGGTATGTATATATAGAGGGATAATGGTGCACTGTGAGGAATAAAAGAGTGTTTAATTAACAGTTTTGCGTATTGTTATAACAATGTATACTAAATTTATGAGGATGCTAAGTATGGCGTAAGCTATTGACTATAGGAGCCATTGTTATTTAAGTTTAAAGGAACTAATAAACCAGCTTATAGATTAGACATTAAAGACGACGAGTTTAACACAGGCAAAGCATTTACCGATAATAAGGTAATAAAGGCAGCTTACTAGAAGCATATAGACCTTAGAGAAGTTGAAATAGAAGCAGAAACTAAGACCGTTACAGAATAGGGTTTAGTAATAGATGTTATAACACTATTAGATATGATTTCTATTGCTTTATAAGATAATAGGAGTAATGTTTAGAAGAAACTAAGTAAGTAGATAACTACTAGTGCTAGCTTATTACTTAATAAAGGCAAAAGGCTATAGGCTTAAGATTCTTAAGAAGAGATATAAGAAGCTTAAGATTTTTAAGATAAGATGAGACACATCTAAGGACCTATAATGGACGACAACCGATAGGAAAGAATAGTAACTTAGTTTAGTAATAAATGAATAAGTATAGGACGCAAGTTTAAGAACTATAAGTTTAGGGAACGAATAAGAATATTAGCAATTCTAGGTAAACGTAGTGTTTAGCCTAAAGATTAAATAGTTAATATAAGGATTAAAAAGCAAGACGACTATAAAGATCTAGCTGCAAGACGCAGAAAATAAGAAACTATAGATAAGTTTAGGACAAGAATTATTACATAGCAAGAGTAAAAGCTAGATAAGAGGTTAGCTATACTAAGTTGTATAAGGGACAGGGCACCTATATAAAGAGTTACTAATAGGCTAAGTGTAGGGACACTTAGGGTAAAATGGTTAGACAAACTAGAATAAGAAGAGGATCTAGATATTCTAACTAGGTTTGAAGAAAGATATACTAAAGGATATTATAATATAGCGATAATAAGGTACTTTCTAATAGATAAACCATATATACTAAACCAGTTGTATGGAAAGTGGTATAGGTAACGACATAGTAATAAATAGGAAGACTTTTATATATAGCTAGATAAAAAAGTTGTCTAAGACTAACCTATTACGGAAAAACGTATGAGTTATATTAAAGGAGTATTAATTATAACGTTAAGGAACCTAGAAGAAGGATCTAGGGACTAGAGAAGTGAGTAATAAATCTTAGTACCCGCAGCAGAGATACTAGTAATTAGGTTGACCAGGTATAGGTTTAAACTTAAAGATAAAGACAAACTAAGAGTTAACTTAAAACATGCAGCGCATTATACACTATTATGGATAGCTTGTGTGGAGGACATGTATAATATGTATAGAGCACCTAAAGACAAGAACTGGAAGTACCTAGTAAGGATATATTAGGTACTAGAGGAAAAGCGGTTTAGGAACGCTAAGTATATATATAGATGGCACCTAGTAGAAGTACAAGGTTAAGGCAACTTAATACTTTAACTAGGAAGATTCCTTATGGAAGAATACCTAGATGGATAATAGTGGTGGGAGTGCCTAGAGAATACTTATCTATAGCATATAGAGGAAAAGAAATAAACTAAGTATTGGCTGAGGTTGGACTAAGTATAAGCAGGATTTAGTAGCTAATAGTTGGGAAAAGGGGAGGTGTATAGGACTAGAGGGAACCAGTATTAAAACCTTAGACCCTTAAAGGAATTTAAGGACAATACCTAAATTTATAAGTTAAGTGGCAAGATTAGTAGTTTAAAGCGTTGGTAGATAGTGGAGTAACTAGGAACTATATATTACCAAAAGCAGTGGAAAGAATGGGGTTACTATATAGATAAAAAAAACACCTATATCCACTTATAATGATTTTAGGAGACTAGATAGCCTATAGAGGAGGTATTATTAATCTTAAAACAGGACCTATATAGTTAACTATTAAAGGAAGACTAGTTAGAATGTCTTTTAATATCCTACCGTTGGGACAGGACAAGGCGATACTAGGAATGCCTTAGTTATAGGAGTATAATCTAAAGATTGATTAGGTTATAGGTTAGGTTAATATTAAGGATACTTAACGGCGTAAAGTGCGATAGTAAACCAAGTTGGTATAGTACCAAGTTGGAGCGATATATGAAGAGACTGAGTGAGGCTTAAGTTATATACCAAAGAGATACCATAAGTATGGTAAAAAGTTATGGTTACTAGAAAGTGAAAAGCTGTTAGAGTATATAGTATAGGACTATAAGATAGAATTAGAAAAGGGAATAAGTCTAAAGTTCTTTCCAATCTATAAGCTTACTAAAATGGAGTTAGTAGCGCTTAAGGAGTTTGTTTAAAAGAACTTATGTAAGGGATATATTAGACCATTATAGTTATTAGTAGGATATCCAGTACTGTTCATCCCAAAGAAAAATGGAAAACTTAGGATGTGTATAGACTATAGATAGTTGAACAGTATTACTAGGAAGGATAGGTATTCTTTACCCTTAATTAGCGAAATCTAAGATAGGATAGGTAATGTAAAGATCTTTATAAAGATAGATCTAAGATGGGTATACTATTAGATTAGGATTAAGGAAGGCGATAAATAGAAGGCAGCCTTTAGGTTAAAGGAAGAACTATATAAGCTATTAGTTATATAGTTTGGACTTATAAATGTACTAGCAATATTCTAGAAGCGAATTAATAGTATATTAGGAGAACACCTAGATGAATTTATTATGGTATACCTTGATAATATTATTATCTACTTAGAGAGTGAGGAAGAATATGTAAAACACGTTAAATGGGTTTTAAAGAGACTATAAGAAGAACAGATGCTAGTAGCAATTGAGAAATGCGAGTTCTTTACAGTAAAGACTAATTTCGTAGGATTTATTATTAAACTAGGGAAAATCAGCATGGACCTAAAGAAAGTTAAAGCTATAGTAAGTTAGTAAGAACCAGAGAATGTTATATAGTTGAGGTTGTTTCTAGGGTTTTGTAACTACTATAGGAGGTTTATAGCACAATAGTTAAGAAGTATTAAGCCATTTATAAGGCTAATAAAGAAGGAGGAACTATAGGTTTAGGGTAATAAATAGAAGGAGCTGTTCTAGAAACTTAAAGAGTTGTTTACCTAAGAACTAATCCTTAAGATCTATTAACTAAAGTTGGAAATAGTTGTTAAGACAGACGTATTAGACTTTATACTAGGAGCATATTTGCTATAGAAGTATTAGGACGTATGGCATCTAGTAGCATACTATAGTTGGAAAATGATACTACTAGAGTTGAACTATAACATCTATAATAAGGAGTTGTTAGGTATAGTTACAGCACTTAAGAAATAGAGAGCATTCTTATAAGGCACAGAGAAACCATTTATGGTTAAGATGGACTATAAGAACCTTATAGGATTCCTAATAATAAAGGAACTTAACCAAAGATAGATTAGATGGGCGGAAATGCTTACAGAATACTATTTTGAAATTTAGTATACTAAGGGTATAGATAATATATAAGCAGATGCTCTAAGCAGAAGGGCTAAACTATAAAGTAATAAAAAGCTATTGGGAGCTTTGTTACGAAGGGATTAAGATAGATTAATTAGGTATAATTATCTAAAGATTGCAGCAACTAAAGAAAGTTAGATCTATAAATTACTAGAGAGTAATTGGATATAGAAGATCTAAGAAGCATAGGTAGAGAATCTAGACTTAGAGCAATATAAAAACAGAGAAGCAATATATATGCCTAAGTCTATTGCAGAAGAATTTGTTAAGGAATTTTATAATAGAATGATATAAGGACACAATGGAGCTATAGGCTTAGTGTTAAGACTTTAAGAAGAGTATATTATTTAAGGAATCTAGGGACTAGCAAGACAAGTTATAAAGGAATATTTAAATTGCTAAAGGAATAAACTGATAATGTATAAGCCGTATAGAGAGCTATAACCTGTTAAAATACTAGGAAGACTATAGGAAGTTATATTATAGGACTTTATTATTAAGTTACTAAAGTTAAGAGATCCTATTATAGGACAAGATTATAACGTGATTTTAGTAATAGTGGATAAGCTAACAAAGTGGGGGTACTTTATAGTATGCACTAAAGAGATATTAGTAGAAGATATCGCTAGAATCTATATAAAAGAAGTATTTGTAAGATATAGAGTACTAGATAAGATTATATTAGACAGAGATCTAAGATTTATAGCAGTATTTTAGGAAGTGTTTCTAGCAGAATAAGGGGTTTGCGCAGTAATATCTACAGCATATTATCCGCAGATGGATGGATAAACGGAAAGACTAAACCAGACACTAGAATAGTATTTAAGGCATTATATTAACCACGTATAAAATAATTAGGTATTATTATTACCAGTTATATAGTTTATATATAATACAACACCACAAGAAGGAATGGGGATATTACTATTTAAGGCGAATTATGGATATAAGCTAAGAATATCATTATTGCCATATTAAGTAAAAAAGACGAGTAGCACAGCTAAATAAAGAATGGAGATATTAATAAATCTTTATACAGACCTTATAGAAACAGCTAAACTAGTATAAGAATAAATAAAAAGGTACTATAACGCTAAGAGATTTAAGGGACCAGATCTTAAGGAGGGAGATAAAGTGTGGCTACTATATAAAAATTTCAAGAGTTGATAACCAAGTAAAAAGTTAGACTATGTTAGACTAGGACCTTTTGAAATTAAATAAAGGATTTTATTAGTTATATATAAGTTGAACCTACTAGCTAAAATAAAGATCTACTCTATATAATATATTGTAATGCTAGAGCCAGCATACGGGAATATTAAGCCACTAGTTTATAAGGCAGACATATATAGAGGATAAAAGGAAGATAAATGGCAAGTTTTGAAGATTATTAGTCACAAGGATGTAGATAATAAAATGTGGTATAAAGTAAAGTGGATAGGCTATAGTAAGACTACCTAGGAACTACTAAGCAACCTAGAGAACGCTATAGGAAAGGTACGGGAGTATTGGAAGAAAGTAGGTTAGGCAATATTAATAAGGAAGGATTGCTAAAGAATAAGTTACCTAAGGGGGACCTAAGAGGAGCAATTGCTGAGCTACTTGGAGTTGTTTCTCTTATAGGAGGAGAGCTAGTTCTTTTATTACCTAACTTGTTAAGACCCTGTTAAACCAGTTTCCACTTCTTGGAATAAACCTTCTTATAAACATGTTTAAGACGTTAAAGACAAGTATAAGCTAGACGTTGGGCTTTAAGGACGCATGCGGACTCTTCTAAGGCATATTAGACTATAAGTAACGCTAAGGCTAGCTTACTATTAAGCTTTATAGTGGTAGATTGAATATAAGACCCTATAATAAGTTACTTAGGGAACTTAAAGACTATTAAGAGTTATGGGACGCGTATACTTAGCATTAGAGACAGAGCGAACATTATAGGATAATTAAATGTTTGCTTTGGTGCACTTAGAATAGGAGGAGGGTTGTTAGGATAAAGGACTTGCTAGCGTAACGTATACTAACCCCTCTTTCGCGTACCTAGAGTAAGGAATTGCTATTACCTCGCCTAGTAACAGTATGGAGGAAACTATATGAAGGCGACGCTTAATCCAGGAAAGAGAAGAAAAAGCTTTAGGTATAATAAGCAAGGATATTAACCAGACTGATTAAACGGACATTATACCTCTAGTGGACGACTTAGAGATGTTAGGAATCTTTAAGGACAAAGATAAAGAGGAGGGAGATGGTGTTACGGACGCTTTAAGTATAATGTTATAACTACTTAGAGAAGAGTTGGCGGAAGCTAATTGGTTAATATAGGTACGGTCTAGGATAGATCTAGTAGAACTATATAATGAGGAATAGTAACTAAGGTTACATAGTATTAAACGCGTTAACTGTGTTAAATAAGAGGGATGTTATATTTAATATAGATAACACATACCTTACGTACAAGAGAGGATTTCTTAGGAGTATGGTTGTGTATTTAAAGGACCTCAGTCCCTACCGTAGATAGTTTTCTCCTTATAGTGAATCTTAGAATATAATTGGAGTTAATCTATTGGGCAACCACTCTACCAGTTATTATTATGTTGTTGATTTGTTCTTACCTATATACCTAGCCTAATAATAGGACCCACCGTAGTTCCTGCTACAAGGTTCCGTTATAATAACCGCGTGCGCTTATACCCACACGTCTATAAACAAGACCCTTAAATATTTAGTTATAAGCTTTCTATATTCCTTTCTCCTCTTTATGCAACGTCTTGTACTCTATAAGAGCTATATACCCTTAGATTTAGATAGAATTTATATTATTCCTTTAAATCTTCCCTAAAGCCTCTTTGCGCCCTTATAGGTATATAGGAACGTAGGGACGTAGGAACGTAAGGGATATACTAATATACTAATATACTAATGTACTTAGTTATTACTATAGGAAGGAGTTATATATTTAAAGGACTATAGTTCCTTTCTTTATAGTAAATCTTAAAATATAATTAGAGTTAATTTATTAGGCAACTACTCCACTAGTTATTATTACGTTATTAACTTCTTGTTTACCTATATACCTAGCCCATTAGCGAGTATACTGTAGTATTTCCTATAAGGCTTTATTATACACAGTGTATATAACCAACGTATCTTATAGAGACTATAGATTATCTAACACTAAGCTTTATAATAATAAGGTATTAACTTATAGAGTATATACTTAATAGATTAGCTCTAATTGTCACAGAGTAAGCATAAGCGATGATAATATATAACGAAGTAGATATTATTAAGCTATATATATAAACTATGTAATGAAGTCAAGACGTTATGTAAGGAAAGAAGGTAAGAAAACAGGAGGAAAGGGGTATATATTATTAACTTAGTTGCTTAGTTAATACATGCATAGGGCGGAATAGGCTTTGGGTTATAGTCCTAGCGGATCTTGGCGGAATGTGGCGGAATATAGTGGAGGGCGGCAAATTGCCGTAGATTGCCGTCACGTAATGGTAAATTGCCTTAGATTGCCGTTATGTGTCTTAATTAACTAAGTCGTTAACATGGAGGTTAAGACGGTGGAAATAGGTAGGCGTGTGTAAGGTGTTACGGAGGTGTCCTGTAATAGTACCCCCTCTTTAAACTTAAGCTTCTGCGAGATGGGGCTGTAGTAGTTCTAAGTAGAGTTTATAAAAGTCTTCTACGGCTTGTGTGAGTTTTACGGAGTCAATAGGTTCCTATAAGGGTTTAGTAAAGCCTCTCCACTTTGTAAGGTATATATACTGGCGTTTCCGTTTGTTATACTTAATGTCATTAATTCTTTTAACAAAGTACTCATCCTTACCATCCACCTTGACTGGTAGGGGAGGGTCCTAGATCTGTCTAGGCAGGGCGTCTAATATAGGGGCAGCAGGGTGGAGGACTGATGTATGGAATACGGGGTGGATTTTAACCGTATTAGGGAGCTTCAGTCGGTAGGCATAAGGAGAGACAACTTTTTCAACCTTATAAGGGCCGGCGTTCTTCTAATTAAGTTTCTTAATAGGTCGTTTTGTGTTCAGATTTCTTATGTCTAGCCAGATAAAGTTACTAATTTGGTAAGCCGGTGCTGGGGTTTGGTTCTTATTTGCTATAGCTTTATAGACAAACTAGGCCTATGTTATTTTGTTAGTAAGGAACTTCTATAGTTCTTCCATTTTTTTTACGAATTCGTTTGCTTCTGTAACTTGTAAGGCCTAATAAGCTAGATAAGGAATATTACTAAAGGGTTCAAAACCTATTTGCAGGTGCTGGCCGTAATTAGCCAGGAATAGGGAGACCTTTATAGTTTCTGAGACGGAGTTATTTGCGGTAAACTTAGTAAATGTAAGCTAGTCTATCCAGTCGTCCTGTAGATACGACGTGTATATCTAAATATATACTGTTCCATTATAGCATTTACACATTCCGTTTAACCATCCGTTTTTGGGTAATATGCCGTAGACAACAGTGCTTTAATGTGGAGTTAGGTAGTCAGTTCTTTCCAAAACACTAAGACGAACTGGCGGCCTCTATTAGAGACGATTATTTTGGGGAGTCTATAGAGTTTCTGTCACAGCGACTTAGTCAATCGAGGCATAAGCGCCATACAGAACGTATGCAAGCCTGTATAATTGGAATGTCTATGGACTCGGATATCAAGATGAGGAGTAAAAGAAGGTCGTGGAAAGGACACGTCTATATATATAAAGCCAAGACGTAAGCGAACCCCCCTGACTAGGCCCTATCGGTTACGTATATTAGTGCCGTAATATTACCCCCCCTCTCAAAAAAGCTTGCCCTTAAGCTTTATCCTTAGGTGCTTGTCTAACATCCTTATACAGTTATAGTACTGCAGGCAGAGCAGTCGAAGTTAGTTGGAATACTATAGGCAGAGCAGTAAGGGTCTATTGGCTGTGCTATAGGCGAAGCAGCAGAGGTCAAATTAAGGTTAGCTGCAGGTAGAGCAGCAATTGTCAAACTAGGATAGCTGCAGGCGAAGCAGCAGGTGTCGGTTGCAATACTGCGGGCAGGAGCAGTAGAAGTTAATTGGCTACAGTATTATAGCAAGGCATTGGTCTAGCTGCGGGCAGAGCAGTAAGTGGTTAATAGATAGCAGGTATAGCGGCGCTATCGTTATCTGGTTGGTGGCAGTATAGTGCCAGCAAAATCAGTGGATTATAGGCGTATCGGCACAATCGTACGGTCGGCGGGACTGTAGGCGTACCGGCATAGTTGTTATCTAGGTGACGTCCTAGTGATTTCGTTCCTTAAAGCTCGTATAACTTAATATCAGTTAGGGTCGTTTATCGCAGCCCGTGTATAGCACTAGTCTCAGTATCAACCGATTTCGTTCCTCGCAGTATACATAGCTTAGTATCCATTAAAAAGGATCGTTAAGTCGTAGCAGTACGGTGCAAGCGTCCGATAGAGAACGTATGGTCGTCAGTCGGTTATTCGATTGGTCGGTAGGTAGATATACACGTTTAGTTAACAGATGTACGCGTTACCCGGTCAGTCGACGAGTTTATACGGTCAGAAAAGGTTACCGCTTGGCACGTGCTTCCCCATAGCATAGGCGGCCGTTTGGTAGAGAGAATTAAAAAAAAAGAAGAAAATAAAAAACTTATAAGGGTGCCTACACGGTGTAGGGATTAAGCTTCTTGCAACTTAGCTACCATAGGACTTTAATAACAATAACAATGACAATAATAATGACAATAAGGGTGCCTGTATAGTGTAGGGATTCTATACCTAGCTACCACAGGACTTCGCACGATTTTGGTTCTTGCTTTGTTATAGAAGTATACATCTCCTTCCTTCCTTGCCTGCTAGTATATAGGGCTCTGTTACCTGTTAACCACCCTAGGCTATAGGGCTTTTCTAACCTAGGATATAACAGCCTGCAATCAACCGAGGGATCTTAATATAATGTCACAGCGACTTAGTCAATTAAGGTATAAGCGCCGTACAGAACGTATATAAGCCTATATAATTGGAATGTCTATGGACTTGGATATTAAGATGAGGAGTAGAAGAAGGTCGTGGAAAGGACACGTCTATATATATGAAGCCAAGACGTAAGCGAACCCCCCTGACTAGGCCCTATCGGTTACGTATATCAGTGCCGTAACAGTTTCTATACGTGATCCAGGAACAGTTAGGCAACGGCAGGTGCTAATATATTAGGGTAGGCGATTAAGTGTCTTATCTTAGATAGTTGGTCTATAACTACTATAATGTTTGTATAGCCTTTACTTTTAGGGAGATTAATAACGAAGTTAATTAAGATGTTCTTCCATCTTCAGTCTGGAATAGGTAGTGGCTTTAGAAAGCCGTTATACGTCTTATATAAAGCTTTAGCTCGTCGGTAGGTATAGTAGCTAAAGACGTACCTTCGTGTTATATTATGCATGTTCGGCTAGTAGTACTCCTATTGGAGTAGTTCCAGGGTTTTTCCTTGGCCTGGGTGGCTGGCTACTGGTAGATTATATACGTGTTTAAGGAGCTTGAGCTTAAGCTTATTATAATTAGGGACAACTAGGCGGTTCTAGTAGTATAAGCGGTCTCCGCAAACTTTATATTTACTTAGAGAGATCTTTTTAGAGTGTCTAACGCCATCTTAAATTAGCTTAAGTGTCTCTTGGATAAACTCGTTGTTTAGGTATTTATTAATTATAATCTGTTTAATTAATCAATTAGTTATTTTAAGGACGTGTACCGTAAGGTCTTTAGCTAGGGGATTAAATAATTCAGGATAAAGCAGGGTTTAATTGCGGTAGGCGCGCGCTTCTTCCTATGCTGTTATATCTTATAAACGTTAAGTTAGGGTATTAGGTTTTTAACCTTAAATGCCTAGGTAGTACGTAATTAAGAATTGGAAACGAGACAGATATTCTAACCAGCGGGCTTAATAATAACTTAGCTGTTTTATGGTTGTAAAGTATTGTAGATTCTTATGGTTGCTAAGGACCTTAATTAAAAATCCAGCGCCTTCTAGTTTGGGTCGCCATTATTTAAAACATCTAATAATGGCCAATAATTCTTTATTATAGATCTCGTAGTTATATTTAGCTAGACTTAGTTGTTTTAAGAAGTATGCTATAGGGTACAGTACCCCTTCTTTATTATACTAAGACAGAATGCCTCCAGTAACGTAGTTAGATAAGTCAGCTTCTATAATACTCTTTCAGTTTGGGTCAAAGTGTTAAAGTATAGGTGCGGTAGTAAACATGACTTTTAGATAGGCAAAGGCCTTCTTGCATTCCTTGTTAAAGATAAAGGCTTTATCCTTTTAGGTTAGAGCTATAAAAGGTAAAACTAGGGCGGAGAAGTTATTAATAAACTATTAATAGAAATTAGCAAATCCTATAAAGGCTCTTACGTCCTTAACATTCTTAGGTTCTTACTAGTTTATAATTGCTTTAATCTTCTTTGGGTCCATTTATATGCCGTCTATAGAGATAATAAGTCCAAGGTATAGAACTTCTGTTTTATAGAACTCGCATTTATTTATATTTAATTGTAGTCTAGCTCCACATAGGGCTTCTAAGACAAGGTTAACGTGTTTCTTGTATTTAGCTAGGTTATTGCTATATACTAGGATGTCGTTAATATAAGCAGTACAGAAAACGTCCAGGTAAGGTTATAAGGTATTATTTATAAAGTGTTGGAATAAACTTGGGGCATTTGCGAGGCTAAATAGCGTTACTAAGTATTTAAATAGTCCGTATCTAGTACGGAATGCGGTAAGCTATTTATCTCCTTTTGCGATATAGAGGCGGTTAAATGTATAGATAAGGTTAAGTTTTATATAGTAGCGAGCCTTACTTAATTGGTTTAGTGTCTCTTAAATTAACGGGAGCGGGTACCAATTCTTAATAGTAATAGCGTTAAGAGCTTGGTAGTCTATATAGAAGCGTAGACCACCGCTAGGTTTCTTAATAAAGATTATAGGTGCAGCTATAGGCGAAGAGCTTGCTCTAATAAATCCTTTACTTAGGTATTCGTCTAAGTACTTCCGCAATACTTAGAGTTTGTTTTAGGACATTCTATATAAGGGTCCAAATCCTGGCTGTTTTCCTTCTTCAAGTACAATCTTATGGTTATATAGTCGGTGTTCTACTAGCTTATTGGCTTCCTTTTATAAAAATACTTCTAGGTTGTTATAGTGGCATACTGGTACTTTTGTGGTAGGGTTAGTATGTTTCTTTGGTGCTAAGGCCTTTTTAATATCAGCTATTATAACAGCGAAGATTGTATATTCAGGTTTCTTGGCAAGTTGTGCTAATAGGGTAGCTCTAATTATATGGATGTCTAAGGTGTTAAGCGAGCTTGGATTGTCCTTAGTTTCTTATATAGTTTCTTGTTTAGGTTTAAGCTTAGTATTAGGTATAGAGTTAGTATTAGATTTAGATTTGGGTTCTTTAAGTATCCTTTTTATGGTAGAATACCAGTTCTTCTGGTACTTTTATATGTTAAGCTTAAGCTTCTGCTTAGTTTGGGGTATAGTAGTTAGAGTTAGTTTGTGTAGTCTAGTATAATTTCCAGGTTCTTAGTGGATGTCAGTGGAAATCTTATGTTGGTGGAATTCGGTGGAATTCTTAGGTAGGTGAAATTGGGTGGACTTTTTAGACTAGTGGATCTTAGTAGATTTTCCAGATTTTAGTTTAGGGTCTAAGTAGTAAGTCATAAAACACTTCTGCTTGCAACAGGAGGCGGTAAATAGAAGCTTAAGGTTGTCCTAATTAATGGTTACCTTATATAGCTTTATCTAGGGTTATTTAAGGATTACTAAGTAACCTAGAGTGGTAACGAAAAGCTTAATTAGTTCTTTATAGTTTAGGTATTGGAGTCTTAGGAATACTATATAGGTAATATAGCCTAAGATAGTGCGTTTGCCATTAAATCCAAATACATTAATATGCCGGTTAAGGGGGGTTAAAGTAAAACTATTATCTTACGCGAAGATCTTGTTAATAAATTCTGTACCACTGGCTCCTGTATTAATTAGGACTTAAGTATTAACCTATTAATTATTCTACTAAAGATAACAGTTAACGGTTATGCTATAATCCTAAGAGTTAGAGTTCATAACATCTAAAGTATTTAATAAGATCCTGAGGCAGCGCCGTCCTAGAGAGCAACTTAGCTCTAGGACCTTCCTTTTAGAGGTAATTAGGGTAGAGTTCTTATAGCATATTAGTTGTAGCTTCGTTCTTATAAGTGGTACTTACTAAATGCAGGGCTGGAACTAGGTGGAGATTAGGGACAGTAACTAGAGGATTAATGCGGTAAACGGCTACTGGTGTTGGCTGTTTATAATTCGCGTTAGGGCATAGGGACGGAGTAGTAGTTAGAAAGGTAGAAGCTACTTCTACACTTAAAATAGAGGCCTAGCTTAGTACATCATTCTTATTTAAAGGACCCTAGTAGGGCGTATCCTAGGGTTCCAGTGTCAATATCTATAGCGTTAGGGTGCTTAGGCTAAGACAATAACTTAGTAGATATTTACAGGTTTGTTATATTATATTAAGGAGCGGACTTCAGTATCAGGCGTAGTATATCATTGTATTGTTTATTAATAACATTTGCGCAGGTATTAAGAGCTCCTAGTAGGTCTACACCTATTAGGGAGGTTTTTAGTTTAGGGCTTAGGGATTTAATAAGGCTGTTAATTAGTATGGAGTTGTTCTAGCCTATTTCTTTTATATAACGGTTAAATTTAGAGAAGTATACTAGGAAGCTTTTTATTCCTTAAGTTATATGGTTTATCTTTCTTTAAGCAGTAGCTTGGCAGTTTAGGTCACCATACATGGCTTTAAGAAGTACAATTAGGCTTAGTACTAAGTTCGGTTAAAGAGGTTTAATAAGGTTAGCTATATCTCCTTCTAATTAACTTAGGGCGTAGTAGAGTTGGTTAGCTTTAGTTAGGTAGCGGTTAGCGTTACCAGTTAGCTTATTTTTAAGCCGGCTTAGGAATAATTGGAGTTCTTGTTGTTTACTAGTAAATATTAGAGGGTCTAGTAGTCATTTAGATTGTTGCGGTATAGTAGTTGGTTTGGGGTAAGTAACTACTATAGGTTTAGGGCTCTTATTCCGCATATTTATCTCTAGAGATAGTATTCGGTCTTAAGGCCCTAATGTGGGCATCTTAAGGGTACGGATTTCTTTTTAGAGGTCTTTAATTAATTGCCAGTATTATGCTTCTTATTTGGCTTATTATTAAGTTAAAGTAGCTTAGTTCTGTGCAAGGGTGTCTATAAAGGACTTCTATATTTCTGCCAATTGTTCTTAGAGTGCGGATATAATGCTAATAGCTGTTATAGGGGCTTTGGGGTCGTTCTGCATTTCGGAGGGTGGTATATAGGGTTAACGCAATATAGTATTACGGAGTGAGTATAAGCGATAATAATATATAACAAAGTAGATATTATTAAGCTATATATATAAACTGTATAATAAAGTTAAGACATTGTGTAAGGAAAGAAGGTAAGGAAACGGGAGGAAAGGGGTATATATTATTAACTTGGTTGCTTAGTTAATACATGCATAGGGCGGAATAGGCTTTGGGTTATGGTCCTAGCGGATCTTGGCGGAATATAGCGGAATATAGTGGAGGGCGGCAAATTGCCGTAGATTGCCGTTACGTGATGGTAAATTGCCTTAGATTGCCGTTATGTGTCTTAATTGACTGAGTCGGTAACATGGAGGTCGAGACGGTGGAAACAGGTGGACGTGTGTAAGGTGTTACGGAGGTGTCCCGTGACACTAATTATATTCTAAGATTTACTATAAAGAGGAAAGCTATCTAGGTAGGAACTATAGTCTTTTAAATATATAACCTTGCCCTTAAGAAATCCTCCTTATATATATTGGGAAGCGGTAAATAGATACCCCCTAATTGATACACAGACACCCCCTAATTGATACACGGATACCCCCCACTAATTGAGTTTAGTTTCTTCCTGGTTAAGTTAGAATATCACATAAATTTAAGTTGTTTGCATCTACATCGCGAAAATCAAAGTTATTAAAATGTAACTTTTATAACTGTAATACCTCAATCAAGTCTTAATTTCGACTATGGTATAACTAATAGATTTTAAATCAAAGTTGGAATGTACCAAAGGAGCCCTTAGCAAAGTACTTGTAAAAGGGCAGAGCTCCTAGGCCTCTAAAAGCCTGCTAAATATCACCGCCAATATCGGGCGAGGCACCTCCAATAGTATCTTGAGTTCTACCATCGTTTGCACCACATGTAACCCACCCTACCTGCTCCTGAGCCGATTGATTAGATTACGTAGTACCCTGTGAGGCGCCACGTGAACTTATTTAGGTGCTGCTACCTCTGCTTGATGTCTAGGAGCTGCCTCTACGAGCACACCCGTGACCGCGCCTGCGCTCGCGCCCGTCGCGCGCCCATACCCAAAACATTACCCCACCACAGCCTCTAACTGTTGAGCGCCGCCGCAGCCGCCCAGCTGGCTCTATTCGCGTTGATACATCGACTTGTCGCGAGCCATCAGTATTTGGACAGAATAACGGGTATATACGCGTGGGCGCAGCCAGCGCGGTCGCGCACTAAATGCAGATGCAAACAACTTAAATTCACGTGATATTCTAACTTAATCAGGAAGGAACTAAACTCAATCAGTGGGGGGTGTCCGTGTATTAATTGGGGGGTGTCCGCGTATCAATTAGAGGGTGTCCATTTACCGCTTCCCTACATATTATATATACTATACGCGTTATATATAAATATGGGTTATAAATTATATAGCTTATACGTACTCACTATATAACTTGCTTACTACCCTTTATTATATAGTTTTACGGGATCTATCCTAGCCTATGCTCCTAGCAACTCTCTAACGTCGCACCCTAGGAAGCGAGCCACCCCCAAGCGAGCCACTTGCACCTAGATTTCTATGTATTAATAATAAACTCCACAACGCCTATAAATTAAATCTAAATAGCCCAAATTAAAGCGACCACGCTTCTTATTACAGAAGAAAACGGCTTGGAAGTTTTTAAGCACGTTGTGGGCGTGATTTTGCACCTGGCATCGGCCAATTATATAGCTTACCCCTACATTCCTCCGAGGCCCCCTTCCAGATCAATACACTATTAAAATAAGTATTTACAGGCTGGGGGTTACACCTAAAGACGTGCGCAAAGGATGCCTAGTCTTGGTTATATTCGCCAGGGTTTAATACTGCTTTAGTATATAAAGCAACATTAAGCTCTGGTAGAGACGTCCCTTCCTCATACTCCTTTTGAGCTAACTTTTGGGTAGCAAGCTCTTGTTCTGCTAGATCCTCTGCCTTCAATCTATCGACGTTATCCCGGGTAAGGACTCTACCTTTACTTAGGAGTCTCCTGCTACTTTTCTTATCAATTTTGAACTTCTAAAACTTTTTATTCTCCTCTCTCTGTATATGCGCATCGGCGGCAAAGCCTATAGTAGCTTTAAACAGCTTTTCAAGACGCTGCTGTATAGGGGATTCAAGCATACCGTCTGGTCGCTCAGTGGTTGATTCGGCGATTTGGTTTTGTAAAGATTCAAGGTCCTCCACCATCTTGGGCGTCTTGGGCGTCTTCAGGAGTTAAAGGCTCGTATTTATAATTAATAGATCCGTTTCTAGGCCTGCAGAGTCCTCTATATATAGTAGAGTTTTTAAAACAGCGGTAGGATTGTATGGTAGAAGACCGGTAGCTTTCCAAGCGTTGCAAATGGTCTCGCGGGTAAACGCTTGTACGTGCGTGACTGGGTAAAGCTTTATAAAATACCCCTTGTTAATTCCTGCATGGCCATATTGACAAAAGTCGTCTACCTGTATACCATAGTAGTGCTAAAGAGGTCCAAAGCAGCCTACATCTAGTGGCTGAAGCTTGTGCGTCAAATGAGGTGGTAGAGCCACTAGGACAATGTTACGCGATAGTGCATACTAAATAAACTGCCAGGTAAGGTGGCTTGAATGATTATCTATTAAAAGCATACGGTAGCTTCAAATGTTGCCTTTGATATCCTCTATAAGGTGCCTAGTATGTTTGTCGTAGTGCTTAATATAGTGTATACCCAGCGAGTCGTCCGTCTAGCCACTCTTTAAAAGCGCGTAGTTGTATCCACGAACCTGCTTATTTTCCTCAGTAATTTGATACTAAGCCTCCTGGTATTGCTCCCCCTTCTAAATTAAAAATGGAGGCAGATAAGAGCCGTCAGCATTAATTGTCTCTATTATAGAGACTAACTCCCGTGATCCTGGGTGTTAAATAGACCGATTCTTTAACTTCTCCTTGCTATTTCTACCTGAGACAATCACCCAAGCTATTACTGCGATACCTAGCATAACACCTTTTTCGTTAAAGTTGGATATAAATTTAGAGTGCCTAATCCAATATTTATCTCGTACGCCTTAAAAGAACTTAAACCAGTTATTAATAACAACTGGATTATCATTCCAGGCCCTCTAGCAATCCAATTAACGACTTATTATAGTTTCTAGCCCGTGGCGTTGTAGAAATCTCTCCCCCTAATGCTTGCCTACTACCCTACCTTCTGCCAAGAACGAGCCCGCCATTGCAGGAAGCATATTAACCCTCATCAGAAGGCCCCAAGACTGACATTCGTGTATCCATTAAACAATTTAATCTTCCTAATAAGGATGCAGTATGGTCTTATAAGCTAGGTGTTGGGGGAGACGCCCAGCATGGCAATGGGTAACGGTGGATCGTGGTAGGCTGTGGACATTGGAGGCTTTGCGAATTAACGGCTCAACGCCTGAATCAAAGTCTTATATAGCTTTTTGTATGGTAGCTTCGGCTTCACAAGAACTCAATTTAGGAAGTGACATATTGATTTGTACAATAAATTTTCAATTTGGGTGGAATTTGGCAGGGGAAGAAGAAGAGCGCGTACAGACGCGTATGGCTCGCTTGGGGGGTGGCTTGCTTCCTGGGGTGCGACGTTAGTATCCTTAAGCTCCGCTCTAAGCAGCTATAACACTTATAAAATAAGGTCCATAATAATAGACTCCTATAAAGTGGGAATGGTAAGAAGGCCTATTCTTGTAACTTCTTTAGCTAATAGCTTTAGTAGTTTAGTCTTATCTACCTTATCTGCCTTATAGATTGGCTTATGAGGTGTGCATATACGAGAAGTCCGAGAAAACTTGCCACACAAAGGGATAAGGTGGAACCGCCGACACTACTCCTTCCGTTGCGGGCCAGCCTTTCTCCTTTTATTCCTGCCCTTCAACATGAAAGCTTCCCGTTCTTGGATCGAGCTTGTCTTGCTCTGCTTTGCTCTCGCGGCCCTCACCCTCGCTGTCATCAGCCGAGCCGCACTGGGAAACCACGTTGTGCGACTGTCAGTGCATGGGCATGACGCGCTGAATGATGAGGACGGCGGCAGACTTGGAGCCGTTGCATCGGAAAGTTCAATATGCAGTCGTATTGGCGTCGATTTGATCAAGGATGGAGGGAATGCCGCGGATGCTGTTAGTGCCGGTTCAGTTATATTATCCAAGGGTTTGTGCTCCTGGGTTGCTGACGGAGATTGTTTTCACAGCTGGTGGGCACCGTCCTCTGTGTTGGGGTGATTGGTATACCTCCTTTCAAGAGATTGTCCCGTCGAATATATATCGAAGGCTGAGTGAGAATCATAGGAATGTATCACAGCGGCATTGGAGGCGGCGGTTATATGCTGGTTCGAGCTCCTAATGGCTCCTACGAATTTATCGACTTTCGTGAGACTGCTCCGGCAGCTGCTTTCCAGGACATGTACAATAATAACACAAATGCTTCGTTGTACAGAGGGCTAGCCAGGTATGAAGTCTGTAGGTTTATCTGCTGAGAATTTGTTAAGGTGCTCACTACTATTTGAAGCGGTGTTCCTGGGGAGTTACGTGGGCTACAGTATGCACACAAGAACTATGGTCGCCTTCCTTGGGCCCATATCATGCGTCCGGCCATCAATGTAGCCCGCTATGGCTTTCCAGTCACTCAGGATCTGGTCTATCAAATGGACACGGCCACCGCGGACCAAGTCAACTTTCTCGTTGAGAATCCAACGTGGGCAACCGACTTTGCTCCTAACGGGACCAGACTTGGCCTTGGCGATATACTCACCAGGAAGCGGTATGCGGACACGTTGGAGGAAATTGCTGAGAAGGGTCCGGACGTTTTCTACACTGGCACATTGGCGAATGCCACCATCGCAGCATTGCAGGCAGCAAACGGAACCATGACACTGGACGATCTTAAGAATTATGCGGTGGCAATCAGGAAGCCCGCGCAGATTGAATATCGTGGCTACAAGCTTACCGGCTGCAGCGCACCATCAAGTGGGTTGGTGGTGCTGAGTGTGATGAAGATTGTAGAGGGGTATTCTGGGTTTGGGGAAGAGGCGGTGTTGAACCTGACCACGCATCGATTGGATGAAGCGATCAGATTTGGCTATGGACAGGTGAGCGCTTTTTATATATCTCGAGAATGAAGCAGACCTCCAACGAACTAAGTCAAAATTTCTGCGTAGCGAGCAAAGCTCGGCGACCCTTCTTTCGTCCCCAGCTTGGAAGTCTATCAGAATGAAATGCTCAATGACACTACCACAGCCAACATCCGGAGCAGAATCTCTGACCTCCACACCCTAAATGTGTCGGACTACGATCCTACAGGGCTGGAAAGTCTTGAAGAGTAAGCTCTCTTTAGAAAGAATCGCAAACACCTTCAATCCATTGACCTGCTTCTCTCCTCACAGCCGAGGAACATCTCACGTTGTCGCCGCCGACGCCACTGGCATGGCGGTCACTCTTACAAGTACAGTCAACCGCCACTTCGGCTCCCAACTCATGATCCCCGAAACAGGCATCATCATGAACAACGAGATGAACGACTTCTCCATCCCCAACACCACTAATGCCTTCGGTTACATCCCCTCCCCCTACAACTTCATCCGCCCGGGCAAGCGGCCACTCTCTTCGATCTCCCCCGTCATCGTAGAATACCTAGCGAACTCCACCCTGTACTTCGTCGTCGGGGCTGCCGGCGGCTCTAGAATTATTACCGCCGCCATCCAGACCCTCTGGCACGTCCTCGACCACAATTTCACCACACATGAAGCCCTGTCGGAGCCAAGACTCCACGACCAACTCACCCCAAACCAAGTTCAATTCGAATACGCGTACGATAACGGAACAGTGGCGTTTATGGAAGGGCGAGGACACAGCGTGACGTGGATCCCACTGGCACAGAGTGCGGTGCATGCGCTTAGGAGACTGCCGAATGGCACGTTCGAAGCGGCAGGTGATCCGAGGATGCACGCTTCGGCGGGGTACGCGGTGTAGGATTTTTTTACGTTGCTGCATTGCACTTCGAACGACGGCGGGGAGAAAGAGAGGGCGGAGTGTATCCAGTTTATATCTCCTCTTATGCTCAGATCCATTCACCATTTCGTGACTAGGGTTCGGTCCGATGGAAGAGTTCTATCATTTTGACTGTAGGGCAGGGCCGGCGTTTTTGGGAATGCAAAATAGAGAATAGGTCCTACGTGAGCTTGGAAACTCCCATAAGTGCTGGTACTGCAAATGCCATGTCCTGAAGCTCTTAGGATGAAAAGCAAGGGAGTGTGGGTTACGAGAGCATGGGGTTCATAATATGCCCGCGTTTTCTATAGCCCGTGTTGGGGCAAGAAGATTTCAGAGTGCCTGAAAAGGCCGCGCTGTCCCGCATCCAGAATGTCAATCTAGGATCTAGAAAGGCGCGCGATAGGACGTAAGAGGACATACCTGATCCTCCCCACCGAACTGAATATCAATATCAAGGTACTGATCTAATAGCGTCTGGTGCCCCGGCATAAGCAGCGGGCTCAGCATTGTGCTGTTTGCAATCTCATCCGACGCATCCCTTGCATCCTGCTGCCTCATAAGCGCACAGAGCTTGTAGTGATCTGTGATGAAGTCGCTGGTGTAGGCGTAGGAGGATTCGTCGACGAAGCGGATTTGGGTGGGGGAGGTACCAAAAAAGGAGAGAACAGCGCGGACTAGGTAGGTATAGTAGGTTTTGCGGAGGGGGACGAGGGGCATGGGGTGGATGTAGTTGATGAGGATGCTGTAGACGTCGAGGAGGAGGATGGTGACCTGGTGGGGAGGGTTAGTGAAGGGAACAAGGGAAGAGGGTTGGACTTACGGATACGCCGCCGCGAAGGAAGTCCGCGAGTGAAGTACGCGAGTTTGGCTAGGGATGGGATATTCTATCCCTTCGTGTGGTAAGAATTCATGCACTTTTCGTATATGCACGCCTCATAAACCAATCTAGAGGCTCTATACCGTATAGAGCTTGGTGTTGAAGCCTCGAGTCAGGACAGTTGCTCGGCAGCAAGGGTGCTGGCGCCCCATTAACGCTTGGATATTGCGGTGAACAGCAGCAACGCGGCCAGGAAGCCTATAATATTTAGTATAGTTAATCTAAAAGCTTTAATATTGTCGCCGTCTATTTAATTATTAAATTGTTAATAAAATATTATCCTTATACCGCCCAAAAAACACCGCGCGTTATTAGCTCTAAAGCCTCTAAAGCCTCTAAAGCCTCTAAAAGCACCTTAAGCCTAGGAGTCCTATTTACAATCCTTTTAAGCGACGCAGTATATACATAATAGCTTGTCGGCAGTAGCTATATAGGAGGCAGTAGCGCTAACTAAGGGTATTAAAGAGGCTTGGTTAAGTAGCTAGATAGAGAATATTAAGGACGAATTAGAAGCTGTTTTTAAGGCCCACGGCAAAACTGCTGAGGATAAGGCAGATAAGGTGGATAAGACTAAACTACCAGAGCTATTAGCTAAAGAAATTATAAGAATAGGCCTTTCTACTATTCCTACTTTATAGGAGCCTATAGTCACTATTCCTAAACTAGACCTTAAAGTTATTAACTTTCTAAATAGGTTAATATTCGCCGCTCGGCATACTAGTAAGCCTATTAGTAGTATTAACGTAGACATTAAATTTAATAACCTTCCTAATTAGGATAAGGATAGTAAGCGCTCTACTTGCTATATACTAGCAGATTAAATTAATATAGTGTCTAGTGTTACGGAGAGCTTAAGTACAATGTTATGACTACTTAGAGAGGAGTTGGCGGAAGCTAGTTGGTTAATATAGGCATAGTCTAGGATGGATCCGGTGGAACCATATAACGAGGAATAGTAGCCGAGGTTACGTAATGTAATCTATGTGATCTGCGTAATCTATGTAATTTGTAACAGAGTAGACAAAGTACACATACCTTATAGAGCGAAGGGATTTCTTAGGCGTATGGTTATATATTTAAAGGACCATAGTCCCTACCTAAATAGTTCTCTCTTTATAGTAAATCTTAGAATATAATTAGAGTTAATCTATTGGGCAACCACTCCACTAGTTATTATTATGTTATTAATTTATTTATATCTATATACCTAGCCTAATAATAGGACCCACTATAGTTTTTACTATAAGGTTCCGTTATATATTCACTACTAAGGTTACGGTATTAAATAAAGTCAAATAACATGCTACCCAAAGCACTAGTTACGATACTATTAACGGTAACAACTACCTTAGGATTAGGAGATACTAGTATAGCAGATACAGACTTATAAGTAGTTATAAGAGGTTAGTTACAGGAAATAGTTGATCGCTTATTAGATAATAATAGGATACTTAAGGAACGTATTAATAGAATTGGCGTAGTAAAAGTTAAGTTACTGTTAATCGAACGATTCTTAGGAGAAAGATTAAAACTTAAAAGATTCCTTACGTAAATATACTTTAAGGTTATACAGAAAGGAGCAAAGTTGGTAACATCTATAGATTAAGTGGCGTATGTAAAATTGTTCTTAATAGAAAGAGTACTAGAATAGTTTAAACCTTACCTTATAGAAATATAAGTTAGTAGTATAACAACTACTAACTAAGATATACAATTTATATTTACTAGTTAGAACGGGTTTATAGAAAGACTAATATAGATATTTAGAGACCTAGAAGTATTAACTACAGCAGAATAAAAGCTTTAAAACTTGGTATAACGTTCTTTAGTAATTAAGTACACGATATAGTTTTAGACACTTATAATATAGATTAAGTGGAATAATAAGGCGCTTGTAGTACAGTATAAACAGGGACTTAAGGCTAAAGTCTAGGACATAATTATCCTAATAAAAGATGCGGAAAGTCTATAAGACTTAATAGATTAGTTAATAAAGGTTAATAATAGGATCTATTAAAGGGAACAAGCTAAAAAAGGGTAAGATAGAGTTCTATAGTTATATAAAGCGTAGAGCATATATTAGTAAATATAAAGCTAAAAACTATAGAATGGCGCAGAGCTAATGGACCTAAGCGGTACTAAAGAGTCTAAAAGATAGATAAAGAAACCATAAAAACCTAGAGGTTAAGAATTAAGTAATTATAGAACTAAGGAGCAGAGGCTAAACCAGGGATTTTAGTAGTAGAAGACATTTAGGCAGACTCCATAACAAGAAAAATAGTTTAAAGATAAACCTTATATAAATTACAGAAAATAAGGTTATTTCGCCAGAGACTATAAAGGTAGTTAAAGTAACCACGCGGTAAAGGGCACTAGGTTATTAGAGTATAATAATATAGATATAGGGATATTACGCGGGACTAAGGAGTGTTTAATTAAACACTTTACATTTTGTTATAATAACGTATACCAAATTTATAAGGACGCTAAGTATAGCATAAGCTATTAGCTATAGGAGCTAGAGTTAAAAGGGCTTAAAGAAACTAGAGAGTTAGACAAAGAATAAAATTAACTCTATAAGCTAGATTAAGATATTAAAGCAACATACAGATAAAGATTAGTAATAATAATAATAGAGTTAGAATACTTATTAATTAATAGTAATAAGGAAGAAAATAAGGCTAACTAGGAATACTTATACCTTAGTAACGTAATAGAAGTAGAGACTAAAACCACTATAGAACGCGGGTTAGTAACGGGTATTATAACACCATTAGATACGGCATCTATTGCTTTATAAGACGGAAGGAGTAATATCTAGAGATAATTAAGTAAGTAGACAACTGCTAATACTAGCTTACTACTTATAAAAGGTAAAAGGCCATAGGTCTAAAATTCTTATAAGGAGATAAGGAAAGCTCTAGACTTATAGAACGCAATAAGGACAGCTTAAGAACCCATAATAAACAAAAACTAGTAGGAAAGAGCAGTAACTTAGTTTAGTAACAAATAAATAAGTATAGGACGCAAGTTTAAGAACTATAAGTTTGGGGAACAAATAAGAACGTTATTAGGAAGCCAAGATTTTAAGAAAGAAATAAGGACCACAGCAATTCTAGGTAAATATAGTGTTTAGCCTAAAGATTAAAAAGTTAATACTAAGATTAGGAAGTAAGATAACTTTAAAGATCTAGCTGCAAGATGTAGAAAATAGGAAACTATAGATAAGTTTAGGTAAAGAATTATTACATAGTAAGAGCAAAAGCTAAATAAGAGATTAGCTATGCTAAGTTATATAAGAGATAGAGCACCTATATAAAGAGTTACTAATAGGCCTAGTGCAGGGACACCTAGAGTAAAGTGGTTGGACGAACTGGAATAAGAAGAGAATCTAGACGTTCCAATTAGGTTTAAAGAAAGACATACCAAAGGATGTCACAATATAGCAATAATAAGGTACTTTCTTATAGACAAACTATATATACTAAACCAGTTATATAGAAAGTGGTATAGGCAACAACATAATAATAAATAGGAAGACTTTTATATGTAGCTAGATAAAAAAGTTGTCTAAAACCAACCTATTATAGAAAAACACATAAGTTATATTAAAGGAGTATTAATTATAACGTTAAGAAACCTAGAAGAAGGATTTAGGGATTAAAGAGGAAAACAATAAATCTTAGTACCCGCAGCAGAAATACTAGTAGTTAGGTTAACTAGGTATAGGTTTAAACTTAAAAATAAAAATAAGCTAAAAGTTAACCTAAGTTACCTAGCGCATTATACGTTATTATAGATAGCTTATATAGATAATATATGCAACATATATAGGGCACTAAAAGACAAAAACTGGAAGTACTTAGTAAGGATATATTAGGCACTAGAGGAAAAACGGTTTAAAGACGCCAAGTATATATATAGATAACACCTAGTAAAAGTATAGAGTTAAAGGGACCTAATACTTTAACCTAGAAGATTCCTTATAGAAGAATACCTAGATAGATAATAGTGGTGGGACTGCCTAGAGAATACTTGTCTATAGCACGTAGAGGAAAAGAAATAAACTAAGTATTAGCTAAAAGTGGACCAAGTATAAGTAGGATCTAGTAGCTAATAGTTAGGAAAAGGGGAGGCCTATAGAACTAGAGGGAACTAGTAGTAGAGCCTTAAACCCTTAAAGGAATTTAAGGGCGATACCTAAACTTATAAGTTAAGTGGCAAGATTAGCAGTTTAAAGTGTTAATAGATAGTACAGTAATAAGGAACCATATATTACTAGCAGCAGTGGAAAGGATAGGGTTACCATACAGATAAAAGAAACACCTATATCTACTTACAACGATTTTAGGGGATTAGATAGCCTATAAAGGAGGCATTATTAATCTTAAAATAGGACCTATTTAGTTAACTATTAAAGGGAGACTAGTTAGAATATCTTTTAATATTTTACCGTTAGGAAAAGACGAGGCAATACTAGGAATACCTTAGTTACAGAAATATAATCTAAAGGTTAATTAGGTTATAGGTTAGGTTAATATTAGAGATATTTAATAATATAAGATGCGATAGCAAACCAAGTTGGTATAGTACTAAGTTAGAGCAATATACGAAGAGACTGAGCGAGGCTTAAGTTATATACCAAAAAGATACTACAAGTATAGTAAAAAGTTATAGTTACTAGAAAGTAAAAAGCTATTAGAGTATATAGCATAGGACTATAAGATAGAGTTAGAAAAAGGAACTAGTCTAAGGTTCTTTTTAATTTATAAGCTTACTAAAACCAAGTTAGTAGCACTTAAGGAGTTTATCTAGAAGAACTTATAAAAGGGATATATTAGACTGTTATAGTTATTAGTAGGATATCTAGTACTATTCATCCTAAAGAAAAACGGAAAACTTAGGATGTATATTAACTATAAACAGTTAAACAGTATTACTAGAAAGGATAGGTATCCTTTACCCTTAATTAGTAAAATCTAAGATAGGATAGGCAACGTAAAGATCTTTATAAAGATAGATCTAAGATAGGCGTACTATCAGATTAGGATCAAGGAAGGCGATAAATAGAAAGTAGCTTTTAGGTTAAAGGAAGGGCTATATAAACTATTAGTTATATAGTTTAGGCTTATAAACGCACTAGCAACATTCTAGAAGTAAATTAATAGTATATTAGGAGAACACCTTAATAAATTTGTTATAGTATATTTTAACAATATTATTATCTACTTAGAGAGTAAAAAAGAACATAAAAAACACATTAAATAGGTCTTAAAGAGACTATAGAAAGAATAGATACTAGTAGCTATTAAGAAATGCGAGTTCTTTATAAGAAAGACCGATTTTATAGGATTTATTATTAAACTAGGAAGAATTAGCATAAACCTAAAGAAAGTTAAAGCTATAGTAAGTTGGTAAGAACTAGAGAACGTTATACAGTTAAGATTATTTCTAGGGTTTTATAACTACTATAAGAGGTTTATAGCATAATAGTTAAAGAGTATTAAGCCGTTTATAAGGCTAATAAAGAAGGAGGAACCGTGGGTATAGGGAAATAAGTAAAAGAAACTATTTAAGGAACTTAAGGAGCTGTTTACCTAGGAACTAATCTTTAAAATCTACCAACTAAAGCTAGAGACGGTTGTTAAGACAGATATATTAGACTTCGCACTAGGAGCATATTTGCTATAAAAGCATTAGGACGCATAGTATCTAGTAGCGTATTACAGTTAAAAGATAACACCACTAGAACTAAACTATAACATCTATAACAAGAAGTTATTAGGTATAGTTACAGCATTAAGGGAATAAAGAGCATTCTTATAAGGCACAGAGAAACCATTTATAGTTAAAACGGACTATAAGAACCTTATAGGATTCCTAACAACAAAGGAACTCAACTAAAGATAGGTTAGATGGGCGGAAATACTTACAGAATACTGTTTTAAAATTTAGTATACTAAGGGTACAGATAATGCACGAGCGGATGCTCTAAGTAGAAAAGCTAAACTATAAAGTAACAAAAAGCCATTAGGGGCTTTATTGCAAAAGGATTAAGATGGATTAATTAGGTATAATTATCCTAAGATAGTAGCAATAAGAGAAAGCTAGATCTACGAATTACTAAAAAGTAATTAGATACAGAAGATCTAAAAGGCATAGGTAGAGGATCCGGACACGGAATAGTATAAGAATAGAGAAGTAACCTATATTCTAAGGTCTATTACAAAAAAGTTTGTTAAGTTATTCCATAAGGGACTAACTTAAGGACATAACGGAGCTATAGGCTTAGTATTAAGACTTTAAAAGGAGTATATTATTTAAGGAATCTAGGGACTAGCGAGATAAGTTATAAAAGAATATCCAAATTACTAAAGAAACAAACTAACAAGGTATAAGCTGTACGGAGGGCTATAACCTATTAAGACACTAGAAAGACCATAGGAAGTTATATTATAGGACTTTATTATTAAGTTACTAAAGTTAAAAGATCCTATTATAGGACAAGATTACGATATAATCTTAGTAATAGTGGACAAGCTTACAAAGTGGGGATACTTTATAGCATACATAGAAGAAATATTAGTAGAAGATGTTGCTAGAATATATATTAAGGAAGTGTTTATAAAATATAGAGCACCAAGCAAGATTATATTAGACAGAGATCTAAGATTTATAGCAGTATTCTGGGAGGTATTCTTAGCGGAATAGGGAGTTCGCGTAGTAACCTTAACAGCATATTATCTGTAGACGGACGGATAAACAAAAAGATTAAACTAGATACTAGAATAGTATCTAAGGCACTATATTAATTATGCACAAAATAATTGGGTATCGTTATTACCAGTTATATAGTTTACATACAACATAACACCACAAGAAGAAATGGGAATATTACTATTTAAGGCGAATTACGGATACGAGCCAAGATTATTATTATTGCTATATTAAGTAAAGAAAACAAGTAGCACAGCTAAGTAAAGAATAGAGACTTTAATGAATCTTTATACAGACCTTAAGGAAACAGCTAAACTAGTATAAGAGCAAATAAAAAGGTACTATAATGCTAAGAGATCTAAGGGACTAGATCTTAAGGAGGGAGATAAAGTATAGCTACTATATAAAAATTTTAAGAGTTAACAACTAAGTAAGAAGTTAGACTATATTAGACTAAGACCTTATAAAATTATATAAGGAATTTTATTGGTTACGTATAAACTAAACCTACTAGCCAAAATAAAAATTTACCCTATACAGCATGTTGCAATACTAGAACCAGTATATGGCAATATTAAACCACCAGTCTATAAGGCAGACATATATAGAGGGTAAGAAGAAGATAAATAGCAAGTTTTAAAGATTATTAGTTATAAGGACATAGATAACAAAATATAATATAAAGTAAAGTGGATAGGCTATAGTAAGACTACCTAGAAACTACTAAGCAATCTAAAGAACGCTATAGGAAAGATATAGGAGTATTAGAAGAAAGTAGGTTAGGGAGCATTAAAAAAGGACTGCCGAAGGATAAGTTACCTAAGGGGGACCCAAAAGGAGCAACTACTATATTACTTAAAGTTATTTTCTTCTCTGGAAACTCTACTTGTTTATTACCTAACTTAGACAGACCCTATTAAATAAGTTTCTACTCCTTAGAACGAACCTTCTTACGAACCTTTTTAAGACGGATTAATCAAGCAGAAGCAGCCAAACAAGAGTTAAGCGCTTGCTGTTAGGCGTCGGCAGCCTCTTATTCCGCGTTATAAGAATAACGGAGCTCTACCAGAGCGATTAAGAGCTTATCATTAAGCTTCTTAGCAGTAGATTAAACACAAGACCCTATAATAAGTTACTTAGGGAACTTAAAGACTACTAAGAGTTATAAAACGCGCATATTTAGCGTTAGAGATAGAGCGAACGTTATAGGACAATTAAACGTTTACTTTAGTGCACTCTAAATAAGAGGACGGTTATTAAGTAGTAGGACTTGCTAGCGTAATATAGACTAACCCCTCTTTCGCATAACAAGAATATAGAGACGGCATTATCTCACCTAGAGATAGTATTGCAGCGACGGTATAAGACTAACAAGCTATAGAAGAAGAAGAAGAAGCTTTAGGTATAATAAGTAAAGATATTAACTATATTAATTAAACAGACATTACACCTTTAGTAGACGACTTAGAGATGTTAGGAATCTTTAAGGACAAAGATAAAGAGGAGGGAGATAGTATTACGGATAGCTTAAGTACGATGTTATAACTACTTAGAGAGGAGTTGGCGGAAGCTAGTTGGTTAATATAGGCACAGTCTAGGATAGATTTAGTGGAACTATATAACGAGGAATAGTAGCTAAGGTTATATAATATAATCTATATAATCTGCGTAATCTGTGTGATCTGTAACGGAGTAGATAGAGCACACGTACCTTATAGAGTGAAGGGATTTCTTAGGCGTATAGTTGTGTATTTAAAGGACCACAGTCCCTACCTAGATAGTTCTCTCTTTGTAGTAAATCTTAGAATATAATTGGAGTTAATCTATTAGGCAACCACTCTACCAGTTGTTATTATGTTGTTGATTTGTTTATATCTATATACCTAGCCTAATAACAGGACCCACTGTAGTTCTTGCTATAAGGTTCCGTTACATCTAATAGGTATAGATCTAGATAGGACCTACTAATTTAAGTATTTCTACTATTCTTTAGTATTAGTATATTTAAGAAGCTTGCAATTAATATAAATCTATATATAGCCTCTTAAAATACTAGCGGATATTACTAATTAGGATAATATATAAGTAAACAATTATAAACGTAGAAGGAGACCTCTGCTAGTAAATTAATAATTTAAGTAAGGCTTATTATCTATATAGGTGTCTTTAAAAGCACTTAGATGCAAAATTTTTAGGCTGTAGATTCTAAATATCCTAAATACTTAATTAGCTTATTTATAGGCCAAAAAAGATAGGAGTAACTTAAGCGCTTCTCCAGAGCATAACAGGCGGGTATAAGCGAACGGCCACAGCACTGCTTGAGAAGGAAGCCAATATTCCCCCCCTATAATTATATATTGAAGCCGCTGCAATGCAAAGGGCGTAAAGTGAACGCAACTCTAATGTCACAAAGTATATCAAGACACGCCTAAATAAACTATGGAGGGACCCTAGGGCGCCTTATAGGAGAACAAACTAACAACCCCAGAGTAGGGAAGAGATATTAGAGAAACAGGTAAAGAAAGCAGAAGAAAAATGGTGCTGCGTTAGGGCCCAGGCCCATATAGAGGAGGAAGGGAGACGCGCAAGAGGCCAGCAAAGATAATAGTAAGAAAGAGAAAGGAGCCAAAGTAGAGTATAAAAAAACGCCAGGAAACCATCTTCCGTAATATAATACTGGTTGGACCAACGCTAGAGAGGCGTATAGGAGTTAAAGGTATAGAGGCTAACTTAGGCAAGAGAAACCTAAGCCGTGGCATAGTTAATACTATAGGGGGTAAATACTTAAGAGCTTTAAGAAGGCCTAACAAAGGCAGAAAATATAATGGCAACACTCTTAAGAACAGGGATAATAGGACTAAAAGATTAGCTCTACTAGGTAGGTATCCTAGTAGGCAGCCTAAGATGCGAATATAGCTGGCTAAGATAGACACCAAAATATATAATACTGTTATGCCCCCTATACACCAACCAAGAAGCTATGCTCTTAGTAGCTAGTATAGAGAACTATAACACACTACTCTTAATATAAAAAGGTCTTAAGGCGGTTACCCAGTGGCTTATTAGCTAAAATATGCTAGACCAGTTTTAGGTTATAAGGGAAATGGTAATAGAAGGCAAAGGGGTAAGCAATAGGCGCCCCCTAATGACTCTATAGTAGTAGAGCAAAGTTTGCGATACTAGCGCGTCCGTAGGCTTGTTACGGCAGTAGTGGTTCCCAAGGAGGTCAAAAAGTAATGTAGTAGAGCACTATAGGTGACTTATAGGCGCCTTATAGGCAAGTCCTAAAAGGCGGGGAGACGGATCACGGGGTTTTCTTAAAAGAGTTTTCTCCCTATATGTATATAAGGAGTAGTCCGCGTAGGCCCAATAGGGATCTAAATCGGACGTTAAGCAATGAATAATAATAATAATAACTTAAGCGCTTTTTTTATGTCTTACTACCTCTACCAGAGGGCGTTAAACGTTAGGTCTTTAAGAAAATTAAACTATTAACAACTTTTTTAGGCAAGGCGTTTAAAAAGTACATTATACCTAGGTATATAATTAGCTTTAATAAGATAATAGTAAGGTTTACTAAAAAATCTATAGCTATAATCAAATTGCCTAGTAAGCCAGTATTTAAGGGCTTTAAGATAATAAGCCTTTATTAATATAGATATTATTATAGCTTTATATTTACCTTACCTGGCTACTTTTTTAGGCTTCCTTCTTAAATACCTCTAAGTGCGTTCTCTACCTTACCTAATAACTTCCTCTTTAGGCTTATTTATTTTGCTTATTTTTAGATAACTACTTTATAAATATTCCTTTGCTTTAGGCGCTTTAATAGCTTAGAATTGCTATAGCTAGTACTACCTAATTAAATTTAAAGGACTATTTAAAGGTATATAAAAGGAGTAAGTATACTTTTAGTTCTACCTACACGTCTATACCCGCTTTAGGTTAGTCCCTTTTGCCTACTACCAGCTATTTTAGTAATATATTATAGATACATGGGCGCTGTATAATTAGAATAAGCTTAACTAGATCCGCTCCTATTAACCTACCCTCTATATAGAGCTATATAACGGCGTTATAGATACTCTTACCCGCGCTAATCTAGATCCTTAATTATTAAGCCGCTATATAGTTTTTCTATTAAGCTTTCTTAGCGGAGCTCGCTTTATTAGGTAGTACTATTAGGATTTAATAGCTATTATCCATAAGTATAGCCGTCTAAGCCTATTTATTATATTTATTACTAACCCTAGGTAGGACAAGATTACCTACAAGCTGCTACTTAGGCAGACTACTATAAATAGGCCCGATTTAGTCGTCGCGTCTTCTATTTAAAGCTAAACCACTTCCTATATAACCTAAAACGGGTTTAAATCTTTAGCCAGTTCCGCGGCCATGTTTAGACTATTAAGTACTAGAAATAGGGCCTGCCCTATTTACACCTACTACTCTTTCTATATACATATAACCACAATAGACTACTAGATCTAGCTATTATTAACCATTTTATATCTATAAAGCTTTTATAGCCAGAGGACAATCCTACCGGTTAACTTACTAAGATTATAAAATTAATAATAGTTTACGGCCCTTACGGCTCCTAGAATCCGCAAGCTCCCTATATAGTTGCACTAGGGCTAGGCCTTTTACTAACCTACTTAAAGCGGTACCCTAGGCCTTTTAACCCTACTACTATTATATATAAGGACGGCTATCTAGAATACCGCCGTTATAATAATTAGTGGTTATAGTCTATCCCGCTTACTAAAGCCTCTTAGAGCTGCGTTTAAAATAGATAACCGCTAAATTATTCTATATTACCCGTATCTAACCGTAAAGTATTATGCGTATATAAATATTGAGGTCTGCGCCTCTATACGGTCCGTTAAGTATATCTATAAGTATATATACAAGAGGAGCGACCGCACCACTTTACGGCTTATAGATGGCGATAAGGTAAGTAAGTATTTATAGGGCCGTTATATTAGCCCCTCTAAGGCTATATAGCGGCTATTTAAGTTCTCTATTTATAAGGAGTTCTCCTTTATAACCTAGCTTATAGTGCACCTTCTAGGCAAGCAGTCCGTATATATAAGGGATATTATTACAGACACCTTGGGTTGCCCTTAGGACAACCTCCAGACGCTCCTCGGTTAGTCGCCGGTCATATACTAAAGGCACGTGCCCGTAGTATATAGTCTCCATAATCCTAGAGGCCTTACCTCCTTAAGGATTTTTCTCTCTTACCAATCTATCCTATTCCATAATTGTGCCTTATAGCCCCCTGTCTATAAAGTCCCCTTATATTTAAATCCTTCCTACTCTATTAAAAGGGGCAGCTGGCTTTAAGGACTAGATTATTTGTTTATATCTTTTGTTTACATCTACTATCCTCCCTTAAAATCTCGCGATAACCTAAACAAAAACTCCATAAATACTTTATAGAAAGCCGTCGCATTAAAGTAGGAAGGTCCCTCCAATAGCGAGAAATTGTAATAATATAAACCTCTAGGCAAGATGGTCGAATGAGCCCTAATACCTAGATGCACTAGGAGCTTAAAGACTTTTGCATACCTATGGTTACCACTAAGGAAAATATAGACACCCTTTACAATGGACGCAACACTGCCAGAAAGTAACTAGAACCCCTCTAGCCCTACTTAGGCTAATTAGAAGACTAAGCGCTAGAGGTAATACTAAGATCTTATTACGGCGCTGGTGGAAAACGGTGGATCTTGGCAGACGTGGATTATAGTAGACGCGAGTCACGTGACTTAAGGACCGCATAAAATATCGAGCGGCGCTGCTATTCTTCTCCTTCCTTTCTCTA
>Ga0307507_10000566_pt1 | contig 79383 bp, 60 predicted proteins | sample 7_EM_MG_FD_207223 | JGI IMG/M metagenome (GOLD analysis project Ga0307507, IMG submission 207223) | Populus trichocarpa ectomycorrhiza microbial communities from riparian zone in the Pacific Northwest, United States - 7_EM | ecosystem: Host-associated > Plants > Roots > Unclassified | place...
TCCGTGACACTTTCCCCCCCCTAATACAAAGCCGAAGTCCCTTGAGGCAGATCCTCCCCTTATGCGTAGTACTGTGGTACTCGTTGGCGACTAGCAAAGTGTTTTTTTTTTTTAAGGTGTTCGCTAGCAGACGTTGCACAAACAATTGGCTGGGGTGTTCGCTGGCAGGTGTTGCACAAACGGTTAACTGAGGTGACGATTCGATAGGTACTCGATGTCTAAGGTGTTTTGTAACTATTCTTCTAAGTTCGTTGAGTCGTAGATAACTGTTTGTAGTCGTAGTTCGAAGTAGTATCCTCACAGCGAGACAGTGGGTGCTGGTCTTGCTCGGCGGGAGCTCACAGCGGGAACAGAGGTGCTGGTCTTGGATCGGCGTCGTCGTAGTTGTATACACAGGCAAGTAGAATCGTAGAGACAGTAGACAGAGATAGAGACGTTGACGCGCTAGGAATCGAGAGGTAGATTAAGGGCATCGAATTTCGTCGGCCAACGGTCGGTACGAGTTAAAGTCGTCGTGCCGGCTCCATAGGCGGTAGGTGAAGCCTATGCGAGTCGTTGGGGTGCAACATAATGTCACGAGACGAGGTCAAGGAGGCTCTGAGAAGTCGTAGCATTGACTAGGTACACGACAGGATGTTGCACGAAGGTGCAAGAGGTGCGTAGGCACCGTGGCTCTATATACTGTGGGTGCCAAGGCTCGCCTATGGCGAGCCCTTGGCGGTGCTACAGCCGGAATCCGTGACAGGGCATAATAGTATTACGTGTTTTAGTGTCTATCTTAGCCAGCTATATTCGCATCTTAGGCTACCTACTAGGACACCTATCCAGTAGAGCTAATCTTTTAATCCTATTATTCCTATTCTTAGGAGTGTTACTATTATATTTTCTGCCTCTATTAGGCCTTCTTAGAGCCCTTAAGTGTTTACCCCCTATAGCGTTAACCATGCTATAGCTTGGGTTACTCTTACCTAAGTTAGCCTCTATACTTTTAACTCCTATACGCCTCTCTAGCGCTGGTCTAACCAGTATTATATTACGGTTAATAGTTTCCTAGCGTTCTTTTATGCTCTACTTTAGCTCCTTTCTCTTTTTTACTATTATCTTTACTGGCCTCTTACGCGTCTCCCTTCCTCCTCTATATAGGCCTGGGCCCTAATACTATACCATTCTTCTTCTACTTTCTTTACCTATTTCTCTAGTATATCTTCCCTACTTTAGGGTTGTTGGATTGTTCTCCTATAAGGCACCCTAGGGTCCCTCCATAGTTTATTTAGGCGTGTCTTAATATACTTTATAACGTTAAAGTTGCGTTTGTTTTACGCCCTTTATATTACAGCGGCTTCAATATATAGTTATAGGGGGGGGATATTGGCTTCCTTCTTAAGAAGTGCTATAGCCGTTTACTTATACCCGCCTGTTATACTCTAGAGGCATACTATCTGGACCTTTTAGAGTAGTTTAAGGAGTGATTTAGGGGGGCCCTTTTTAGTTTTACTAATAGCCCAGATACTGGATCTATATATTATAGTAGGCCGGACAACTACTATATATAGTAGGCGTGACCTCTAGAAGTATGGACCTTATATAGAATTAACAATCCTAGATAATATAATGTACTATACTTAGCCCTTATAGGCTGCTTGCGCCGTATATACGCTCCACTAGAGCTTGCTGTCTACCTATACTCTTAATACCCTTAGGCCCTAAACTAGTTAACCCCTAAAGCCTTAGATATAAATTACATGCTAGAGATCTATAGATTAGTTGCGTTTTCTTATAAAATAGATTAGCTGGTATTTCTCTAGTAAGAATTAGACTCCATATCGTCTTGCCTATTCTATATAGGTGTTATAGGCTTTCTCTAGTGTTCTACAGTTCTCTACGGCTATTAGCCTATATATAATTAGGTTTATATTATTAACAAAGCCTATCCCCTAGATCACCCCTTTCTTAAAGGAGTCTAGTAGGTTGCTTACAAAGAAAAGAAAGAGTATAGGCAAGAGGGGTAATCCTTGGGGTATTCCTATTATAACTATAATAGGGGGGCTCTAGTATCTACTAAAGACTAGTAATATTTCTTTCTAGCCTATAAACCCTTAAATAAATTATATAATCTATTCTAGGAAGCCCTTTACCCTAAGGATATATAGGAGGCGCTTATAGGGTACGTTGTTGTAGGCACCACTAATATCTAGGCTAAGCATTAATACTATAAAGTCCCTTCGCATCGCCCATGCAGATTTAATAGTAGTAGCAAGTAGCGTAAGTGCTAATAGCATTAAGCGGTTCTTTCTTGCCCCTATTTAGCTTTGTAGTAGTAGGGCGTGTTCCTTAGCTATATCTACTATGTGGTCCGTTATTACCTTTTCTAAAATCTTGCTAAGGGTGTTTTCTAGGGTAATAGGGTAGTAGCTTCCTGGGATTAAGTAATCTGCTTTACCTTCTTTCCGTAAAATAACCGTTGTTATAGATCTTCTAAGTTGCGGGTAGTAGCCTATAGTAAAGCATACTCTAGCTATATCTGCAAGCCAGGGTGCTATAAATGGTCCATAGGTTTTTAAGGCCTTATTTAAAATCCTATCTGGTCCTAGTGCTATATTATTTAAAGGGCGGCTAATAGTTCTAGCTATTTCCTCTGTTATTATGTTGCTGTCGACCCTTAGGCAAGTCACTAGTGTTTTACCCGTGATGTCACTAAGGTCTGCTAGAGCCAGTTAGGGGAAGAACCTTTCTATAAGGATCTTTGCCTTCTTATTATTGTTATTAGTAGCCTGTGGTTCCCCTGCTCTTTATAGGGGTGGTAGGTATAGGTCTTCTATTAGGCGCCCTACCTTTTTCTTTACCCATTTTGCTATAGCCTAAAGGCCCTTGTTATAGGGGAGGCTTAAGTTAAAAGTGTGCTTATTTATAAACTATCTCCAGTTATTCCTTACTTCTTTCTTTAGGGTATTCTTTAACTGGTTTCTTATATCTTTATATCGTCTCTCGTCTTTAGGGTTATGGCTACTTATATATTTCCTTCTTGCTTATCGTTGGCTAGCAATAAGAACCGCGTATTATACGGACTATATGTGTTACGCATAGGGGCCTGGTTTTAAGACTGGGTAGTACTCTTCTAGCCTATTTTTAATTACTACCTAGATCCTTTCTAGTCTTTAGTTAATTTCCTTAGGGGTGGCTAATAAGCCTTACTTATTTAGTATTAGGTAGATTTCTTCTAGGTCTTAAAGTTATTGTTTAACTGTATTAAGGAAACTGTCTATCTTAAGCTTCCTTATTACGTATCTTTTGCTACTTAGTTGCGCCTTAATATCCAAATCTAGCTATATCTAGATAGGGATATAGTCTAAAGCAAGTGCCTATTCTTCTTTAGGGTTACACCTTTTAAGTCTCTAGTATAGGCCTTCGTCTATAAATATAAGGTCAATTATACTTCTAAAGGTTCCTCGTTGCCATATAATTACTCCTAGGGGGGTGGCCAATTTAAGGCCCCAGGTGTTTATAGCTCTTAGTAGGCACTCTGCCTATTATTTAGCAGTAATATAGATACCCCCCTACTATAGGTAGTGGAGGTTTATGTCTCCTAGTAGAATAAACTCTATACCTTTGGTTTCTAGTAAGCTTATTACCAATATAATATTCTCTATTTATAGGACCCCTTTAACCCTAAGGTTATACACATTAATAATTTATACTAGTCCCCTATATATCTGGATTATTATAACTGTAATATCTAGGTTAACTGCCTACTATAACTATAAGGACAGGCTAATAGCCTTACTAATTATAAAGCACACGCGGGTGGCTGCTTTTAGTTTATATAGGAGCTGGAATCCTTAGGGGCAGTATATTAATTATATGTAGGTATTATAGTACGGCTCTTATATAGCAAGGATATAGTGTTTCTCTAGGTCTAGACTGTCTAGTAAGGGCCTTATAAGACAGTGGTTTATATTGCCGCAGTTATACTATATAATAGATAGGTAGCAGACCCCTAATAAGGGTCCTTCGCCTCTCCTTTGTTCCTTACTTCTTCTATTTCCACTTTCTCTAGGATATTCAGAACTTCTATCTCTTATATCTATACCCTAGTCGCTACTTATTTTATATAGAGCTTTCTATTCCTATGTCTTATGTTCCTACTAGCGCTTCTATATCTAAATCTATTATTATCTCCAGTTCTTCCCCTATTCTTACTAGTTAGCTATATACCCTTTATAGGTCAGCTGTAAATGTTATATTTACCGCGTTAAATCTAATTCTTAATTATCCTAGTCTTAAGCTTGCTATAGCTGTCTATAGGGGTCTTCCTATAGGGCGTCCTCTCCCTTGTGTCCCCTGTGACCCTTATATCCCTATTTGGTCTAGTAATATTACGCGGCGCCGCTTCTAGCCTGTTAAGGCTTGGGATGGATAGCCTAGCCCCCTAGTACTAAAGGTAGGAAACGCTAGGAAGGCACCTACGTCCCCCTAGCTTATTGCCTATTGTTTCCATTTATATAACCTAGCGTGCAGTTATTCCCGCAGCTGTTAAGCCCTTGCCTTCCGTCTCCTATATTTAATACAGTCTTCTCTCTCCTATGCCTTATATATACTTTGGTGGCAGTTTACATATTTTATTTAGTCTTAATTTAAGCAGTGTCTTATATTATAGGGGCCTATACAGTGGCCGCAGCACACCTATGCTACGTATATAGATTAGGTGTGTCCCCATTATATATAGCAATAGCATCATTCTAGGCATAGTCTATAGTTATAGAGCCTTACATTGTATATAAGGCCATTTATAATTATTCCTTTTTAGATAAGGAGTTTTTGCATTCCTAGTATATATATACTAATAATAAGGGAGCTATACGTTTAACTAGCGTCTCCCTAGCGAGTCTCTGGCGACCCTTATATCCTCTTATTATTCTTATTGTTTACTTAGTTTGCATTTTCCTATTAAAGCTATTAGATTTAGGTGATCTTAAGACCTAGTATAAGGCGTTCTATTTGCTTTACTATCTTTTATATAGTTACTATATTATCCACCTAGCGTCCCTTTTCTACCCTAAGGCTTATAGAAACCGCTAGGACTTTAACTAAGTAATCTTTATAAAGCACTTTTATGCTAATATATTCTCCTAGCCTATCCCCTACTCTTATAGCTTATTCCTTTACCTATTAGTCCTTTAGGGTAACTCTAATATCTCTACTCTTAAGGTGTTGGACCGCAACTATATTATAGACCTCTTTACGAATCTCTATAAGGACTTCTGTTTCTAATTATCCCCTAAGCCCCTCTACTTTTTCTATATTTAGTTGTATTATAATTATATACCTAGTTATTATCTTAAGGGGGGTGGGTTCCCTATGCTATAAAAGCGCAGCTACAGCAGCCTAGGTACAGTTCGCCGGTAAAAAGGGGTTTTATTTATTTTTAATTTTGCTTAGCCGTTAGAGGATTTAATTAAGGGTTTACTAGAAAGGTGCCTAGGGTTTACTAAACTAGCGGAGCCATTCTGCTAGCTATATTAGTTTATTATAGCTAATAGTTACTTCCCTATAATTCTAGATACTAGACGCGTCTAGTAGGCTTTATATTTTATTAGATGCCTTCTTAATAGAGGTATTTCCGCTTTATGGTGTGGTATTCGCCCGTCTTTGTTGTAGAGGGCCGTTATTAGGCGTGGATCTGGCGGTCGCGCGCGAGTGCGAGCCACCGTCGGTCGACGTGTGCCTCCCCTACGATGCATGCATCTCAGGGGGATTCTCAGGGTGTTTTTCAGGGTTCTTTTGGTTGGTTTTGGTCTTTTTGGGCCGGGTGCAGCAAGAGCTCCTCTTAAAGCTTATATAGTCTTAAGTAAATTTAGACTTTTAGCCTTGTTAATATACTACCCCTCTTTGCATTAATTGTAAAGGAAATTACTTTGCTAATAGTAGAGACTGTGAAATACTTTAAGCAGCTAAACTAGTACATAGTACTAGCTTAGAAGGCTCTATGGAAGAATAACAAAGTATAGGATTTTAAAAGGAGGTAACTCCTACTAGGCTTTTAAAAAGATATTAGAGAGTAAAAGGATAGAAATAAATTGCAAAAGGATAGGAACAGATTAGTGTTGTATTATATATAAACTGTGTAACTGGTAATAACAATACCCAATTGTTCTGTGTGTAGTTAATATAGTATCTTAAATACTGCTCTAGTGTCTAATTTAGTCTTTCCATCTATCCGTCTGTCTGCGGATAATACGCTGTAGATATTACTGCGCAAACCCCTTATTCTGCCAGAAACACTTCCTAAAATACTACTATAAATCTTAGATCTCTATCTAATATTACTTTTATTGGTGCCCTATATCTTGCAAAAACTTCCTTAATATAGATTCTAGCAATATCCTCTACTAATATCTCTTCTATGTATGCTATAAAGTACCTCCACTTTATTAGCTTATCTACTATTACTAAAATCGCGTTATAATCTTGTCCTGTAATAGGATCTTTTAACTTTAGTAACTTAATAATAAAGTCCTATAATATAACTTCCTATAGTCTTTCTAGTACTTTAACAGGTTGTAGCCCTCTATACGGCTTATGCCTTATTAGTTTATTTCTTTGGCAATCTAGATATTCTTTTATAACTTGCCTAGCTAGTCCCTAGATTTCTTAAATAATATACTCCTCTTAAAGTCTTAACACTAAGCCTATAGCTCCGTTGTGTCCCTGTGTTATTCCCTTATAAAATTCTTTTATAAACTCCTCTGTAATTAACCTTAGAATATAAGTAGCTTCTCTATTCTTATATTACTTTAAGTCTAGATCCTTAAGCTATGCTTCTTAGATCCTCTATATCTAATTACTTTCTGGTAATTTATAGACTTAACTTTCTCGTATTGCTGTTATCTTTAGATAATTGTACCTAATTAATCTGTCTTTGTCTTTTCGCAACAATGCTCCTAATGGCTTTTTATTATTTTGTACTTTAGCCTTTCTGCTTAGAGCGTCTGCTTGTGCATTGTCTATACCCTTAGTATACTGAATTTTAAAATGGTATTCTATAAGCATCTCCGCCCATTTAACCTATCTTTGGTTGAGTTCCTTTGTTATTAGGAATCCTGTAAGGTTCTTATGGTCCGTCTTAACTATAAATGGTTTCTCTATACCTTGCAAGAATGCTCTCTATTTCTTAAGTGCTATAACTATATCTAGCAACTCCTTGTTATAAATGTTGTAGTTTAACTCTAGTGGTGTTATCTTCTAACTATAGTACGCTACTAGATGCCATGCATCCTGGTGCTTCTATAGCAAATATGCTCCTAGTACAAAGTCTAATATATCTGTCTTAACAACTGTGTTTAACTTTGGTTAATAGATCTTGAGGATTGGTTCTTAGGTAAACAACTCTTTAAATTCCTAGAATAGCTTCTTCTGCTTACTTCCCTAAACCCATAGTTCCTCTTTCTTTGTTAGCCTTATAAACGGCTTAATGCTCTTTAACCACTATGCTATAAACCTCCTATAGTAGTTGCAAAACCCTAGAAACGATCTTAACTATATAACGTTTTCTGGTTCTTGCTAATTTACCATAGCTTCGACTTTCTTTGGGTCTATACTGATTTTTCCTAGTTTAATAATAAATTCTACAAAATCAGTCTTCCTTATAAAGAACTCGTATTTTTTAATTACTACTAGTATCTATTCTTTTTGTAGTCTCTTTAAGACCCACTTAATATATTCTCTATGTTCTTTCTTACTTATTAAGTAGATAATATTATTATTAAAGTATACCATAATAAACTTATTAAGGTGTTCTCCTAACACACTGTTAATTCGCTTTTAGAACGTTGCTAGTGCGTTTATAAGTCCGAATTATATAACTAATAGCTTATATAGTCCTTCCTTTAACCTAAAAGCTGCCTTTTATTTATCGCCTTCCTTAATTCTAATTTAATGGTACGCCCATCTTAGGTCTACCTTTGTAAAGATTTGTGCGTTGCCTATTCTGTCTTAGATTTTACTAATTAAGGGTAAAGGATACCTATCCTTTCTAGTAATGCTGTTTAACTGTCTATAGTCTATACACATCCTAAGTTTTCCATTTTTCTTTAGGACAAATAATACTGGATATCCCGTTAATAACTGTAATGATCTAATATATCCCTTTTATAAGTTCTCCTAGATAAACTTCTTAAGTGCTACTAACTCGGTCTTAGTAAGCTTATAGATTAGAAAGAACCTTAGACTTATTTCTTCTTCTAATTCTATTTTATAGTCCTATGCTGTATACTCTAATAGCTTTTTACTTTCTAGTAACCATAACTTTTTACCATACTTATGGTATCTCTTTGGTATATAACTTAAGCTTTGCTTAGTTTCTTTATACGTCGCTCTGACTTAATACCATACTAACTTGGTTTACTGTCGCATTTTATATTATTAAGTATCCTTAATATCGACCTAACCTATAACCTAATTAATCTTTAGATTATATTCCTAGTATCGCCTCATTCTATCCCAACAGTAGGATATCGAAAGACATCTTAACTGGTCTCCCTTTAATAGTTAACTAAATAGGTCCTATTTTGAGATTAATAATGCCTCCGCCATAGGCTATCTGATCTCCTAAAATTATTATAAGTGGATATAGGTGTTCCTTTTATCTATATAGTAACCCTATCCTTTCCACTGCCTTTAGTAATATGTGGTTCCTTATTACTCCACTATCTACCAATACTTTAAACTATTAATCTTGCCATTTAACTCTTAAGTTTAGGTGTTGCCCTTAAACTCCTTTAAGGGTCTAAGGCTCTAACACTAGTTCCCTCTAGTTTTATACACCTCCCCTTTTCCTAACTGTTAGCTACTAGATCCTATTTGTACTTAGTCCCACTTAGGCTAATACTTGGTTTATTTCTTTTCCTCTATATACCATAGATAAGTATTCTTTAGGCACTCCCACCACTATTATCCATCTAGGTATTCTTTCGTAAGGAATCTTCCTGGTTAAAGTATTAAGTCCCCTTAACCTTATACTTCTACTGGGTGCCATCTATGTATATACTTAGCATCCCTAAACCGCTTTTCCTCTAGTGCCTAATATATCCTAGTTAGGTATTTTCAGTTCTTATCTTTTGGTGCTCTATATATATTGTATATATTATCTATATAAGCTATCCACAATAGTATATAATGCGCTAAGTGACTTAGGTTAACTCTTAGCTTATCTTCACTCTTAAGTTTAAACCTCTGTCTAGCTAATCTAACTATTAGTCTTTCTTCTGCGGGTACTAAGATTTGTCTCTTACTTCTTTAGTCCCTAAATCCTTCTTCTAGGTTCCTTAACGTCATAATTAATGCTCCTTTAATGTGACTTATACGTTTTTCTATAATAGGTTAGTCTTGGACTACCTTCTTGTCCAGCTATATATAAAAATCTGCCTATTTGTTATTACTTTATTGCCTATACCACTTTCCGTACAGCTGGTTTAGTGTATATGGTTTATCTATAAGAAAGTACCTTGTTATTGCTGTATTGTGACATCCTTTAGTATGCCTTTCTTTAAACCTAGTTAGGATATCTAGATCCTCTTCTTGTTCTAGTTTATTTAACTACTTTACTCTAGGCGTCCCTGCCTTAGGCCTATTAGTAATTCTTTATATAGGTACTCTGTCCCTTATATATCCTAGCGTGCTAGATCTCTTATCTAGTTTCTACTCTTGCTATATAATAATTCTCGCTTTAAATTTATCCATAGTTTCTTATACTCTACGTCCTGCAGCTGGGTCCTTAAAGTCATCTTACTTCTTAATCCCTATATTAACTTTTTGATCTTTAGGCTGAACACTGCGTTCCCCTAGGATTGCTAATATTCTTATTTGTTCCCCAAACTTATAGTTCTTAAACTTACATCCTATACTCATTTATTTATCTATAAACTAAGTCGCTGCCCTTTCCTATTAGTTTTCGTCTATTATGGGTTCTTAAGCTGTCCTTATTATATCTTACAAGTCTGGAGCCTTCCTTATCTTATTATAAGAATCTTGGACCTATGGCCTTTTGCCTTTATTAAGTAATAAGCTAGCACTAGCAGTTATCTACTTGCTTAGTTTCTTCTAAATATTACTCCTTTTGTCTTATAAAGCAATGGAAATTATATCTAATAGTATTATAACACTTATTACTAAACCTCGCTCTATAGTGGTCTTAGTTTTATCTTCTATTTTAACTTCTCTAAGGTCTACATGCTCCTAGTAAGCTGCCTTTATTGCCTTATTATTAGTAAATGCTTCGCCTATATTAAATTCATCGTCTTTAATGTCCAATCTATGAGCTGGTTTATTAGTTCCTTTAAACTTAGATAACAATGGCTCCTATAGCCAATAGCTTACGCTATACTTAGCGTCCTTATAAATTTAGCATGCGTTGTTGTAACAAAATATAAAACTGTTAATTAAACATTCTTTTATTCTTTATAGTGCACCGTCGTTCCTCTATATATACGTGTCTTCTACTAATCTAGTTCCCTTTACCGTATAATTACTCTAACCACCTCTATAATCTCTAGCGAAATAACCCTATTTTCTGTAATTTATGCAAGCTCCATCTCTAAACCACTAATTTTGCTGTAGAGTCCGCCTAAATGTCTTCTACTACTAAGATTCCTGGTTTAGCCTCTACTCCTTAGTCCTTTAATTACTAGATCCTTAACCTCTAGGGTTTCCATAATTTCTTTTCCCATCTTTAGGTTTCTTTAGTACCGCTTAGGTCTATTAGCTCCGCGCCATTCCATGGTTTTTAACTCTATATTGGTTGTTGCGTACTCTGCGCCTTATATAACTATAGAACTCTATCTTAACCTTTCTTAGCCTGTTCCCTTTAGTAGATCCTATTATTAATCTTTATTAACTAATCTATTAACTCCCTTAAAGTATTCGCATCTTCTATCAGGATAATTGCGTCCTAGACTTTAGCCTTAAGTCCCTATTTATACTGTGCCATAAGCGCCCTATCATTTTACTTAACCTGCGTAGCTAGTGTTTAAAACTGCGTTATATACTTAATTGCTAAAGTGCGTTATACTAAGTTCTAAAGCTTTTATTCCGCTATGGTTGTTGCCTCTAGGTCTCTAAATATCTGCGTTAACCATTCTGCAAACCCGTTCTAACTAGCAAATATATACTATACGTCTTGGTTAGTAGTTGTCATGCCATTAGCCTATATCTCCATGAGATACGGTTTAAACTACTTAAGTGCCCTCCCTGTCAGGAACAATCCTATATAGGCTACTTAATCTAATAATATTGCTAACTTCGCTCCTTCCTATATAACCTTAAAGTGCATTTGCATAAGAAATCCCTTAAGCTTTAACTTCTCTCCTAAGAACCGTTTAATTAAAGGTAGCTTAACCTTTGCTGCTCCAATTCTATTAATGCGTTCTTTAAGTATCCTATTATTATCCTGTAAGTAATTAACCATTTCTTATAACTAACTTCGCGTAATTAACTGAGAGTCTATATCTACTATACTAGTATCTCCCCCTACGCCTAAGGTTGTAGCTGCTATTAATAGCGTTATAACTGGTGCTTTAGGTGGCATATTATTTGACCTTATTTAATACCGTAACCTTAGTAGTGAATATATAATGGAACCTTGTAGCAGTAACTACGGTAGGTCCTATTATTGGGCTAGGTATATAGGTAAGAACAATTTAACAATATAATAATAACTAGTGGAGTGGTTGCCTAACAGATTAACTCTAATTATATTCTAAGATTTACTATAAGGAGAGAACTATCTATAGTAGGGACTAAGGTCCTTTAAATACACAACCGTACTCTTAAGAAATCCTCTTTTGTACGTAAGGTACGTATTATACGTGTTATACGTAGGCGTACATCGCGTATACTACGTACACTGCGTATAACATTATATGACTCGCTTACCACTCTTCGTCACATGGTTCCACTGGTTCCATCCTAGACTGTGCTTATATTAACTAACTAGCTTCCTCCAACTCTTCCCCAAGTAGTTATAACATCGTACTTAAAGCGTCCGTAACACTATAGGAGCTAGAATTATTAGGGTTTAAAGAAACCAATAAACTAGTATACTAGTTAGATATTAAGGATAATAAATTTAAATTAGGGGAAATATTTACTAACAATAAGGCGATAAAGACAGCTTACTAAAAGCATGTAGGCCTTAGAGAAGTTATATTAGAGGTAGAAACTAAGCGGCCAAGATCCGGGCAGTAACACTTGGCAGTAACTTTACTGCCCGAATCTCTTGCTAAGTTTCGTTCTGCCGGTGTAAAATCAGTGGCTTGGAGCTTATTTTTATTGTTGTAGATCTAGATTTTAGAGCCGTAGATCAATCGATCGGCGTAGAGCCGTTGCATCGCAGCAAAGCTATGTCTAAGTAATCTACATCGTGGTCCTTGGCATAGTGTTGCACGTGGAAATATTTAATCGTTAGATTTAGGAAGGGGTTTATATTTTAATTAAGGCCACCACTAGTTACACACCCCCCACCAAACAGGCTTAGATCCTTCCTCTTCACGTTAGAACGTCACGTGTGTTTGACTTGTATGCATCTATATCGCGAAAATCAAACTTTCAAAATGCTACTTCTGACTATACCACCACAATTAAGTCTTAATTTCAACTATTGTATAACTTGTAAAGTTTAAATCAAAGCTAGAATATGCCAAAGGACTCCCCAGCAAAGTGGTGTTGAAAGGGTAAAGCCCTACGACCGCTGTAAGCCTGTGAAATATTGCCGCCAATATTTGGCAAGCCATCTGCAGAGGCATCTTGACTTCCACCATTCTCACCACCTAGCCCTTCCAACGGTAGCGTCCTACGAGAATTGGACCGTGCGCGAACACCAGAATCAGAAGTACGCGTATGGTCACAAAGCCTTGATCCTATCGATTCTATTGGCTAGCTCTTATCGATAACCGTAGGACGAATTGTACCGTTGGAAGGGATAATACCACCCGTAATACCACCCACCCGCTCCCAAGTCGATTGAGTAGATTGCGCAGTAATGTAAGGCAGTACTTGAACTGATTTAGCTGCTACTGCCTCTGCTTGAGGTCTGCGTACTGCCTCTGCTTGAGGTCTGCGTACTGCCTCTGCGCCAACGCCCGCGCCTACACCCGCCCGCGCCCATGCGCCCACGCGCCCACGCCAACGATTGTCAGTTTTTGAGCGGAATTTTCACACTGCATAGCCCTACCCTTTGGCGAACTCGTTGATATTATTAAGGGCAAAGTTTGCGTAATCGTACATCTTTAATGGAGGTGGGTTGAAAGCCATGGTAGATAGGGAAAGGTATGCAAATGCGAGGTGTTGATTTGGGTATGGGCGCACGACAGTTGCGCGCGGACACACGTGACGTTCTAACGTGAAGAGGAAGGATCTAAGCCTGTTTGGTGGGGGGTGTGCGCATATCAATTGGGGGGTGTGCGGGCAGTAATTAGGGGGTGTGTAACTAGTGGTGGCCAAAATTTAATCTATATTATCTAACTATCCTCTCTGACACAAATAAAAATACAAATGCATGAATTAACCTAATGCATCATGACGCCTGTACCTCCCCCAAACGATTTTTCCTCGAGCTGGACCTCCTCATATCCCCCTCGGCTTATAACATAAATCTCCTCAGGGTCCGCCTTGTGTATTAACACCGGCTTCCTGAGCCCTTTCCTGCGGAAGAAATAGCGGCGGATGAACCATGATAGCTGTGATAAACCGTGTGCGATGTGCTCACGCGTCGGGATGCGGAAGACTTCATCGAGTTGCTCAAGAGTTAAGTTTTTGGTTTCAGGGACAAAGCTACGGACAAGGTAAGTTAGCATGGAGAAGACCTGGCCAGAGTTTAAGGAGTTATAAGGGACTGGAAAGGACGTGCAAAGATATGTAGAGCAGCGTTTGGGGAAAAACTAACAGCAAGATCATCCACCAGCCAATAACACACCAACAAGCGTACCAGCCAAATGCTCCGCTTGCGGTAAAAGCAGAAAGAAATTTCGGCCAAGTGATTGAGATGAAGAAGTTGAAGAACCAGTTTATTGAGGTAACGATGCCCATTCCTAATTATGGCGCATGAGCAGAGAAATCTTAATGTAGCTATTGTGTTTAGACTTACCAAAATCACGATTGTATAACGGCATTGATTCTGCGGAGTAGACCTGCGTATGGCGTGTTAGCTGGTTGTGGTGATCCGCACTATTTGCTAGAAACTTACAAAAGGCACCGGTCCCTCTCCTGGAGAGTACGCTACCCCAAATAAGTACATCCCTATAATTACTAAAACAGTCTGAGCGGTCGAACGGGCTCTGAAGAGGAAGGCAATGCACATAAAGAGTTGGAAGAGGGCCATGAATGGAAACGTAAAGAGGAGCAAATTACGCCTTCCAAACGAGTCGATGGTCCAGACTGCTGGAAATGCGAAGAAGAAATTAATGATCCCAAAGCCCATCGAGATCTATAATACTTAGTATGAGATGATCCAAGATTGAGTTGTGTCTCTTACTAGGAGAGCCCTTCTGTGCGAAAACGAGGCTTTTGTGACAAGAATAGAACTAGAATAATACGCTGTGACGTTTACACCGCAGAACTAGACAAGATATTAGTGAATGTTCACAAAAGCAGTACTTCAAGATGGGATATTATAGAAAATGAATGATAAAACATGGTGGCTTGCCTGCTGTAGGAACATAGTTATAACACTGGCTGTTAAGGCGCGTCTATTTCTACCCAGTGTGAAAAGCTCGGTAAAGGGTCTTTGCTGTTGCATAATTTCTTCCTCGCCTAGATGTAGATGTATAAGCCCCTGATTCTCACATTTGCAGAACGGTTCTGAATACCTTTCAAAAGATGATTGATCAAGAAAAGATCTCTAGCTGCTTGTAGTTTGGTGTGTCGTAACTTGGAATCACAGTTAGCTAACTTTCTCTCATTGCAAGGCAAAGTGCTCTCTTGGCCTATCGCATACTTTGCAAAGGGAAAGAAACGCTTCCTCATATTTAGCTTTATTTCCCTTCCTCGCTTTGAGGAGCAGCCATCGAGGAGATTCAGGTAGAGTGTAGACGTAGGCGACAACTACGAGAGGTAGTATCATCTATGGATGTAATCAGTGACATAGAGGCAATTGTCACAAGAGTTTTTTTCGCTTACTGGACTTGCGAGCATCAAACGCCAATTCAAACTACATTTGGAGCTAAGAAGTCTTGCTCTACTATAGTTCGGTTTAGTTGGATCAGTAACGCATATGGAGGAATCATTGCCGTTTCCAGCTCCAGCTAGAACAACCCCGGCTATGTAACCACACATGATACCTGTTTGAATGTGAGGATGGTCCAATATTGCTCAGTATCGAATGAGTCTGCTTACCAAAAGCGGTCCACATTTGCCACATCATGACCAATGCACCACGAATATTAGCAGGAGCCGCCTCTGCGGCGTAGATAGGAATGGTTGCACTATGATACAATCATTAGCCATAGGCCACTGAAGCCGAGGGTTTGTTTTATACATACCTTTTGGGCCCAATCCCAAGTCCAAGGAGCAGTCGCGCAATAAATAGATGCTAAGGTTTCCTTAGTACCCGTCTATCAAGGAATAGGAAATACTAAAAGTATGTAGCTAGGGAAGGTTATATACCTGCCAAGACTGTGGGAACGCCTGTCCAAGACAAGTTACAGAGCTTATCAGACATGTTAAAAAGATGACTCCTCTCCGACCCAATATCTTATTCATGGGATAGTTCAACCTTGAAATGGGAGTTAGTATTATTTCGGTCGAGTCTGCATGGTTATGCCTGTCTCTTACCAGCATGATAGAGCACAGCAAAGGTATGGAGCGCTGTTAACAAGTCCTATGAGCCCATCTTCACCACTAATACCAAGAGCATCTGGATAGAAAACCTGAGCTGTGTCGAGGCAATCAGTAACAGAATTAAGCCAAATGAATACTTCTACCACGCACCTCCATTAACTGCTGTCTCATCCATTCCTTGGACCGCCGCACCTAGAGAACAGCATCCAACCAAAGCATACAATCTCCATGGTTGCTTGAATCTGTCGATTCTCCTTGTGCTGTATTCTAAGTCTAGATATTGACGTTCCACTGGTTTGAGAGACAGGCCATCATCTCGAACTCTATCGGAAGGAAATGCAGCCTTAGACTGAGCTAGAAACGCGCCTCGACGAACGTAATCAGCATAATCGTCCAGTCCTGACTCCAAAAGGAAAGCTTCTATGCTCTCTGTCATTTGCTTGTGAGTCCAGCCGGAGAAGGGCTGAGCTAGCTTCCGATCGGGGCGCCCTGTAGAGGGGCCACGACGGCCCACCTCTTCTGGATCTGAAATTCGGAGAGCCATGGTGGTTCGAAGACTTTAGAAAATAGGATAGCAGGGCACATGAGCATTCTTAACAGAGGCCGCGTAAGGATGACTAGGTGGGTCAAAATGCAGGGCAAAGGCACGAAGACTCCCAACTGGGTGGACTTGGACCCGGTTACATACACCACCTCTCTGCATCTCATTGTAAGTGCGTGTTGATCGTTCCGATTAGACTGCGTGGAATTATACCTAAAGTAGGTGGCGATACGTTAAAATGGTTGTGCCCGGTACAAGGAGGTAACACGTACGGGGCAGACGCCCTCCCTGCTAGTATGCTAGCAGAATAATACAGCCCAACCATTTTGCAAGGGCTCGCTTATTTTGAAAACATACTAGCAGGGAGGGCGTCTGGCCCGTTCATGGTACCCCGCCGTTTGATCGCCAAAATGGCGCCTACAACAAGATGTAAAGAGGCGGTGAACAGTCTAGGCAGCAAGGCGCAGTTCATCCCCCACTTCCCTATTTTGCATCAGGTGCGTAAGATCACTGCAGCGTCTCTTCAATTCCGGTGGTTAGCGCAGCCACGTCTGCACGCTGTTTAAGGGAAAGTTAATAAAACACGCTAACCACCGGACGCGCCAGGAGGCTGTATGTCGCGCATACGCAGCCTCGCACCCGTGACTAACATTTCCGCTCTGCTCCAGCCCCGTAATTTCTCGGAGGAAAGCTGTCTCAGCGCCATCGGAACGGCGGTAAGGGCCATCCAGGGCGAACACGAATTGTCCCGTCGCGTGTGGCTCAATTTGCTAATGTAGGGCCGTGCAAGAGGAGCTGACAGGATAGTGAGGGAGCTGACAGGATAGTGAGGGGAGCTGACAGGATAGTGAGGCGGGCGGGCAGCGAGGTACATCATCTTGCGCAAGCCCCATTTCGTCCATTCTGTCCATGTCAGCAGCTGCTGTGACGCTTTTTTGCGCTCTCACCATAATATCATCGAACGTACTCGACCGAACAACTTTGGCTGATGTCAAGCTCCAAGCGTCGTCGGATTAAGCTCGAAATCCGGGGAAGAAATGGATCGCGAAGACATCGAAGAGCTTCTAGCCCATTGGATACCAAGATCTCCCCTCCCCCCGTTCATCGATGACACCGTGTTCCTTGAAATCGCAAACCTTCTCAGGCAGCACCCTGATGCATTCATTCAGCGATGGAGTGCCAACCCGCGAACTTATACCCTCCTGCGCATGCTCGGTCATGATGAGCATAGCACTGTCTTCGCCGTATTCGACCGTGAGCAAATTGGCGACGTGCTGCTCCCCCTCGCAGCATCGTATATCTCATCACTCGAACCCAGCGGGTTATCAATACCTGACTTCCGTAAAATGCAGCCCCATGTGCTCTCTGAACCGCAGTCGATGAACGAGGCCAATTTTCTCTCACATGTTCACTCACACAGGTACATAATCGGCGGGAGAGCGCATTTCGAGGAACTAGAGCAACTTGGAGCTGGTGGGTCTGCGCAAGTGGGAAGGGTTCGGCATAGGCTATCTGGGAAATGCTTTGCTTGCAAGCGCATAGTGCGGGGCAAAACTCTCAAGGAGCAGAAGAAACAGCTGGTTGAGTTTGAGCAAGAACTATCTGTAATACAGCGAGTACGCCATAAACACCTCGTTGCTTACGTTGGTAGCTACTCCGATTTCGAATCATTTTCCCTCATCTTGAGCCCAGTGGCCGATCAGGTATTGAAAACTCTCCTGTCGGATCATGATAAACATGATCCGCTCTCCTCTCAAGACATCTTTTGTCTCCGTAATGCTTTTGGTTGCCTTGCTACTGCCATTTCTTACCTTCACGACCAGCGAGTGCGCCACAAAGACATTAAACCCGGGAATATTCTACTTGGTGGAGGAAGGATTTATCTCTGTGACTTTGGTATCTCGCGAGACTGGTCAAATGGTGATCATAGCACAACTGAAGGCGAAGTCTACAGGTATACTCGGAGGTATTGCGCTCCTGAGGTGATCGGCCAAGGTAGCAGAAACAAATCTTCGGATATCTGGTCATTAGGTTGCGTCTTCCTGGAAATGATCACTGTCGTTAAAGGCTTTTCACTCGATGAAATGAATGACTTTCTACTGGAGAAAAGTGAAGGTTTCAGCGCCCATGGGCTGTGGTCGGCTCCAAAAGCTATCAAGATTTGGCTTGATAGGATTCGAAAGCAGTCTGCCGACGATAAACCCTTAGACTGGATTACCGCGATGGTACGTGTTCACACAATCCTATCATCGTTTCTACTTCCTGATACTAACATATATCTAGATCGCTGAAGATTCGAACAAGCGGCCCGCTGCCGAAGAGATCGTGGAGATGATTGAAAAAGATTACCGTGCGAATTCAACTTCGGTTGCCTTCATCGGTAATTGCTGTACAAGGTTCGATAGTGTAGTCTCTAGCAATCCAGCGGATAGTCCTACTTTACATTTAGAACCTATACCTGGTCTAGGAATCTCCAACGTTTCTCCAAATGAAAGCTATCTGAAAGTTACCAAAAGACCAAGCCCGGACATGGTTGATAGAACACAATTCTTTCATAATCAATCAGTGTCCCCAAAAGGCATCCAAGAACACACTCATGACGATAGCGGAGTTGATACAACCACTATACCGCATACTCCCAATTACCTAAACCCCGAGTCGTCTTCCGGGCACATCTCCAGTATCTCTCGCCAAAGCTCAAGAACATCCCAAAGCCAGTCTATTCCACAACCAAGGCAATCAGTTGTGTCGTTTGAGCCAACTCCAGTCCCTCCTCCCGCATCCTTTGAGCTATACTGCCTTTGTGGCGCACAAGCCAAGGAGCGTCACATATTTAACGCTGAAATCATCTCGCTGTCTACCAACATAAATGTTCCCACTGCCCAAACACACGAGCAGTGTATGATTCCAGAACTCCGAGTGCAGGTCTATGAAAGCATGCCCGAGGATTCAATGGAGGGTGCTGGTCAACCTTCGACAGCAGACGTGCCAATCCCAAAAATATGGTGGATAACACGACGCCTAGTAGTTAGCTATCGGACAGAAAACCCCACCCGGCGACATTGCAGCTCTTTTTGTGAGGCCTCCATATGCCTAATTAGGCATCTACTAATACAATTTACTCGTAGGGCTGCCACTTGCAGATCTCCAGTTTGAAACGAAACCTGGCGAAGTTACCCTCATTTGGTCTGATTGCAATCAAATGACCCAAAAAACTTCAGGTGGGGCAGTTTCAATTTCCGCTAGATTCAAAGTCTCCCATCTCTTCTAGCTGACATGTTTGCTTCTCAATGTTTCTCAATGAACGATGATTCGCTAATGTCACCGTAGGGAATTACGGCCAATATTACGATTGGGTAAGCAATGATCAAATCTTCACCTTCCCTAAAAATTCTAACGACGCCAGATCTACGATCCTTCAAAGCCAAACAATCGAATCACTCTACAGTTCACTAGTCCTGCTGGTATACTGACTTTCTCATCGACATATCATGACATATTTTGCTAATTGCTCTTAGACGCGTCATCATTTGTGGACTGCGTTCGATTTCCTTACGAGGATGGCATAAGAATTCGCAACTCACTACGAGTCCAGATTTCAGAAACAGAAGAAGCTCAACTGTATGACGTTGGTAGAAAAGCTGCTTTCGGCAAGATCCTTGACTACAGGGTCATGGTTGTAACCTACTACTCATCTACCGACTCATTTTCGTCCAAGCTTTATATTCGTTGGCCTGATCTCGATTTGGATATGCGAATATATGACGCCGAAACGGATCCTCGTTCTACAACACCCTCATTGTGTATGACTGTCAAGCTCGACAATATAGCGACACCGACCTATCACTCTGACGTCCGTGGGCAACCGGCCGTTGATTATGCAAAGATCGCAAGATTTGAGACCGCTCTTCAACTCAGATCATCCGCTGCATTAACATTCACTGTCGGGCTGAGGCATTCCTTGTTGAGGCCGCCTGAAGGTTAATATACCCAAGGTTATCGTCGATGTCTAAGTTAACTAATTCTTATCTAGGAGTTGTGGCATTGCTAGCTGGGCTGACAGGTTGGACCTTAAGCTTCTTTGCGATTGTATCCAAAATCAAATCTAGGAACCGGCGGCTTGGATCCAAAAAATACGGCCCAGCAGACATCATGCTTTGGGAGAAGGACCTAGAAACTGGTCAAAACAGGAGAAGGGTGGCTCAATTGACCTTTCGAAGTCATGGGGATACTGAGAAGCAATGGACAAGCGGCACTGGTATGTTCAATCACCTAGATTTTGCTCATAGAAAAGAGTCTGAACGATAACAGTGAATCCCTCGAGCACTCTCTCGACATCCTCAAATGCGGACGCCACAATTTCTATTTCTCAGAAGACCCGAGGCACTTTGCTTGATGTAGTAAAGATGACAGCCACAGTTCCAGAAGACCCAGGACATGAACCAAGAGCCACACGACATCGTCCGACCCAAAATGAGGAACAATCGGAACTTACCCTTACCTTTGAAGATGGAAGATGTATGTCGACGTGAACATTATGCTCTTATATGTTGTGCTAATTCTTCATAGATCGCCTTGAGTTTTATAACCTAATTGAAATTTTCAAAAACGCCACGGCTAGACATTCATCAACGATGATGCGGAGGTCCATATCATCGGGACAATACGAACCTCCTCGCCAGGTAAACAGCCACGCCTCCACTGAAGTTTCACCACCAATGTGAACAGCGACTTCAGGGAGTTCAGTTTTCCAGAGAAGTCCATTGACTTAGGATTTATGCATGACATTCTTGATACCCATCTGTTCTTTTGTTTTTCAATAGCGTTATGATGATAGAGGTTAGATGAACGTAACGAGAAGAGATCCCTATACCTTATCAAAATACTAATAGCCGTATCTTTGTCTCCTGCCCCTTATTCGACATTTCATATCACTCAAATCTACTAATTGCTCCAATGACGCAACAGATGCGTCCGGATTGAAAGAGAGTCTTACGGGGAACCACGTTCGTTCATTCTCTGTTCGCGTTCCATAGCAAATACATCCAGCTAGGGTACTTCACCATAGCTTCAACCCAGGTCTCGCTGGGTTCAATTGATCGTCCTGTATCCCTTAACCCGTCAGGACCGCATTGAGGAAGGTCCGTGCACGAACATTACGCGTTGTTCGGTGTCGGGCCTTGATCTAATTGATCCAATTGGCTAGCCCTTATCGATAACCGTACATGTCAGCAAATCAGTGTCATATTTCGAAGGAGTACACATGGCCTCAGGGTAGCTGGCTCGCTAGCCAACGTTTCCTATGCTGTTGGCTCTTTTCTAAAAGCCATAGAGAAACATTATGTTAGCTCGCTGGACTGCGAACAATCTACCACACAAGGTACAGAGACGATTCAACGTTAAGTTTTGAGGGATGAATCCCGTGGTGCTACTTTATCAAACAGGCTGCAAGGGCCTGCTTTTGAAATTAATAGATGGTGAGGATGAAACCAAGTTCCAATTGAAGAATAATTGAGCAATTTACTGTCTTTTCGCTATTAGTTCGAATACTTCGATGTTTACAAGCTTTTTGCCATCTATCTGATCGTCTGGTATCTGCAAGACAAATTATCGCAACTTTTATGAATGGGTTTAGAGGCTTTAGAGTTATGAGAAACATTCAAAAAATAAAACCTTGCGTGTGGCATTGTGTGTGACATTGCGAAGGAGCTACATCCACAGTTTCAAAGCAAGTCCAAAAAGGTATCACCTCGTAGCTCATATCCTACTGAAAAATCCCACGACAAACACCACCAAGCCAAGAGAAGGTTGATCAATCCCAAAGAAATCCCAAAGAAGCATATTCTTGACACGACAACAAGCTCTCCCATTCACGCACCTGTGCTCTGCTAAACAATTCCCTGAACCTTCGATAAAAATGAAGCAGTTTTCACCCCAACTGATCACGGGACCCAGACCCATTGCATAGCTCGATGCACGTCGCCATGGTCACAGTGCCCTAGGCCTGCAAGATTTCCCCTGAGCAGCAGCAGCATCTCGCGCACAGCTGTCAATCCCGCATGCTAATCGCAATTACCAGCAGCGATCCAATCCTCTGCAGCAGCATGCCTTTCAGCTCCGCCATCGTTCTCGGTATTTTTGTTTTCTCGCTTTCCTACCCCTCGCTGCGCATCACAACCCAGCGGCTCGGAACATGATCCGCGAAACTGCCTTTCTTTTTTTTTTCGCCACACGGCAAGCCACGCCTACCGCTCGCCGGCGTTTTCCACGCCTCCCTGCCTTTTCTCCGGCGCTCTGCAGTACTCGGTGGCACGTAATCGGCTTGCGAGCAGCACGGCCAATGACGGCATACAGAAATCATTATGAGGCGCCTTGTTCAAGGCATGCAGGGAAAACCTGCTCTTTTTGATTTTGGTCTGTTTTATTTTTCCGGGGGGAAGGAAGGAAGGGGGCCAAGGTGCAAGGTGCAAGGTGCGAGGTGCGCAGGGCTTCTGCCCTTCCTAGAGGGGCCGCGAGCGCCGTTATTGGACCCTGGACAGCTGTGCAGCTGGATATGCAGATCTCAACATGCAGATGCGGGTTCATGTTCAGGTGGGATGCAGATCTGGCGCTAGGGAAATTTTGCCCGGTTGGGATTGGCAGAGGGGGAGGGAACCTTAGATCCAGTGACGTCAGGGCCGAGTGCAAGATTGACGTCGGCCACGTCCGAGAGATGCTGCTGCGTCTAAGTTTTCCAAGGTACGACTGTGCGAGCTTTCACCACCATTATCAATGGCGCGCCCTGAACTAGGCTTCATTTTGCGAGTGTGGTGGGAGAGTCCGAGGCGATGCGTCAGGTCAATGGCTAGATGATTGGTCACTGCCTTTAGCTCGTCATGCAAGCTGCAATCGTGAACCTCAACCCTTGACAACTTCTCCACGGAAGTAGGACTTCCTCCTAACCTCTAAATTTACTGCATTTGCGTTCTGCTCCAGTTGTTTGGAAAAAGACACTTCGCTCTGCATGCGCGTCCATTTTCGAGCCAATTCGGCAGCGTCGGTTTTGGTGCAATCGGCCTGCAGAACCACTTACGTTGTAGTAACCACTCTCCTAGTCTATTTATTCCCACAATGTCAACAGCAAAGTTTCGTGTCTAAGAGTATACTATCCACAGCCAGCACATTCGCGAGTACCCTAACGCGACCCGTCTCCACCAGGAAGCCCGATATGAGCAATACATCCCCCACGAACCAGTACCCCACGATGAAGAGGCGGTGACCATTATCGTGGGCCATGCGAATAGATTGCCCTAGGACGTACGAACCGCTTTGGGATGGCTTGATGGAAGCCACGCAGAAAGCAATGGCACTGGCGGCAGACAGTGGAAGATTAGGAGCAGCTGGGTCGCGGACATGGCGCATCAGGGCGCCAGCGGAGTGGCGAATGAGCACCTGGGGACAACCGTGAGTATAGTTCAAGTAGCCTGTCTATAGAGTCAAGCATACGGTACGATTCGGCGTGGTTGGTGGCGTCCAACTAGACACCGGATCCCCCCTTTGCTATGCTGAGGCTCCACGGGAGTGGAGCTGCTCGAACTGAACTGGAGCTGATGCTTGGCTGTGATTAACATCATGGTTCGACCGCTCTCGCGGCTTTTGCTCATGGTAAACCACTTTCGCCATCAGATGCCTAGGCCAATCATCGGCGTGACACATAGGATAGGCTGTGCTCAATTGTGCGTTGATCCTTTTCTTTGCTCACGTCCCATTTTCTCCTCATTCCGATGGCCTCCCGTCCCTTTTGGCGGCCTCGTATGCTGCTCGTGGAGCTACGCTCGATCCAGAACACGCTCCCCAGCCGCTTCCAGAGTATAGAACCGCGCTGCAATTGTCTTGAGCTCTGCTCCGAGTCCCTGTAGCCAGCACTGCTCGTTCCATCTCCCAGACCACTCCCAAGCCTACTTTCCCACCTCGAGAGAAAGCCTAGAGCTATAGGAACTTCAGTTCCGCTGGCTCCAGCTCCTCAAGCATCATCACCACCATATCCCTCTCTTCACAACGCAACACTACCCACCCCACCACCACCATCGCTCACACCACTCCCTCCTCCACCTCCCTTCTCAACCCTCGTCCTCTGCGGACTCGTCATCCAAACCAACTCGCAGCCCAGCCCCAACTCCACCCTCCCCTCGACCCTCCGACCGAACCTCTGGCCCAGCCTCGACGCCGCCGCGACCGCCATGCGCAAGAACAAGTTCTTTCAGTCCTGGGATCGCGCATGCGTGATGCCTACATTGTGCACGCCTTCCGCGCGACCCCGACGCGGGTCTACCCGCTGGCTGACGACGACGGTAGCACCAGCAGCACTAGCAGCATGAGCGTCACCCTCGCCACGGCGCCAAAGCACCAGGAAGCGTGGTACCACGTCCACCCGTGGCGACCGGAGGGCTCGAAGCTTTGAGATGGGTGAGTGCTACGGCTGGGAGGTCTCCAGAGGGGGGGGGGTTTGCATGCGTAGGTTAGTTCAAATGCTTTTTGTTTACTGGTTCTTGCGTTACGATAGCTGACTTTTTCTTTTTTTGGTCTGCGGTCTCGAATGTCTACGTTGAGGTCCGTTGTACATGCTGGGTTGTTGGTATCGTCTGAGAGGTCTCACCGAAAATACAAGCTGCGAGGATGAGGAGTTCTTCGCTGTTCAACCTCGCTAGCGAATACTCTAACGACTGGACTAGGTAATACCTTAACAACCGGACCGGGTAACGACCGGGCCGGGTAATAGTCTAACAACTACGCTAGACAACACTCTAACAATCGGCTGCGGTGTAGAACCGCATTTAGGGAGACGCAGAATGGGGTTGATAGTCGGATTGACTTCACAACAAGCGGTGAACTTGGATTTAGAGGTCGAGAGCACAGTCTGCAACCTAGCAACATGTCACCCTTCGTCAGGTGTGTTTCATAAACAGACTCTATCAATTTTCAATCGGAAGATCCCGATTCTGGACTTGCAGTCCGATCAAAGCTCCTTGGAACTGAAACCAACGCTCGGGCATCACAAGAGTCAGGATGGCAGGTAGGTTAGAACGCAAATACCAACTTGTAGTATGAAGAGGCACTAGTGGATCGGTGCTTTCCTTGCATCCATTTCAAATTTGCCAGGGAATCCTTGGCAGGCAGCAGGCAGCAGATAGCAGACAGTAGACAGTAGACTCTGTTTAATTGATGAAAATGCATGAAAAAGGGGGTTTGGGCGTTGTTGTGACGGCTAAAATGGAGAGGTCCTATTTTTAAAGGTCGAGACAGAAGCCAGAGACCCTTTGGCGCTAGCGCGTAGTTAGCCTTGTGTCGATTGTGCGCTTGGGCCAAGACTCTTCTGCCACCAATGGGATTACTCAGAATCCCTGAGGCGGTAGGCGAGAGACTAATAAATCTGTTCTGTAATGCCTTAATGATACAACAGCAGAAGCTATATAAGTCTAGAGAAGACATTAATTTGATTAAGAATCGTGGTTTACGTACCCCAGAGTATGTAATAAGTTTTATTTGGTTAATGCGATTAATTGCGTACGGATCTGAGTTATCCTGGTGATGTGGCGCGTGATTGATCGTAATACGAGCCGTCTAGTATCTTCCATGCCGACGGGTTTTAGTCTTGGGTGTACGCTACAACGGGGAGTGATCGACGGGCGTTAAAGGGAGTAAAATCTGATACCAGAGGATGGGGATGGGGTTCATGAGAGCCGCAGCCAATAAAGGCAGTCTAATGCGCGGAGTGGGAGTGACTTTTGGGTTGAGATCTGGCTAGCACGTCGAAGGCCGCAGATCGAAGATCGCCGTTGGGTCTCGGACTTCGAAAAGTGCCTAGGTGCCAAGTTTGATGGTTCTAAACATGACGGCATACAAGGGCGATTTCCGGCCTCAAGCGAATCAACACCGGCCAAATTAATCTCCGTAGTCGAGGGGCTTAAACTCTGGTGCGTGGGCGCTGCTCAGAACGTGCTTAACTCGTTTGCTTGGCGTCGATCTGCTCTACAACTGTTTCCCGTAAGCGACTGATTTCCCATTTCTACCGTCGCCATGGCTGCCCAAATCCGTGCTCCGGCAGATCGTTCGCCAACCTCACCCTGTCATATGATGTATACGTAGAACCCAACTCCCTCCACTGTGCCACTCCGCCATTTTTTTAATTTCTATTTTTTTTCTATTTTTATTTTCTTTCCTGCTGTGCCATTGGACCCTGCTCGTGATCAAGTCACGTAACGGGTTTCTGCATACTCCACGGCGGACTGCGACCCGGATACCAGACTACGACCCGGATACCGGGACTACGTTTCTGCCGTGGACGGTTAATGGGACTGTTAATGCGATTCACTTTACCCACAGCAGCACCAACGGATTGAGTAAAATTGGAACTCGGGTGACGGCACGGTCCTGCTGTACTTTGCACACGAGTTTTCGGGTTTGGAAATAGGACTCGTCACCATGTATGGAAAACAAGTCTGCAATTGACGATCAATGGCGGTAAATGTCTTAGAATTTTTTTGTTGAGAAAGAATGTCGAGTAACGCTTCACGGGCTTGCACCCAGCTTTTCGCACCGCTGTAGTTTGGGTGTTTTTGTAGCACAAATATTACCGCCTCGCCTTTCATCCTCGTCTGGACATCGTATGCTAGCACTTTGTTCCCGACACTGTAAGGATTGCTAGTGATGTTCAACTCTCTTCCTTTTGTTGCCGTTCACATCAAGCTGTGACAGGCAAGCCGTCTCACGGATAGTGGCGTAAAGGTTGTACATCAAGTTCACAATTGCAAAATCCGCTGTCGTGGCATCCAGAAGTCCTCTCTGAAGAAGGCTATACGGTCCAGATCTTCAATCATCGCTTGACGGCGGCGCCTGAGGACTGCTGCTCTTTGCTTCTTCCGTAGCATCAAGCAGCCCCATCGCTCGGCATTTCTAAAATGGGCTCGTTTATGTTAAGGTTACTTTCGGTAGCTGAAAAGAATATCCCGGCATGTTCGAATACATGAAACAGGGTGTCCCTGGCACGCAGACAAGCGATTTGGAAAATGCCCACAGATCCGGCTGGTGGTACGGCGACTGCCATGAGACCGTCCTAAAGGATGGTTTCGAACACAAGATGGCGTTGGTGGCTTGATCTTGTCCCGCGACGCTTTTCGAGCAGACGTAGGTAGGATCACCCTCCGCAGAGGGCATGGTGCAAGGCAGTCCTAACCCTCATCGAGCCCACAAGGGTTTGAGGGTCCTCGTCCCGTGCCGTGTCATATTCACAATCGACCAAGGCTCAGGCCAGGCTCTGGCAGTGCTTGCTTGGCGGTGTGGATTCTGCGCCAGGTGGAGATATGGCGCTACGGTCTTTTGACAGGTAATGCGAGATGATGGCGCAAGAGCAGCGGCCCTGGCATGCATCGCAGATAGTGAGTCCACAGGCACACCTCAGGGTGAATGACGGGGCTGTCACCGCTCAAGCTACTACCGTGACGCTGGAGCAGCTTCGAGAACTAGCTCTGCAGTGTCGTATTGCAGGGCTGTAGATATGCAACCCATCTCTTGTTATCGAGCGAAGGGGAAAAAAAGAGGCCCTTATTAACACTTCCCGTCAATGCATCCCGAAGATTAGGTTGAATGGTCGGGGGATGACCCAGAGCGTAAAAGCACGTTCCCCGTCCGTGGACATGCCCGGGGAAAGACAGCAGAGCAGACATTTGGCCAGGCCGCCTGCCGCACAAGCCCTGCGACCCAGCCCATGCGTCGGCCAATTAAAAGAAGTTCTTGGCGCGCCCGGAACGCCTACCGAAGGCTGATGTTTGCCGTGGCCGCTATAACCTAGGAGCGACAGCGCGATCCTGAAAAGGCGGAGGAGGTTCGTGTAGTGTGCTGGTGGTTTGCTGGTAGCCCGACAACAGCCCGTTCGCGGCCTAAGAGGCTGCTCGATTCGGTAATCGAGATGGCGCGGATCGCCAGGCGGGCCTCGCGGGCAGCTACGGCAGTGGGTAAGTTTGACGTCCCTGGCCAGAGTGTGTCCGAGAGCTCGGATGGACCCGATGGACGGGGTCCTTTGTGCGGGAGTAGTGCTGGCTTGCTTGGTTGATTGCTTGCTCGCTGGTTGCTGGTTGCTGATTGCTGGCTGATTCCTGGCTGATTCCTGGCTGATTCCTGGCTGATTCCTGGCTGATTCCTGGCTGATGGCTCATGGGTTCGTTCAAGGTTCGTCCAGGCTGCTGGCACCAGAGCGACGGCTGCGAACAAGCAACCGCAACGGGGGCGGGACGCTGCAAGGAAACAATAAATCTAGATGGACTTTTACGGCCAGTTGGTACTTGAGCATGGCCCCAGGTTAGCTGCTGCTGCTGCTGCTTCTGCTGCTGCTGGTGATGCTGGCAGCATGATGGCAGATGGGGAAACATGGGCACGCTGACGGACACACTGGGGTGATGGGTGATGTCGCTGATCGCCCGGCGATGGCGACGGGGATTTTCGTAGTGGCGTACAGAAGGAAGTAACCCTGCGCCTATCGTCGCGTTCTCTTCAACCTCCACCAACTGCCCTCCCACAGAAACGACATTAGCAATGCGGATCTCGGCGCCAGTGTCAAGCAGCTGTCAGCATCGGTGAAAAGGGGGCAGCGGGCCCATTGGTGTATTGGCCCTTTTCGCTCTTTTGCCCATTGGCTCGCTGCTGGCTTGCCCGGCGAATTTGCCCTTCCTGTCACGCACGTGTGAGTGTTAGACCTGCGTAGGCCTCTGTAGGTTTGCATAGGCTCGTGTGTACTAAGGCGCAAGTACCTGGCCAAACAGTATGATGCTGACTTGTAGCTTCCTAGGTGTCTAGGTACGTCCCTCCTCCTCCTCGGTCCCCCAAAAGCTCCATGCCCCATGCTCCATGCTCCGTGATCCAAGCTCCCAGCTTTCATGCACCAAAGCTAAGCTCCAATGCTCCGAGCCCCATTCTCCATACTGCCCGTCATGCTGGATGCTGCTATGGCTTTCATGCGAGTCCAAAAACAGAGCCCCCATCTCCGCCCTGTACTGCGCGGCTCCCCTCTGCCCCTGTCTACCTTTTCGCTGTCGATCATCCGCGGTAAGAGTGGGGAGTCTTTCCAGTTGCTGTTCCTATGCTATTTTCGTGCAGCCAGTCTGGCGCCTACTTCCCTTCTCAATCCCGCTGCTGGAGGATATCGCAGCCTTTGGACTCGAGAGAACAACGACACCAAGGCAAACGGTCCCATGTCCTGCACCAAAGATAAACCTAGGTGTCTACCGTGTCTACCGTGTCTATCCACACGTACGCACTAAAACCAGCCGTCAGGGGTTTAACAGCATTTAGCCCGCGCCCATGCAGCCTGCACCGAGAACCAGATCCAGAACCAGAGCAAGGTCCAGAGCCAGCGTAATTTATAAGGCCACTCACATGCTTGAGGCATTAACGCCTCACAGCAGGCCAGGTACAGCAAGCAGGCCAGGTACAGCAATAGTAGTATTACTTCATCCAGCTGCCTCCCGATTCACTTTGGGACCAGCTAGCTGCAATTGACCAGATACAGCTCTCAAGCCATCCTACCTCGCAACGTGGGATTTTATTTTCCCTGGTAGGTATCCTTCACGATATTCTCGAGCTCCCTGTTATAAGCAATTATTGGCGCTGTGCGACGGCTATTTGGCCAAAGATCCAACGCGTAATCTCGACGCTTCCAGCTCCAACAGTTGGTCCTCGCTCGTCCCGGGTGTGGCGATTACGATGACGCTTGTTTCACTTGGTAGGATTCCAAACGCAGCTTCCTGCGGCTGCTGAATAAGGCTTACTGGGGCGTGAGTGCTCTGCTGCAGCGTAGGGCTGTATATGCGTGGGAGCAGTCGGCAGCCACACAGGCGTGGGCTTGACATTTTAATCTCCTGCTCGTCAATCATAAGCCACGCGGCCAGCTCGATCCGAACTTGGGTGTTGCTGATCCCGTTGTCTTGGCTCGTCTGGCGATGAATGCATTCACCTGTCAGTTTAAGCATATCGAATCCACCGAGGCAGCGCAGCGAAGGAAAGACCGGGCGGCGGGGGGTTTGCACCCCCCTGCGTGGTCGGCGGCGAGTCAGTTGGGAAGATGGAGGGCGATCTGCGTTTGCAGTCCTGGGTTGGCAGAGTGGCAGTTTTACGACTTGGGGCCACTCTTTGGGGTAGCAGACCGGCGTGCAGGGAGGTAGGGACAGCAGGAAGGGGTGGGTGGAAAGTAGTCGAGGCAGGGAGGGAGGCAGGGAGGGCATCTGTGGCTGCGGGCCTTCCATCGCATGCATCGCGGCATCGCGGCATCGCGGGCGCTGCAGGTTTGCTTCACTCCACAACGACCAACGCTAAGGCGTGCTCGTGCCTTGGTGGAGTGCCGCCTCTCGGAGAATAGAGACCAAACCTTAAGGGCAAGCCCAGTCAGCTGTCAGAAGCTCAGACACGGGCCTAGCACGCCGGATTACCCTGCCAGTTTAGCAGCTTAGCAGCTTAGCAGCTTAGTAGCTTAGGGCTCTTGCCGCCATCGACGACGCCTCCCTTGTCGAGAGTGCGTCTTCGGCCGTCCTGCCTGCCTACATCTACCTACATAGTCGCGATCTTTTACCTGTGGAGAAAGGGTAGTTGCGCTTGATCGCTGCGACGCTGCTTCACATCCTTCCTCCCGCCACGACGCACATAGCTGTACGCGGACGAGAACATTATTAACGTCCAACTGTTATCGAACCCGTTGCAGGGTCGAGACCACAGCCCACAAACCACAACACAGCAATCTTCTCCCGGATATCCCCATTGCTGGTTAGATCTGCTCCCCACCACTGCTGCCGCTCTGCTGTTGCTTCCTCTCTACGCTTTATTCTTCGTTTCCCAACACTCATCATCTTTACGTTTTAACTTTCGGTGAGTAAACTCTTATGCCTTCTACTCTTCGCTTCTAGCCGACATACTCCACATACAGACTTTCAATGGTGTCAACCATCCTGTTTAACTTTCTCGGCACCTGGTTTGCCATGGTCACATCAACAGACAAGTTTTGCTCAGTCAAACTGACCGAGTACTTATAGCTCATGCCATCGCCCCATGGAGTATCTCACCCTCCATGATATTCCACATCGATACAGTTCTTTAATTCCAAGTACCATGACTGGCCGAGAATCAGGCGATCCCAAGAGGGATCCGTCTCATTCCAGCATAGCCACAGTACGTAGTAATCCTTGTCCGAATTGTCAATACTCCCCCAAATCTTCCCATCAGCCCTGTCCAGAACCTCTAGAAATAGAGAACTCGGCAGTGCGATTCTCTTCTCCTCCCCTTCCACCGCCCAAACGCAAGTTTCCTTCCATCGAGGAACTTGGATTGAACAGAATGAATGACCTGTGCTATCAGGGAAATGGCAATCCTCTCCGCCATTCCCCGCCGTACCAAAATGGCGAGCGCCGGAATTCCATGCAACTACCGTCGTTTTCAACGGTAAGTCCTCTAGTTCTCGCCCAAACGCTCAGTCCAGCCTTCTGACAGGCGAGTTCGCAGTTGCTGCAAGCGGTAGAGCCCTCGCCTCCGAGTACGCCTGCTCGAATGCAAACTTCCATGGAAAGCTCTCCTATAGATCGTTCCATACCTAAACCGTCCTTCGACGACCCACTATGGACTGTTGATCCTAAGCGGAGAAGGGTGGACAGGGCCTCGGAGAACAGCTTGAGTCGGTTACCGAATGATTCGATCGACTATCAGCCGTTGGATGGTCGGCGCTCGAGTGCCAGATCGGATTTGTTTGATCCGAGCATGACCCCTAACTATGAATCTCCTAGGACTTCAAGCTCTTCATCCGGTGGCCAGAGTTCCCTTCCTTCGTTTCATCATCGGCCTAGTTTTGGGCATGCTCCTTCCTCGACGCTATCGTACTCTCGACAACCGTCGCCTACCATGTACCAAAGACAGCCTTTATTGCAGCAACGACCGCTTGGAGCACCATATAGGCCACCACCATTACCACCGCCAGGACACGTCGGTGAGGGTCTCGTTCCGCACAGGCAGAGTTTTAGCTACGAGGATCCGCAGCAGTACGACAGAAATACGGCTCGTCACGACACGCACCGGCAAAAGGACGATCGTAGATATTCGCTCATGCCTGATCAGCGACATCTACCAGATCCCGGTTTCTACCAGCATCAAAACTACAACCAGTACACGTTCCAGTCGTCTTCGGGAGTCAATGATGGCCAGTTCCAACGGAAACGCAGAGGCAACCTACCGAAGGAGGCGACAAGTCAACTGAAGGCTTGGTTCAACGCACATCGAGACTCTCCTTATCCATCGGAAGACGAGAAATATGCGCTTTGTTCATCGACTGGGTTAACGCTGAATCAGGTACGTAAGATTTCCATTTTTTGGGAGCTCCAGGCCCCCAATCAAGTTTCGGCTATCGTTCAACCGTCTCTTAGATGTCTTTTAGTTGTCCTTCAGTCAAATCACCTGTCTGTCTTGTTTAATTGCATCTGACAGTTACCCCTCTTTCACGATCCATCTTTTGCATCCCATGTTAATGTCATCTAACTCGTGCTGACTTTTCCAAGGTCAGTAATTGGTTCATCAATGCGCGGCGTCGCAATCCTGCAGGTGAAAACCGTCAACGTGATGGTGCCGTCAGCGACGATCCTGCTGGGCCACCCGACCTAGAGAACACGGGATCTCGAGAGCATAGGCAAGAAAATGGCAACCTGGCTTCCAAATACTTCTCTACCTAGCCAACTCCAACGTTTTAAACTGCGTCCAGAAACATTTACTCGTATGATTTGATCAAGATAAAAGACCGGTTCCACCAGCGATGGGTTCATGCAACATTCCAGCAAACTCTGACGGAAATTTTTCGAGAAGCGGGCATTCTGATACTATGGTTATGATGGAAGGAGCGTTTGGTTTGAGGGAATTTACTGAGATACCCTCTGGTTATAATTTCAGTCTATGGTGAACGGACTGGATAGCAGGACAGTAATTGCTAGACTCGTTCGACCTTTCCTTCGACGAGGGAGTTATTGGACATTCATGCGGGAATGTCGGGTACTTCTCAAAGACCATACAGCATGGGTAAAAATGGTTGGGCATCATTCTCAGACACATGGTTAGACCCTCGCTATACAGCGATAGAACTCTGTTTTTTTTAGAATTCTACGACGAGAGCTGGTGTCTTAGGGCCCCCATGGATATGTGGAGCCACAGAAGAATGGCTGAATGGATTTCGTCATTTAAGATTTTCCTACACTTTATACCTTCATTTCAGCACATGGCCGGGAGAACGGGCTTGTTGTACCGCATCACTCGGCATCATCACGGCGTTATATGGCATGGTTACGGCGCATGACTATGGATATGGAACTCTGTATATACCCCACTGACTGTGTTAGTATAATGTATATTCTTATTCAACAAATGCAGGTCATCAGTTTCATGGAGCACAGCCGGATCAGACGAGTGACCGGGCAAATGCAGATTTCAATATCAACAGCATTCGATGAATGATGGGAATCCATGTCAGTTATGGAGATACAAAACTGCCATGGCGTGGAATTAAGCGAAATGGCTGTGGAGTCGGCGTCCAGTTTTATTCAGTCTGACTCGGAGATTCTCGGGTATCAGTTTAGGTAAGGTTCAACCAAGGTTCCCGTCCTTAGCACACCCGAATTAGGGCATATGGACGTCCGAGATTACGTCGTACTGACATGCTTTCACAGACCCACCGAAGTGAATATTTTGACTTTCAAGCCCACTTTGGCACAAACGATGCACAAAGTCAAAGATGGTTGTTGATCCAAGGACTCCTTACTCAACCATCTACCAACAAAACCATAAGTCCATCCTACGTACCATGCCGTAGCATATCGTCACCATCGTTGACTTAAGGTTAAATTCTTTCAAACCTCGAAACTAACCAGGACAGCTCTGGCCAGAACGGCTCTGGCCGAGACAGCTCTGACCTTTAGCATAAAATCTGGTTGTTATCATAGACTCATCATCGACCGAAAGAGGAATTATTGCACGACAAGAGAGTATTACATTCTGATACCTGGCAGGCTATTTCCGGAAAAATCACTGACGGATACCCACTGAATGCCATACGACACTCACCCAGCTATCCAGGGCACAATCGCGCAATTTCAATTTGTCCGCGCCCAGTTCGGCCTTGGTCTTCCATACAACGATCCTTGACTCGTTATTGTTTTGGGCGAAACAAAGACAACGAAAAGGAAAAGGGGAAGAAAGAGGGTGGTCTTTGCACCTCTTAACAACTAATGTCTACCGCATTCAATATCACCATGACTGCCTAGTAATTCCGTCAACCTCAGATTACAATCGGACTTCCATCTTGTCATTCAACTCACAGTAAAGCTCCTCTGTGACACAAACTCCACCATCGAGCACTTACCGAGCCAAAAGGGCGCCGATCGTCAAGCCTGATTATAATTCTCCGACACCACCTTATCAGATCCTATCCCTGAGCCACCTTCAGCACCGACCTCCAACCAAGAAGAAGCAAACACGATTCCCCCGATCATGCCCATCACCAAGCAAATTCCTCTTATCCTCAACTCCAAACCCTGCACCATCCAGGCACTCAAACCCCCCTTCCCCCCAGCTTACCGCCAAGCCCACTCGGCCCCTTCAGCTCCACCCTCCTCACCAGGCAGCCCTCCCAGCCCAACAGCCTCACGAAACCTATGCGCTCGAAATAAGGTTTTCCGAATCAGGACGTCCGATCTACAGCGCCGGATACAAGCGAGGGGGGGTAGCACAGCCCAGCCCCACACCCCCACCCCACACTCCCCTTCTTCTCCCCGCCCTCCCCGCCTTCCCGGCGGGGACCCCTTGCATGAAGCTTAAGTCGACGTCTTTCACGGACGGAACTTGGGGGGGGTTTCACATGCGCTTTGCCGGGGTTCTTTCCGGGAGGCTGGAGGCGGTGCCGAGGTCACGTTATTGGGTGGTCTGATATTCTCCTGGTTATGGAATTCTCCGATATTCTGCTGGTCTGATAATTCTCCGGGGGGCTTTTTGCGGGGTTGACTATGTGCGAGTGCGGTGGGGGTGGGCATGCGGTGGTGGGAGTGGTGGGTGTGGGAATGCAGCGGGATGAGTGGTGATTGTGGGAATATAGCGAAATCACTGATTATTGCGGATATATCGGGATGAATACCTCTAGTATGTATTCGACTTGGCCTTTCTCGTCTCTTATGTGCAAAAAATTAATTTAAATATTAACACGGAAACCTGGATCGCCAGCCCCGATTTCGTTACATGTACATAGCGCGACCCATCCATCCGCATGCCGTCGTGTCTTTGTATCATCGCGAGCACATTCACTCCGCATCGCAGCAGCACCGTCACTCTCTCCAACCCACCCTTCTCCTCCCCCTTCCCAACCCACGCAATCTACTCCCTATCCCTCACCCTACTCCTCCACCTCCACTTCCTCCTCTTCTTCCCTCCCTCTCCCCCTCCCTCCCCATCCCCATCCCCATCCCTTCCCCCTTCCCTCCCCCCACCAACTCCCATCCCAACCGCCTCCCCCCTCATAACCCCGCCCACGGGCCTCCCCATCCCAACCTGAATCCCCTTCTCCCCAAACCGCCCCTCCATCCCGATCCCGATCCCGCCGTGCCCGCTCTCGAAGCTCGCCCGCGCCGGCGACGACCGCTCCGTCCCCGCCACCTCATCGCTGCTCCACCAGCCCTCGGGGCGCGAGGTCGACGTCTGGTTCGTCGCGTGGCTGTGGCTGTGGCTGTGGCTGTGGCTGTGCAGAGCCGAGTGCGCGGGGGAAGCGGCAGCGGCAGCGGTAGCGGGAGGGACCGTCTCACAAGCAGGCGCGTGGCCGGATCCGCCGGCGGAAGCGAGGAGCGCGCGCGGGGGCGTCGCGGGCGGGGTCGTGGAGGCTGCGTGCTCGCGCGGATTGGCCTGCCATCCGTCCAACGATGCGGCGGTGGCGGTGGTGGCGGTGGTCTGGCTGACCTTCCTTGCGCGGAAGGCTGTCGGGCTGCTCGAGCTCTCGTCGTCGTCGTCGTCGTCGTCGTCGTCGTCGTCGCTGGCGGGCAGGGCGCCGGAGTGCGGGAGGCCGAATTTGGCTGGGGCATGGTGGTCCCTCCTTCTGCCTGATTTGTGCGACGGGTCGTGAGGGGTGTTGGTGCTGCCGCCGTTCCCGCTGCCGCCGCCGGAGTCGCTGGCGGTGTACTCGTCCAGCGCGTCGAAGACGTGCGGGAACACGAGCTCGTCGACCGTGCTGGCCCACAGGAAGTCGAGGTGCTCGTAGTGCGGGATCTCCTTGGCCTGCGTGTGGCGCGGCAGCTCCTTCAGCATCACGTCGATGTCGACCAGGCTGTCCGAGCCGCCGTACACGAGCACGATGGGCGTCTTGATGTTGCGCGTCGGGAACTTGGCGATCTTGTAGTACTTGTTCCGGTTCGTGATGGCCAGCGGTGCTTCGTCGTCGTACATTTGGAACACGCCGTTGCGGATGATTTGGAACCAGTGGACCACGCTTTTGGTGGACGTGAAGGAGTAGAGGTGCGGGTACGCCGCTAGCTTCTGATGCGGGCTGATGTTGTGGGCTTGCCAGCCGAAGAGGAAGGAGAGGGATATATCGATTAGCCGGATGAAGATGGGCGGGTAGAGGATTGCCTGCCACATCGTCGCTGATCCTAGAATTGCCCTACGACCAAATGCGAGGAAGAGAACTTCGGGTGAGGCTTTGACGAAGGAGTCGACGATTGTGGACGTAAGACCTTTGGGAGACATGGCGGGTGCGAGAGCTATAAAGACGTCGACTTTGTCGTTAAGGGTTGGATGGATAGAGAGGGTGGCGAAAGCTTGGGCTGTACCTTGCGAGAAGCCGATGTACGATAGAGAAGGTTGGCTAGTAGTGCTGAGAATGTAGTTGATGGAATCGGGAATATCATGAAACGCGAACTGGTCCATTGAGAAATTCCAGAAGGCGGTGGATGTCGGGGCACAGTGGACGCATTTTTTGGAATATTTATTACCCCGATTATTCCCAAGCTGGAGAAACGTTAGCATGGATATTCAAAGCTAGTGGATTCAATAATGTATTTTGGGGACACGTAGGAATACATTAGATGTGCAAGTTTTAAAGCAGTAATGCGTCATGTATGAAAAAAATTAGAGCAGTATTGAAGAGTAATACTCACCCAAACATCGTACCCTCTTTCCACCAGCAAAAAGGGCAAACACCTCTCCCTCTCCGTTATGCACACCCAAACCTCACTATTCATGAGTAAACCATGATGTAGGTACACAACCTTCTTCCTCAAACCTCCCGGCCCGCTATTAACCCTCATATCCTCCTCCCCTCTTCTCCATCCTAACCTATGGAGTCCCAGCAAATACCCGTCACCTGTCTGTACTACATGCTCTTCAGCATAGTAACCAAACAGCTCGCAAAGCTCTGAGAAGTCTGATGCAGTGGCAATGGAGGAGGAAATAGCCTTTTTCTTATTGCGTGAACGACGACCCTGGGGAGACGAGAGGTAGTTGAAAGCGCTACGGGTGGCGCGATAGCAGAGCTTTATTACCGGCGGAGGGAGCGCAAGCGTGATGATACTAATTAGGGATTCAAGACCAATAAGGATGAAGGAGACAAGTAAGGCGAAATATTCACGGATGTGCAGGCGGCCGAGGAAGGGGACGCGCGCCATGGTGATGCATAAGGGGGTGGATGGACGCGTGGGGTGATAGTAGAGGCAGGAATAGAGGTTAGTATGCCGGAGGATTTGTTCGGTATCGTACGTGCGGTCAAGAAAGCAGGGGAGAGAGGGATTATGGGTTTTGTAGGTTAAGCAAGACAGAAGCTTAAGGCGACGACATGTTCATATATGCAAGCGGCAAGACAATTGAGCCATGAGAACAAGAGATGAGGGTGGAAGTAAGGTGGTTGAGGACATGGATAGGGCTGGGGTTGGTGTTGAGCATCTCTTCCCCACCGAACAACGGCCCCCTTGAACGCTTTGGAGGTTGGTCATGGAAACTGACTGACATGTGACGACAGGGTCGGCTATGAGGCTCTGCGGCACGGAAAAATGCCGGAACAAGCTCGCATGATTTCCTTTGTACAATCATCTCCAATTCTGTCAATCATCTTCAATTTTGTCAATCATCTCCAATTTTGTCCAATCCGAAATCTTCCCTCTCTCTAAAACTACTATACCGTACACTAGTACCTTCGTCTCCTCCAATGCAGCCGTGATATCTATCACAATAAGGCCTGTCATGCCATCTTCCTGCAAGGATATCCGTACGCGCCTCTCCAACTTCATTATCACCACTGTCTCTTGCTGACAATTCGCCGAACGTACAGGCGCCGCCTTGGCTGCGTGCCTTCAAAATTCTGATTGTATCATGGTGGAGCGCAACAGTCCTAGTGATTGCCTTCGGCCACCCCTCAACTCAACTTTACCTACGAGGTGTCAGCAGTTACAAAAGGGCTACGGAGAATGCAAGCGTGGGATGGTCGATATGCGCAAAAGATTTCGCGGAAATCGACCTGTAGCAACGAGCACTGAGTTAGAGGGGTCGGGAGGTGGAGATGCCAACGCAGGGACCATCGAAGAGAAGGGTTATATGCTTTATGCCGGAAAACCGGCAGCTGGTATTAGAGCTACCAGCGGTGATGAAGGAGAGCAAGGGGAATATGGTGTTGACAAGAAAGCATGAGATATGACAGGAGGGGAGGAGAGACTGGGCTCCAACAGAGCTGGAAAGGAATGACGGAAAATATTCCTCGGATAGGTTGGTTTCCATTGTTGAAGAAGCAGAGAAGCGTGGAGCAAACCCTGGATTGTTGAGCGAAAGACCTGCATGGGGAAGGTAAAATAGGCTGAACAGGGCGTTTGTGTGATTTGCAAGGCGCCGGTGATACAGCTGCAGGGGCAAATATGTGCCCGGGCTTGTGTGAGCCGAAGGTGTGGTGGGGGGCGGGGCATTATCATACGGCCGTTTTTTGATATTGGATGCATGGATCTGATTGTGCAACGGACTTCGCCGCTTTCTCATACGTCAGGCATATTGTACATAATTATCTACGTAAATACGCAGCTCTAAATCTATGCATCTATTTGCACCCACAAATATTCGTCTGTGCGCTCCTGGGCACCGCTAGCGTTGCTGCCTACGGGCGCTGAAGTCAAAATTTAATTTGAGACCATCGCCCTCCACATCGTCCATCTTACACCTTTTTTGACATGAAGGACAACAGCGGTGTAGGGTTCTAAGTCCAAGCCACGCAGGCTCCGCCGGGCAGTGGAAGGGTGCGCAAAGGGCAAAGGGCAAAGGTAGCCAACAATGGAGGGCGAGGTGACGTTTGAACAAGCCGATTCGCAAGGCGCACATCTGCTGCAGGCCCAAGAGCCGCTCCGGTGAGGCTGGCCGCCCTAAGGTGCAGTGCGTAAAGCCACAACCGCCCGCTGGCTTACATGTTTCACTTTGGTGCCCTTATAAGGACGACAGCTTACTAATTCTAAGGTATAATTTGTGGTTTCACTACTACAAAGTGCTAAACATGTGAATATCACAACCCAGGTGACGTAAGTCTTACGGCAGATCTAAAACAGTACATGCTACCACCGTAAATGCTTCGCTTCAAACGCTTCGGGTAAGGAAAAGTGCCTCCACATGATAACATTAAAAAAAAATCAGACAAAGGTAGGGTAACTGAGCAGCCTTCGCCAAAAGGAAGCAATACATGGTAACTTAGGCCCCTATACTTGTCTTCTGCGAGGGACTCTGTTCGTAATAGTGTTTCGACGGTGAGGCAGGTTGTAAGGGGCGGCATGAAGATCTGTGAAAATGCTCTAATTAAGTGGGCTAGTCTGTAGTATATGTTAGTTATCATCCTTGGAACTTTATTGGGATGGGCTATGAAACGAACCGGAATGAGCATGTATTTGATATTCGAGTATTCCGTTATTTTCTAGACTCGATAGCGCAGCTGCTGCATCTCCGGTGGCTACAAGCCTGACAACTCAGACTCACTCCAATGTATTGTGGACCGTCACCACAATCACAGCAATACCAATCATATTCGCCCTCGACTGGTTTCTCATAGGAGGCAAGTCCGTGTATATCGGTGGTAAGATTTGTCCCGAGAAGATCACCTCCGCAGAATGCCGCCAAAGGCGCGGTCGGGTGCGGTCGTGTTATTCCGTCGCTAGTCTTGAGTGAGGCATCTGCCAGGGTGGTGGATCCTGGTTCGGGGGTAGTTGGAATCGTTGCTAGTTTGGAGGCTCCCTCAGCTGCTTCTGCATTGCATGTTGAACAGCCCTGATGGCCGCAGTTGATGCATGCTGCGTACAATGCTAGCAGCATCGGTCCGTAGTGACAGGAGCAGCAGTAGAAGTACGCTGAGTCAGGACCGGAGGGATGGAGTGCTGGAATCATGACTAATTTGTGGATTTATGAGACTTGAGATATTGAGGAAGGTTGGTGACTAGGAAATATAAGAATTGGATAGTGTGTTTGAAACCACACCGGCGGCGCGACCTAGATACTTGTACTTGGATAACCACAGCATGGCAGTGCAAAAGCTAGGCATAAAATTCTAGCCCAAGGAAGTTAAAAAGCCTTAAGGCTACTGAGGCCGCCTTCCGGCATCAGCTGAAAGGGGGCGGAGGGCGAAGGGTGAATGGGGCGATGTCGGGATCAGCAACGATATCATGGAGCTCTGCGAGGGCAAATTATACCCTGAGCGAGTGTTTTGCGGTAATAGAGGTAAAGGAGCTGACCGCTAAGGGCGTGATCTAAGGGGTGGGAGAATGCCTAAAGGATTGGGTGATTGAGGACCCATAGTCGACAGGGAGTAGACAGACGAAGTTGAAGGCACCAACGGTTGCAACAAACCGTCGACGACATTCCCATACTCACCGAGCACTCAGATGCGCAAGTATTCCGGGTGCATTAGGGCAGCCACTGCTCCGCTTAGCAGCAGATGTTTATCCGTCATTTAGTGAGATCTCGGCCGCCGGCAAGCCGTTGCTCGGGACGGAGGACACCGCAGGCAGGTAAGGCTTCTCCGAAGTACCTTCGCCAAGGAGGGACAGACAACTAAGACATGACTGGCAAAAGGTCGTCCGATGGGCGAATCTGAACAGCGGTAGAATTAGTACGGTTGGGAGAAGGAAGACTCACATCAGGGAACAGTCATGTGCTCAAAGCCTTTGCCTTTTATGCCTTAGCCCTGACGTTTGAATAGAGCTGATTCGCAGGATGCACATTAGCTGCGGCGCAAGAGCCGCGCTAGCGAGGCTGGCGAGCCCTGAATTTTACATGCAAATTAAGTTTTTACAAGGTAGTACAGTACGTAAAGCCACAGCCGTCGGCCGGCTTACATGTTTCACTTTAATGCCCTTAGGAGGACGGTACCTCGCTAAAAATCTAATAGAAGCATCGTTTAGTAATTCTAACGTATGATTTGTGCGTGGGGTGTTATAGAGTAAAAGGATATTAAACCCGATGCATTACTCGCACTACGCCAGGTACCCACCCATCGGAATCGATAACCATAAGAGACGCGAGTCTCACAGCGAAATCTAGAACAGCACGGTGCGCCGCCCGTAAATACTCGCTGAAAATGCTGGGAGTAATGGTAGAGTACCTCCGCAGAACAGAGTTGAAGAAAAGACAAGACAAAGGCTAAGAAGACTAAAGAACAACAACGCAAACGGGAGATCTCTATGAATAGAACTACTGCAGCTGAAGGGTATGTGCCGTATAGGAAAAAAAGAGAGAGATAGGGGCACGGGCAAAGAGTAGGTGGAAGACCAGTAACGAATCCCAAGAGCAACTGCCTGGTGAATAAAGATATGCCATCTAGAAAAGTCTTTCAGAGCCCTATATTTGTCTTCTGTGAGGGACTCTATTTGTAATAGTGTTTAGAAGGTGAGGCAGGCTGTAAAAGCGGCAAGTAAGATTTGTGGATTGACCTGTAGATCATATAAGCAAATCGGCCTTACAGCTGCGTTAATATAGATCGCAACAAACCTGAAACCATATGAATTGATTTTTCATTTTTTCGATTGCAGGTCATTTCCCACTCTTCATCTTACACCCACTACATCTCCAGTGTCCACACATGCAACATCCCGGGTTGATGGTAGCATTCATCGGGCCATCCCCGCAGCTGCAGCAATACCAGTAGACCTCTCCATCAGTTGGTGTATGGTTGCCAAAGGTTTCATGGATGGTGTTCGCCTGTGAGAGGTTGTCTCGGCAAAATGTTGTCAACGATGCAGTCGGAGATGGTTGTATTATTGAGTCGTCTGCACTCGAGGAAGCACACATGAGGAGCGTGGTGGGTTCTGGCTCGGAAGTCGTTGCTGCTACTGTCAAGTTGGCAATTGTATCGGCTTCAGTGTTGCATCCTGAACACTTCCAGTGCTGGCAGTTGGCACATGCCTCGTCCACTGCCACTGAAAGTGGCCCGAAGCTACAGTTGCAGCAGTAGTACCTCGATGCGGGGCCACACGTCTTGGGGTTGGAGGAGTGGTGCATAGAAGCCATGATGGAAATTTTGAATAGACGAAACTTGAAATATGTGTGAAGGATTACTGGGGATTTAAGAGTATTTGAATGTAACAGAATGATACTTAAGCTTAGCAGTGCGTTTGAGGTAAATATGGTGGCGTGAACTGACGGGAATTTCTATATTATATAGTACGGGATAGTAAGGTAGAAACTAGGCATAAAATTGCAGGCTCAGCCTAGAGCAGCAGTTCAAGGAAATTAAAGGCCTTAACGAGGCCACTAAGGCCACCGTATGGTGCTAATCAGCTGAATGAAGGCAGAGGGTGAACGGCGAACGGGGCGTGTCGGGATCAGCGACGGTATCATGGAGCTATGCAAGGGCAAAAACTACCTGGTAGCGAATGTGCTGCAGTAGCGGGAGTAAAGAAAGCTGACCGCTGAGGGCGCGCTCTAAGGGGCGTAAGAACGCCCGAGGGATTAGGTGATTGAGGACCCATAGTTGACAGGGGGAGCAGACAGACGATATTGAAGGCACCAACGGTTGCACAGCAAACCGCTGTCGAAGATATTCCCCTACTCGTCGGGCACTAGTCTATGCCCAGAGCTAAGACCTTGGTCGGGAGAAGCGCAACAAATGCGCGTATGAATGACTCGATATCATACTTTGGATGCATTAAGGCAGTGCACTGCTCCGCTTAGCAGCAGATATTTATCCATCGTTAAGTGAGGCCTCGGCCGCCAGCAAGCCGTTCTAGGCCGGGACGGAGGACACTGCAGGTAGGTAAGGCTTCTCCGAAGGACCTTCGCCAAGGAGGGACAGAGAACTAAGACATGACTGGGAAAAGGTCGTCTCGGTGGGCGAATCTAAACAGCGGTGGAATTAGACGGTTGGGAGAAGGAATGGCTTACATTAAGGGACAGTCATGTGTTCAAAGTCATTGCCTTTTGTGCCTTTAGCCCTAAGTGGTATGGGCGGTCAGTACAGAAACCTTTATCCTCTCGAGGAGCGTTCGATACGGTACCTTACACACTAAAGGCTTGTCCCGAAGTCGGTGACAAATTTCAGGTACGAAGGCGTGGTCTGTAATGCATATCTTATTCTCATAATGCGGGACCAGATGCTCAGCTGCCCGCTTGTGACGGAGCATGTTGGCGATAGCTTGAGTAATGCTGCTAACTGCACGAATATTCAGGCTGGCGTCCGGTCCGCTGATTGGCTGGGTTGGTAAAATCAAGATTTGGCTAGTATCAAAAGTCACAATACGAAAAATACGTAAAATAATTATTCAAATGATGACGTATGACTGATTCCAATTTTTGTAAACAAAATAGAAAGAGACTATAGTGACAGATGTCTGAGACACGGATACTAGCTTTGGCCTTCCACGGCGACTTGATGAAGGATCGAAGTTTAATGCTGAGACAAGTGTTGGGCGGCTCGTTGGGCGGGCTCTGCGCCGGGAGACACAGCCCCTAGTGAACCTTAGGTCAATATAGCGCAGCGATTCGCCACGACGAGTGAGATATGGCGGCCAGTAAGCCTTGCAAAGCTCACATTAGAGGCCTTTGTGCCTACAATTTTGTGCTCAACTATGAGTTGAGATGAGGATATTGTTCTTAGAAGCACTGCGGCCAGGCGTAATCCCTGATGGGCAAGTGGGTTTGTTGTCCCTAGTCTGCCTGCCCCGATTCCAGTCTGCTTGTGATGTGTTGCCGGCCGAAGGAACCGCCTTGCAGAGCCACGACGGGGAGCCCTGTGCGTAATACCCTGGGCGTGTTTATGAGGAAAAAGAAGTGGAGATTCAGTCGAGTAGAGTACAAGGCAGACAGAAGAGCTCGGGCTCAGCCTCTGGCCTAGGGCTTGCCATCTTCCTGGCAGAATGCTTTCCGGTAGCATTAGTGCTAGTTTCTTCCTGTATGGACAAAACGTACCAAGTGCTCTGCTAAGCACCCGACTCTGTTGGCCCTCCGAGTTTGGCGGTCGCCCCGCCGACGGCCCTTCCGGCGACCGTGCCGGCTTCTCGCGCCCTCAGGGTTGAGATCTGCCCGCACAGCGACGAGCCAGCGGCCAAAAAGGGAGAGTGCACGGTGAAGCGGCCGGTCGGCTGCTGGGAGAGGGGAGGCGCAGCTCGTTCGTTCTTATAATTACAGCATCAGGTTATAGTTAGATTTAACTATGCCAACACACCATGAAGCAGTCCGCCCTGCATTTGAGGCAGAGAGAGAGGATGCCGGTTAATGGTATTTCTATCCGAGAAGTGTGGACAATCTGATCAGGCTGTTGTTCGAGAACGACGGGCGGTATTGACGTGTAACGCAAGGCTAGGATTTAGGGTGTTTGCCTCATTTCCGAGAGGGTTTGCCTTTTCAATGAGCGTATGGAAAAAGAGCCTTAGGAGGACCGCATGACGCAGGCTTAGAACGAAGGATAGAAAAGCCCTGTCTCCTCAGGCGCCTGCCGGTGAAGAGTGAGGTATTAAGGAATTAGGGCGAGAGCGAGGCTTAAAGCCGGGGCGTCAAGGTGAGGGCGCTGGGCGCTGGGGAGCTTACTTAGCGTTACAGCGGTGACGCGAATTTGCTAAGCGGTAGGCAATTGGAGGCGCTGACGCAGCAACTGGTCTTCCCTATTCTTCTGCCAAACCCTGTCAGCCTTCTGGACATTTTTGAAACATGAAGAGACGAAGAAACGATGAATTGGCGATGGACTGACGATGAAGACAAGTTGCCGGGAGGAACGTTAGACCCCGCATGATCAGATAACTTAATCGAGCTTGGTCCAACCAGCATATGATCACCATCACGTGATGACACGTGATTTCTCTTTCCCGCGAATGAGGCTGAGCTCCGCGAAGGACAGGCCTTGTCAGCAACATCCATTTTTCCATCTATGGCGACTCCACGGAGCGAGAGGACCATCAATAGGTCTGCTGCTGCTGTCATCCCTCTTTTTATGATAGCTGCCGTTGTATACACTACTTGGGTAATCGTAGTTAGGGTCACAGGTGCGTCTCTGGCCTTAATTGCTTCAAATGTGATATTGACCCTTCGCAGTGGAATATCTCATCCATTCATCCAGAGAACTTCGGCAACTGGGTATTTATCCTCGTCATGGCGCTGCCATTGCGATCCTAGTCCTATACTTTGTCCTCCTACTACCTATGGCGTTTTGTTACTTTAGAACCCTTCAAATTATCTGGACCGACCCAGGATATACTCCTATTGGGCAAGGTGTAGGGAAAGACACGGCCCCGGGCTTGGAACAATTTTATACCAAGGATGTTTTCGTGTGCGATCCCCAAGGCAAGCCTATATGGTGTGACAAATGCAAGAACTGGAAACCGGATCGAACCCATCATTGTAGCCAGATTGGACGCTGCGTTCATAGGATGGATCATTTCTGCCCGTGGGTAGGAGGTATAGTCTCTGAGAACAACCTTAAATTCTTTATCCAGTTCAATTCCTATGGAGCGCTCTACACAAGCTTTGTAATGATAGTTATGGCCGTTCTATTAGCGGAGCGGAAGCGAAAGGTTGGTTTATCTCGCCCTTTAATTGTCAATCTGCATTTTCTTTTGCCTTTGGAATCTGCCTGCTCGTTACGGCGCTACCATCCCTCTTCTTTTATCCTTTCTCTTCTCCGACGTATGAATTATACGCAGCGTACAGCGCAGATTTCTTGGCAGTAAAAGATTCCTATAGTTCCGCAAGCTATCCCTTTATCCTAATTTTATTAAGATCCTTATTCAAGAATCTCGTAGAGTATCTTGGCTCCAACGCTCGCCTGCGCTGAGCCTTTTCTTCAACTAATTATATTCGTACGAACCAACTGACATCCTCTATTTAGACTGGCGATGTACAGGCTACCTGGGCTGTTGCTCTTGCATTAGCTACTATGTTCTGTCTTTTCTCGGTCGGAATGGCTGCGAGTACGCTTCAACTTACCTTGCAAAATCTCACAACTATTGAGAACCTTAATAAGGGGAATGCCGTGTACTGCCTTGCGGCACTAGTGGATTCTTCAGGGCCGGTAAGGTCGTCACTGAGCAGGCTCGGATATGGGTCTGGTATTGTTACATACCCCAATCAAGCTCAGCAACCGCAGCCTCTCCAAGATCCAGGCGACCGTACGCATACGCGTGATTATGTTATCCTTCAAACAGAACCTGGGGACAACCCTTGGGATGTTGGTCCACTTCGCAATTTAAAGAGCGTTCTTGGGGATACGTGGTACGATTGGTTGCTTCCTGTTAAATATAGTCCTTGCACGAAGCATGATCGGGATGACAGCCACTTCGAGTTTGGGCCAGTGGTAGAGAAGTTGAAGCGTCAAGCAGGCTTATTACCTGGCTACGCTACGGAGAAACCAGACCGACGTTGGCATAAAAGACGGCACAGGAGGCATAAGAGCGGAGCTAGCAACGGCGAACCTGAGGGATGAGAGGATAATACAGAGCAAAGAGTAAGGGAAGAGGGACATACCTGATAGGTCACAATAACTCGTATACAGAAATACTTCGAGTTACTAGGGCTGTATGGAAAGTGTCAACGGATTTACCTTCGAAATGTCATTCCAGGAGACCATCTTTGTACTTTGGGGGGTCAGCTTAACATAGCCCTCCGTGTACGTGGCATTCTGAAATGGTTCGCCTTTCGACCAAAACATACGAAGTTTCTCGTGATTGGCTATCGTGGCAGCCGACTAGCTAGAAAGTTCATCGGACAGCTTCTAGGCATTCTATCGCCTTGAATCACAAACCTCTAATTTCAGGATTGGTGGAAATTAGTAGGGCAGACAGACATACCATGGAAGTTCCTGCCCAAAACATGCAATAAATGGGGCACCTACTCCAGGGTTGGGCCCTTCGATTAGGCCGCAATGCCCAACCTCTAAGCTAGCCGATCAACTTAAACTTCATAAAATACGGCTGCAAATCTTCATGAGACGGGGCGTAGGTGTCTTGGGGTTGGAATGGTTATCGGAATGTTTCGTGTTTCAGCCAACTTTTTAGAATCTTTTTTGGATGTTTTTCCAAGTCTGCGTTGCGCTTGTTGGATTGTTTTGGCCTCTTGTATACTTACTTTTGTAATGATAGTTCTACCATAGATATCAATCCAATCAATATCTGAAAATTGACTACCCAATGCCTGCGCTAGTATAAATTATCGTTCTTATATCATTCATATTGTTTCTTACGTGAGATTCCTTCGACGCGGCCTGTTCAGCCACCCCTGGCAATATCGTATTTCATATCGTATTTCTCTTTTCACAGGAGCAGCTGGCAATTGTTGCTATGTTGCTCTATTGGAGAATAATACTCTCACTACAAGCTTATTGATAACCTTGATCCGCTAGCAAATACAGATTTTGGAAGTCCGAAATTTTATTCCTGTTGTCTTTTTAATATGGCAGACAGTAATCTCGGATAACTAAGGCTTCCACATACAAGGGGGTAACATGAACGGGTCAGACGGCCCTCCCTGCTAATATGTTATCAAAATAAGCGAACCTTTGCAAAATAGTTGGGCTGTATTATTCTGCTAGCACACTAGCAGGGAGGGCCGTCTGACCCGTTCGTGTTACCCCCTTGTACATCTACTTTAGTACTTTCATTTAGTGTTACTTAGCCTCCTAGCAAGCCAGACTGAGGCTGGCATCGTCACAGATGACATCGCTTGCAGACTTGGTAATAAGCAAGCTGTCAAGCATGGACAAGTATATGGTAGGTGCACCCGTGCAAGGCACTTCTGAAGGTCCGTGACGATGTGCAAGGTGCTTGTAGTAGTCAAAGCTGGCTGACAGCTTGCTTGTTACGAAGTCTGGCCGAATCGTTTGTCAACGTCATACGTTAGATTTTGAGACAGGTTCATAAATACGCCTAAGCCGGTCGAAATCCTGAGAAAAAGGCAAAATCCTCGGGGTTATTTGTCAGTCAGCAACATTAAAGTGTCTCAAGTGTCTCTGCTGCCTTTCTAAAAGGCTAGGCAGGGTTGCCTTACTCTAGTCACGCCTGCTGTTCCTCTTTCTTAGGCGTCTAGTAAGTGCCAAGGGGATAGTGTCTTTCCGTCTCCGTAGATGAGTGGCGCTAAGTATCGCCCTACTCCTAGGTCTTAAGGATATGTATTGTCTATGTCTTCTGGATTGGAAATTTGTTAGTCCCTTTACTGCGTGAGCGCGAGAATTAAGACTCCATAGAGTTGGCAATCTTGTTGAACCCACTCCAATATCTCTTTACCGCTAAAATTGCAGTGCTCGCCTTAGCACGGGATTTAAATATGGCCTCATAGGAACTCTGTGGGAAGTACTATATACTTAGTTTCGGAAGTATAGAGCTAGTTTATTTCACGGTGGCCTAATAACTGGCTCTGAATATACGGGGTAGGTTAGGCTAAGGTTTGCAATAAAATGTCTCAAAATTTGTAGAGGGATTATAACCACGTAGGGGTCTGTGAAAGGGGTCCTCGTATCTCTAACCAGGATTGGCAGGTCCAGAAGTGGATTGACAACTAAGCGGAGTTTGCGAGCTCTAATAGATGACACAAAATCAAGGCTGCCCACTTCTCCAAGATATTTGTATGATACTTGAATCGAAATTAAAATGCCTAGGTACCCATGAGCGAGAGGGGACATTTTGCTGGGGAAATTAACACCCAAAGCAGAAAGTCAGTCCTCGGCTTCGCGTCAGCTACGTAGCGAACTCCGTATAAACTTATGCCGAGCCCCGAATCCCTTCAATAACGCCGAAACGTAGACCTGGCAGGAATAACCACAACTAGCACTTTCAACATGACTGCCTCCGCCATTGCTCTCTTTACCATGTTGACCCAATCTACTTGTTAAATACAGTCTTGCAGCAACAATTCTTTTGTACATGTCACTCGTTTCTTCTTCATCAGAAGCTGTCATGTCAGAAGCTAACACATCTCAACGACGCGATACTGCGGATGAAACTTCTCCCTTGTTCCCTCAGTCTAACACCATTGCCACGTGGCAACTCCACGTCATCGAAGCCATGGATCCTCATCGTTGCCCTGCTCGCGTCCGTTATCCCTTAACCCACTGGCGTCCATGATGTAAGTGGTCCGTGCAGAACACTAGAATCCAAACAACGCGTACAGTCGATTTGTTGATCTAATTGGCTGATTCTTATAGAGCATGGACGAGGTTTAGCGGGTTAAGGAAGCTACTACCGATATAGGTGCGCTCCTAGCTCAGCCACCAGGACGCGCATACGAATCTGTCGTATGTCTTGATTACTACAAGCCAGTGATCTTTTTGGACTGGGTTAATCTTGGATCTCCATGGTGGAGCCGTAGTTTGACTGGACTGGATCCTGTCGATTTTATTGGCTGGATGGAGTGGATTTGAAGCCGTGGAGCTCTTGGAGCTCCAATTCTCTAACCCAATTCGGGCAGGTGTAATGTAAGGGTAAGCCAATCAGCGACTCAGGATAAGCTTTAATTTTATAATTGGGTATACAAACCATATAATCTGAAAACTCTGGCCTCTTACCCCTGTTGTTGTTATTATCGCCGTGGAGTCAAACAATTTACTAGCTGGATGGAGTGGATTTGAGCTCAGATCCACTCCACTCCACTCCAAAAAGATCACTGCTACAAGCGAGCGGACCCGAGCAAGATACAGAACAATGGGGCGGTTCTGGAAGAGCCGTGTAAGGTCAATGCCGTCCAAGATACGGTGGCAATGCTATTCGGGTGGCAGGACCTTTGGGATTCTGTTCTAGGAATCTTTCCCGCGGTCCCGTACGGTGCACTGGCCGATAAGTATGGACTCTTACTCTTGGACTTGCTGGCGCCGAGTGTATGATGCTATGGATCATATTCGTCTGTATGGTGTCCAGCATTCAAACTTCGAGTTCCTCGACCAGTCTCTAACGGGAAAACGCAGGCTACTTCCAGCTGCCACTCAAGCTGACTTGGTTCTCTTCGGTGTTTATAGTTATCAGTGGAGGCCCTACAGTAGCGGTCGTAATTATTTTCACGATGGTGTCCGATGTCGTTCCCACGGAAAACCGGTGGGGTGTGCTTTTCCGTTGTTCAGATTTTCCAACGACTCTGGCGTAGAACAACTGTTTTTTCTTTATGGTACGGCAAGTGTGTTAGTAGCGGGACAAATCGCCCCGGCGCTCAGTTCCATTCTTATGAAAAACGGATTGTGGTCACCGATTATACTGGGCGCTGTCATTGAAGGATTTTCTATTGTAATCGCTCTGTCCATCCCGGGGACTTTTCATTTGCGCAATGCAAAATTTCTGGAATCTTCCGAGATGGAAGAACAGCGCTCGATGGACATGACTCACAATGCTTGTCGAAGCAAAAAGGATATGGCTTTAAGGCCCAGATGCAGAGACTTCGAGACACGATGCAATTTTTGAAGCACGACATAAGCCTTGCCTTGGTCATATTTACGTTCCTGGTAAATCGGTTGGGAAGGCAATATACCGACCTGCTACTCCGGTATTCATCGAAGAGGTGTCACTGGACTATACAAGTGGTGAGTGTTGCTTTTGATACGATTAATTTTATTTTCTTACATTTCCTGATACAACATAGGCCACTTTGCTGTTTTTAGTTTGAGCTGGCTTGAATCTGGTCACACTACTAGTTTTACTCCCTGTTATAAGCATGATCATGCTCTGATGGCTTTCGGTCTCCCGCAGAGCACAGACATGTTGGTTGCATGTGGCAGTGTTATTTTTACAGTTTTGGGTTTTGCCATCATTGGGTTTTCACTAACGCTAGTATTGTTGGTAGGAGGTAAGAGCTTGCCATCCCATCAACGCAACCTTCCACTTTCCTAATTCCATATAGGACTAGTTTTATACACATTTAGCACGAGATTTGCGGCAGCTATTCGCAGCGTTGCAATTTTCATGATTAGCGGATAAACCAGCCATGATATTGCTCGACTTTTTCCTATGATCGCCACTATGGAAGCCTTGGGAGTGTTGCTCTCTGGACCTCTTCTCTCACCCACCTTCCACTAGGGGATGAAATTCGGAGATGCGTGGCTAGGAATGCCGTTCGTTTTATGTGGGATACTGTTTGCCTGGACATTCCCCTTAAGATCTTGGAAGGCCAGCGGCTTTCCAACTCGAACATCACGGGCTTTTCTGATGAACGCAGTGTGGCGACATAATATAGCGACTGCCTCCAGCGCGCTACTCTCATTAGAAACTTCGGGCAAGATCAGCAATACTTCATGCGTGACTACTCAACCAGAAGTTACTCCATAACTCCTAGGTGCTCCCGTATGATCCCGAAATGCTCCGAAGTATGAGACCATCACACGTGAGTTGTCCCATCTCACTTACGAGAACTTCTGCATGCAAAGATGAACGGGTATCTCCACTGAAAAAAGAGATACGAACGGATATACATTTACCTTTCACATCATAAACCCAGGGCCCGTCCCGGCCAGTCAGGATGGTACGCCAAGATACTTCACAAATTCTTCATTAGCTCCGATGCGAATTCCGGACAATCCATAACCATTTTCTTCAGTCCATCCATTTGCTTTAGGTCCCTGAACCTTCTCTTAGCCGACTTGAGCAAACTGTCCTTCAATTCCCGAATAGTGTCGCAACTCCCTTGCTGCCGTTCTATCTCATGGATGCAAGGCAACATCTCAGCCTTCCATGTTTCAGACCGCAATCGCTTTTCAAATTTTTCCTTGGCGACTTCGAGAAGAGGCGGAATTCCGAAGCGATGGCCTGCGAGGCACATTTTGGCGTGCAAGACGAGCTCATTAGATTGACTACCTGGGTCGGCGTGCACAGTGTGTGCTGAGGCATTGTCGGGCGATGATGAGCTCGCGGCTGGCGTTGGCAACGGTGATCCTTCCCTGCTCGTTGCTGGGCGTGATTCGTTTTCTGATTCAGCGGGCGTGGGCGAAGAGATGCATCCCTGACATCCATCTTCTGGAGGTGGCGGCGCATGGCCCTCAGCGTCGGAGTCGTGAGAAAAAAGACTACTTCGGTCGTGGGGGAGACCGAACGAGAGCTGGGGCCCGCTATCGGCGTAGTCGAGTGTGTAGAGGAATGTAAGTACGGCGGCGATGACGTCAGGTTCCTCGTCTGAATCGAGCCATATTTTCATGGGAGAGGCTGGAGAGCTCTGGCGATATCATTAGCGAGCCTGGCCGTTGTGCCTTCTACTTATGGATGGTTGGCCTAGAGATGAGAGGGAGGCGGAGCTGTTGGTGAGATTTACATAGTCAAGATATTGAAGGGCTGGTTCACATTTATCCTCAAACCAGGTCGAGCGCGGACACACGATGGCGCGATGAACTGGGTAGCGGTCGCTGCCGCAAATAACGAGAAGATCTGAGTATTTGTTCTTTTCGATAAGGCTGTGAAGTGTTAGGTGTAGTTGAGAACAGGAAGCGGCGAGGCAGACCTCACTACACCGTCATAAAAAGCCCTATGCGATGAATTCAATTTGATACTGGTTGCATTGTCTGGATGTCCGTAGGGTTTGATGGATTTTGTGTGGCCGTCTTCTGCGGGTTTGCTCTCAGCGGGCTTGCTTTCAGCTGATCCCATGGCTGTGCGTTTGAGTAGCTAAAGTCGTGTATGACTACTGTAAGCTACTACAGAAGGATTAATTGTGATTGGAATAATGCTGAATTCACGTCAATCCGGACATTATATAGTCCTGAGAGGTTGTTGCCTGTTTCTATGCGATGACCACTCGTGTGCGCCATGGAAGGCCGAGGAAAGGCCGAGGAAAGGCTGAAGTCTCAAGAAAGGGAAGTCGACCTTCGTCCTCGAGTCCGAAGCTCGTCCAACCTTCCATACCGCAAAGCAGCGGGAAAAGTGACCTCTAGATATTGTAATGCTTACTTCGACCCCGTTATCCCTTAATCCGTCAGGGCCGAATTGAGGAAGATCCGTGCACGAACATCAGAATCAAAACAATGCGCGGGGTCTTGATTTAATTGATCTAATTGGCTAGCCCTTATCGATAACCGTACGGCCAGCTTTAACGGGTTAAGGATATTTCATCCTCAGATGTCACGCACGTGTCCCTTTCTTTGATTTGCAGCCACGAGTGCAGATCTGCAGCGTGCACCTGCAGCTAAGCGCAGCGCGACAGAAACGTCCAAGGCATTGCGCGTCGTGTCTCGGAGATATGTATCTCAACTTCTCACCATCACACTGCCGCATTTGGTGCGCTCTTGCCTGCAGAGAGTTGCAGACAATGGCAGGCAATGACAGCAAGCATGACCTTCAATTGCGCTAAGGTAGGCACGATTCGACCTTGTTTGTTTGTTTCTGTTCTTCCAGTCGTCCGATTTTCCTATGATGAGCTTTTCCTCTTTTCAAACTTCATCCCCACCGGCACCGTGTCCCGGCGTGTTGTTGTCCAAGCCTCGATCAGCCTTGATCAGCCTTGATCAGCCTTGACTATACGGCATCTTCCCCGAAGTGCTGGTTGCAGCAATACTCGTACCTCCTCCAAATTGCCTGATTGTAGCTTTCGATGCCCTCCTGTGCTTCCAGCAATGCCAGAACCCGCCTTAGTCGGTCAAAATCGACCCCGACGGTTCACCATCGAGCTGTGGGGGTCGCCCCAGAGCTAATGGATCCAGATGTGGCCCAAAAACATGCCTTGGTTGCAGCTAGAACAGCCTACGCGAGGGCTCATGCAACGGACATAGCCGAGAGGTCAAAGAGCCGCGATTCTGGCATGCGGAAGTCGAAAAGCAATGCAAGTAGGAAGTCTCAAGGCCGCCATTTTCCGCCCCGGGAATCCAGTCTCCGCTTCTCTCAGTCTGAAAGAGGTGGGCACATGTCTAACGTTCCTCACCATCAGCATACCACTGCTAGTAATAACGTCCCGCTAGTTCATAGAGCAGGACTGGGGGAGACGGTGATCTCTCCACCTTCATTGGCTGGTAGTGAGAACACTCGACCTGGAACGCAGGCCCGCAATCAGTCGAATGTCATATCTTCCCCAACTGCAACCAATCATATCCGCAAGGCGCGGTCGGTGCATTACGCAAGCAGCGTTCAAACTGGTTCACCAATCGGCCAACCACCAGCGAAATACCTTACGACGCCTCGCACCGCGAATCCTGTGCCTGAACGCTGCAGGCCCTTGCTTTCTAACCTTGGCGTGGTAAGCATACCGGCAGCGACAGCACGCCTTCCTGCAACAATATCTGGCAATGAGTCCCTCGATCAGGCCCGTGACAGATGCCTCCAGGACTTTCAGAACCGGAAACTTCGCGAGAGACCCTCTTTCATTATGGCTCCGTTCAAGAAACGGCGTGAAAAGGCCACGAAAAAACTCACAAAGCCACAGGTCGGAAAGGTGACATACGATAATAATATGCCGTCGAGTAGCATCGATGAGGATGTGAAGAAGCCGTTAAGTGGGCTGGAGAAACCGAAAAGGTCAATTTCCAACTCACTTAGAAACAAGATCAAACGCGTCTTCCACAGGTCATCGAATGTTTCCACCACACTTCCAGTCCAGCATGTTGAGGCTAGCAGAGAGTATTTCGGCAATCACGGCTCGCGTTCCCTAGTCGTTCGTTCAAGCTTCGAGAATATCCCTGGCCACAATAAAGAAACGCTGTCGTGTGCCCGATCACGGACTTCTTCTCTTGAAGTACCACCCTCATTAGCCTGTGCGAAATCGGGGGAACGTAGCACTGCTAGAAGCGAAATCGATGCTAGTAAGCCAGGATCTCGAGTGACGAGTTGGACAAACTCACCTGCCGGGAACACAGTCATGACCAGAGACACCAAGCGGCTATTTGTTATTCATGAAGCCAATCCTAGCATATCCAGCGCTGCGAGTGCCGCATTGGCTTCGTCAAATTATCAGTCACCTCCTGCCCCTGGATTAATGGCTTTCCGAAATCCCATGTCTGTAGAAGGCGTTGCGGAGGAAGCTCCTGCGACGGTCGATCCTCAAAGAGTCTTCTCCGCTTTGATGAAGGAGATAAATGGTGTCAACCCGGAGATAGAGGATGATACAGATGAGGGGACCGAAAATGATGTTTTCGTCTCTAGCAGGGGCACTCACAGCCAAACTGCCTCCACATCAACTATGCAGAGCCGGATGAACTCGACTGCATCCGGCCTCAATCGTGCTACCAAAGCTACCATCAAGAATGCCACTCTAGATCAGCCAAAGACTCCGGTTAGGACAACAAGAGTTCGTGTAGCTGTGCGCATTCCAAGGGCAGATCCATCATATAGTTCCACTAATGAGGAGTCTGGTTCTCAGGGCAGCGGCAAGTCCGGTAGTCAAATCACTGTTCAGCGGAAGAGGAGTGGCAGTTCTCGGCCTCGCAATCGTCTCCAACAAATTCCAAAGGCTACACCACCTACTACCGAACAAATTGCCAGCCGGGTTGAGAGGTCAAAAGACAGATGGAAGACTCCGCTTGAGGACAGCTTCCCTTTCTTCCCAGAATCCGCGAAGCGCGCTTATACCGTGACAAAGCTAGCAAGAAGCATTTCACGGAAGCCATCAGTTAAGAGGTCACCATCTTTCAAGCAATCTGGTTCGAGAGCACAGACGCCTGCCCTCCAGAAGGGATCTAAAAATGACCCTTGGCTACTTCCAGGAGGCGTCGCGTCTCCCCTCTCACCGAGCGTCTATTCGCAAGCTAGCGATGAGCAGTCAGTCAAACCGAATGATAGTGCCGTCTCTCTTGTCGAATCTGAGACCGGTGAGACTGGTACGGCTGTTATCATTACTAGCCACCCAGTCAAAAGCTATGTCATTGGTGCACCCTACTCAAAACCTCGAATTGTCAACCATTCTGCCCGATCTAGTAAGGACTGGAAAGGCTGGCTATCTCGAGAGGTTTCGGAACTCGAGCACCCTCAGCAAGAAGATTTGGCAATCAACGGCCGATACGCAAATACCGGTTATCGCCGCGAACCAGTCCAGATTGTAGGAGGCGAAGATGTCACCATTGGCGGGTCCGAAAGCGGTATTAGGAAAGCCTCTGGCCTTCTTGCAAGATACCATCGCCCGAAACTTGTCGAAAACCGTCCAAGCCGGGCTAGAAATCATTCGTCGAGTAGACCGAAGTTAGAACGTCGATCATCAAGCAGAATGAATGACCGCTTCCCTATGATTGATACAGGACGGAAATTCAGCAATCAAAGCAACAGCTCCAAAACGTTGCGAATTCGCAGGACACCAGAAACTGACACGCCTCCAACGAGATTCTCGCCGAGCCCAAAGCTGAAAGTATATTCAGATTACACCTCACCACTCCCTGAGAAATCCACACGCTCTGAACAAACTCCCACACCAAGCGAGGTAGATAAAGGAAAAGAGAAGAAAAACAACAGAAAGGAAAATATTCAGACCTCCACATCAACCAAATCCCTCTGCATTACGCCCCAGCGCCTGACCCATCCCCAGACCTCTCAGGCCCTAGATTTCTCCATCTGGGCTCGCAGTAACTCCGGTCCCGCCCACTATACCACCTCCACTGCTGACCCGCACATCCGCCCCTCTGAATCCCCAGCCACGCCGCCCCGCCCCCGCCTGCGCGCTTCTAACAGCTCCTCCAGCAAAATCGCCAGCAGACCCAAATCCGCGATCGACCCTCGCAGCACTAATGCCCATAGTCTTCCCGCTTCTTCTGCGACTGTGGGAGTAGGAGTTGAGAAGAGGAATGGCCCCGCTGGCCATCCAATAACTCACGTCCGCCGCAAACCCATCACTGGCCGTGCACTCGAAGGCGACACACTCCAGATGATTCTTGCCGGGCCTTACTCCGCCACTGCTGTTACTACGGCGTGCCCCAGCCCACCGTCTCGCTCCCCACCCGTTCCATACGCGCTGCGTAAAGTTGCGCTAAGCACTAGCTCGAGCGATCTGGCTCTCGACAAGGAACCAGACCCCGGCTTCGAGGCGGGTTGGGGCATTGAGAGTGCGCTTGGGGAGCCTGATGCTGCTTTGAAAAGCGCTGAGAGTGCGGCAGGACCGGTCACCCCGACGGCGGGGCAGAGGATGGCGGAAAGGTTTTTAAGGGAGAGGAGTGCAGAGAGTGAAACTCCTGTGAGATTGACGCCGGCTTTTCTGTAGTGGGTTTTGGATTGGCAACGGGTTAACATCAAGGTTTGCGAATGTGGCTTATTGTCACTGTATTGATTACAAGGCGGGCTGTGATATGGTCTTATTGTGTATTCTTGGCTGGTTGGAAAATGGTGGATTTGGGATTGTCTGGCTGGGTCTGGGCTTTGGGTCTACGTCCGTTTGAAACTGAACGGATGATGCTGGTACAATAGGTCTGGGCTGTCTTTCATTGAGTATGAATTGATGAGATATGTCTATACTGTATATAATGGTCGTCCTACTTGATGGAATGTTTAACTGGCATTTTAGCTGGCTGCATGGACGTTAGGTTCAAAAATAAAGGCATTAGGAATTAACGTCCCTCCCTGCGTGGCGAGAAACCCACCGTGCCGAGAAGAATCCATTATTTAACCGTCTTAAATCTCCCCATCATGATTTTTGAAGTGATGTGTGATATGCCATTCTTCTTCAGCCATTTCTACAGAAGATACCAGTAGGGAGCAGGAAAAATACCGCATTTTGGTTATACTGTCGATTGTTCCGTTTACGACGTCGAAAGTAGCTTTAGCTATTCCCCCCTGCTCTATTACGACCATCTATATAATTTTCGGTTTCGGGGCTGTAGTATGATAGTTCTATCAGGCAAGAATCTAGATCTAAGTTTTAACGGCGCCCGACCTTCAGAAATATGCATTCCGAGAGTTTCGCCGTGCGGAAGGGGGAGGACGACAGGCCTCGCGTCTTGGCGCAAGGGTCTGGTTTGGATTTTAATACTGTATCGAAACTGTACTATATTTCAACACCATCCCGAAATCAGAGTGACTGTGGCGTATTGCGGTGGGTTTCTAGATGTTTCCATGCACAGCCACGTGCCCATTTTCTTCAGATCCCCACATGCTGAGCCTGTCCAAAGCCTTGCTCTGCGCTGCCTTAAAATGTAGCCTTTGCAGCCCACGGGCTCTAATATGGCTCTAGATTAATTATATACTATAAATAGTAAGTCTTGGCAGAAGGTAAGGAAAAAGGTAAGGAAGGAAGAACGTACTAAAGTAACCCTAAATCACAAAGCTTCTAAATAAGAAGCTTCGTGATCTTCTACCTTAATTGCGTCCTTAAAGGCAGCATATACGCCCTCATCGTGGCTCTTACTCTCGCCTCATCTGGCTCTATAACCACTGGCTCGCCCGGCCCACCCGGCTCCTCCAGAGCTGCCTCCGCCACTGCATTTACTGCTGCTTCTGCTACCGCCTTTGTGGTTTCCTCTATAGCTTTTTAGTACGCAGTAACTCAAGCCTTTAAGGCCTCCTTTAGTAATACCATTTATAGTGCTTCCTTTAGCTGTGTTACGGACGCTTTAAGTACGATGTTACGACTACTTGGAGAAGAGTCGGAAGAAGCTAGTTAGTTGATACGGGCACGGTCCAGGATGGAACCGGTGGAACCATGTGACGAGGAATGGTAAGCGAGTCACATGACCTGCACGTAGCGAACGTAGCGAACGTAGCGAACGTAGCGAACGTACTCATGTACACTACGTACACTACGTACCTCACGTAGCGAAGGGATTTCTTAGGCGTACGGTTGTGTATTTAAAGGACCACAGTCCCTACCTAGATAGTTCTCTCTTTGTAGTAAATCTTAGAATATAATTAGAGTTAATTTGTTAGGCAACCACTTTACTAGTTATTATTATATTATTAACTTCTTATTTACCTATATACCTAGCCTATTAATAAGTCTACTGTAGTTCCTACTACAAGGCTCTGTTATATATTTACTACCTAGTTATAGTATTAATAAAGTCGAATAATATGCTACCTAAAGTACCAGTTATAACCTAGTCTATGGTAGCTACAACCTTAGGGTTAGGAGACACTAGTATAGGGGATATAGATTTGTAGCTAGTTATAATAAATTAGTTATAAAAAATGGTTAATTAATTAATAGATAATAATAGGATACTTAAAGAACGTATTAATAGAATCGGAGCAGCTAAGGTTAAGTTACTGTCTATTAAATAATTCTTAGGGGAGAAGTTGAAACTTAAAGGGTTCCTAATATAAATGCACTTTAAGGTTATATAAGAGGGAGTAAAGTTAGCAATACCCGTGGACTAAGTGGCGTATATAGGACTGTTCTTAATAGGAAGAGCACTTAAGTAGTTTAAATCTTATCTTACTAAGATCTAAGTTAATAGAATAATAACTGCTAATTAAGAAGTATAATATATGTTTACTAGTTAGAACGGGTTTGTAGAAAGACTAATATAGATATTTAGAGACCTAAAAGTAGCAACTATAGTAAAACGGAAGCTTTAAAACTTAGTATAGCGAACTTTAGCAATTAAGTATATAATATAGTTTTAGATACTTGTAATATAGGTTAAGTAGAACAATAAGGCGCTTATAGTATAGTATAAATAAGGACTTAAGGCTAAAGTCTAGGATATAATTATTCTAATAGAAGATACGGACACTCTATAAGAGTTAATAGATTAGTTAATAAAGATTAATAATAGGATCTATTAAAGGGAATAAGCCAAGAAAGGGCAAGATAGAGTTCTATAGTTGTATAAGGCGTAGGGCATACATTAATAAAGCTAAAGTTAGAAACTATAAAATAGCGGAGAGCTAATAGACCTAAGCGGTATTAAAGAATCTAGATAATAGAATAAGAAACTATAGAAACCTAGAGGTTAAGGATTAAGTAATTATAGAACTAAGGAGTAGAGGCTAAACTAGGGATCTTAATAGTAGAAGATATTTAGGCGGACTCTATAATAAGAAGAATAGGTTAAAGAAGGAGCTTATATAAATTACAGAAGGAAAGATTATTTCGCTAGAGACTATAGAGGTAGTTAGAGTAGCTACGCGGTAAAGGGCACTAGGTTGTTAGAGTATAATAGCGCAAATATAAGTATATTACACGGGACTAAGGAGTGTTTAATTAGACACTTTACGTTTTGTTATAACAACACATACTAAATTTATAAGGACGCTAAGTATGGCGTAAGCTATTGGCTATAAGAGCTAAAGTTAAAAGAATTTAAGGGAACTAGAGAGTTAGATAAAGAATAGGATTAACTCTATAAGCGAGATTAAGATATTATAGTAATATGCGGATAAAGATTAGTAACCATAATAATAGAGTTAGAGTACTTATTAATTAATAGCAACGAGGAAGAAAAAGAGGCTAACTAGGAGCGCTTAAACCTTAATAATGTAATAGAAGTAGAGACTAAAACCACTATAGAACGCGGATTAGTAATGGGTATTATAACACCATTAGATACGGAATCTATTGCTTTATAAGACAGAAGGAGTAATATTTAAAGAAGATTAAGCAAGTAGACGACTGCTAGTGCTAGCTTACCACTTAATAAAGGTAAAAGGCTATAGGCTTAAGATTCTTAAGAAGAGATAAAAGACGCTTAAGATTTTTAAGATAAGATAAGATATACCTAAGGACCTACTACGGACAAAAACTAATAGAAAAAGGTAGTAACTTAGTTTAAAGACAAATGAATAAGTATAGGACGTAAGTTTAAGAACTATAAGTTTAGGGAATAAATAAGAATGTTAATCCTAGGTAAATATGGTGTTCAGCCTAAAGATTAAAAAGTTAATACTAGAGTTAAGAAGTAAGATGACTTTAAAGACTTAGCTATAAGACGTAGAAAATAAGAAACTATAGATAAGTTTAGGTAAAGAATTATTATATAGCAAGAATAGAAGCTAGATAAAAGATTAGCTATATTAGGACATATAAGGGACAGAGTACCTATATAAAGAATTACTAATAGGCCTAAGGTAGGGACGCCTAGAGCGAAGTAGTTAAATAAACTAGAGTAAGAAGAGGATCTAGGGATTCTAACCAGATTCGAAGAAAGATATACTAAGGGATATTATAATGTAGCGATAATAAGGTACTTTTTTATAGATAGACTATATATATTAAACCAGTTATATGGAAAGTAGTATAGGTAATAATATAACGATAAATAGGAAGACTTTTATATGTGGCTAGACAAAAAAGTTGTCTAAGACTAACCTATTACGGAAAAATGTATAAGTTATATTAAAGGAGTGTTAATTATAATGTTAAGGAACCTAGAAAAGGGATTTAGGGACTAGAAAAGTAAGAGATAAGTCTTAATACTCGTAAATAAGAGACTAATAGTTAGATTAGCTAGATAGAGGTTTAAACTTAGGGATAAAGACGAACCAAGAGTTAACCTAGGTTACTTAGCGCATTATACACTATTGTAGATAGCTTATGTGGATAACATGTACAATATATATAGAGCACCAAAAGATAAAGCTTAAAAGTACCTAATAAGGATATATTAGGCACTAGATAAGAAAAAGTATAGAGATGCTAAGTATATATATAGATAGCACCTAGTAGAAGTATAGAGTTAAAGGGACCTAATACTTTAACCAGGAAGATTCCTTACGGAAGAATACCTAGACGGATAATAGTAGTGGAATTGTGTCACGGAGTAAGTACAAGTGACGATAATATGTAGCAAAGTAGATATTATTAAGCTACGTACATAAACTGTGCAATAAAGTCAAGACGTTGCGTAAGGAAAGAAGGTAAAAAGGTACAAGAAGGGGTATATACTGTTTACTTGTTGCTAGGTCAACAAGTGCACAGGGCAGAAGTTACGGATATTTCGGATATTGCGGATATTGCGAGCGGATATCATAAATATTGCAAATATCGCGGATATTGCAGTATTGTAATCGGTCTTTAGTTGCTAAGTCGGTGGAAACGGGTGGTCCTATGACAGTACCCCCCCTTTAAACTCGAGCTCCTGCGAGATGTGGTTGTAGTAGTTTTAGGTAGAGTTCGTAGAAGTCTTCTGCGGCTTATATAAGTCCTATAGAGTTAACAGGTTCCTAGGAGGGCTTAGTATAGCCTCTCCATTTTATAAGATATATGTATTAGCGTTTCCGTTTATCGTACTTAATATCATCAATTCTTTCAATAAAGTACTTATCCTTACCATCCACCTCAACTAGTGGGGGAGGGTCTTAGATCTATCTAGGCAAGGCGTCTAATACGGGGGCAGTAGGGTGGAGGACTAACGTGTGAAATACAGGGTAGATTTTAACAGTATCAGGAAGCTTTAGTCGGTAGGCATAAGAGGAGACAACCTTCTTAATCTTATAAGGGCCAGCGTTCTTCCAATTAAGTTTCTTAGTAGGTCGCTTTGTTTTTAGATTTCTTATATCTAGCTAGACAAAGTTACTAATTTAATAGGCTAGTACTAGGGTTCGTTTCTTATTCGCTACGGCTTTATAGATAGATTGGGCCTATATCATTTCATTAGTAAGAAACTGTTGTAGTTCCTCTATCTTTTCTACAAATTCATTTGCTTCTGCAACTTATAGGGCGTAATAAGCGGGGCGAGGAATATTACTAAAAGGTTTAAAACCCATTTGTAGATACTAACCGTAGTTGGCTAGAAATGGGGAGACCTTTATAGTTTCTAAGACGGAGTTATTTACAGTAAACTTAGTAAATATAAACCAGTTAATCCAGTTATCTTGTAAATACGACGTATATATCCAAATATACTATTCCATAATAGCATTTATACGTTCCGTTTAACCGTCCGTTTCTAGGTAATATGCCGTAGACAACAGTGCTTTAATATAGAGTTGGGTAGTTAGTTCTTTCTAAAATATAGAGACAAACTAGCTGCCTTTATTGGAGATAATTATTTTAGGGAGTCTATAGAGTTTCCACACGTGATCTAGAAATAGTCGAGCAACGGCAGGTATTAATATATTAGGGCAGGCGATTAGGTGTCTTATTTTAGATAGTTAGTCTATAACTACTATAATATTCTCACAGCCTTTATTTTCAGGGGAGTTTAACAATAAAGTTAATTAAGATGTCTTTCCATCTTTAGTCTAGGACAGGTAGTGGCTTTGGGAGGCCATTATATGTTTCACGTAAGGCTTTAGCTCGTTAGCAGGTATAGCAACTAGCAACGTATCTTTGTGTCATATTATGCATGTTCGGCTAGTAGTACTCCCGTTAGAGTAGTTCTAGGGTCTTTCCTCGGCCTAGGTAACCGGCTACTAGTAGGTTATATATGTATTTAAGGAGCTTAAGCTTAAGTTTGTTATAATTAGGTATAACTAGACGGTTCTAGTAGTATAGGAGGTTTCCACAAGCTTCGCACTCGCTTAGGGAGATCCTTTTTAAACGTCTAACGCCGTCCTATATTAGTTTAAGCGTCTCTTAGATAAACTCGTTGTTTAGATATTTGTTAACTATAATTTATTCAATTAATCGATTAGTTGTTTCAAGGGCGTATACTATAAGGTCTTTAGTAGGAGGATTAAATAGTTTAGGGCAAAGCAGGGTTTAATTATAGTAAGCACACACTTCTTCCTGTGCTGGCATGTCTTATAAGTGTTAGGTTAGGGTATTAGGCTTTTAGCCTTAGACACCTAGGCGGTATATAATAGAGAATTAGAAACGGGATAGGTATTCTAACTAGCAGGCCTAACGGTGGCTTAGCTGTTTCGTGGTTATAAAGTACTATAAGTTCTTATAGTTGCTAAGAACCTTAATTGGAAATCCGGCGCCTTCTAACTTAGGTCGCTATTGTTCAAAGCATCTAATAATGGCCAGTAGTTCTTTGTTATAGATCTCATAATTATATTTAGCTAGGCTCAGTCGTTTTAAGAAGTATGCTATAGGGTGCAATACTCCCTCCTTATTATATTAAGACAGAATGCCTCCAGTAGCATAGTTAGATGAGTCAGCTCCTATAACACTTATTCGGTCTGGGTCGAAGTGTTAGAGTATAGGTACGGTAGTAAATATAACTTTTAGATACGTAAAGGCTTTCTTATATTTCTTATTAAAGATAAAGGCTTTATCCTTTTAGGTTAGAGTAATAAGGGGTAAAGCTAGGGCGGAAAAGTTATTAATAAACTATTAGTAGAAGTTAGCAAATCCTATAAAGGCCCTTACGTCCTTAACGTTCTTTAGTTCTTGCTAGTTCACAATTACTTTAATCTTTTTTGGGTCCATTTATATGCCGTCTATAGAAATAATAAGTCCAAGGTATAGGACTTCCGTTTTATAGAACTCGCATTTATCTATATCCAATTATAGGCTAGCTCCGCGCAGGGCTTCCAAGACAAGGTTAATGTGTTTCCAATATTCAGCTAGGTTATTACTATATACCAAGATGTCGTTAATATAAGCAGTACAGAAGATATCCAGATAAGGGCGTAGGGTGTTGTTTACAAAGTACTGGAATAAACTTAGGGCGTTTATAAGGCCAAATGGCGTTACTAAGTACTTAAATAATCCATATTGGGTACGGAATGCGGTAAGCTATTTATCTCCTTTTGCAATGCGGAGGCGGTTAAATGGGTAAATAAGATTAAGTTTTGTATAGTAACAAGCTTTACTTAATTAGTTTAGTATTTCTTAAATTAACGGGAGCGGGTATTAGTTCTTAATAGTAATAGTATTAAGAGCTTAGTAGTTTATGTAGAAGCGTAGACCGCTACTGGGTTTCTTAACAAAGATTATAGGTGCAGCTATAGGCGAGGAGCTTGCTCTAATAAATCCTTTACTTAAGTGCTCGTCTAGGTACTTCCGTAGCACCTAAAGTTCATTTTGGGACATTCTATATAAGGGTCTAAATCCGGGCTGCTTTCCTTCTTTGAGTTTGATCTTATGGTTGTACAGTTAGTACTCTGCCAACTTGTTAGCTTCCTTTTATAAGAATATATCTAGGTTTTTATGGTGATATATTAGTACTTTCGTAGCGGGGTTAGTATACTTCTTTAGTGCCAAGGTTTTCTTAATATCAGCCATTATAATGGCGTAGATTGTATATTTGGGTTTCCTAGCAAGTCGCGCCAGCAGGGTAGCTTCAATTATTTAGATATCTAGGGTGTTAGGTAAGCTTTTATTGTCTATAGTTTCTTATATAGTTCCTTGTTTAATTTTAGGTTTAGTAGTAGATATAGAGTTAGTATTAGATACGGAGTTGGTATTAAATTTAGGTTTAGGTTCTTTAAGTATCCTTTTTATAGTAGAATACTAGTTCTTCTGGTATACTTGTGTAATATATTTAAGCCTTTACTTAGTCTGGGGCGGTACGGTGCTTGGGATTAATTCTTAGGGTTTAGTGGATATTCTGGATTCTTAGTAGACGTTAGCGGATATTCTAGATCCTTAGCGGACGTCGGCGGATATCTTATCTTAGTGGAATCTAGTGGATTCCTTAGACGCGGGGCAGACATTAGTGGAAATCTTAGGCTTTGGTTTAGGTTTAGAGTGGTAAGGTATAGAGCATTCCTGCCTATAATGAGAGGCAGTAAATAGAAGCTTAAAGTTATCCTAATTAATAACCACCTTATATAGCTTTATCTAGGGTTGTCTAAGAATTACTAGGTGGCCTAAGGTAGTAACAAAAAGCTTAATCCGTTCTTTATAGTTCAGGTATTAGAGTCTTAGGGCTACCATATAGGTAATACGCCCTAAGATGGTGCGTTTGCTATTAAATCCAAATATATTAATATGCCGGTTAAGGGGGGTTAGGGTAAAACTATTATCTTACGCAAAGATCTTATTAATAAATCCTATGCCACTAGCTCCTGTGTTAATTAGGACTTAAGCGTTAGCCTATTAATCTTTCTGCTAAAGATAGCAGTTAATGGTTATGCTGCGGTCCCAAGAGTCAGAGTTTATAACATTTAATGCGTTTAATGAGATCCTATAGCAGAGCCGTCCTGGAGAGCAACTTAGCTCCAGGACCTTCCTTTTAGAGGCAATTAGGGGGGGGTTCCTAAGGGTAATTGTATGCCGGAGCTTCGTCCTTGTAAGTGGTGTTTACTAGATACGGGGTTGGAACTAGATAAAGATTGGGAACGGTAACCGGAAGATTAGTGCGGTAAACGGCTACTGGTGTTAGCCGTTTGTAAATTGTTTTAGGATATAGGCATAGGGACGGAATAGTATTTTAAGATATAAGCCTTGCTTTCGCATTTAAAGCAGAGGCTTAGTTTAATGCGTTATTCTTATTTAAAGGACCCTAGTGGGGTATACTCTAGGGTCCCAGAGTTAATGTCTATAGCGTTAGGGTGCTTATGCTAAGAAGATGACTTAACAGGGACTTATGGGGCTGTTATATTGTATTAAGGAGCGGACTTTGGCGTCAGACGTAGTATATTGTTATACCATTTGTTAATAACGTTTGCGTAGGCATTAAGGGCTCCCGGTAGGTCTATACCTATTAGGGAGGTTTTTAGTTTGGGGCTTAGGGATTTAATGAGGCTATTAATTAGTACGGAGTCATTCTAGCCTATTTCCTTTATATAGCGGTTAAATTCGGAGAAGTATACTAGGAAACTTTTCTTTTCTTAAGTTATATAGTTTATCTTCCTTTAAGCGGTAGCTTGGCGGTTTAGGTCACCATATATAGCCTTAAGAAGTACAACTAGGCTTTATACTAAGTTTGGCTGGAGAGGTTTAATAAGGTTAGCTGCGTCTCCTCCTAGTTAACTTAGGGCGTAGTAGAGTCGGTTAGCTTTAGTTAGGTAATAGTTAGCATTACCAGTTAGCTTATTCTTAAGCCGGCTTAGGAATAATTAGAGCTCTTATTATTTACTAGTAAATACTAGAGGGTCTAGTAGTTTTTTGGATTGTTGCAGTATAATAAACGGATTTACGGGATAAATATCCGTAGCTGGCTTAGGGTTCGCACCCAACGAGCCAGGTCCAGATTTGGTTATTTTTATCTTATCTATGGGTGGCGTGTTAGCAGCCTTTTAGGCTGGTATTTGGTTTTAGGGCCCTAACGTAAGTGTTTTAAGGGTGCGGACTTCTTCTTGAAGTGCTTTAATTAATTCCTAGTACCGTGCTTCTTATTTGGCTTGTTATTTGGCTATAGCGGCCTGGTTCTGTGCAAGGGCGTCTATAAAAGATTTCTGCATATTTGCCAATTGTTCTTGGAGTGCGGACATAATGTCAGCGGCCGTTGTAGGGGCTTTAAGGTCGTTCTGCATTTTAGACAGGGTGGGATGGGGCGGGGTAGGGCGGAGTATAGGTTTTTTTTTTAATGCAACGTAGTGTTACAGAGTAAGTATAAGTGACGATAGTGTATAGCAAAGTAGATATTATTAAGCTACGTATATAAACTATATAATAAAGTTAAGACGTTGCGTAAGGAAAGAAGGTAAAAAGGTATAAGAAGGGGTATATACTATTTACTTATTGCTAGGTCAACAAGTGCACAGGGCAGAAGTTACGGATATTTTGGATATTGCGGATATTGCGAGTGGATATTGTAAATATTGCGAATATTGCGGATATTGCAGTATTGTAATCGGTCTTTGGTTGCTGAGTCGGTGGAAACGGGTGGTTGTGTGCAAGGTGTTATGGGGTGGTCCCATGACAAATTGTTTAGAGAACACTTATCTATAGTATATAGAGGAAAAGAAGTAAACTAAGTATTAGCCTAAGGAGGACTAAGTATAAATAGGATCTAGTAGCTAATAGTTAGGAAAAGGGAAGGCCTATAGGACTAGAGGGAACTAGTGGTAGAGCTTTAAACCCTTAAAGGAATTTAAGGTTAACACTTAAACCTATAAGTTAAGTAGTAAGATTAATAGTTTAAAGTATTAATAGATAGTAGAGTAATAAGGAACTATATATTACTAGTAGTAGTAGAAAGGATGGGGTTACTATATAGATAAAAGGAACACCTATATTTACTAACAATAATCTTAGGAGATTAGATAGCCTATAGAGGAGGTATTATTAATCTCAAAATAGGACCTATTTAGCTAACTATTAAAGGGAGATAGGTTAAGATGTCTTTTAATATCCTACTATTAGGGAAGGACGAGGTAATATTAGGAATGCCTTAGTTACGGGAATATAATCTAAAGATTAATTGGGTTATAGGTTAGGTTAATATTAGGGATATTTAACAACGTAAGATATAATAGTAAACTAAGTTGGTATAGTACTAAGTTGGAGTAATATATAAAGAGACTGAGCGAGGCTTAAGTTATATACTAAGGAGATACTATAAGTATAGTAAAAGACTATGGTTACTAGAAAGTAAAAAGCTGTTAAAGTATATAGTATAGGACTATAAAATATAATTAGAACCGGGAACTAGTCTAAAGTTCTTTCTAATCTATAAGCTTACTAAAACTAAGTTAGTAGCGCTTAAGGAGTTTATCCAGGAGAACTTATAAAAGGGATATATTAGACCATTATAGTTATTAATAGGATATCTAGTACTGTTTATCCTAAAGAAAAACGGAAAACTTAGGATGTATATCGACTATAGATAGTTAAACAGTATTACTAGAAAGGATAGGTATCCTTTACCCTTAATTAGCGAAATCTAAGATAGGATAGGTAATGTAAAGATCTTTACTAAGATAGATCTGAGGTAGGTGTACTATTAGATTAGAATTAAGGAAGGCGACGAATAGAAGGCAGCCTTTAGGTTAAAGGAAGGACTATATAAACTACTAGTTATGCAATTCGGGCTTATAAACGCACTAATAACATTCTAGAAGCGAATTAATAGCGTGTTAGGAGAATACCTAGATAAGTTTATTATAGTATATCTTGACGATATTATTATCTACTTAATAAGTGAGGAAGAATATGGAAAGCACGTTAAATAGGTCTTAGAGAGACTATAAGAAGAAAAGATGCTAGTAGTAATTAAAAAATGCGAGTTCTTTACTAGGAAGACCGATTTTATTAGATTTATTATTAAACTAGGAAAAATTAGTATAGACCTAAAGAAAGTTAAAGCTATAGTAAGTTGGTAAGAACTAGAGAACGTTATATAGTTAAAATTGTTCCTAGGGTTTTGCAACTACTATAGGAGGTTTATGGTATAATGGTTAAAGAGTATTAAGCCGTTTATAAGATTAATAAAGAAAGAGGAACTATGGGTATAGGAAGACGAGTAAAAGAAGTTGTTTAAGAAACTTAAGGAGTTATTTACCTAGGAACTAATCCTTAAAATCTACTAACCGTAACTAGAAACGGTAGTTAAGATAGATGTATTAGACTTCGCACTAGGAGTATATTTGCTATAGAAGTATTAGGACGCACGGCACCTAGTAGCATACTATAGTTAAAAGATAACACCACTAGAGTTAAACTATGACATCTATAATAAGAAGTTATTAGGTATAGTTATAGTATTTAAGGAATAGAGAGCATTCTTATAAGGCATAGAGAAACTATTTGTAGTTAAAACGGACTATAAGAACCTTATAGGATTCCTAATAACAAAGGAACTAAATTAAAAATAGGTTAGATGGGCGGAAATGCTTATAGAATATTATTTCAAAATTTAGTATACCAATGGTACGGATAATGCATGAGTAGATGCCCTAAGTAGAAAGGCTAAACTATAGAATAATAAGAAGCCGTTAGGGGCTTTACTGTAAAAGGATTAAGATGGAGTGATTAGGTATAATTATCTAAAGATTATAGTAATTAAAGAAAGTCAGGTTTACAAATTACTAAAGAGTGATTAGATATAAAAGATCTAAGAAGTATAGGTAGAGGATTTAGAGTTAGAATAGTATAAGAATAGGGAAGCAACCTATGTTCTAAAGACAATAGTAGAAGAGTTTATAAAAGAGTTTTATAAAGGAATAATATAAGGACATAACAGAGCTATAGGCTTAGTGTTAAGACTTTAAGAGGAGTATATTATTTAAGAAATCTAGGGACTAGCGAGATAAGTTATAAAGGAATATCTAGATTGCTAAAGAAATAAACTAACAAGGTATAAGCTGTATAGAGGGCTATAACCTATTAAAATACTAGAAAGACTATAGGAGGTTATATTATAAGACTTTATTATTAAGTTACTAAAGTTAAGAGACCCTATTACTGGATAAGATTATAACATAATCTTAGTAATAGTAGATAAGTTAACTAAGTAGGGTTACTTTATAGTGTATATAGAAGAAATATCCGCAGAAGATATAGCTAGAATCTATATTAAGGAAGTATTTATAAGACACGGAGTACTAGTAAAGATTATATTAGACAGAGATTTAAGATTTATAGCAGTATTCTAGGAAGTATTTTTAGCAGAATAGGGGGTTTAAGTAGTAATATTGACTATATATTACCCGCAAATAGACGGTTAAATAGAAAAACTAAACTAGATACTAGAACAGTATTTAAGGCATTATATTAATTATGCATAAAATAATTAGGTATCGTTATTACTAGTTACATAGTTTGTATATAATGCAACACTATAAGAAGGAATAGGAACATTACTATTTAAGGCAAATTACGAGTATAAGCTAAGAACGTCGTTAATACTATAATAGGTAAAGAAAACGAGTAGCACAGCTAAAGAAAGAATGGAGACGTTAATAAGTCTTTATAATTATCTTAAGGAAATAGCTAAACTAGTATAAGAGAGAATAAAAAAGTACTATAACGCTAGGAGATATAAGGGACTAGATCTTAAGGAGGGAGATAAAGTGTGGCTACTATACAAAATTTTTAAGAGTTGATGACTAAGTAAGAAGTTAGACTACGTTAAACTAGGACTATTTATAGTTAAGGCAAAAATCTTAGAAGTTACGTATAGACTTAACTTACCAGTAAAGATAAAAATCTACCCTATATAGCACGTTATAATGCTAGAGCTAGTATATAGGAATATTAAGCCACTAGTCTATAAGGTAGACACGTATAGAGGATAAGAGGAAGATAAATAGCAGGTTTTAAAGGTTATTAGTTACAAGGACGTAGATGGTAAAATATGGTATAAAGTAAAGTAAATAGGCTATAGTAAGACTACCTAGGAACTACTAAGCAACCTAGAGAACGCTATGGGAAAGGTATAGAAGTATCAGAAGAAAGTAGGGTAGGGAGTATTAAAAAAGGATTACTAAAGGATAAGCCACCTAAGGGGGACCTAGAAAGAGCAACTACTATATTATTTGGAGTTGTTTCCGTCTTTAAAGGAGTTACTCTCTTATTACCTAGCTTAGATAAACCCTACTAAACCAGTTTCTACTCCTTGGAACGAACCTTCTTATAAACCTTCTTAAGATAAGATAAACGAGTAGAGGCAGAGAGACGGGCCTTAAAGAGGCGACGCTTCTCCTTATGGGCGCGGTCTTTGTTATCTCGCAACCGTTAGAGGTTGGCGCGGGCTTGCAATAGTTTCTGCTTAAGAAAATTAGCAGTAGATTAAATATAAGACCCTAGCAGCAATTAACGAGGGCACTTAAAGGCTATTAAGAGTAATAGGACACGTATATTTACCATTAGATACTAAACGAATGTCATAACTAGAGCGCACATTGGACTTAGTGCACTCTAAACAGGAGGAAGGTTGGCGACTAGAAGGAGTTGCGATCGCAATATAAACCAACCCCTTCTCTAAACAGCGAGAATAAGGACCTATTATAATACTAGTTAAAAGGATTAACGCGACGGTATGGGCATGACGCTATGAGTTAGAAGAAGGAACTTTAGGCATAATAAGTAAGGATATTAACCAAATTAATTAGATGGACATTATACCTCTAGTGGACAACTTAGAGATGTTAGGAATCTTTAAGGACGAAGATAAAGAGGAGGGAGATGGTGTTATGGACGCTTTAAGTATAATGTTATAACTACTTAGAGAAGAGTTGGAAGAAGCTAGTTGGTTAATATAGGCACGGTCTAGGATGGAACCAGTAGAACTATGTAATAAGGAATGGTAAGCGAGTTATATAACCTATATGTAGCGAATGTAGCGAACGTAGCGAACGTACTTACATATACTATGTATACTACGTACCTTACGTAGCGAAGGGATTTCTTAGGCGTACGGTTGTGTATTTAAAGGACCACAGTCCCTACCCAGATAGTTCTCTCTTTGTAGTAAATCTTAAAATACAATTGGAGTTAATCTGTTGGGCAACTACTCCACTAGTTATTATTACGTTGTTGACTTCTTGTTTACCTACATACCTAGCCCATTAACGAGTCCACCGTAGTTCCTACTACAAGGCTCTATTACAAGCTATAGATCCTTACCCTAGAGCCATATATATAACGTACGTTGCCTCATATGCTTTGGTTTCTTCGTTAAGGCGTTATATTAAATATAGTTCTTGCCCTATAGCTTAAACTTAATTACCTCCTTTGTGGCAACGGCTTTTAAATTAATTAATTTAAGAGTAAGGATAATATTATTAGATAATAGAGGTAGGCGTACTAAGAGAAATCGTTCTATTATAGAGGTAGGAAAGTTAAATATAATACTATAATAGTAAGTATAGATATAGAGCCGCAATAGCAGAAGTGATAGTAGTAGGGTAACTATAACTAACGCACTACTTATTAAACAGTGAGTTAGTAATAGAGTTAAGAGAGTTGCTATAATAAACCCCCCTTATTATAATATAGGGTATATAATAATATTATACTATATTATAATCTACACCCCTTAATTAAGCCTCTTTTAGTATATTAAGCTAAATTATATAAAGTATGGGCCCGCGTAGTGTGTAATAAAGCCTTATAGAAAATACTACGGTAGACTTGCTAATAGGCTAGATATATAGGTAAATAAGAAGTTAACAATATAATAATAACTAGTAGAGTGGTTGCCTAATAGATTTACTCTAATTATATTCTAAGATTTACTATAAAGAAAGGAACTATCTAGGTAGGGACTATGGTCCTTTAAATATATAAACTGCGCCTAAGAAATACTAAGTACGTAAGGTATATAAGGTATATTTAGTATATAATATTCCTTACAGATTCTATAGATCCTATATACCAAAACGGTAATATAATCTATTATATAACTTAGTTACCTCTTATCCTATAGTTTAACTAGTTCTAGCGCCTCCTGTACTTCTACTACTTTAAAAAGGGTTATAAGAAGGTTTACTTAAAGGAACTTTATTTTATTAAGTAGGGTCTTTATAAAATAGAAGAAGATAAAAGAAAGGATTTATGTCTACTAGGGGTGGAAACAACTCTAAGTAATATAGTAGTTGCTCCTCTTAGGTCCCCCTTAGGTAACTTATTCTTTAGTAATCCTTCTTTATTAATACTGCCTAACCTAATTTTTTTTAATACTCCTATACCTTTTTTATAGCATTTTTTAGATTATCTAGTGGTTTTTAGGTAGTCTTATTATAGCCTATCTATTTAACCTTATACTATATTTTATTGTTAATATCCTTATAACTAATAATCTTTAAAACTTCCTATTTATCTTCCTCTTATCCTCTATATATGTCCATCTTATAAACTAGTAGCTTAATATTCCTATATGCTGGCTCTAATATTATAATATGTTGTATAGGGTAGATCTTTATTTTCTCTAGTAAGTTAAGTCTATATATAACTTCTAAGATCTTTATTCTGGTTATAAATAGTCCTAGTTTAATATAGTCCAACTTTTTACTTAGTTGTTAACTCTTAAAATTTTTGTGTAGTAGCTATATTTTATACCCCTCCTTAAGATCTAGTCCTTTAGATCTCTTAGCATTATAGTACTTTTTTATTCTTTCTTATATTAGTTTAGCTGTTTCCTTAAGGTATATATAAAGATTTATTAAGTTCTCTATTCTTTATTTAGCTATACTACTTATCTTCTTTACTTAATATAGTAATAACAATATTCTTAGTTTATATCCGTAATTCGCCTTAAAGGGTAACATACCTATCCCCTCTTATAGTGTTGTATTATATATAAACTATATAACTAGTAATAATAATACCTAATTATTCTGTGTATAATTAATATAATGCCTTAAGTACTATTCTAATATTTGGTTTAGTCTTTTTATTTAACTATCTGTTTATAGGTAATATGCTATTAATGTTACTACGTAAACCCCTTATTCCGCTAAGAATACCTTATAAAATACTACTATAAATTTTAAATTTCTGTTTAATATAACTTTTATTAGTGCTTTATATCTTATAAACACTTCTCTAATATAAATTCTAGCCATATTCTCTGCTAAGATTTCTTCTATATATACTATAAAGTAGCCCAACTTAGTTAACTTATCTACTATTATAAGGATTATATTATAATCCTATCCAGTAATAGGGTCCTTTAACTTTAGTAACTTAATAATAAAGTTCTATAATATAACCTCATATAGTCTTTTTGGTACTTTAATAGGTTATAGCTCTCTATATAGCTTATGCCTTATTAGTTTATTCCTTTAGTAGTTTAGGCATTTCTTTATAACTTATCTTGCTAGTTTTTAAATTTCCTAAACAATATATTTCTCCTAGAGTCTTAATACTAAGCCTATAGCTCCGTTGTGTCCTTGCGTTATTTCCTTATAAAACTCTATAAATTCCTTTACTATGCTTCTTGGTATATACATAGCTTCCTAGTACTTATATTGCTCTAGATCTAAACCCTTACCTTATACCTCTTAGATTCTTTTTAATTATTCACTTTCTAGTGTCTTATAGGTCCTTTTTTCTTTTATTACTATAATTTTAGGATAATTATACTTAATTAACCTATTCTTATTTTTGCGTAATGTCGCGCCTGATAGTTTTTTGCTATTTTATAGTTCTGCCTTTCTACTAAGTATATCTGCTCTTATATTTTTAGTACCCTTAGTATACTAAATTTTAAAATAGTATTTTGTAAGCATCTTTTGTAACAGTTCACTAGCACTACGCTGAGACACAAGAACGTCGCCTAAAAGGCTCCGAGACATGATTGACGCTACCCTCGTATGTCTTGGATACGGTCAAATATTGAGTCATAGACTACGGAGTTCTGGGTCTACTTTCATGTATTTAGTTCACTTGATTTCCATAGATTTATAATTAAAGTTGCTCATTCAATTCCCACACTGCACTGTTACATCTTTGCCTATTTAACCTATCTTTAGTTAAGTTCTTTTGTTATTAGGAACCCTATTAGGTTTTTATAGTCTATCCTAACTATAAATAGTCTCTCTATACCCTATAAGAATACTCTTTACTTCTTAAGTGCTATAACTATACTTAATAACTCCTAATTATAAATGTTATAGTTTAGTTCTAGTGGTATTATCTTTTAACTATAGTATGCTATTAGGTGCTATGCGTCCTAGTGTTTCTATAATAAGTATACTCCTAATATAAAGTCTAATGCATTAATTTCTATAATTATGTCTAGCTTTAGTTAGTAGATCTTAAGGATTGGATCCTAGGTAAATAACTTCCTTTACTCATCTTCCTATACCTATAGTTCCTCTTTCTTTATACCTTTTTTAAAGGGTTTAATACTCTTTAACCACTATATAATAAACCTTCTATAGTAATTATAAAACCCTAGAAATAATCTTAACTACGTAACGTTTTTTAGTGTTTGCTAACTTACTATAGCTTTAACTTTCTTTAGATCCATACGGATCTTGCCTAGTTTAATAATAAATCTAATAAAATTAGTTTTCCTAGTAAAGAACTCATATTTCTTAATTGCTACTAGCATTTTTTCTTTTTATAGTCTCTTTAAAACCTATTTAATATGCTCTCTATATTTCTCCTTACTTATTAAGTAGATAATAATAATATTAAGGTATACTATAATAAACTTATTAAGGTGTTCTCCTAATATACTATTAATTTACTTCTGGAATATTGCTAGTGCATTTATAAGCCTAAATTATATAACTAATAGCTTATATAGTCCTTCCTTTAATCTAAAGGCTGCCTTTTATTTATTGCCTTCCGTAATCCTAATTTAATAGTATGCCTATCTTAGATCTATCTTTATAAAGATTTACATATTACCAATCCTATTTTAAATTTTACTAATTAAGGGTAAAGAACACCCATCATTTTTTATAATGCTATTTAATTATCTATAATTAATATACAGCGTAAGCTTTCCGTTTTTCTTTAGTATAAATAGTACTGGATATCCCGCTAATAACTACAATGGTCTAATATACCCCTTTTATAGGTTTTCTTAGATAAATTTTTTAAGTGCTTTAAACTTATTTTCTGTTAGCTTATAAATTAGAAAGAACCTTAGACTTATTCCTAGTTCTAATTCTATCTTATAGTCCTATATTATATACTTTAATAGCTTCTTACTTTTTAGACTCTATAGTTTCTTGCCGTACTTATAGTATCTTTTTAGTATATAACTTAAGCTTCGCTTAGTCTCCTTATATATTACTCTAACTTAATACTATACTATCTTAGTAGCTTATTATATTTTATATTACTAAGTATTCTTAATATTAACCTAACCTGTAACCTAATTAATCTTTAGATTATATTTCTATAACTAAATAAACCTCCTAGAACAACCAGATCGAGTCGACTTTTTTTGGAGCTCTTGCTGCACCTGGCCCAAAAAGACCAAACCAACCAAAAGAACCCTGAAAAACACCCTGATAATCCCCTGAGATGTATGCATCATAGGGGAGGCACAGGTGGAACGACGGTGGTACGCAGTCGCGCGCGACCACCAGACCTATACCTAACAATGGCCCCCCATAACAACAACAAGGACGGGCGAATACCACACCAGAAAGTGGAAATACCCTAATTAAGAAGGCATCTGACAAAATACAAAGCCTATTAGACGCGTCTAGTATCCGGAACTGTGGGGGAGCATCTATTAGCCATTACGAACTAATGCAGCTAGTAGAATGGCTCCAGTCCAGCAAACCTTAGGCGCCCCTCTAGCAAACCTTTAATCAAATCCTCCAACAGCTAAACAAAATTGAAGATAAATAAAACCCCCCCCCATAGGCGAACCGCACCTAGGCCGCCGTAGCTGCGCTTCTATAGCACAGGGAACCTACCCCCCTAAAGACAACAACCGGGTATACAATCATAATACGACCAAATATAGAAAAGGTAGAGGAACTTAGGGGACAATTAGAAACAGAAGTTCTTATGGAGATTTACAAGGAGGTCTACAACGCCGTCACAGTCCAACACCTTAGGAGTGGAGATATTAGAGTCACCCTAAAGAACCAATAGGTAAAGGAACGGGCCGTAAGGGCAGGGGACAGGCTAGGAGAGCGTATTAGCATAAAAGTGCTTCGTAAAGATTACCTAGTTAAAGTCCTGTTGGTTCCCATAAGCCTTAGGGTAGAAAGGGGACGCCAGGCGGACAATACAGTAACTATATAGGAGATAGTAAAACAAACGGAACGCCTTATACTAGGACTTATAATTACCCAGATCTAATAGCTTTAACAGGAAAATACAAACCAAGCATATAATAAGAACAATAAAAGGATATAAGGGGCGCTAGAGACTTACTAGGGAGATAATAGACGAACGCATGGCTCCCTTATTATCAGCGTATATATACTAGGAATGCAAAAACTTCTTATCTAAAAAGGAATAATTATAAATGGCCTTATATACAACACAAGGCTCTACAACCACAGACTACGCCTGGAACGATGTTATTGCTGTGTATAATGGGGACATACCCAATCCATATACGCAGCACAGGTATGCTGCGGCCACTGTGCAGGCCCCTATAATATAAGATAATGTATAAATCAAGACTAAACAAAATGCGCGAACTGTTACCGAAGCATACATAAGGCGTGGGAGAGAGAAGACTGCATTAAATACAGGAGATGGAAGGAAAGGGCTTAATAGCTATAGGAACAACTGCACGCTAGGTTATATAAATGGAAACAACAGGCGATAAGCTAGGGGGACGCAGGTGTCTTCCTAGCATTTCCTACCTTTAATACTGGGGGGCTAAGCCAGCCATCCCAAGCCTTAACGGGCTAAAAGCGACGCTGCGCGATATCACCAGACCGAACAGGGACATAAGGGACACATAGAACACAAGGGAGAGGACGCCTAGTAGGAAGACCCCTATAGATGGCTATAGCAAGTTCAAGGCCGGGACAATTAAGAATTAGATTTAACGCGGCAAATACAATACACGCAGCTGGCTTATAAGGGGCATATAGCTAACCGGCAAGAATGGGGGAAGAACCGGAGGCAATAACAGACTTAGATTTAGAAAGGCTAGTAGGAATATAAGATACAGGAATAGAAAGCTCTATATAAAATGAGTAATGGCTAGGGAGTAAATATAGGAGATAGAAGTTCTAAACATTTTAGAGAAAGTGGAAATGGAAGAAGTGAGGAGTAAAGAAGAGGTAAAGGACCCCCGCTAGGGGTCCGCTACTTGACCATTATATAGTATAACTGCGGCAATACGAACTACTATCTAGTAAGGCCCCTACTAGATAGTCTAGACCTAGAGAAACACCATATTCTTACTATATAAGAGCCGTATTATAATACCTATATATAATTAATATACTGCCCCTAAGGATTCTAGCTCCTGTATAAACCAAAAGCAGCTATACGCGTATGCTTTATAATTAGTAAAAATATCAGCCTTGCCTTAT
>Ga0307507_10000567_pt1 | contig 79316 bp, 51 predicted proteins | sample 7_EM_MG_FD_207223 | JGI IMG/M metagenome (GOLD analysis project Ga0307507, IMG submission 207223) | Populus trichocarpa ectomycorrhiza microbial communities from riparian zone in the Pacific Northwest, United States - 7_EM | ecosystem: Host-associated > Plants > Roots > Unclassified | place...
AGCTAGAGAGTATATATAAAAGTCCAAATTTAAATTATTAAAATTTATTATTAAGTGGTTGTTAAGATATTAAAGTGTGATTTTTCCATTTTTTGGTATGTTTTTGAAGTGATCAGCTTACCCGTTTGACCAGCTCACCTATGAAATACGTTATCTCTAAACCATTAATTTTGTTATAGAGTCCGCCTAAACATCTTCTACTGTTAAGATCCCTAGTTTAGCCTCTACTCCTTAGTCCTTTAATTACTAGATTCTCAACCACTGGGTTTCTATAGTTTCTTTTCCTACCTTTAGGTTTCTTTAGTACCGCTTAGGTCTATTAGCTCCACGCCATTCCATGGTTTTTAACTCTATATTAGTTATTGCGTACTCTGCGCCTTATATAACTATAGAACTCTATTTTAACCTTTCTTAGCCTGTTCCCTTTAGTAGATCCTATTATTAATCTTTATTAACTAATCTATTAACTCCTTTAGAGTATCCGCATCTTCTATTAGGATAATTACGTCCTAGACTTTAGCCTTAAGTCCCTATTTATACTATGCTATAAGCGCCCTGTTATTCCACTTAACCTATATAGCTAGTGTTTAAAACTGTATTATATACTTAATTACTGAATTGCGTTATACTAAGTTCTAAAGCTTTTATTCCGCTGTAGTTATTGCCTCTAGGTCTCTAAATATCTATATTAACCGTTCTGCGAACCTATTCTAACTGGTAAATATATACCGTATATCCTGGTTAGTAGTTATTATACCATTAGCCTATATCTCCATAAGATATGGTTTAAACCACTTAAGTGCCCTCCCTATTAGGAATAATCCTATATAGGCTACTTAATCTAATAATATTACTAACTTTACTCCTTCTTATATAACCTTAAAGTGTATCTGTGTAAGAAACCCCTTAAGCTTTAACTTCTCTCCTAAAAACCGTTTAATTAAAGGTAGCTTAACCTTTACTGCTCTAATTCTATTAATGCGTTCTTTAAGTATCCTACTGTTATTTTATAAGTAATTAACTATTTCTTGTAACTGACTTCGCGTAATTAACTAAGAGTCCGTATCTGCTATACTAGTATCTCCCCCTACGCCTAAGGTTGTAGCTGCCGTTAATAGCGTCATAACTGGTGCCTTAGGTGGCATGTTGTTTAACCTTATTTAATACTATAACCTTAGTAGTAAATGTATAACGGAACCTTATAGCAGTAACTACGGTAGGTCCTATTATTAGGCTGGGTATATAGGTAAGAATAATTTAACAACATAATAATAACTAGTGGAGTGGTTGCCTAATAGATTAACTCTAATTATATTCTAAGATTTACTATAAGGAAAGAACTATCTAGAGTAGGGACTGTAGTCCTTTAAATATATAACCATACTCCTAGGAAACCCTCCTTATACGTAAGGTGCGTGTTATCTATATTAAACATAACGTCCCTTCCGTTTAACACAGTCAATACGTTCAACGCCACGTGATCTTAGTTACCACTCTTCGTCACATAGTTCCACTGGATCCATTCTGGACCGTGCCTATATTAACCAACTAGCTTCCGCCGACTCTTCTCCAAGTAGTCGTAACATCGTACTTAAGCTGTCCGTAATATAGGCCAAGAAAAACCCTAGAACTGCTCTAATAAGAATACTATTGGCTAAATATATATAACATAATATAAAGATATATCTCTAGCCGCTATACCTACTAATAAGCCAAAGCTTCATACAAGACATATAATAGCTTTTTAAAGCCACTGCCTATTCCAAACTAAAGATAGAAGAACATCTTAATTAACTTTATTGTTAATCTCCCTATAAGCAAAGGCTGCATAAACATTATAGTAGTTATAGACCGACTATCTAAGATAAGACACTTAATCGCCTACCCTAATATATTAACACCTACTATTACCTAACTGTTCCTAGATTATATATAGAAACTCTATAGGCTCCCTAAAACAATTGTCTCCAATAAAGGCCACTAGTTTATTTTAGTGTTCTAAAAAGAACTAACTACCTAACTTTATATTAAAGCACTGTTGTCTATAGCTTACTACCTAAAAATAGATAGTTAAACGGAATATATAAATACTATAATAGAACAGTATATTTAGATATATACGTTATATTTATAGGACGACTAAATAGACTGGCTTGCATTTACCAAGTTTACTATAAATAACTCCGTCTTAGAAACCACAAAGGTCTCCCTATTTTTGGCTAATTATAGCTAGCACCCGCAAATAGGTTTTAAACCCTTTAGTAATGTTCCTTACCTAGCTTATTAGGCCTTATAAGTTATAGAAGCAAACAAATTTATAAAGAAGATAGAAGAACTATAAGAGTTCCTTACTAATAAAATAATATAGGCCCAGTCTATCTATAAAGCCGCAGCAAATAAGAACCGAACCCTAGCACCGGCTTACTAAATTAGTAACTTTGTTTGGCTAGACGTAAGAAATCTAAACACAAAACGACCTACTAAGAAACTTAATTAAAAGAATGCCGGCCCTTATAAAGTTAAAAAAGTTATCTCTCCTTATGCCTACCAACTAAAGCTCCCTAATACGGTTAAAATCTACCCCATATTCCATATGTCAGTCCTCTACCCTGCTGCCCCTATATTAGACACCCTACCTAAATAGATCTAAGACCCTCCCCTACCAGTTAAAGTGGATAGTAAGGATAAGTACCTTATTAAAAGAGTTAATAACATCAAGTATAATAAACGGAAATATAAATATATATATCTTATAAAATGGAGAGGCTTTACTGAGCCCTTATAGGAACCCATTAACTCTATAGAACTTATATAAGCCGCAGAAGACTTTTACAAACTCTACCCAGAACTACCACAGCCCTATCTTGCAGAAGCTCGAGTTTAAAGGGGGGGTACTATCATGGGATACCTCCGTAACACCTTATACACATCCTACCTGTTTCCACCTGTTTCCACCAACGCAGTAAGAAGAGACCGACCGCAAGACAATAATCTGATGGCAATCTGCCGGCAATCTACGGCAATCTAACGGCAGTCTGCCGTATTCTGCCATATTCTGCCAAGTCCACCAAATCCTGCCAAGTTCTGCCAGGACCGCTACTTGAATCCTATTCTGCTCCGTGCACATGTTAACCAAGCAACCAAACTAACAATATATACCCTTTCTTCCCGTTTCCTTACCTTCCCTCCTTACGCAACGTCTTAACTTTATCACGCAGTTTATATACATAGCTTAATAATATCTACTTTGCTATATATTACCATCGCTTATGCTCGCTCCGTGACAGGCTAGCTGTAATACTAAGATTATTTAGGACTATACTAAGATTATCTAAGACTGTAGTACGGTGTTATCGGTCGCGCTAGGTCGCGATTATACTAGGAAAATGGAGACTATGGACTGGGGAGACGGAGATCGCAATGGGGCATAAGAGAAGATACCATAAACTGTTACGGTGCCATAATACAGGTAGGCTAAATAACTATATTATGGTATAAAGAGAAAAAGAGGCGAAGGGGGTATTGTATATAAATAGTAGGGCCAGGCGCCAAGGCGCTAGTAGTGGGCTAGCTAACAGTAGGAAATAGTACGAGATAGTATAAATTAGTATGCGATAGGTCAGTGCCGTGACAGTTCTAACATAAATAATTAGGCGTAGTAGTCCTTCCTAAGGAGACGACTAGTAACTTCTACTTCCACTTTAATTGCTTATAAAGATAGCAGTAATAGAATATTATATTATTGCCGCCCGATTTTAGCTAAATATTCTTACCCTACTTCCATATATAGGAGATACACTGCTTTATATATTTTAGCGTCTTTATTAAAGCCTTATATTAAATATACTCTTTACTATAGAACTTAACCTCTTTTACTATCTTTTCCTTATTATAATCGGGGTTAATAGTCTTTAGAGTAAGAATAATATTATCGGATGTAGGATGTAGGCAAATAGCTAGGTAGTGGGTAATATTAGCTGTTATAGTAGTAAGGAAGGGAAATACTAAAGTATATGAGTAGCAGTAGGAGCAGTAGTAGGAGAGCAGTAGAGTATAATTAATTGTTTTAAGACAGGATCGTATTACCAGTTGTCAGATAATCTGTATTCTGTAAAGGCGTGGGTCACGTGCACGAGTCACGTGCACGGAGCCCGTGCACTGTAAAGTCTCTTCGTAGCTCAAAGCCCTAGGGACTCATCAGAAGCATCAATCAACGATCAAGTCAAGATCATCAATCAATCAACCCATTTCATCAATGAACTGCTCTATTTGAACTTCGTGACACCAGTAGAGCCGATTAGTGCTGTTTAGCCTTAATATATACCCCCCTACCTCCCCGCCTTATTAGGTTAGTTAACCAGATCCTGGAGCCAGACTGAGTTAGATCCACTCTAATCCAGCCTTAAAATTAACGGCTCTAAATCCAATACAGAAATGGATCCAATCTGGGGCTCCAAATTGGCTCCAGTCCAAAAAGATCACTGGAAGGACCGGTCTAGCAATTCCTTCCCTGGTTCGCTGAGTCCCGGAACACTACCTGCATAATCCGCTATTGGTTGGGCTATAGGTATACAGTCCACTGAGTTCGAGTAATGAGGTGAAATGGTACTGGAATCAATTGGATCAAAATCGAAGAAAAGGTGATTAATTTCTGCAACATTATTGTGCTCGTTGTAATCCGCTAGCGCAGACGGACCCGGAAACAAAAGCTGGACCTCTTCTCCTGCTACCGTTGATGCAACATTTCCAGATACATTACCATGTTGTGTGCTGGCATGATTACATACATTAAACAAAATCTCGCGAATGGGTATATGCTAGTAAATTCAAATTAGTAGACTTCGCATCGTTAAAGGGAGCCCATTCAACCACTTACATGAAATGCGGAATGAACTGCTGGAGTCATTCAACACCATCAAATTCCGTAGGGGCTTTCAAAATGAACTTCCAGATGCACATCCGAATGCACAGCTAGAAAAGCTTTCATTCTGGGCCCCAAGGCCATCGGCGGCGCCCGCCTTCTCCGTTGCACAATGACGGAAATGGCGAGCGCCGCCGATGGCCTCGGGGCCCAGAACGGTGAGCCCAGAACATGGTGAAAGGGAAATTCTGATGGTGTGGGAGAAGTCCTCCCACGGCTAGTGCAGCTATAAGGACTAGATTCACACAATCAGCATCTCTTCTTTTTCTTTTAGCAGAGGGCAGCTCAGAAACCGTACCTTGCTACGCCTTGATAGGTGCGCCGAAGGACAGCCTTTCCACCCCTAAGCTCACGAGCGGGTGGAAACCACTTTCGAGTTGCGTATTGTGACGCAATGGAAAAGATAGGTGATAGTTGTATACTTCTTAAGCCGTTCGGGCTGCTCATAGAGCAGAAAAGCGCTGCAGGTTTGAGGCAGGAGTTGGGAGAAACGTCAGGGTTCTTGTATGTTCTTAGTGGGGTGGCTTCCTCTGGGGATCCTGCAAAGCTGAACCGTGGCCGGAGATGGGCTTGCAAATCAGCGATAAGAATTCGGTCTGTCTGTAAGGCCACACTCGACATTATGACTCCGAGGGAGAAAGGCCATATCATCCATTCTAGTTCGTATGAGATTGGTCTGGCCACTTAAATCAACCGCCCTCTATATAGCCTTTGAGCATTAAATAAGGTACGATCGATATGCAAGAAGCGTGACTGGAGATGGAAAGCGAAGGGTAAGCACGCCCTACGCTTACGACAGTCCCCTATATGCTGCTGGACGCTGGATCATTCATTTTCATCAATGCTCTATAAGGAGTGTCCATCTTGCCTCGACGTGTTACCTGCATCTAAACTTTTTTTTTATACTATACTTATCTTATGGGTCCCGTCAAGACATTTTAGTGGTAATGGATAAACGGCAGTGGAGGCAAGGAGCACACGGAGAATATGTAAATGGCGAAGCTAATTGAGAGAATCTGTTTGGAATTGGGCCTCCAAATTAATGAACAATTGAGAATTCCGCTAATACGTCATGAGTGAAAATCGGAGAGTGCTAACCGTCGGTGCAACCGGCATGTGCGACAAACAGTTCCTCCGTTCATAACATCACAACCTAAAACCCAAGATCAACTCTCTGTACGGCGGCTAGAGACGCTTGAAGAATTTGGCGAAGCATCTTCTGAAGCACCTCCATGCATATTTCGCACATGTCTTGCTAAAGCATCTTTCCGTTTGAAGCCTTTTCTCACGTACTTGCACCCCGTGACCGTGCAAAAGAAAATCGAAACATCAGTGTGAGTGAGTTCGTGGCGGCGGAGGTCCTTCGGTGAGATGAACCCCTTCGAACAGTCCGGATGTGTGCATTTATGTGGTCGAATGTGGTTCTTGAGATGGCGGCTGGGAGCGGTTAGCAAATTTCTTGGCAACTCATAGGGGAAAGAGCACCGAGTGGGTGAACAGGCAGAGGGTCAAGGGATATTAGACATACTGAAGCGATGAACGGCTTTCGAAGGAAGAACTGCAATCCTGGCAGGTATGTCTGGTACTGGGCCGTTCTAAACGAATTGGACTAGCAAGAACGGAGCCTCTTTCGGCAGCTGTTGAACCAGTCACTTCCGGGTCTTGGAGAATAGAACTAGTCTTCAATGCTCCTGGAATATCACCGGCGAACGGGCTATGACGCCAGTAGCTGCAAGAGCTAGTACTATCCCGCACCCCAAAGCTTTCAACGGGTTGTAGAGAGAAAGTCAGAGTTATCCGCGGCTTTGGATTAATTGAATGGGCCGTGGAAGTATTACTGGTGGGTCTGTCGGAACGGCTTAATGTTTGGGGTGCATCGGAGTCCCAAAGCGTGAAATTGGAGTGGCTTGGTGAGACTAATTGCATAGGCTGTAAGGAAGATATTGGCGGCCCTGGCGCGTTTTTAGAGACCGGAGTAGCGCTGATAGGTTCCAACTCGTACGAGTCTTGGATAGCGAGATTCTGAGCAAGATGAGTATTGTTTCATCCAGATAGCAACGAAAGCTCGACTTACGGGATCTATGGGTAACTGGTCTGCATGAACAGCCGTTTCTGGAGGAGAAGGACCGCCTAAGAATATCTCAAAAAAGTCGGCATTTTCGTGTAGAGCATCTCCAGAACCCCAGCTGTCTGTCCATGGCTTAAAATTCGGAAGGTCAGATTGATCTTCAGTACTACCAATGCTAAATTGCTCCGTCTCTTGCTCTTCCACAGGTCGCACGAATGAAAACGTTGGTATATCCTCATTGTCAGTAAAAGGCGTGTCAAAATATGGTGGCTCACTTGAAAACGCGTAGCCCTCAAGAAAACATTCATGAAACAAAAAGGAATCCTCTATAATACTAACATCCGTACTTCCATCCGGTACCGTTAAAGGAGAAACGGAAATTTTGCTTAAAGGGCGGAGACAGGTCTCCGCAATGCGAAGACGGGTGACAAAGAAAATAAGCTCCAATTATGGCGCTTTAACTTTAAACCCGTGAAAAACTACAAAATTGCGAAAAATCTTGACAATGCAAATTTACACGAAGCAAATGAATATAAACCATACAAAAGGAAGCCAATCAAATATGAGATAAGGCTGAGGATTACACTTAGATGAGTAGTCAGCTGTGGGAGGTCCTCCCCATGCCGCCGGGTGGCGGCAGTGGAGAGGGAAAAGGAGGGTTTGATGCTGCGGGCAAAGTTTTAATGCAAGCTGCGATGGGCTGGGGGGAGGAAGTGAGAGTATTGGATTGCTTGTGGATGGGTTTGCTTTAAGTACAGTAGGGAGGGTGGCCTCACAGAAAAGGCTGAGAAGTGGCCATGAGCGCTAGCCAATGAGTGGGGTGGCCACCGCAAGGTCTTCGGCAACCTCGCCTTATTGCTGGCCACTTCCTAGCCCACTGGAGCCTCTGAACGGCCACTAGGAGTGATATGCTGGCACTTTGATTTCTAGAGATCACGTACAAGAAATAGCGTAGAAGATTGTTGTGCAACTGATGGCAGCGAAGAAGAGATGGGGAACATTAGCATTAAAATTGTAGTAATTTGAGCCTTGAACCGACATTTCCGGATGAAGTCCTGATGATTGAATTGTCCCTAGATCCGTAATTCCATGGCCTGAGCGAATGTATTTGGATATTGAAGAGCGCTATAGATCATTGAGTCCCTAACGCCATTCAACTCCAAGTGTTTGGACCGGTTAATATACAGACTTACCCTAGCTATAGAGATTTTGGACGCGTCTTGGAAGATTGATATCGAAATAAGAGGACTACGAAGATCACCATTTGGTAGACTGACTTCTGATCAAAATATTCTAACACGACATTAGCTTCCGCGTAGAAGATTTTCTAAATTGGATTTACCTACTCTTCACACTGCCCACACCCCTTCTTAAGCCTCGAACATTCTCTAGTCCCGTCTCCCTCACCCGCTACATAAGGTAAGAACGCCATCGATAGCACCAGTATAATGATAGCCGTAAGAAGTCCACAGCACAACTCTACGCATCATTGCATAAATACATATGCAGCGTGCAGTAAAGACTAGACCTAGAGCGGCAGTGGCTAAATCCAGCGCAAGAAGCGGATGACCTTAAGTAGCATGATTAGAAGTCGTAGATGGTTCTTATGAACACTAGAAAATCGTGGAGATCTATGTTTAGGGGCGGGTGTGGGTGCATTTTTACTGGTTGGCGGTAGGGAAATAGTAGGGTAATGTTTTTCTAAGAATAGGAAGACCGCGAGTTCAAATGAGACTTGAGATTTATGGTGACAAACATAGCTATTTGCATGCAGATTTAGCGATATGGTAATACGCTAGGATTTTAGTTTAAAGTATATATAATGTGCGGAGATTGGGAGAAACGACATAACTTTAAGTACACTCTCACACTTTCAGATGAAATTGAGAGTGGTGAGAGTGAGCAGCCTAAACCCGCTTATTTGGCTTTTGAGAGATAATTCGGACCTTGGTAGATAAGAGTGCTCGCAGATAGACAGGTAGGAAAGTATCCGCGTTCAAACTATGACTGGTATAATGGAGAATTCATGCTAGAAGGACATGAGACACCTAGCTTGTTGATGACAAATACATGATATGACCCGTAAGATTACCGCTTTTCATCCATTTTTGTATGTGCAAATGCGAAGTCCTCTGGAAGTCCTCTGTAAAACTGGATGAGTAACTCTCCTCTCATAAAGCCTCGCACGCCTCGTAACATCATCCGAACCCACCCTTACCTGTTAAAACGCCTCTATAATGCGCCCACACGATCCAAAAACTACAAAGCATCCACACTGATTTCCGACCCAATATGCGCATTCAAAACCATTCCTCTCCAAGAAAGACAGAATCGTACCTAGTCGCGCTCTACGCCACTCCCCCAATAGCCAAAACCCCACCTCTAGGCACTCTCGGCCCTACAAATCCTCTCCTCTGCCTGCCCGTCCTGCCTCTACCTAGCCAATTGTACTTCAGCTCTTTCGTCAGCCTCTCCATCTTCGCTTGCGCCTCATCTCCACTCTGCACGCTCGCCAGTACGCTGACGCACTGAAGCATGCGTCCGACGGTCTCTGTGACCTTCGCCGAGTCCATAGGCTGAGGCGGGGGAGGCGGCGCGGGGGATTGCAGAGAGTGCGCGGAAAAGGAGCCTGCGGAGGTATTCGAAGTAGCGCGGGAGCGCGAGGACGTTCCGAAAGAAGTAGAGGAAGGGGTGGAGTCAAGTAGGGTAGAGCTTTGGGAGTTGTAGCTACTCATCGGGCCCGCGCCGGTGCCGTCTGATATGGATGTAGCAGTACTGGGGCGCACTGAGGAAGAGTCAGGGATCGGATTCGGGCTTTCCACGCCCGCGTTGAGGTTTTCTAGCGAGAGGCGCGAGAAAATGGCCATGAGCGTGTCGTTGCGGGGGAGGATAGCTATGTCGCGGAATGTGAGGAGAGTGATGCGGCGAACGTCGAGGTCCTCACCGAGTGTCGGGATGTTTTTGTTTGAAGCTGACACGTCGCTGTCTGGGAGTGCGGCGCCCCAGAATTCGGCGGCTGTGGGCGCTGTCATGAGAGAACCACGGCCTTTGAATTCAAGGTCTAGTGGCAAAAATACTGCTTGAAGGAACGGGAGAATGGTGGTAAAGACCACAAGCCACATTTCGACCAGATGGGGAATGAGTCGGTCATCCGGGACGTGGCGTAGTGTTTGATCTAGCGAGGAGAAGCCGGTTTCAAGGAGTTCACTAAGATCTTCTATTAGAATTGTTGGCGCACGCTTCTGAATGCATATTCTAATATGTACGGAGACGAGCGCATTGAAGTCTTCAATGGGCGGGCGAGGGTCTTCTCCTTCAAAGATGTGTAATAATCGTGCCTTCAAGAGCGGCCAGGCATCGTCAGGCATAAGTCCTGGAATTCCAAAGGAGGCTCCTAGTCCAGATAGGTCATTTGGATATGATAGTGGTGCGCCTGGAGATGGACCTAACGTTACACCAGGAGAAGCTCCAAGACTGCCTACCCCTGGCCATTCGGAACGCTCCTGACTGAAAGATTGGTTTCGTTCCCTAAAAGGGGGCTCTAGAGAGTCAACAAGATACGGTGTAAACGAAGCTGCTTTCTCCTCTTTCTTCTTCTGTCTCAACGCGCGACCTCCATGCCTCAAATCCAGCCCACTCATTGATGCCGCGAATGTGCTTGAATGACCAGGTGATGACGGCGCCGCAAACGAGTACAGCGGCTGCGGAGCATTTGGATCCGTTGGTTTCGAGTTACTCATCGCCGAAGACAACGGTAAATGATGGTCGTCCTTATCCTTCAGCCTGTTCTTCTGTCTCGATAGAAAATGGTGTTTATGCTTCTCTTTCTCCTTCTCCGGCTGAAACATTGTCGCCCTCTCGGAAGGCACCAGCGTTGATGTTGATGCGTTCGCCGAAGAGTAAAGAGACGAAGCACTCGACATGCTTGGATCAACCAGACTTGTGGTCGACTGGTTCATCATTAACCTATTCAGAGCGCCCGTGCTATGGATGCTTATCTTATTTGGCGATGGCAGCGCTGGGTGCTTCTTGTCAAAATCTCTATCCTTGGAGATGCCGATGCTCTTCGGTTTCGAAAATAGTTTCATCTTCGACTTCTCCTTGACCGGTTTCTGCTGTAGCTCTGGCGGCGCTGGTGAACCGTGATCGAGCGGCAGACCTGGTGAATGCTTTGGACTCCTGGGAAATGCCACATTTGCTGCTGTCGTCGCCGCCATCTTGTGTCCTCCTACAATCCCGTTTTGGTATGTCATACCATTCGTTGCGAAAGTTATTGTGGCAGGCACTACAGGCGGTGACGATCCGGGCGGTCGTCGTCCAGGCGGGGTTCCACTATTACTCCCTGGCTCTGGTATTGTGGTTGAGCGCTTCCGCATGTGGTGCGGATTCTGGACATGCATTGCTGCTTGAGCGGCAATCTGCGACGCTGTAAGGTGGTTCGACATTGCGGGCGCATTGGAGGGCAGGGTAGGCTCAAAGTAGCCTTGTGATCGCTGGCGCGGTCGGTGGCCGAAGTGTGAGGTAGGGGTGGCGTGCTCAACGGTGGGAGAGTGGTTTCGCAGGGGCAGGTCATGGGCGACCCCGCGGGGAGCTGCGGTGGGTCGAGAGAAGTTCTGTCCAACAGCGGTATCAACGAGTGCGAGCACAGGCGGCTTGCCTTTTCGTGGCAGCAAAGGCGATCGTCGCTGCACAGAGAGGGTGGTGATTTGCGAGGAGTCAGAGTCAGAGTCGTCGCTATCTCTGCTCTGGCGGTAGGTGGGCGTTACCGGGGGAGGTGAGGAAGTCATTGCGCAAGGTTGTACAACGTATAGATATACGAGGCTTGATATTGCAATCCAGGCGTCAATATAGGCTGATTCAGGTCATAGCCGGCACGACAGGAGGCGGATATAGGAGAGATGTCAATGTCTTCATAGGATATTCATAATAGATGGTCGTGATGGCGGTGACGGCGGTGATGGCGTTTGTACTTGAGAATAATACGAAGTGCAGGGCTGAGGTTTCGACAAGGTTCTCCACGCATGAGGATCATGCTGTCCTGCCTCATCTCCGACCTCGCTCCACTAGCAGAAATTTACCACCATAGCAGACCCCTCTGCCTCTCCACCAAGCTGAAGAACGCGCTCCTATTCCTCCATCAACTATGTCTGCACCTGCTCAGCTCGCTGCGCACTACACCTCTCCGGGTTGCAGCGCTAAACACTTCATCCACTCCCTACCGGAGCTGTCGTCTAACCCCTCCACTGCCGACCGCACGGCTTACCTCTCCAAACTTCGTGCCGAAGCTGTTGAACTCCAGAGTAGTATCAACGCCTTCCTAACACAAAAAATGGAGGAGGATAATGCAGCGAGTGGCAAGCCTGCCATCGATGCGAAAGAGGAGGAGAATTATGGCGAGGATGTTGTCGAAGAGGATGGATGAGAGACTGGACGCTCGTACAAACAACAATTCGCCCTTTCCAAACATCTGGAGTTAGGGGAGCAAACAAGAAGGGCCATGATCAGAGCTGCTCTGTTCCGACGGTTTCCTATAAGTGGACAAGGATGGGACTATCGTTGTCGTAGTGTAGAAACAAGACACGGAACACCACATCGGCTGAGGATGCATAAATACTGCTAATAGAGAACGTATTACGGATCTAGCAACTCGTTAAGGGGGGCATACAGCGTTCGGTTGCTGTTAGATATTACATAGCAGAACAAGGAGTAGATGTCAACTACGTGGGCCTGAAAATGTATCTGATGGAGATATGAACAACCAAGAAGTCGTCTCTAGTGTTCTAATTGCAATGCCTCTTATCCAATCCTTAGGATAACATTGATTCCATATTCACATGTGTCACCCTTGCGCTACCCACCTCTTTGCTCAATTACAAACCTCCTTACTCAACTCTTCTTACGTCCAACCTGCTCTCCTCCCTTCCGTAAACGTGCCCGTGCCTCTCCTGCCTGCGCTCCCCTTCATACAACCCGAATGCACCACAGTGTTATCCGCATACACTCTGATCGCCGACCCACCAAACCTCTTATGGCAAACAGCACAGTGCCTATCTTCGTCGATAACCACCCTCCTATTCCTCCCTCCAGGGTGTGTTTTCCCTCCCGGTCCCGCATTCGCACCTAATAGTAATGCTGCCTCTACTTCCACTTTCTCGACGTCCCTTAACCGCGCCACGATCCTCTCCTCGTTCATAACGCTGTTTGCGTTCCGTATTCGGCCGCGGAAGTAGCTCTCCAACTCCTTCACAGGCAAGGACTCAGGGATCAGGCCGAGTGTGGTGGAAGCAGGGAGACGAGCACCGTGTTTGGATAATAAGTCAAGAGCTGGGGGCCAGTTGGGAGCATGAGGAGGCGGTGGCGTGAGATAAAGACCCAAGAGCGTGTGGTATATTGAAGGTTCGGAATCTTCGAGATCAGTGGTTGTAGGGCGGATTGGGGGATGTTGCGTGTTCGTGGAAGAAGGGACCACGGAAAGATAAGTTTGGTTGCAGTATCTAGAGGCAATGAAGTGAGTAGGGAGATGGAGAAGAATAGAGGGAGCGTGCCTTACTCTTCCGCCTTTTGGTAGTCTTTAAGTTGGAAGACGTAAATTTGGAGGGCTTGCCTGTGCTGGCCCATCTTGCTTAGCACGATAGCGCGACACTCGAAGAAGTCCGGATCTTTTTAGGAAGAGTGTTAGCCATATAGCGTTACATGTAACTATGAATAAGTGCTTACCCTCCGTCGGCAGTTGGCTGCGAGCTCGAATTTTGTTGTATTGCGTGCTGCTCTTCAAAAATGCCTCCAATCTGCCCAACCACTGCTTCCGCTCATCATCGCTCTCAAACTCGTCCTGTCCCACTTTCAGTCGTTCTAGATATAGATCGATCAGACGCTGGTGGAAATCTGGCGTGAGATCATTCAACTCCTCAATTATATGCTCCAGATACTTCACTGCCAACTTCAAATCAATTCGCTGCAGAAAATCGAGAACTTTGTTTCTCGGTAAGGTTTCCGCATTTTCTGTATCCGCTAAGAATATCTCCATTCCCAGTTCGGGGTCTGTCTTTAGCGGCCATTCTGCAAATTTGAGAATCAAATCGATCATCTCGGGAGGGAGCTGTTGCAGATACCCTATAGTCCTCTGAGAGCCCTTCAAAGCAGGTGTGACCTCGTCATCCGCCTCACTCTTGCCAAACTTCTTGAGTAACTCTAATGCTTCCCGATGTAACTTTTTGCCATGCAAGAAGTCGATAAGATCACTGTATCTTCCGCTCTCGTACAATTTCTCCTTGACGACATCCGGGTCGCAGAAATTATCTAGGCGGAAAAGCGGCCCTGCTAGACTAGGACTCACAAGCATATACGCTCGGAACAGAGTAGTGTCAACTAATTCTGCGACTTCGCGGAGTTTAATCTCCCAGTCGATAGGTTCTGGCGGTGATGGCTCTAAGATAAAATGGTGGAACGGAGGCTTGAAGTTCTCGGACTCACTTTCGCTTGGAGGCTGAAGTGGCTCTTTGAGGGTTCCGTTGGTATTGATGTATCGTTTTAACTGTACTCGGGTTTGTGCGAGGAATGCACGAAGTTCATTGACTGCAATAGTTAAATCTCTCCCCTCTGCAGTATCATTAGCGACCATGTCTATAGTACTGAATTCGTATATGCTTACCTAGGGGCTTGTCTGTTGCTAATGTTTCCGAGATCTTTCCTCTGATGCTTGCAGTATCACTGGAGTCGGCTAACTTCAACGACCTCACCGACGATGTATCCGAATCTGCTTTTTTATGTTCTGTCTTGAACTTGCCGACCATCGATCGACCTAGTGAGGATATTGGTGTAGCTATGGTAGCTTTACTGTTAGTCGTACTTGTACCGCCGTTAGCTTCCTCGTGGTCGGCTTCACTCTCAGCGTCCTTATTACTCTCGACAGAAGAGAGATCTCCAGCGATAGACTTGGGGTAGAGGGCAACGACCCGCTCTGGAGGTGCTTTGGCGTCCGAGAATAGCTCTAGGGCCTCCCGATACTTTCGCAAATCAAACAGGCCTTGTGCTTTGAGCATTTTAATCTCTCGGACCTGGCCTTGTTTGTCTTTCAGTAGCGTATCCTCAAGCATCCCAAGTAAGCTTATGGCCTCGTCATATCGACCGCTCGCGACCAACTCATCGATTTGGGAGTCGTAGTCCAAAGCGTCCATTCTCCATATACACCGATCACTAGCCACCAGAAAGCCCTTCCCTGCATGAGCTAGGCTGATGTTGGGCTGAGGGACGTGGAGGAAATTGGCATTCGGTAGAGCTATCGTTTGTAGCAGCGACAAAGTATCGGGGTTCCGGACTTCTAACCCTCCTTTAGAAGGAGGCTGAAGCGCTAGCATATATGGATAGGAGTATCCGATTGCCTCTGGGGCTGAAGGCCAGGGAATTTGTCTTTTTTCTATAGCATTTCCGTCTGTGTCGATGAAGAGCGTATTCACATCCTTGGCCAACAGCATCTGTCCTTCCCCCAACCTCGTTGCCATTGGCTTTGGCACCCAGCTTCCCATACCCATGTATCCCATACCAGAAGAAGTGATGGCGCCGAATCGAGAGCCAGATTGACCGCTAGCGTCTCCCAAACCACCCGGCTTGTTGATATCCGATATTTCCTGGCTATCAACATCCACCATGACAAACCCCGGATCCATCCCAGCCACAAGCTTTGTCCCAGTCGCCCATGTCAGTGACTTGACAGCCGCTACAAGCACGACTTCTGTTGCCTCCTCAGAGAGTTCCATGTCCTGCCATAACCACAATATTATCTTCCGCTTGACCGCGACCGCAAGCCGCGACACGATAGAAGGTATGCCCGTGTTTGCATCCTTCACAATATCAGATGTGACCGCAAACGAAGTAGCGCCTTTGGTCTTCTCTAGCCTTTCCTGCAGCGCATAGCTCTGGAGGTCGTGGATGGACACATAGCTGTCGGAAAGGGAGACGAGGATATTCGCCTCTTTGATGATAGCAAGCTGCAGGATCGGTCTGCGAGAGAACTTTTCCTCTTCGCGGAGGAGGTCCGCAGGTCGGGTTTTAGGCTGTTCGGGTTGCTGATCGCCATTCTGCTCCGTCGTCTCGGTTTCGTCGTTGAGTTCGTTCACTCTGTAGATACGCAGGCTGCCAGTGTGCAGGCCAACAAGTACTCTGTCGCCTATAATATCCATCAGAGGGTAAATCCGCAGTCCCGGATGGCGACTTACCATAAGCTAAGATAGATTCGATCCTGGATTTGTCCCGTTGTCTAAGCTCAATAATAGGTCGAGCTGTAAACGCGGATAACATGGTGACACAGTAGAACGATGTCTGCCAAATAGTGATACTTCAGGTTATGCGACCACTCCAGCGCGGTCGTTTTGTGCTGCAAGCACCATGTTGTTCGGGTTGCAGCTGCGAGAGAGCTTAAGCATGAGCATCATGTGGCTTGAGCTTCCAATGACGATTGAGGTCTGTGCTCCGTATCAATGAAATGCTGCGTATTCGGAGCATTCATGATGGTTCACGAAAATTGTTTGGCTTACGGAATCTCTTAAATGCAGTACACACATCATTAGGAAGTTCCATAGTTGTCCGGGAGAGATTTTTTAGTTTGGCTCTGTAGGGAGCCCGTAACTCTCCGCCGATATTATTTACAAATGAGTGACTGGTAAGAAGCTAGCAGCATAACAACCTAGGCAAAAACTAATCCCACCCGGTTCAAATATCTTTTCAAGTCACCTCCCCTCTCTCGAAACAGAGGTTCGATGGGAACCGAAGTGACACAAGCACGTCCAGAAAGCCCCGGCCGAAGCAACGGGATCCAACAGGTCGCAAAGCGCAGTACCCAACCCTACATTCAAAGGACGAGGATACTTCAGCCAGCCGTACAAACAACGACACCTCACTCTCCTCCAGCTCCACCCGCATTCTGTCTCGATCTTGGTCCTGAAATGAAAAGAGAAAGAAATAACGGGGAGGAAGGATTAGACGCTTGTTACCGATCTGCACTTACACTGCTCCGTTGGACAAGACAACACAGAACGGGTCAGGCCAACAGCTCCTCCTCCTTCTCACCACAGTCGGGTCCGAAGATACAACCGGAAGGGCAAGGGTAGAAGGGAGCAAATGAAAGGCGAATGAGCGATCATACCCAATCTGTCCGGCTCGTGCACAGCGCCTCACCAAAATCAACAACATCGCATCCTAAATCCAATCTAACGGACCTCGCGGCCAACCGGGCAAGCCAACGCGAAGGCGGGGAGGAACTCAGATGGAGAAGGGAAATGATGGATAATGGAGAGCACTGGAGAGGAACGGGATTTAAAGGGCTAAAGGAACAGACATACCCAAGGAGACATCTCGCGCTCGTGACATAAAAGACCGTCAAAATATCTAGTAAAAGAATGCTTTGAAAAACTTCAAATGTTCGAGGGGATATCATCCAACGCCGCGCGCAAAATGCAGAGCAAAACACAAACAATAAACCAAGAATAGAGTACACCAGTTTCCACCAGAGAGAACCGAAGTTCATCATCTAGCAGTTTTCCAAAGAGCAAAGCATCGATTTGGAAAGACCTCAGGGACCAAGGTACGTAACCTGAGCAATTACGTCTCGTCACAATCCGACAATTCGCATCCTCGTAGACTCAGGACTCAAAAGAGAAAAGGTCAGGGAGGATTGGCAACTGAATGCCAGCGAATTAGTCAGAAAATGGATTGTTCGCGGATTTTTCATTAAAAGGGGAGTTTCCTCCAAGATCTCCGTGGCTGCTCGCCCGTAGGTGGCCAGGGCGAGCTACCGAATCGCCGACGTTGTGCGCACCGACTTGGCCAACCTTCTCAGCTTCCGAGCTATAGGCGTTAGAAGTTGGCTCAAAGGTTGGGAAAGGTCGGGGTTGAATTGTGTACGGTGCGGCTTTGTTAACAGGATACTCATACGGCGGTGCTGCAGTATCAGGCTGGAAGTCGTGGCCTCGAAAGTTTTCAGTGACAGGATCAACGGTATATGCTTGGCCACCTTCTGCACGGGTTTTTTGGCGCCAGAAAAGGAGCACACAAACACGGACTACGCCAATGAGCGCAACGAAGACCCAAATTAGAACGAGGCAGCTTGCAATGATTGCTTCCGTGCGGATGCCATTCTGAAGTTTATTCGTAAGTTCGAGAACTGAGGCAGAAATTTCGTCCGCGGTGCTGCTACCCGGGTCGGCAAGGAGATTCGCTGAAGAAGAATCACCGCCGATTTTGGCTATGGCACCAAGTGAGAAAGTATCGTTTGCAAGCATAGGGAAGTTAACTTGTGCGTTATCTGAGACCCATGTTAAAGCTTTCTGAAAGCCTTGAAGCTTGAGCAGAACAAGGCAGTTTAGAACACCCATAATAGGGTCATACAGAATAGTCCCTCCAAAGGTAGTATTAAGTGCACTCGTCATCTGGTCCACAAACTCGTTCAAAGTTGAATTTACGGCTGTAGTGGTAATGTTAACCCATCCGAAAATATTCTTATTGATGTCGGCGTTTGTTGTGTTGATAGCATCGTTTACCCCATTGGCCCAGGTCTCGGAAGCGTTGTTGAGGGAGCTGACAACTTTATCCGCAAAGCCTGCGACCTGGCTTGTAAGTGCTGGAACCTCCTTTTCAATTGCCTTAAGGAGGATGTATTGGCATAAGCAGGCGAAAAGTCCAGCAAGTCCCAGGGAGAGCACAAAAAGTGCCGGGGTCGACGTTGCGTAGGCCACTGCCCATCTAATAAGAGTCTGCCGACGTGTGGATTCAAAGCGGTTCGCAACCTTGATACCAAATGTCGCTGTATATGGTCGAGAAGCTATATAGATAACGTCCATTGAGTCGTACCCACTTTGACCGACAAGCTGGGCTCGTTGTTGCATCTTTCGCCATCGTCGGATCTCTCTATAGGCCATAGGAATGCATGCGAGGATGGCCAGAACCACAATGACGCCAATGAAGATCTTTCGGGCCATAATCTCCAACTTTACTAAACCGTCGAAGAAGTCGTTAATTCCGTTGTTATCAGAGCAGAAGCTAAGTTGCTCCTTTTGGGGGACGGGTAGCGAGGAACGGTTGAATGTAAAATTGCCCAAGGTCTCGCTAATGAGCTTCTTCACTTCTTCGAACGGAAATTTGATAACTGTTTCGGTGAAGTTCTGGACGTCGGCAAAAGTGGGTATGGAATTATTGAGATCCTGCAGGCCTGTGGAGATGTCGGTAGGCATTGTCAAATTCTTCAGCTTCTCGATATCCGTATCAAGGTTCAGCGTTGGTGGGTTAATATTCGCGAAAGGAATGCTCTTTAAACTGTTCATGAAGCTGTTAAAATCCGTTTCGAAGGTGCTTGTGACGCTAGCAATATCGTCTCCAATCGCGGGAATAGTGCTGTTTAGAATTTTGACTACTTCATCCCCGAGTTGGACTGCGGCATGGAGACTTCCACTGACAGCGAGAGTGATTAAACACACGTAGGTCTGAGTCATCATGTTAATAACAAATAGAACAATATTCTCAACGGCGGTGACACTGAGGTTTATCATTGATAGGAGCCCATTCGCTCCCTTTTCAACACCACCAGCGGTTAGCTCATTAACACCCTGTGCCATGTAATGAGGCATAGATGCCATAGTGCTGCCAATATTTTCTACTTCTGTACAGGCACGAAGGGCTTGTTGTCTAGCCGAGGAGAGATTATCGTTGATGCCGGCAACGGCGATAAGGGTTCTAGCAAGAACAAGGAGGAGGAGGACAGTCCAGCGATTAAGCCATACTTGTGAGAGTCTAGCTCGAAGGCCGAGGTATGGTGTGAGGTATGGTGCTTGGTGTATTGAAGGCCGTGGTACATTTTGTGGGGTGTAGTAGTCTCGCATCTCATGATCGCCAGCGGAGAGAGATGGAGGCACAGCCGGGAAGGTTTGCTGTTGGTTCTCTGAGGAAGCCATGATGACGGCGGGTGGCGCAAAGGCCTCGGTCTGTGAGGATGAATATTAGGAAAAAGCCAGCCAGCGGCAAATGATGCGGATGCAATAACAGCAGAGGATCAGGAAGATATAGAGATGTATGAAATTTTTTTTTGCTTCGTGAGTAGAGGAAGGCAGGGGAGTGCGGTTGATGATGCAAAAGAAAAAAAACTGCCAGAGAGTATGTGGTTGCAGTGAAGATTATTATGGAATTAGTGAATGGAATAAATGAAAGAGACAATAGTATTCATCCACAATAGCCACAACAAAGAGAAGTGAGTCAGTGAAAAGCAATGCCAGGGGAGACAAGGGATTTTTGGGTTTTCTTATAACGACAAAGGAAACGAATCGACATGAAACAAAGCAGCTGCACGTACCGCGAGAACTAACAGGACCGAATTGGCGACCTCTGTCTATTTTCTGGAACAAGAGGTCGCCCGACTGAGGCGTTTCAGCAGCCACTCAGTCAATCGTGACTCTATTCTGGAACGAGCGGTTTCTTCGATCGCGCGGCCCAAATAGCCGCCCCTGGAGGTTAGAAGAACTCTTAGTGGCCAGTCATTTGGTTTCCCAGCTGCCAGCCTGCGGGAAAGGTCCGAGCAATGCGCAAAGACCCTTAGGCCTTGCGATTGCTATATTCAATCTGGATGTCGGTCACTGGTCTGACGGTTTGTTTGAGCGTTTGCCCTACGTTCCCAGACTTGCGACCATTGGATAGCAGCGGTTGAAGACGCAACGACAGCGCGACGCTGCTCGAGCTCTCAGAGCCGGTCAACGTTACGGTCGTGCGTGCTCTCAGGGATCGCTGACGGATTGTCGGTCGCAAGGGGACAGCACCTAGGTGGGGGAAAGTCACAGAGGAGGTGTCCATCTTTCCAAAGCTCGTCACAACCGACCATTATGTAGGATTTCGTGGGGAGGCCGGTGGCGTTGACATGGGCTATTCCCTGTTTTGCCAGGCTCAATGCGGACGTCATCTCATCAGTGATGGCGAAGCTATAATATCTCTCGTTGCAATCATTTTTGGCCACGAAGCTGTTCAGAAATTACCCTACGTGAAAGTCCTCCCTTCTCCGCCCTTCTCCACCCTTCTCAATGCGCGCGATGCGCCCGGGAGCATGATTTAGGCAACTGGGTTGTCGCCGCCACTGACGAGCTGCCAAGCTTAAATGAGTGGCTGCGGCGTAGCGCTTGCTGCAGATGTACCAAAGTCCTTCCCAGGGTCTGCAGCACTCCTTCCGCCAATCAACAACGCCTGCATCAGCGCCCTTGAAACGAGAAACAAATTTGTTTGCCAACTTCATCGCTCGTCGCACCACAGTCCTTAAACACCTTTCGTTGCGCTCGCATAGAAACGCAGCGCTATTTCTAGTTTCATCGCCCATGCAGCTGAATGGATATTCCCAGTCCCAGCGAGCGGTCACGCGTCATGAGGTTGCTGTACCAGGAAGTTTGAGCAGTTGTTCATGCCTTCGCTTTCACTCTCGCCTTTGTAGACATCAACTCTCATGCTGCCGACAACCCCTCACACGAGGTAAGTTTCTTAAAGTCTGACCTGACCACCCCGTCCATAGTCATGGGTTATGACCGATCAATCCTCTATCCTACCGGCACAATGGTTTGATGCGACAATGTGCGCAAGATCCGAACAGCGGTGGAAAGACACTTGTATCCAATCTGGAACATGCGGCTCGTTTCAATAAAGTGCATAGCAAGAAGAGATTAGACTTGAAGACAGCATTCCATATGATTTTCCATGTCCAGCCTTCATGGAGGGAATGCGACTGTCTTCACACTTTCCGAATCATGCTCATCATATCCCTTCTCTTTCAATCCAATTTATTCTTACCACATCCTTAACTACCTACTGCCAGTCAACAATATTATTTGAAAGCCGTTCAAGCTCTCTTTCAGACCGGGAAAATCTTTATGGGCGGACCGGTAACTATCAATGATGTATTGAGCCATTGGCGGGCGCTTAAGGAAGAGGTGAGGTTGCAAGAACGCGTTTTGAGTCAATTGTTTCCAGGCTAGTAGCGTATTGTATGTTGAGTCCGAAAGTCTCAGACGGTGAGTTTGACTCTTCGATGCGTTGAAGGGAATTAAATCAGTGCTGCTGTCTAGTTGTAATCCCGGCATTGCTCTTCATAGCCGGTCCTGCTCTCCATTGCTATGAGTTATACCATTACCAATCATGTAGCTATTAGGCACTGAAATACCTCCGTCCGCACATCTCCGAGCTCAGTCGTCCGCGTCAGTCGCCTCATACCTTAAGGCGGTGTAAATATAGATTGCTTCCAACCATCTTGTGCCGGTAATAATGTGAGAGTTCTTCTGCCCCTATCAGTTAGAAGCCTTATCAGCTCCGGCCGCATCCCTCGTCATTGATATGCCGATTATCTCCCTTAGCCAGAGACCCGTCATTGCCGATCAGACAGCCACTAGATCTACTGTCCAAAGCAATCTTGTGAGGTTTGCTGATCACATGTCTATATTTACCTAACTCATTCACCTTTTTCCTACGCTAACCTTCAATTCCTACTAGCCATTTCTTGCAACAACCCAGGTCTTCGAATGGTGTGAAGGCTTCTTAATAACATCCGTTGCCGCAACCTGAAAGCGCGGCAACTTCATCACCGACTGCTCACCTCTTATGTAGCGCCCTCACACATCGCAAAATTCCTCACACCGCCTGCTTCGGGAAGTCGGCGGCATTTGTATCTAAAGTATTGTCAGGTGAAATTGGCTTGTGACTCACTCTATTGACAAACTAGGAACAATAGCAAGGAGCAGGCCTCAGTATTCTTATTTATCCACATTCTTATTCATCTACGCGACAATAACAGCAATCTACAATACGATCCAACTCCAATCTAGGCTCCACCTCCATTTAGTTTTAGAGACTCATCTCTGCAAACCCCAAGCATCTTTCCGAGTTTCCTTTCATTTATCTCAAAATCTTTATCATACTCCACGGATCTTAACAATCAGCCCTCCTGTAGCGTATTGCATGACCAACCCCTGTCTGCCTAAGCTATCACTCAAACAAATCCGTGAACTGTTAGTCATCTCTTCCTTGAGTTTATGAGTCCCCACTAACTTCTCCGATGCCCGGTTTTAGGATCATATTCGTGTAGGGCTAATACTCAACCCTTTGGGAAGTGTGCGACAAAGGACTTCAAGTACGTAGGTAAAAAACCAGAGCAGGGATGCGCTCTGCTGTGAATGGATGCACAAACGAGATGGAGGGGCGTGTGGAAGCTTCGAGTGAGTTGAGGTAGGCTCGTTCGGTCTATTCGAAGCCCTTCATGAGTTCAGGAGTCTTCTTCAGCGGCTTAAATGCCGACAAACCACACAGCGAATATTGCACAGAGCATACATCGCTATTCTACAAGTGCTATTGACATTATGAGAAATCGCTTAAATCGGGTGGTCTTGCACCGAAAGAGTGGATTGAGAAATTCATATGTGAATGTCCGCTAACAAATTTTTGACTTAGGTGTTTTTGACGAAAGATCAGTCCACTGCTTCACAAGAAGACTCAGAGCAGATTTTTTTTCCATCCTTCCTGGATTCCGCCAAATCCCTCATCGCCTTTGGATCTTTCCATAGCATCAAGCCATTCTTATAACCCTTCATCCTCCAATGTCCCACACTTACTCGCTGTCGTGGGCGTCACCAGAGACCAAAGAATCAGAGAAGTTTCAAGTCTGCATAAACGCAATGCGTCGGACGTTTCCGAGGTCAGAAATTGCTCAGATGGATATGCCGGCTTGGTTAGAGCATCGGCAAGCAATTATTCAAGCTCGAGGGCGACAGCTTGGAAGAATGGTTGCAATCAAAGAGGAGCAGCTAAAGCGAGGCCTACCGCCAATTTCCACCCCCCTAAAAGGAAAATCTCTCATGGACAACCGCAGCACAGTGTTATGCCAAAAGACTATTTGGTGCTCAAAGTGGGATTTGAAGATAGATAAAGCACCGTGGCCCACCTTAACCGAATTGAAGTGGGAAGGCGATGATCGAGCAAAGACTAGCGTGGGACGTTTTTTACCGCTTCCACGCGAACCAGGCAATGCGACTGTGGCATGGCACCATCTCCGCACGTTACCAGCCTTCGAGTTCGACGAGGTGCGAAAAATCCCCACCTTAGAAGACATCCTTCTCCCCGTGGACGAGATTGACGAAGACAAAGTGCCGCAACTACTTAATGCCGAAATTCTGGACGCTATCGACTCCTACGACATTTTCTAGCAGTACCCGGGCCGACTACATCTTCATTGTGGCAGGGAATCAACAGATGTGGTGGGGAGATGGGATAAGGCATGGAATTGGGTGGACATCACCAGCAACGACTAATCTTGGGAGTTAACGATTGAACAATTGAGCAATCATAGAAGGCAGCATGAGGGTTTTTATGGATTTGGCAGTGGTGTGAAGATAAGAAGGCGGAGTGTTCTGTTATTGCATGATCCCCAAAGAATACCTTGTAGTATCGACTTTGGGATTTGATTCGAGTTTTGGTTTCTATTTTCTTTTTCAATTTCACATACACCTGTTCATTCCTCCCAACGCACAACCTAACAGTCTCACTTGCAGCAGCATTGCCCATTTCACTACCCTTATACCCTATATACCTTTCTCCTTTTTTTTCTCCCCATAGCATGATCGGCAGGCTCTGGCATTGGGATGGCGTTGGGTACGGGAGTCAGTTATTTCAACACTTGGCATGTTGGCCTCTTGCTTTTCCATTTCTGGGATTTGCCCCCAGCACATAGACGTTTCATTTCTGTAGAGTACCCCACTCTATTCTTAGGCTTCTTATTTCTATACCTTCTGCAGTTCCATGCTATGGGCTGAACAGATTCTATCTCAACAAATATCATGTTTTGGCGAATTCTCCAGAAGTGAAGTGTCGAACGAATGACGGTTACTTTCGGCTACTGTCGGCATGGCGTCGATCACTACCATATCAAAGATAGATCAGGGGTGTCCTGGCAGCTGATCATGACTGTATATATACACCGTCTCGGCGCATCTGGTTGAGGCGCGTGTTGGTCGCGCTAACCAAAATGCGTCCATTTGTACCCAAAAGTAGGTAAAAATACGTTCAAATAGCCGTGCTTATTACTTCAAAAGGTATAAATTCTGCCGTTTGATCACCAAGATCGATACGCGCTTTTAATTAGATGCGCTGAGAGGGTGTAGAGGCTCAAGAGCCAGCCTGAATAGACAGAGTTCTCATTCTAAATTGTCCGGTCAACATGAAGAAAGCAGGTGAGACATCATGGCCTCTTCTAAGGCCCATTCTAATATTGAAATAGCGAAATAAGAAATATACTCAACACAGTGGCGCTTTGGACATAGACGAACTGATCCGTTCTAATCAGATGCAGTCCCAGCTAATCAAAACAATTATCTATTAGATTTGATAACGGTGTGACTCTAGATTTAAGCAACTTCCTTGACCACTACTCGGAAGGGATAGCTGCATCGGGGCAAGAGAAGTAAACCAAAGCTTATCCAAAGTGATCTTTTCTTTGAGAAGGTACACGTACAGATTTTGTGACAACGACGTCTTATGGAATATTCACGGGCATCCCAGCCATCAACGGAGTAGAGGTATAGAATTTGCCGTTGTATATGGCTATTTATTCTTATTGAACTACTAAAATGCTGCCAATTTAATATCTATTCAAAAACAAATGCAATCCTCGTTTTCCACCAACCCATTTTTTAGTATTAATCTCTCCTCACGTCAATTTTGACGACGATTACCTATTATGTTCCTACCACTCACATAATTCCCAGAATGTCCTCAAAAAATGCCCCGTCGCTAATTTCCATAACTGTCTGTCATTTTTCACCCTTAAGCCGCCACAGCTCATTCCTGTGCACTATCAACACAAACAAAACTCCTCACTACATCATTCCACCCATCCGGCATGCTCGAGACTCCAGGATGCTCCAAGTGCAACGTTCCATCTCCCAAATCATCGCAGAGCCCGTTTCTAGGTCCCAAAGGTTACATCAGCCTCGTGATGCGGCACAGACGTGGATAAGAAAAATTCTAGAAAGTCAAAGCAGAAGGGCTCATATATTTGTAATTTAGGAAGAGGTACGCAAGCTTACTTGTAAAATGTGCATGAGAATCCTGGGTCGGGTCCGATCGAGGACGCAGTGCCATCCAGCGTAACGCAATTGTCGCCACCTACCGGTTGAACGTAGTGGACGCAGTTTCCACCCCAGTTAACATCCGAGCAGACATAGACCTTGGATGAATATATCAGTAATGAAGATGGGCACTTGGAGATTAAAAAAGACATACACCGGCGTCGTCGCGTTTGTTGAATCTGGAGGTTGGGAATGCGGATGTTAGTGCGAGCAGGAGCACAAAAATGCTTTGGAGGAAATTGATGGACAGCATGATTCTGATTGATGCTAGGCGGAGAACTGTTGACAGAGCATGCAGGAAGTTTCTGTAGCCCTAAATAGAGACAAATTACCGACGCGCTGAAGCAAGTCGGAGAAAACTTTGGAATAGGTCTATTAATTATACATGTAGTGGACTCTGCTGATTTAACCCTTCTACGGGTATCCTAAACGGCAGGCATCTATAGGAGGTAGCTCCCGCGATCTTGGAATAATACCTCATCACATCCGGGGAACCTATTGTTTTCCGTGTGTGATGTCATGCTGCAAACAGCCGAGTCCACAAAAGGCGTTGTGGTTTATTCGAAGCGTGAAACAAATCATTCAGGCTGATTTGAGGCTCCACAGACATCCTGGCTGACCTTGGGGATTGTTTCACCGCATGGTGTTCTTCGATGCATGACGGATGGCAATTTAAAATGCTGGGTGTGAGGACGTACTGTACCCGAACCCTACCATTGGAAAATTTTGGCGAGGATGATCTCACACATCATCTAAGCTTCTTTGAACACATTTGATTCCATGTCGGCATTTTAATCGACGATACGACTATGGTGAAACTTAGAAGGATGCTCGAAGGTTTGATTGTGGACGATAATAGTGATAGGTCACCGGTTTAACTATTTTTGAACACACTTCTCCGCTTCCTCGAGTTACTCCCGCATTTGTTATGCATCCGCAAAATACCGACCATTTGGCCTCCCGGAATATTTTGAAATCTCTCGGTTATGCTCCTGCTCTTCTTTCTCTTTGGCTGGTTATTTTCGCGGCGACGTAATGTCCTGCTCCGCAAGTCTTGCCTATTAATCACAACCATTTTTAAGGGCGCTCAGTTTCGACCTAGGCTTAGTAACTCTCCAAGGACAAATAACCACATCTCACCCCACTTATACAGCTGTCTTATAACCTGGAGATTAGATGTTACATCGCGAACGACAGAGTACCCCCCTGCATCCGCTTCCCCTCAGTTCCGGTAAATCAACTCTCAGTTGAGCACTGGTAAACCCTTGCCGGAAAACATGCCGAATCCTATTATAAGCCCAATGCTCTAGGTTTTATATAGTAGTATCGTAGCCAAACATGAGTTCCCATGGCTCAAAGGAAAGAATCCAAGTCACCTTTACCGTTCGGACGAACCCCAAGACACCCATACTAACAAGTACGCTCCAGCCCCCAAGCACCATCCCACAAAAACCCCACCTCGCACATCATCATCGCTCCTAACTTCTAGAGACGGGGAGTGGCAAACTCCAAACCTCAAGCCAACGACGCCTTCGATTCGGGATGAATGATCCACTCCTCGCTCCGCGCATCATCCCCGTCTTACTCCGTACCGTCGGCGTCCGCGGGCCCTCCTCCACATGCACCTCCTCGCTGACCTGGATCCCGTTCTTCGGCAGCACCACGAACCCGCCCTCATCCTCATCGGCCTCGAACGCCGGCCCGCTCGCCCACGCGAAGTGGTTACGCAGGTCCGCGGCGCTCTTGCCGCCGTCGCCGCCGCCGCCAGTGATCTTTTTGGGCTGGGTTAAAGTTGGACTGGACTGGACCGGACTGCTAGCCTTGATAGGCAAGCGTTAGTCCTGTTTAGGAATGAGCTAAACTACGAGTAAATTTGGACTGGAGTGGATTTGAGCTCAATCCCACTCCCCTCCGGTCCAAAAAGATCACTGGCCGCCGCCGCCGCTGCCACTGCTGCTGTTGTCGACGCGGCTGGCTAGCGTGCGCGACGTCTTGGTGTCACGGCCCGAGAGCGACTGGAAGGAACGACTGGCTGTGCGGGTGTTGCGGGGTGCGGGCCGAGTTGGAGTGCTAGGACGTGCTGAAGAGGCGCGGGAAGAGGCGCGAGAGGAGGGGCTTGGTGCCGGGGAGGCAGCCGCATACGATGCCGATGTTGATTTCGGTCGAGGTGATGGGCCACAGGATCGCTGCTTCCCCTGTGGAAGAGGCGTTAGTAAGGGGTAAGGGCGGGTTCGGCATAGGTGATGGATGCGTGGTACGGATAGGGGGAATGTGGTATGGGTAAGGAGACTAACAGTAAGGGTCGTGAGAATTAAGGTAGGCCTCGAAGTACCACATACGACAGATGCCTGCCACACATACACTACACACGAGCCGTTAGCCTTGACACCCAAGGAGGAGTTCTTCTAGCTCATCTGCTTGCACGTGGCAAGTACCGATTGCCGTCGGTACTTGAATCTTTTTTGTGGGGTACAGCAGGTTCGGACTAAGGACATAACTAAGGGAGTGGGGAGGGATACGCACATGCAACCGACGGCAAACACTAAAATAAGGCCAACGCGTTGTTTGACCGGTAATTGAATATTCCAGAGAGCTCGGGCAGGCCAAAGGAAGACGAGGAAGTCGCTGAAGCTATTCAGCGCCGCGGCTGCAAGAAAAGCGGCGCGAAAGTCGATGCATCTTTTTTGTGTGATCGTAGGGTCCCATTGTGCCACAACAGGTCTGTTGAGATCCAATAGTTAGCCCGAATTTCAGGAACTGTGGGCAGGGTGAGATGCAGCAAATACAAGGATTTTAGAGAATCATGCCGGTGGTTGAGTTAAAGATGTTACACCTACAAGCACGAAAAGACCATCAAGAATACGACCCCAATAGTCCAACAACTGAGGTATACGATAGCAATCCGGCAAAAAATCTTATTTGATCTCGATGGGAATAATCGTAGGTAGCTAAGGCAAAGGGAGATCTTGGTGAGACTGAAGGATATTGGGATGAGTGCGTCAGCGGCGATGGCCATCTGAGATAAATTAGCTAAGTTTTTTGTAGCTCTCAACACTTCTACTCTATATTAATAGGGGCTTCTGTGACCCCACGAAAGATTATTAGAGGTGGTTTTAAGCTTACTTTCGCATAAGTCTCAGCCCAACCAGGTTTTATGTCCCTATAAAGGGTCAGGATGACTTCATAAAACAACAATTATCTCATCAATACGAACCAAATATGATAACCGAGTCCAAAAGCGGTCGTAGCACATCCAATTATCGAGATGGGAACCGCGAAAACCTAGATGCATTGAAAAGTAAATATTTTGTCACATAGGTTATGGTGAGGATTCAAGCGATCTAGGATTTGAACCTCGAAACAAGAGAGCTAATAGCCAAGAGGGGCTAACCCGAGCAACGTACCACAGCAGCAGCGATGACCCAATCGTCCGCACCTAGAGCGGCCTTCAATGCCACCCTAGAGTACAGACGTGCAGCAAGAAAGATGAACATTAAAGTCGTGGTGGAGAGGATCCATCCCAGGGCGAGATTCACACGAGTCTCGGGGTTCACATAATTCGGAGTTGGCCAGTTGGCCATCTCTTCGGGTGTAGCTGCGACCATTTTCAGTTGAATGGAATGTAAGCAATACCCCTGTGTGCCATGCGAAGCGGTATACACATCAAGGTGTGACAAAGACGAACGAGGGTGTGTGCCTGAGCAGAGATGAAAGGGGCAGGGAGGATGGGCGACCCATATAAATGGGGAAGGATTTGAATTTTTATGTTAGAGACACGACGGCAACTCGTTCTCGAGGAGAAGGATGGCTGCCAAATCGACCTGCTCCAGACAATAGCTGCATATAGCGTGGTCACAGGAAAGTTAAAAAATGTGCTCGGTGTGCACCAATCAATGAGCTGCATGCACAGACGGTAAGTTGTTCTACCAGATCACATAGATCGGGAGAGGCTGAAAAGAAGGTAGTGGTTCGGGCTTAGGAGGAAGCTTTTTCACAATCCGAGACTTGGAAATAGAGTATTTGGTAGGCTGCACAAGATCCATATCGTTGGATAAGCAGTTACGCACCATATTAGTAGTTGATTTAATTCATGAAGTTATCTATTCTCATTTCTATGCGATAGTGTTGATTTCGCGCACGGACCAAAAAAATACTACCCCATCAATGCGGGATAAAATGCGGGAAGAGAAGTGCCTGACTCGACCCCACAGTTGCTAATTTCCTAGATGAAGGGGGGATTTCTCCTAAACCTGAAAAGCTGGTGGGTCTATTTTGGAATGCTCTTCCACAAAATCGTAATCCTTCAGCGTAGGGTATGGTCTGGCTTGGCGCCTGCTGGTGCCACGTGGTTGGGCAGAGGTGACTTAGCCACAAGATTTGGCTGTTTTGGTCTGGCGATCTTGGAGGAAGCCTGACGTCGAGTAGCGCGGAGATTACACGTTATATGACTCGGAAGCCGGAAAATCCGTGTCTGTGCTCGGAGTCTACCAGGCCAGTAAAATCTCCTACGTTTCTTGCCGAGACGTTGGATACGCAGGCAGCGTGGAGTGCATCTCGTGTTTTTTAAGTCCACCGCTTGTTCAAGGAGCAGGTGATCGTCTGGTGCTGCGGAAAAACTCTGGCCTTGCAGTCCATTATTAAGAAGTCGTCTCGAGGCGAAGAGATACCTAATTTCCGCATTGAACTAGGCTTCCTCACTGTGGCCAAGTCGGCTCAGCCCCCAGGGTCCAAAGGAATCTTCGTCAAGTCCGCAACCTTTATTCGTGGCGTATTTTTCTAAGACACCTCAAAAAGTTAATATAATCAAATTTTGGTTATATTAAAAGCCCCGAGGATTACAAAGTCGACAGCAAGACGCCGTCCTCGTAAAATTACGATGGGACGGAAAATTCCAGATTAACCGAAGCGGGCTCAGAACCGAACACTCCAGCACGTCCGATGGTTAACGTTTTCCTAGCGCAGCCACTCGCTCGAAAAACCTCACTTGGCCTGCTTCCCCGTCTTGGCAGCAAGCTTCTGAAGACCTCAATATCAAAATCAAATGAAGCTTTGAATTGTGTGATGATTCGCCTGTATACAAAAAGCTTGTGGTGTTGTTCCTTGCTCCGATCGTCCCTACCACTTAGTGGGCCCTCCATTGGCGTCAATTACTGCCTGAATTTGTTCAGGCATAGGCGAAATTAAAAGGTCTAGATCCTTAGGTATAATACAACCCTATTCTTTACGAATCGCTTTAACTATTGCCTCCCTAGTTATTGGGCGTAGGCGACGCTTTGCGACGCCTGAGGTAGTATTTCGCGATAGCGAGCTATCGCTGACCTTGGCAGAGGATCTAAAGAGGATTAGAAGACGTATTGTTTAGTAGTTCTAACTAGAGATTTACCACGAGAACCATATTAATATACATGATTACGATCGATTCGTATACGGCTTTAAAAAACCTCGTATCTCCGCCAGCAGTGGCGAGGATGAGGTAGTTCGGCAAGCTCCATTTGATGTTTGCAGCCAAGACGGAGTATATATATTTGAGGTTAGCGGTGGCTTGATCTAAAAACACTAACCACCGGACGTGCCTGCATGCTGTACTTTCAAATCCACAAAACAAAGTGGTCCCAGTTGTTGCTCGGTGAGGTTCCAGCAGTCGGAAGCTTCCGATAATGTGCTTTTAAGCTTCGGCTTGTATGAGTCATCCCAAGTTACCCCAGGTTTGACAATTGATCGTTTGCTTGACCGCACAAGTCGCAACTTCTCCGCAAGAGACAGTCAGGAGCGGTGAACAGCTGATGATATATTAGACACAGTCTGTAACTATAAACAAATACGTCTTCAAAACTACGCGTTCGATATTAATTCCATCGATATATAGGTACCATGATATCCAAGACATAAGTCTGGAGGTGCTGTGGTCATCAACACACTACACGCCTTTGAGAATATCAAAGTAACACCGGCACTAGACCTGATCTGTCATCACGCCTGATACGCTCAGATCATCGAATGTCCATCCTTGTATTACTTGTTCCCGTATTGCGCCATCTTTGGAACACGCGTGCTTCGCGTCGCAGAATCGCCGTGAACGCCTCCATCCAAGGCCACCCTCTAGGCTCGGCGCGGCAACTCCGGGGCCCGTAACGCCGGTCACTAGATCCCATTCTACAAATCGCTGCGTGGGTATTAATGCCAACGGATGATTGCTTCAGGAATTGAAGCAAATGCCTGCGACGGTGCATCATTTAGCCGGCGACTGCATTCTGGAGAGTCAGGCTCACTGCGCGATTCCCTTTTATTAACTCCTCTAGAAAACTGGCCGCTTCCATCAAAACATTACTCTTGCTCAAACCACCGTTTCGCAGTTCGGGCACCAGATCGTGAAGCTCTTCGAAGCCGTGCTTGATAAGATTTCGTCTTTTCTGCTCTGAAAGGATGTGATTGCTACGCTTTTGCTCTTCCGTCAGGTTCTCTCGCTGCGCTTTCTGGCTCGCCGACGAGGATTTCCTCTTCTTTCCGGAATTGTCATCTTGGGATGCTTTGCGAGCCTTGATACCTCGTGATAGAGATTGGCTCTTACGTTGCGCAGTCGATGTCTTGTCGTCGACCGACCCATCTCGCGGCCTTGATTGATGAGCGTGCTTGCTTTTCCGCCGCTTCTTTGCGGGCTGAACACCGTTCTCTTCATCTTCGTCATCAGTGGTCCCGTCCTCGGATTGGTCAGCCTCATCACCGGCCAGAGGCATTAACTCAACGGGGAATCTGCGGAATCTGCGGGGCGCTACCGGGCTCGATGGCTGGGTGCTTTCAGCACTTGGAGCGACATCTTTAGTCGAGGGTTGTAGAATGTGTAGGTCGTGCATCAGTCGTCGTGTGACTGCATCCTCAGTATCTTGCGGCGATGAGACAATGTATCCTGTCGGGTTGAATGCGTTATCGGAACCGAAGGCGTATGGTCTCTTCAACCGCTGCCTATGACTTTCATCTTGCTGCATTTGTGGATGATGTTGCGCCATCTGCGCAAACTGGGCAGCAATAGACGTGTCGATGGAGCCGTTTTCTGCGTGATTAGGTAGTAATACCGCCAGCTGTTCTGGTAAGGGAGTATGTGAAGTGGGAACCGTTGGAGATTGAAAGAAATTTGAAGAGTGAGGACGAGGGGATGGGACAGTAGAATCAGGCAGAGGGTTAAGGTCGTACATGATGTTTTGGTTGGCATATGTCGCCTCAGGCGAAAGGTTGGCCGTTTGGCTAGACTGGGCGTTGTTGAACAATGTAGAAGCAGCGCGTAAATCATCATCGGACGTTATATTTGACCTCCTTCGATTAGAATTGCCGGTAAAGCCATGATCATCATGGAAGCCATGCAGTGAATGTGATGGATCTGGTACTGTGGTAGACACGCCGTGTATTGTTGGAGGCGGATCGAACGGCCAGTTAAAATCCGAGAGGCCATCTTTTGAGTGGAAGCCTGCATCTAAATTATAATCTTCAGTGTGGAAAGGATTTGTGTTGTTGAAAAAGTCTGCGAGTGACTGATTCTCGGTTTCGCTCAGAAGAGGAGGGGCGCCAGTGAAGAAGACTTCGGAAGACGCGGCGAAATCGCTCGCACTGAAAGTGTCTACGAAGCATAAATGAGTTATCCTTAGTCAAGTTACATGACACCTGTCAACCTCAGCGAGGCGCATACTTACAACCAAAGGGTGATGTATCTTTCGCAGCCAGATGTGAAGAGTCCATGCCGAAATGGCTCTTCAGCAATGAGCGCCTGGTACCTCCCGCCAACCCCGGAAACGAAGAGACGACAAGGGTATCCAGCTTGTCTTTTCTTTCAAGTTTGACCTGAAGGTTGCAACTGGCGGGGCCAGAAGCACCATGGTCTGATCGGACTGGTGGGCTGAGGGCTCTGGCGACAGACGGGAAGCCAGTGGTAATCGCCTACGCGACAAAGCTTACAGGAGCATGGAAGAGGAGCAGCAAATATAGGGGTTGATCGAGTGATATTTGAGATTTAAACGCGGTGTTAGGGTTTAGGTATTTAGGTATTTAGGTATTGACTTTGTTGAGAGAGGGTTCCGTTGGGTTGCTTGCAGTCGAGCCTGAGTGAGTCGACAACCGAGGTGGGAATAGGTCGAGAGAAGAGAAACGTAAAGTATGAGTGCCAGTCGCAGGCGTCATGTGTCATAGAGCATCAAGGAGCAGAGAGCAGCAGCGCCGACATTACTGCGGAGGCCCCAACAGACGTCTTCTTTAAGGTGTTGTGTCGAGTGACCTAGTGGGTTGGGCTATCACATGCGAACGAAAAGTGATCGGTTGTGCAACGGTCGCCTCCGCATCTCGACCTGGAGGCTGCAGCTGCCGTCCACCCACGGCAACGCGTGCTTTATTAGTGACCATGCAAATGCCCTCGATGCCCTATCCATTTCTATAGCCCACAACACCTCGCAAATTCTCTCTACAAGTTGCTGGACGTGCGATTCGATTTATCCGTCACGTTACGCTGCTCTACTTTCTTGTCCATCTCGCCGAACACGCTGCTCGGCTTCACACTCTCCTGTCGCCGCGGATCGCCAACACGCTCGGCGTCCGGAGCCACGAACGGTACGTATCCGGATGTTTCCAACTCCACCCCTCCTTCACGCTGCCCATAAGCTCTCCTCCCAACTGCTATTCCCTTAGATGTGCAGAAAACACGTTTCAGCCCTCCTAGCTTTCGACAATAATATGGCATCTTTTCCGTGCAGCTCGCTTGCCCAGTTTCGGTTATTTCTCCTCTTGTCCATTCCATCAACCCCTTCTCCACGGGGCGTTAGGATGGTGTTTTGAGCAATGTTGATCCCAGCCTTAGCCCTCCAATTCGTACCAAGTGCGGAGTGGCTTCCCCTCCGAACACTCTCTCGCGAACTTGTCAATGCTCCAGGCCTACCTCGGCTTTGCTCTGGCCCCTCTATGACTTTGTCGCTGACGTTTGCCAGAGTGAAGCGCCAGGGCATCCATTTCAACTCCCTGCCGCACACATCGGCGGTGAGCACTTCCACTGCTTCAATCGTGGCTTTCTCATATAATATCTGTCTTGACTGGAAGAGGTAAAGAGGGTCGTGTTGAAGCTCAAACAAGCCTGTCCCCTTTTGCTGCAATTGCCCAATCCTGCCACCACGAGAAGAATTTAGTCACGCCGCATGAGGTCGTTAGGCTTCCCCGTCGCTCATCTTCCCTGGCTTCTTCTTCCGTGACATGGCCAGGACTCAGAATGGTGGTCGACATGTCCAACTCGTCAAGCCGTAAGTTCACCCTACCCCTCTCTCGAGTAGGTACTTCAGATCAGGTACACCGGATTTACCTGGATGACCGGTTGCAATCAGATGCCGAATGTGGGGGATATTGATACTAATTTTGACATCTTCCCAGGCTTGCTAGGGCGTATCTTCTCGGGTATCTCTCGAGCACGAGTCCAAGGATCGTCAGTGTGCTTGCTGCATTGGCGAGGCAAAAAATAAGCCCAGCAGCGGCGTTGCATCGGGTATGTTGTGTGGCATCTGGTAGAGATGGAAATCCCTAATTTTCTCCTTTCTGTTACACTTCTCGCATCCCATTTCAGAGAGCTTGTATTTTTCTTCATATCTTCTGATAGCCCCTTTACATCCCCGGATCCACCTGGAGACTGATCGGTATGCGCAATCAAGCTATTCCAGGTTCTTCGTCAGGCCGCTGCCCCCAATCGCTTTCCCGCATTTTGCGGCATCTTAATCGGAGGTTCCACCTTACTCCAATTGCCCCTTAAACATATATTTATCGCACTCAACCAATTCCTTGGACGAAAGAAGTGGTCTATCGATGGGACTTCAATTGAAAGATTAGCGAAAGTTCTCGCTGCTCTCATCTCAGCCTCCATCAGCTTTACTCTATTGAACAGTAGGCCAGTCAGTCGCATTGAATTACAAGGCACAACTTCAACCCAGGGAATACCAATTTCGGGTCCAAACAATGACCCAAGTTCATTTGAAGAACCACCTGAAACCACTGCACGCTCTGATGCTCCCAAACTAGCTATGCTGCCGGCCTCTGCTTTGGCTGGCAGAACCATGGATCTTACTCTCTTCGCCGTAATTCGTGCGCTGGACGTACTTATCAGCGGTATGTGGGGACGCACCACGTCCCGTAAAACTCGCTCTACTGCGACAATCTCTCGAAGTACTCCACCAATTCTATTCTGTCTCTCCGCCGCGACAATCATGCATGCCTGGTTCTATACCCCTTCAAGATTACCATCGACCTACAATCGCTGGATATCGACTGCTGCAGAACTAGACAACCGGCTTTTACTTGTATTGCGGCATGCTCGTTACGGCACTTTCATTTACGGTAAGGACACCGGTATGGCCCCACTACTTGCCTCCATGTGCAAAGACTACGGGCTCCCAGAGCAGTGGGGTGATCCTGCCAAAACAATCCCGGTCCCTTGCGAACTCGTGCACATGGGCTGCGGGAAGAACTGCGAGAAACACGCCCTAGCACGCTTCTGGCGCGGGTGGGCCTTCGCAGCACGAATGTACGCACCACTCCAGCTGCTCATGCTGCTCCGCGGCGCCCGAACCAAAGCACGAGGCCGCAGCAGTCCCTCGAAGCTAGCCATCACCTCCGATGCGCTGATGAAAGCCACGATCAACATGACGCGCAGCTCTGCCTTTCTAGGCGCTTTCATCGCCCTCTTCTACTACGGCGTGTGTCTCGCGCGCACGCGTCTCGGGCCCAAGCTCTTCTCGCCCACCACCATCAGCCCCCAGATGTGGGACAGCGGGCTGTGCGTGCTGGCTGGGTGCGCGCTATGCGGCTCCTCCATCCTGTTCGAGCAGGAGCGCAAGCGGCTGGAAATCCTCTTCTTCGTGCTGCCGCGCGCCGCCGCAGTGTGGTTCCCGCGGCGCTACTTGAAAGAGCACAGGTGGAGGGAGCACGTCGCGTTTGCGCTCAGCACGGCCGTCGTGTTCACGGTCGTGCAGGAGCGGCCGGAGCGCGTGAGGGGCATGCTGGGGAGTGTTTTGCATGGAGTGCTGAGTCAGGGTTAAGGGCTAGGGCTAGGGTGAGGGCTTTGGTCGCAAGGCCCGCCGGGTACCTGGTTGGTGGCTGATGCGGAGATTTTTCGGGTGGCGGCGGAAGCTTTTGAAACAGAGGTGCCTTGAGCTTTCTGACGGTGTTGGTGGAAGGGCTTTTCTGGTGCGGGGTGAGTGATGACGACGTCTGCTCGTGATTTTGGTAGAGCCAGGATTTGTTGGCATTGTCTTCTAAGACACTTTTAGGCCCTGTATACTGGCAAGCTGTTGGAATGTTGTAATTTGGTAACCTTAGCCTTCGCTGCATGTATTAAGCCCTGTATTTAGCTAAGAGTTCAAGGCGTGAAAGCTTGGTTGATCAAATATTTAGGTGTGACTATAAGGCCCAGAAGATTATAGTCCTTATAATCAGTTTAGGGACATGAGTCGGGTGCAGCAGGCCTTTTGCAGGTCCTTGGAAGCCTGTCCGAAGTACTTCTTGCACAGCAATGGCTCGACGAATCACTCACGATATCCTCTCCTAGAGTAATTTGACATATGACCGAGATGCGACTGTAGGATTTTAAGCTTTGTTAACACTGACTGCCGGTTTGTGGTCCTGCGCGCCTGAGACCATTCGAAGGTATTCACGCCTTTCTACACTACGAAACATGTGGTCTGCCATGATGCACTGACCTCTTCTCCTGTCGAAAGCCAAATAGGGCCTAGTTCAGGGGTTCTACAGGGGGGTCCCTCCCCCCTACATAATAGCCTAGGTTCTCTTCAATTTGATCCTCACACGAGTTCTGACATCTCTCATTTTCATCTCTGAGAGTATGGATGTGGCAGAAGTATGCTATAATATGTGCGAGAGAAAGCAAAGGATGCAGTTTCTTCGACCCGTGGAGCTCATCTCTCATTCAATAAACCGACCCATTACCGCCGGCATCTACCTGGGTACGGAAAGATTCGAAGTTTGTTACTTTGTACGTCGATTGGTGTGTTTCTGTATTAGCTAATCTTTTCCCTTCTCCCCCAAGCCAGACCTTTTTCAATCAGGGTTAGGAAGTGTCAATGAGTATTACCTTCGCGAGTACCGAGTACCTTGATTTGGCTCTCGTCTAATCCGCGGGTGTTGGGAGCGGTAACCGCTGCTTCAAACAGTTTTCTGCATACTATTATACGGTTCTGCAATTCCGCGACTTCATTCATGTCTTCATTCGGTAAGAGATCTGAAGCAGGCACTGTATACTCTCGAAAGTTATCAAAATTTATTGCCGGTTTGGCAGTTATGATGTTCGCCTGCAGATTCTGAGACTATTTCCCTCGAGTGCCGCACTTTAGTGAGCATATTCAGTGTTTAATGCCGTTGTATAGAGTCGACTGTCTCCATGGTTCACAATTCGTTCCAAGTCATTGGTTCCCTCTAGTTCTCCCTTTAATTTTTACCTGTAAATCCCGGTAGAGGTTCATCTTTCCTGGATTGAAGTAGTCGAAATAAAGTTGTGGGAGCTTCGAGGTATCAAAAATTAGGTCAACACCTTAAACCTTCGAGGCCTTGTTCCATAAATCATAACATAAGGAAAAACCACAATGACTGTTTAAAGGTAATCCCTTTCATTTCTGCTTTCTTCGATATTATCTGCTGCAAACAATTTACCGTACTTTTCGGGTATGTTATCGGCATTGTACCTAGATGTCACGTGTGCACTGCTAGGTTGAAATCCAGCCTTGCAGGCAGACGTGTCCGCAATTCCTTCTGCTTTCCTCCTTCCCACTTGCATCTGGTTCAGCAAAGACATCTTCTTTACATTTGTTCTATTTCAAGAACCATCATGACAGATCCCATATCGCTCACCGGAACTGCTGTCGGAATTGTTTCTCTTGGATTAACCGTTTGCCAGAGCCTGGTATCATACTACGACTCGTGGAAGTCTCATGATGAACAGGTCAAAGAGGCGGTGACGAGAATTAAAGAGCTCGAAAATGTCCTAGATGTCCTCAGTGGGCGGCTTGCTCGTCTACCTTCAGATCACGAAGTCAGTTCTCACGTCCAAACGTTGACCGTATCTTGCAAGGCTAGCATGAAAAAGCTAGAGGATATATTTGAAGAATGCCGTAAGGCTGGGAACCCATCCACCCTCAAAGAAAAATTCCAGGCCCAGAGGCGAAAGGCATTATTTCCGTTCAAAAAGGATACTTTGGAAAGCATCAAGGCTACATCACGTGATGTTATTGGTGTCCTTAACATTGCACTACAAACCCTACAAGTGTATGTTGGGCTTTTTCCAGCATTCTCTACTCTATATGTGCCTTTTTTCATTTCGGTTTCTTGACCAAGTACAGAGACTACTGGAAAGGCTGAAAACCCGACTAACCACAAAATCGTAGAGACATTCAGGTCGAACAAATTTCGATGACAAACCAGCACTTCAGTAAGTTAGACAATACCGTAGCTGGCCAAGGGTCAGCAATACAAGCAAATTTGGCGCAAATTTCAGACAGATCAGAACGATTTGAAAAGAGCATGCTCGTCGACCAAGCCAGAATAACGGAGGCACTCTTGTCACAGAAGTCTTCCGAAGAGCGGATTATTGAAGCTTGGTATAAACTAACACCCTTGGTATCATATCATTACTAATAAACTCAAGAAATCTGAGTTGCAGAATTTCCAGCTGAAGTTATGTCAAAGCCCTAGGCTGCTTCAGACAGCATGCAATGATGCTCAGAGATTAGGAGTACTAGACGAGCAACCCGATATAACATCTTTAGTGTCATCAGACTTTACACATACCCCAATTAGGAGTCTTGTGCCGCGAAGTCGATGCACTTGCACTACACATCCCAAAGGAGCAAAAAATTTCCCGGTCACCCGGAGTAAATTTTCATTCTGGCACGAGACTTCTTCGCATAGCGCAACATGTCCTTTTCGCTACCGTGATAGAAGGATCCAGACCTTTGGGCTAGGGCTTAGGGTCTGCTGTTTCATCCTTTCGAGAGCAATCCAGGCAACTTTAACCGTAACTCAGGGTGCTGGGGGTTGTTCTATAAGCTCAGCCTTGAAGTACCGAGCGATTGTTCCTGACAACTCTCCTGCATTTAAGATTGTGTATTCCGCCGAATTGGAATTCACCCCAGGCGTTGACGTCCAAGGCTTGCAGCATCGCATAGAAAATCTATTGCAACAGTTAAAGAAGCTTTTCAGGGACGGAAAGGCGTCGCCAACGGATATATGCCAAAAAAAAGGTAGTCTGCTTCATGTGAGCAGAAAATTCACATATATCGGATATGAGGAAACAAGAATTGACAAATATTTAGGCTGCTATTCCCGTAGGAGATTCGCTTATTTCTAAATGTCAAGATGGGTTGATTGAAAATTATCATAGATGGATTTTTGGGTTAATTAGCTTGGGTGTTCCTATGAACGAGTTCGATTTTTATGGGAGGTAAGAGCCGCCGGGTTAGGTTGACTTTCTAGACTACTAACTATTTAGAACGTCAACGGACCGCTTATTAGATCATATCAATGATTACGGCCTCAAGCCCGACCGCCGTACTGGCCTTGGCCGTATAGTATCTGATATGCTAGAGAACACCGATGTAGAGCTTACTGGAACAGTCGCGCCCATAACTTACCATCCATCGGGCGACAGTCGACCAAAATTCGTGGAATGTGTTAGGGTATTTGATGAACTCTTCGAAAGTAACGTACTTCTTGTAGACAGCGAAGGTTAATTTCTAACAATGAGTAGCTTTGCAGTGGGGGCCACTTTGTCTAGCGGTTGTTCGTAAATTAGAAACTGAAGTCCTCAGGATTTTAACCAGCAATCCTGATGCAATCTCAGAAAAGAATGACCGAGGGCAAAGTCCACTCCATCTATCGTGCAATTGGCCTCGTGGAACGTCTCTTCTTCTCCAGTTCGGTGGCACCAAAATTATCAATCGCCCTGATGACCTCAACCTTCTCCCGCTTTATTATGCTTGCACAGTCGGATGCGTAGAAACCGTTCGGCTCCTCTTAGAAGCCGACAGTGCCTTCTTCTCTACGGGTGGATTTGATTACCACGGTGATGGAGATGTACTCCAAAGACTCGTAGCTCGTCATGCGGTAGTACCCTTTCTCATTCCCGCTCCGGTCAACATACGCAGGGTTGTCAATGATGAATGAATGAATAAATAGGCCCAATATCGTATTCAATTCATAAGCCAACCAAAATATCGCGATATGAATGAATAATCACGATATCTTAGATATAGGTGGTATCACCGGTCTTGGCATGGTGGGGGTACTAAATCAATAGAGCCGATGTCTCCTTAGAGGCCTCCACCCCACCTCTACCCCCCTAAACATTCACCAGCAACTCTCTCCTCCTAGCCTTATACAACTCATCCTTTTCCCCACAACTTTAAGTACTCTGACGGCTTAATATTTACTGGCCCAAGCCTCTATATATATTCATAATTTTATGAATATTCATTTATAAGGGCTGGCAAAATATTCAATTATTATCACTCCTTATGAATGAATATATCGTTATGAAGCAATGAATAAAAATATCATTGACAACCCTGAACATACGGAACCGGCTCCACTTAGAAGCCGGCAGCGCCCCCGTCTCTATGGGTGTATTTGCTTACGACAGTAATGGAGATGTACTCCAAAGAGCCGTAGCTTGTCATGCGGACACACTATTACCCCTTCTCATTCCTGCTTTGGTTAACAGACGGAACCGGCTCCAACAACTAGCTTTTGAGCATCTACCTGAACATTTGTATAACTCCCTCGGCATTTGCCCTGACCGGATTCTAGACAAGCAAGCTTACCAGACTTGTATTGCGTTGGCCGACAACGGTGTACTAGTGCCAGCCTCACTTACTTACTCGAACAGAATTCAAACAGTATATCACAACCTTCTCACGCCGAGAAGTGCTGAAATGCTCTATGAAGCTGGATTCCTTGACATCGATGAACTCGATTTCCAACGTGCTACACCTTTGATGTATTTCAATGCCTGGGCGGGGGGCGAATACATTTTTTACTTGCCTTGGCTGCCGGGCAAAGGGGCACACATAGATTGTATATTGCCAAGTCTCAGGGCAGGAGATTCAAAGTGCATGATAGTTCACCGACTCGCTTGGATGCTGGGCACATCTTTCTTTCATGTGCATTTCCAACAACGAAATGAACAATCCCTTAATCAGGATGGGGCCCTTTCCAAATTCTGGTTGTATCCCGAACAGCTTCGGAACGTACTAGCAAAAATTTTTGGTAAACCTGTATTCGATGAATGCATATGTTCTTGTTCAAACAATGGCTGCTGCCCCGCCACCAAATTTCTCCTGGCTTCCAGTATATGGACTCGTGGCAGCAAATTCAACATGCAGCAGGTGCGCCTTTGGTTTATAGATTGGATCCTTGGGTATATTGAAAAGGTTGGAGATTGTAATAGTGCTCCAGATTGGCTTTTGGCCGAGATAATTCGGTTCGAAACGTTCTCTAAGCTTTGCCTCACGCATACATGCCGGAATATGCCATTGCGCTGCTTGGATGCGAGACCATACTACGGGTGCTTATCTCATGAGGAAATCAAAGAAATTCGAGAAGAGGAGCGTTTAATAATTGCACAACTGGATGACCTAGTTGCGGAGTTTGTAGCAAAGTACACAGAGCTTGGAGTATCGCTACTGGAATTTTTTGAAGGATACTGGGAAGACCGAATGGAGGAAGTTTTAGACAAGTCAGGATCCGTAGACGAAGAACAAATTCGGCGTTTTACAGAGTTGGGTGTGGTGTTGGAAGAGTAGGCTCTGCAAGTAAAAAGAACTACTGTCAGAATACACCTGCCTGTAGCAGTGATCTTCTTGGACTGGGTTAACTCAGGAGCTCCATGGTGGAGCCATAGTTTGATTGGACTGGATCCTGTCGATTTGATTGGTTGGATGGAGTGGATTTGAAGCCGTGGAGCTCTTGGAGCTCCAATTCTCTGACCAGATTCGGGCAGGTGTAATATAAGGGTGAGCCAACCAGCGACTGAGGATGAGCTTCAATTTTAGAATTGGGTGTACGAACCATGCAATCTGAAAACTCTGGTGTATACAACTGTTGTTCCTCCTGCCCCCGTCGTCGTCGCTTTGATTGATCTTTCCTCATCCTTTTCCTCACTGCTGCCATGGAGCGATATTTATCAACCGTCACCCTCATCTACACTAATAGCTCCGCAGCCGCCAGCTACAAGAGAGAAGATATACACCTCCGCTCGAGCTCATAAACGCCTTAAGACGGCTTATCAGGAATGCAACGACCTATCGCCAAATGATCGCTTTGAGGAATATCTTGCTACCAACCGCGTACTTCTTGCTGAGAATCAACACTTTAACGTCTTACAATACTGGCAGGATCGCTAAGAGCCAGCCAGATCTTGCTCAATTTGCGCTTGATATATTGGCTGTGCCTCCCATAAGCGATGAATGCGAGCAGCTCTTCAGCAGCTGTAAGATTCTTCTTGAGGACTGACGTTCCCGATTACAAATGGGTATAATTGAGGCAAATAAGGGTCTTCGACACTCGTACGGGCCACCACAAAAAGGCACATTTGATGATGAGGAAGTAGATGAGATGGTAGGAGAGGACTGCAAAAGGTTGTGGCTTAAGGAAGCTGCCAAGGTTTGACTTGCTGCCAGGGTTGTAAATCAATCAACGAGGCTTCAATATTGAATTGAATTGATTGCCAAGACTCAATCAATTCAACCAACTGAGAGTTCGCTGGCTTGGCAACTCAATCTCAATCTAGAGGCTTTCATTGAATTGAATTGGTTGATAAATATTGAAGCTTTGACATTATATAGATATGTTACTAGAGTTAACAAGTCGTAATGCCCTAAACCTTATTTTTCTTAGTCTTCCTTACCAAAAAAAGGTAAGTCAACACCATGCCAAGACTCGTGATAGGCTTATATTGAGAGCCGGGTGACAGGAAGGACGGTGGGAAGCGATGTGAGCGTCGCTAGGTAGGTCCTCCTGCATCAACACTATGCCAAGACTCGCGATAGTTGCTGACTCCTACACCAGTTGAATTCAGTTGAAATGGTTGCCAAGATTTCAATATTGAGTCAACCAATTCAACCAACTGAGCCCTCTGCTTACAAAGCTTTCAATTCAACCAATTCAAGGCGTCAGTTGAGTTGAGTTGATTGATTTACAACCCTGCTTGCTGCCGCAGTTGCCGCAGAGGCCTCCACTCAGGTGGAAGATCATATGATTGATGAGGAAGAGGGGCTAGATGAGCAATATGCGGCTATTAAGATTGACTACGAGACTAAGGTTATTGGTGAGGCGTAATATAGGTAGCTTTTGGCGAGTTGTTTTACATCTACGCTTCCTTTTACAACGCATAATAATGCCAAGATTTTCTAAATATAGTATATAAATACATTGGAGCTCCGTGGAGCTCCTGGAGGCAAACAATTTACTAGCTGGATGGAGTGGATTTGAGCTCGGATCCACTCCAGTCCAGTTCAAGAAGATCACTGGCCTGTAGCGATGGTGTAACGAATGATGAGTAAGGGTCAGGGTATTGACTGTACGGTATGCTGGTTTGTCTACTTCTGCAGACGAAGAAGCTATACACATAGTGTTGGGAAACAAGCCCGCAACGATATCACGTGATAAGACTTGTGGGAGACATCTCTTGGCAGGAATCTGACCAATTAGATAACTTTGACCGTCGGTTAAAGTTCCTTAAAATCTCTTTAACCACCTATATAGAAATATAAGCAATACACAGAGATTTAGCTATTGTCACGGGACACCTCCGTGACACCTTATACACGTCTACCTGTTTCTACCTGTTTCCACCGTCTCAACCTCTATGTTAACGACTTAGTTAGTCAAGGCACGTGACGGCAATCTGAGGCAATTTGCTATTACGTGATGGCAATCTACGGCAGTTTACCGTTCTCCACTATATTCTGCCAAGTTCTACTAGGACTATAACCTGAAGCCTATTCTACCCCGTGCACGCGTTAACTAAGTAACCAAGTCATTAATATATACCCTTTTCTTCCCGTTTCCTTACTTCCTTTCCTTATATAACATCTTAACTTTATTACACAGTTTATATACGTAGCTTAATAATATCTACTTTGCTATATATTATTGTTACTTATACTTACTCCGTAATACTATATTGCGTTAAAAACCTATACTCTACCCTACCCTGCCCAGTTTAAAATGTAGAATAACCTTAAAGTCTCTATAACGGCCGCTGACATTATATCCGCACTCTAAGAATAATTAGCAAATATATAGAAGTCTTTTATAGACGCCCTTATATAGAACTAGGCCGCTATAGCTAAATAATAAGCTAAATAAGAAGCATGGCACTAGGAATTAATTAAAGTACTTTAAGAAGAAGTCCGTACCCTTAAGATACTTGTGTTAGGGACCTAAGACCAAACACTAGCCTAAGAGGCTGCTAACACGCCACCTATAGATGAGATAAAAATGACCAAATCTGGACCTGGCTTATTGGGTGCGAACCTTAAGCTAGCTGTGGATATTTATCCTATAAATCCGTCTACTACACTGTAATAATCTAAAAAATTACTAAACCCTCTAGTATTTACCAGTAAATAATAAGAACTTTAATTATTCTTAAGCCGGCTTAAGAATAAGCTAACTAGTAATGCTAACCGTTACCTAACTAAGGCTAACTAACTCTACTACGTCTTAAGTTAACTAGGAGGAGACGTAGCTAACCTTATTAAACCTCTCTAGCCGAACTTAGTATAAAGCCTAGTCGTGCTTCTTGAAGCTATATATAGTAACCTAAACTATTAAGCTACTGCTTAAAGGAAGATAAACTATATAACTTAAGAAAAGAAAAGCTTCCTAGTATACTTCTTTAAATTTAACCGCTACGTAAAGGAAATAGGCTGGAATAACTCTGCACTAATTAATAGCCTTATTAAATCCCTAAGCCCTAAACTAAAAACCTCTTTAATAGGTATGGACCTACCGGGAGCCCTTAATACCTACGCAAACGTTATTAATAAATGGTATAATGATATACTACGTCTAATACTAAAGCCCGCTCCTTAATATAATATAACAGCCCTACGAGTCTCCACTAAGTTATTGTCCCAGCCTAAGCACCCTAATACTATAGATATTAACACTGGAACCCTAGGATACGCCCTACTAGGGTCCTCTAAATAAAAACGACGCATTAAGCTAGGCCTCTGTTTTAAATATAGAAGTAGCTCCTACCTCTCCAACTACTACTCTACCCCCTTCCAAAAAGATCTACAAATAGTTAATACTGGCAGCCGTTTGCTGTACTAATCTTCTAGCTACCAACCCTAATCTTTATCTAGCTCTAACCCTATATCTAGTAAGCACCACTTATAAGGACAAAGCTATAACTAATATGCTATAAGAACTCCACCCTAATTGCCTTTAAAAGGAAGGTCCTGGAGCTAAGTCGCTCTTTAGGACGGCGCCGCCTTAAGATCTTATTAAATACTTTAGATGTTACAAACTCTAACTCTTAGGATTGCAGCATAACAGTTAACTATTGTCTTTAATAGAATAATTAGTAGGTTAATGCTCAAGTCCTAATTAATATAGGTGCTAGTAGTATAGGATTTATTAACAAGATCTTTATATAAGATAATGGTTTTACTCTAACCCCCCTTGACCGGCATATTAATATATTTAGATTTAATAGCAAACGCACTGTCTTAGGCTATATTACCTATATAGTATTCCTAAGACTCTAACACCTAAACCACAAAGAACTAATTAGGCTTTTTATGACTACCTTAGGCCACCTAGTGATCCTTAGACAACCTTAGATGAAGCTATATAAGGTAACTATTAATTAGGACAACCTTAAGCTTCTATTTACCGCCTCTTGTTGTAAGTAGAAGTGCCTTATAACTTACTGCTTAGACCCTAAACTAAAATCTGAAAAATCCACTAGAATTTACCAATCTGAAATTTCTACCGACGTCTACCCTATACCTAAGAAGTCCACCTAATTCTACTAACCTAAGAATTCCACCAAATTCCACTAATATAAGATTTCTACCAATGTCCACTAAGAACCTAAAAATTATACTAAACTATATAAACTAACCCTAACTACTGTACTACCCCAAACCAAGCAGAAGCCTAAGCTTAAGCTTAATATACAAAAGTACTAGAAGAACTGGTATTCTACTATAAAAAGAATACTTAAAGAACCCAAACCTAAATCTAATACTAACTGCGTATCTAACACCAAACCCGAATCTAAATCTAATACTAACTCTATACCTAATACTAAACCTAAACCTAAATAAGAAACCACATAAGAAACTAAGGAAGTTAGCGACTTAGTCAATCGAGGCACGAGCACGACAAGAGGGTCGCATGCAAGCCTATACAATTGGATTGTCTATAAACGAGGATCTAAAGCTAGAGAAAGGAAAAGAGAAGAAGGGTAGCGCCGCTCGAGGTTTTATACGATTGTCTAGTCACGTGACTGCGACTATCTGAAACAGTAAGAAACTGTCTGCGATAGTAAGAAACTGTCTGCAATTGTCCGCCACAATCCACCACTACAATCCACCGTTTTCCACTAGCGCCGTAATATTACCCCCCCCTCCGAAAAAGCCTGCCCTTAGGCTTTGTATATCCATATTATGTCCATGGGGTATTCTTATCCTTATGCTCAATAGGTAGCTTATCATCTTCGCTATACTAGCACTCCATCCACTTGTCTAGATACTTTGGGGGTCTGGGCTTATTAGGGTATTAGTTATAGAATTCTTTAAGCTTTTAAGGGCAACCTATAAAGTTCTAGGCGGGGTACCAGGTTGGGTCTAGATTATAACCTTTCTATTAGATACGGTATTTTAGCGTTCCTCATACTAGTTTATAGGCTAGTATTTTATTAACTTCCTATTTATTATCGCCATTTACTTAAATCGGTAGTGGAGGCTTATTTTTTTGTCTAGGTAGTAGGTTATTTGCAGCTTTCTATAGCTTATCTGGTAAGAAAATAGGGTAGACTTTAATTAAGTCTGGGAGTTTAACCTTATATAAGTTGCCTTCTTTATTAAGGATCTTATACAGTCCTGCTATCTTATAGTCTAGCTTACAGCTAGGCCGTTCTGTCTTTTAGTTCTTTGTTATAACCCAGACCCTATCGCCTATGGTAAAATTAGGCTCGCGCCTATGTTTATTTGCCTACTATTCCATTAATTTCTAGGCCTTCTCTAGGTTCTTACAGGCTACTTTCTATACTTCTTCTAAGCGTCTAGCATACTGCTGTGCTTTCTTATAAGACAGTTTTTCGCGTATGGTCTATGGCCCTTCCGGTCTTTCCCAGTTAAAGCTTATATGGGGTAAGTATCCTATCTCTAGCTAAATAGGTGCAAACCCCGTAGAGTTATAGGGTAGGGTTGCCTGGGCGTAGTTTATTATAGGTAGTAGTTCGCTCTAGTTATCCTAAAAGTAGTTAATAAAGGGCCAGAGTCTCTAGTCCAAGTATTAATTTACAATCTCCGTCTAACCGTCTATCTGGGGGTAGTATGCCGTAGAGAGCTTTAGCCTAATACTTAGGATCTAGGTGAACTCGTTCCAGAAGGCTAATATAAACTGTGGCCTATAGTCAGATATAATAGTATCTGGTGGTCCGTAGATTTGGTAGATATAGTAGATATACAGTTAGGCCGCCTCTTTAGCATTAATATTCTTATAATAGGGGATTAAGAACGGGCGCTTGCTAAAGCGGTTAACTAGGATTATAACTATATTATATTTATCACGGTCTATAGGTAACTTGTAAAAGTCTATAGAGATATACTACTAGGGGCGTTCTGGTATTAGGAGTGGCTTTAATAGCCCTAGGGTTTTGTCTTGTGGAATTATAGACCTACAGTAGTCGTCGCAGTTCTGTATATAGCGGTTAATATCTATAACTATTCTGGGCTAGTAGTAACGGTTACCAATAATCTTATAGGTCTTGTTCTTTCTAGAGTGGGCCATAGAGACCTAAATATGTGCTTTGGCAATAAGCTAAGTCCATAAGTTCTGTTTATCTACTACTACTAGCCGTTCCTAGTGCTTAAGCAGTCCGTTTTCTAGGGACTATGGGCCAGTAAAATCCTTTGCCTTTTCACGGTACTCCTATAGAGAAGGGGCCGTACGGTTTACCTATAGTAGTTTATTAATAAGGTTAAGTTCCATAGAATTAATAGGATATATCTTAGCGCTTAAAGGGTCCGTATTTAGTTCTGCCTGTATTTAGGGGTTAAGGTATTCTAGTTATAGTAGCGTCTAAGTCTGTAATAAGATCTTCGCAGCTGCCTAATTACCTAGGTCCTGTTTATGCCTTATAAGAGCATCCGCACAGTTAGTAGCACCTAGCCTATATATAATTAGGAAGTTGAACTGGGATAGGACCTCTACCTAGCGTGCCTGCTGGGCTATAAGGGCCTTTATTATTATAAAATATTCTAGGGCTTTATAGTCTGAAACTACTTAAATAGGCTTAGGGGCTCCTTTTAACTGTATTTGCCAGTACTAAAAGCTAAAGATAATGGCCAGCATTTCTTTATTATAAATTAGGTAGTTTAGCTTAGCATCTATTATAGTCTTTAAATAGTAAGTAATAGGGTGCCATTTTCCGTCTGTTTGCTTCTAGGAGTAAATGCCAGCTATAACGCTATCTAAGGCATCAGTTTCTAGTATTAAGGGCCGTTCTAGGTTAAAGTGGGTGAGTAAGGGAGCTAAGACTAGTCGTTTCTTAAGCTTGTCAAAGGCCTGCCTATATATAGTATTAAAGTAAAAGGGCCGGTCCTTATGGGTAAGTTAGCTTAGGGGCTAGGCAATTCTACTATAGTTCTTAATAAAGCATTGGTAGAAGTTGCAGAACCCTAAGAATAACTGCACCCCCTTTACAGTCCTTGGGGTATCTATTAGTTAATTACGGCCGTTTTTTCTAGGTTTGCCTTAATTCCGTTTATACTAACAATAAACCCTAGGTACTTTATACGCTTAACACTAAATTCCAATTTCCTAATATTGGCCTAGAGGCCAGTCTTATGGAGCCGTTATAGGACTTTATGGATATGCTCCTCATATTTCAATTTATTCTTAGAGTAAATTATAATGTTGTCCAGGTAAGCCGTATAGAAGTCGTTAAGGTAGTTAAAGAGTATATTGTTTATATATTGCTGGTACGTAGCTAGTCCGTTAGTTAGTCTAAAGGGAAGTACTTTATATTTATATATTCTGTAACGGGTCTAAAATATAGTAAGGTCTTCTAATTTAGGGTCTATTCTAAACCGGTAAAAAGCCTAACGGATATTAAGCTTAGTAAAGATTTTAGCTCTACTTATTTAAGCTAAAGTCTTATTAAGTAAGGGTAGGGGGTAGCGGTCCTTGCGGGTTATATTATTAAGTTTGCGGTAGTTAATATAGAAATAAAGTCCTCCATTTGGCTTTTTAGTAAAGAGAATAGGCAAGTTAAAAGGGGCTTGACTAGGCTTAATAAAGCCCTTATTTAGGTTATTAATAAGGTACTACTTTATAGCTTATAATTCGGCAGTAAACTACTAATAAAGGGGGCTATAATTAAGGGTGTCTTCCTTGTCTGGCTTAATCTCAATCTTGTGGTTATATGGTTAGTAAGGTGGGAGTATATTGGACGCTACCTTGGAGAATATGTCCTTGAATTTCTAGTATTAATGGGGTAGTTTTTGTTCTACTAGCTCCTTATCTATAAGCTTACTTTCCTATTTGCTAAGCTCACTTTCCTTTTCCTTAATTATTTAATTAATTTTATATAAGCTAGTAGTAAAGGTAATAGTATTAGGTTAAACCAAGTTCTGGTAGAATCCTACGGCGCCAATGCAGCAGATATTAACTAGGGGAAGGTTTATAGGTTTCTTTACAGACTTTCATTAAGCCGTATTTTGCGGTATAGGGTTTATAGTCTTCCTTAGCTTACGTTCCATTTTCCGTAAGTTATCCTTCCAGTCTATTAGTTTAGTATGGCGTCCGGTATTCCTAGCCTTCCTTTATAGCTGTGTAGGGCCTAAGTTCTCCGCGGGGGACTTAGCTAGGTCACTACTGATTTCCTAGATCTCTAGTGCGGGTTGCGTAACATAGGTAGTTTAGGGGCGGTATAGTATACAAATCCGTTGCGGATTAAGCTGTACATCTTTCTTAAAGGCTTGGTCCCTACGCATAGCATCGGCCTAGTAAATAGTATTAATCTAGGGCCGTATAAGGTTTTCTATTATAATACTAATTTCTTTTATAAAGGAAGGGGTTAGGGGTAGGGATTTGGGCTAGATAAGCTGTCTACTTTGTATATTAAGCTGTAAGCCTAAATAGGCTAGCTATTTTCTTTCTAAGATTATATTATGGCTTCCTAGGTCTATAATAAGAAAGGGGATATTATACTGCCTTCGTCTATTAACACGGAGGTAGATCCGTAAGATAGTTATAATAAGTGGTTCTATCTGTCCGTTATACCCGTAAATAGGGACTAGTTTAAGCAGTTTTTTAAAAGGCGCATTTAAAATTTTAGCTAGCTTTACAGCGCACTAGGTATCTATTAAGGTAAAGGCATTTGCTCTAGAGTTAGCTAAAGCGGAGGTTAAAACTTAATATCTATTACAAAATAAAGTATAAGGGATAGTGCAGCTTCTTTTGCTAACTAGCTAACCTAGATTAATATATAATATATTAATTTCTTTTAACCCTAGAGAGGAGTCTTTCTCTAGGGTTCCTCTTTTTCTAACTCCGTACTATCCTCCTAAATTAACAGAACCTTGCCTATTTTTGCCTTTATCTGGCAATCCTTTGCAAAGTGGTCTTTCTGGCTATATAAAAAGCAAGCTCCTTAATTGCTAAGGGCCTATTTACAGGGGTCGTTATACGTGGGCCAAGTATACGCCAGACCTGTAGTAGGACTAGCTGCACGGCTAGCTGCTAAATTTACGGCGGGCTATACGGCTGGTGCCGTAGGAGTTATAGATCGTGCTAGAGTGTTACGGGCCGTTTATATAGTGCTTGCAGTCTGGTTTAGAGAGTTTCTAGCTTTATACCGCTTAACTTATGCTTTAATTTAACAGAGGCCTTAATTAATAGCCAAGCAGTGGTCTGTAAGTACCTTTAGCGTCTATACAGTAGTAAAAACTGGCAGTATGGCGCGCTGTAGGTCTAGGGTAAGCTTGTTAAAGAGGTCTGGCATTAGGTCTTTATAGGGAATTTAGGCTTAGCCGGCTAGGTGCAGAAAGCGGGTCTAAAAGGCTAAAAAGGTCTCCATCGCCTTTATGTTAAGAGCTTTATAATTAAGGCGGGCGTTCTGTATCTTAAAGGGGTCCTTATAAATAGAAGACAGGTAGTTAACTATCTCTTCTTTAGAGAGAAAGGGGTCTGCCGAGTCCTAGGCGTATCGCGGACGTAGGTACGTTTATACGTCCCCACCGGTACAGCCGAAGACGTAGGCCATTTTAGCTTAAGTAGTAGGGAAGTGGTCCGTATTAACTTTAAGCTTATCTTGCAGTTAAAGTTTCTAATTATTAAATATAGGGTTAATTCCGTCTGTAAGCAGTAGGGGGTCCGTAACCTTCGCGGACCGCAACAATACTAATGCTGTATATTAGGCTAGGGCCTTAAGGACTATAGCAAGTCTCTAGGTGTCTAATAACTTTTTACTAGGTGTAGGGGTGTCTCTAGTTTTAAGCAGCTCTCAAAGTAGTTTAATTTCAGTATTAGCTGCTGCGAGCTCTTCCTGGGGGGTCAAGACGGCGACTGTTTTACCATTAGAGGTATTTGTGGATCCTATAGCAGCTTTACCAGCTGCTGTATTTCTTAGCATAGTGGTAGGGGTATTAGGTAATTTCTAGTGTTTATTTATTTTCAAGGGTGCTAGTCCGTGCATGTCCTATTCTTAGGTTTTGCGTTTTATTTGTGTTTTTTTAGTTCTTAAGTTTGTCCTATCCTTATAGTCCTAGTAGTGTCCTTGGGGTCCTGTTCTATGTCCTTGTCCTATTTATGGTCTTGTAAATAGATATATTTAAGTTCCTTCTTAGGAAGAAGAGTAGATGAGCTTTAGATAATATTAGCGACTTAGTTAATTAAGGCATGAGCACGGCAAGAGGGTCGCATGCAAGCCTGTACGATTGGATTGTCTATAAACGAGGATCCAAAGCTAGAGAAAGGAAAAGAGAAGAAGGGTAGCGCCGCTTAAGGTTTTATACAATCGTCTGGTCACGTGACTGCGACTATCTAAAACAGTAAAAAACTGTCTGCGACAGTAAGAAACTGTCTACGATTGTCCACTACAATCCACTACCACAATCCACCATTTTCCACCAGCGCCGTAACAAAGGACAATTTAAGCTCGCTTAATACCTTAGATATCTATATAATTAGAGCTACCCCATTAGTATAACTTACTAGGAAACTTGAACATACGATTTTCGCTGTTATAATAGCCGATATTAAAAAGGCCCTAGCACTAAAGAAGCACACTAACCCTACTATAAAAGTACCAGTATGCTACCATAAGCATCTGGAAGTATTTTTATAAAAAGAAGCTAATAAGTTAGTAGAGCACCAACTATATAACCATAAGATCGTACTTAAAGAAGGAAAACAGCTAGGATTTAGACCCCTATATAGAATGTCCTAAAACAAACTCCAAGTGCTATAGAAGTACTTGGACGAACACCTTAGTAAAGGATTTATTAGAGCAAGCTCTTCGCCTGTAGCTATACCTATAATCTTTGTTAAGAAACCTAGCGGCGGTCTACGCTTTTATATAGACTACTAAGCCCTTAACGCTATTACTATTAAGAATTAGTACCTACTCCCGTTAATTTAAGAGACATTAAACCGACTAAGTAAGGCTTGCTACTATACAAAACTTAATCTTATCTACGCATTTAACCGCCTCCATATTGTAAAAGGAGATAAATAGCTTACCGCATTCCGTACTAGATACGGACTATTTAAATACTTAGTAACGCCGTTCGGCCTTGCAAATGCCCTAAGTTTATTCTAATACTTTGTAAATAATACCCTATGACCTTACCTGGACGTTTTCTGTACTGCTTATATTAACAATATCCTAGTATATAGCAATAACCTAGCTAAATATAAGAAACACGTTAACCTTATTCTAAAAGCCCTATGTAGAGCTAGCCTATAATTAGATATAGACAAATGCAAGTTTTATAAAACGGAAGTTCTGTACCTTGGACTTATTATTTCTATAGATAGCATATAAATGGACCTAAAGATAATTAAAGTAATTGTAAACTGGTAAGAACTTAAGAATATTAAGGACGTAAGAGCCTTTATAGGGTTTGCTAATTTCTACTAATGGTTTATTAATAACTTCTCCGCCCTGGTTTTACCCCTTATAACTTTAACCTAAAAAGATAAAGCCTTTATCTTTAATAAGGAATGTAAGAAGGCCTTTACCTATCTAAAAGTTATATTTACTACCGCACCTGTACTTTAACACTTTAACCTAAACTAAAAGAGTGTTATAGAAGCTGACTTATCCAACTATGTTACTGGAGGCATTCTATCTTAGTATAATAAGGAAGGAGTACTGCACCCTATAGTATACTTTTTAAAATGACTAAGTCTAGCTAAATATAACTATAAGATCTACAATAAGGAATTGTTGGCCATTATTAGATATTTTAAACAATAGCAACCTAAACTAGAAGGCGTAGGATTTCTAATTAAGGTTCTTAGCGACTATAAGAATCTATAGTACTTTATAACTATAAAATAGCTAAGCTATTATTAAGCCCGCTAGTTAGAATATCTATTTTGTTTCTAATTTTTAATTATATACCGCCTAGGCGTTTAAGGTTAAAAACCTAATGCCCTAACCTAACGTTTATAAGACATGCCAGTATAGGAAGAAGCATGTACCTATTGTAATTAAACCCTGCTTCGCCCTAAACTATTTAATCCCCTAGCTAAAGACCTTATAGTATATGTCCTTAAAATAACTAATTAATTGATTGAACAAATTATAATTAATAAATACCCGAATAATAGATTTATCTAAGAGACACTTAAGTTAATTTAAGATGGCGTTAGACGCTCTAAAAAGACATCTTTAAGTAAATATAAAGCTTATAGAAACCGCTTGTACTCCTAGAACCGCCTAGTTATACCTAACCATAATGAACTTAAGCTTAAGCTCCTTAAACATGTATATAATTTACCAGTAGCTGGCCACCTAGGCTAAGGAAAAACCCTAGAACTACTCTAATGGGAGTACTACTGGCTAAATATGCACAATATAATATAAAGGTATATCTCTAGCTGCCACACCTACTAATAAGCCAAAGCTTTACATAAGATATATAATGGCTTTCTAAAGCCACTACCTATTCCAGACCAAAGATAGAAGGACATCTTAATTAACTTTGTTATTAAGCTCCCCTTAAGTAAGGGCTGTATAAATATTATGGTAGTTATAGACCAACTATCTAAAATAAGACACTTAATTGCCTGTCCTAATATATTAATATATGCCATTACCCAACTGTTCCTGGATTACGTATGGAAACTCTATAGACGATCTAAAACAATTATCTCTAATAGAGGCAGCTAGTTTATCTCTGTGTTTTAGAAATAACTAACTACCTAACTCCGTATTAAAGCACTGTTGTCTATAGCATACTACCCAGAAATGGATGGCTAAATGGAATGTGTAAATGCTATAATATAACAATATATTTGGATATATACATCGTATCTATAGGATAACTGGATAGACTGGCTTGCATTTGCTAAGTTCACTGCCAATAACTCCGTCTTGGAAACTATAAAGGTCTCCCTATTCCTGGCTAATTATAGCCAGCATCTATAAATAGGGTTTAAACCCTTTAGTAATATTCCTTGCCTAGCTTATTAAGCCTTATAAGTTATAGAAGTAAATAAATTCGTAAAGAAGATAGAAGAACTATAAAAGTTCTTTACTAATAAAATAATATAGGCATAATCTATTTATAAAGCTATAGTAAATAAGAACTAAACCCTAGCACTGGCCTACTAAATTAGTGACTTTGTCTGGCTAGATATAAGAAATCTAAATATAAAACGACCTACTAAGAAACTTAATTGGAAGAACGCCGGCCCTTATAAGATTAAAAAAGTTGTCTTTCCTTATGCCTACTAACTAAAGCTCCCTAATACGGTTAAAATTCACCCTGTATTCTATACGTCAGTCCTCCGCCCTGCTGCCCCTATATTAAATGCCCTGCCTAAATAGATCTAAGACCCTCCCCTACTAGTTAAAGTAGATAGTAAGGACAAGTACCTCATTAAAAGAGTTAATGATATTAAGTATAATAAACAGAAATATAAATATATATATCTTATAAAATGGAAAGGCTTTACTAAGCCCTTATAAGAACCTATTAACTCTATACGACTTATATAAGCTATAGAAGAATTTTATAAACTCTATCTAGAACTACCACAGCCCTATTTTACAGAAGCTTAAGTTTAAAGGGGGGGTACTGTTATGGGATACCTCCGTAACACCTTATACACGTCCACCTATTTCTATCTATTTCCACTATCTTGACCTCTATGTTAATAACTTAGTTAGTTAAGGCACGTGACGGCAATCTGAGGCAATTTGCTATTACGTAACGGCAATCTACGGCAGTTTACTGTTCTCTACTATATTCTGCTAAGTTCTACTAGGACTATAACCTAAAGCCTATTCTACCCTATGCACGCGTTAACTAAGCAACCAAGTTATTAATATATACCCTTTTCTTCCTATTTCCTTACTTCCTTTCCTTACGCAACGTCTTGACTTTATTATATAGTTTATATACGTAGCTTAATAATATCTACTTTGCTACATATTATCGTTACTTATACTCACTCCGTGACAGCTATATAGCCTTAATTTAACAGGTTATAAGCCTAGGTTTGCGCCTAATAAGCTAAATCTAATTACTTTATTATTGTTATAATATTTACTATCGCAATATCACCATATGGGCGTAAAAAGTTGGTAAATATTTACCTAACTTATAACGCTATAAAAACCTACAACGGGCAGCTATGTAGCTGCTACGGACTCTACGCTAAATGTATAAGAGGATCCTACTAAGGACAAGCCTAATATAGTCCGTAATTAAACCGCGGCACTAGAGGCTTAAGAGGACCTCTTATTTAGTAGACAACCTTACCATTATTAAAATAGAATAATAGAGTTTTGAGAATAAAGCTCTATAATAACTATATTAGTAGCGGATTAAAAGAAGCTTATTAGAACTGCCTATATTAGCTAAGGAATATACTAAGTTAAAACCTATACTATAAATACTCCTTATAAAAGGAAACTAATCTAATAATAGTGTCTTAATAAGGCCTATAGACTGCCTATTATAAACTACCTATAATATAAAGCCCCGCTAATATAAGTAATAAACGTACCGCCTAAGCCTTTATTTAAAAGCTCGCTAAACAGGAAGACTAGCCAATGTTTAGTGTTAATGTATAAAACCACCTCCAATCTAAGAATATTAAGTAGGTCCTTAATAATCCACTATAACCTCTTTTTATACTTAAATTGATTAAGGAGAAATAGGCGGACTTAGGCTTTACTAGTAAATAGCTAAAAATTAAACTAACTAACCTAGTAAAAGAACGGGAGAAATATAAGGAATAGCTAGCCTTTATAGCCAGTTTTATTAACTAGAGCGTTAGCGATATCTATAAGCCGTTTATATTAAACGCTAGATAGGCGCTTAAAAAATAAAAAGCGTAAAAAAAACGCTTTAAGGATCTTAATCTAGTAGCTATTTGTAACGTGTCCCGCTCCATGTCGCCATATGGCTAAAAAGATAGAGAGAATACTCGCGAACTTGAGTGTCTCTTGCGGGATCTAATATATATACTCTTACACTATTACTAATATTATGGCTACCTTCTTTACTAAACGTATTTAAAACTTTAAGAATATAAAGGAGTTTATCTTCTATATTATATTAAACCTTAATTGTCTTATTAAAATAAACTAACCTATTAACTATAAGGTCTTTACCTAAGCGGCCCTCCTATATAAGGTTAACTCTACTAGCTATACTTAGTTTAAAATAATAAAATAAATAAATTAGATATAGAAAAACACTAACCTATAAGCCTTAGGTAAGGAACTTATTATCTTTAATAGCGAACTTAATTAGGAAGTCTTTACTATACTAGTAGTATAATTAAATAATAGAGGGCCTATAAAGAGAAAAATAGCACTAATTGGGATATATAAATACCCTAACTGTGTAATATATAATAGAACTACGCACTATAAAGAAGACTATTACGGCACGTACAGAATATGGCAGAGAACGGCCGTTACGGTACTGGCAAATTGCCTTAGATTGCCGCAACTTGCCGCTACGTAATGGCAAGTTGCCATCACGTGACCAGAGGATTGTATATAGCTTCAGGCAGTAATTCCGTTCTTCTTCTTTCCTTTCTCTAGCTTTGGATCTTCGTTTATAGACAATCCAATTGTATAGGCTTGCGCGACCCTCTTGCCGCGCTCGTGCCTCAATTAATTAAGTCACTAACATTATCCAAAGCTTACACTACTCTTTCTTCCTAAGAAGGAACTCAAATATATCTATAAGGACACAGAATAGGACCCCAAGGACATTAATAGGACTACAAGGATATAGGACAGACCCCTAAGAACCAAAAGAACACGAATAGAACGCGAAACCTAAGAATAGGACACGCACGGACCAGAACCCCTAGAAAATAAACAAACACTAAAAATTACCCAATATCCCTACCACTATGCCAAGAAATACAGAAGCTGGTAAAGCCGCTGCAGAACCTATAAATACCTCCAATAGTAAAATAGTCGCTGTCTTGACCCCCTAGAAAGAGCTTATAGTAGCTAATACTAAAATTAAACGGCTTTAAGAGCTGCTTAAAACTAGAGATACCCCTATACCTAGTAAGGAGTTATTAGACACCTAGAGACTTGCTATAGTCCTTAAGGCCCTAGCCTAATATATAGTATTAGTATTATTACTGTCTATAAAGGTTGTAAACCCTTTATTACTTATAAACGGAACTAACCCTATATTTAACAATTAGAAGCTTTAACTGCAAGATAAGCTTAAAGTTAATATAGACTACTTCCCTACTACCTAAGCTAAAATAGCCTACGTCTTTAGCCGTACTGGCGGGGATATATAGACGCATCTATGTCTATAATACGCTTAGGACTTAGCAAACCCCTTCCTCTTAGAAGAAGAGATAATTAACTACCTATTTTCTATTTATAAGGACCCCTTTAAAGTATAAAACGCCTACCTTAATTATAAAGCCCTTAATATAAAAACAATGGAGATTTTTTTAGCCTTCTAGACCCGCTTTTTATACCTAGTAGGATAGGCTTAAATCCCCTAGGAAGATCTAATACTAGACCTCTTTAACAAGCTTACCCTAAACCTATAGCGCGTTATACTGCTAGTTTATGCTACTATATAGACACTAAAGGAACTTACGGACTAATGCCTAGCTATTAACTAGGGCCTCCATTAAATTAAGGTACGTGTTAAGCAGTATAAGACTAGAAGCTTAGCTAACTAAAATATAAGTACTATAGAAATAGGCCGTAGCGCCCTAGTAAGATCTACAACCCCTATAGCACTGGCCGTATAGCCTGTTGCTAATTTGGCAGCTAGCCGTATAGCTAGTCCCGCCGTAGGTTCAGTAAATACTCGGCCTATATATAGCAACCCCTATATATAGGCCCTTAGCGATTAGGGAGCTTACTTCTTTTATGGCTAAAAGGGCTATATTATAAAGGATTGCCTAATAAACGCAAAAGTGGGCGAGGTTCTATTAATCTAGGAGGATAGTATAGAGTTGGAAAAAGAGGAACCTTAAAGGAAGACTCTTCTCTAGGGTTAAAAGGGATTAATATATTATATATTAATCTAGGTCGGCTAGTTAGTAGAAGAAGCTGTACTATCCCTTATACTTTATTCCGTAATAGATATTAAGTTTTAACCTCTACTTTAGCTAACTTTAGAGTAAATACCTTTGCCTTAATAGACATCTAGTATACTATAAAGCTGGCTAATTTTCTAAATATACCCCTTAAAGAACTACCTAAACTAATTCCTATTCGCGGATATAACGGACGGATAGGGCTACCTATTACAGCTATCCTGCGGATTTACCTCCGTATTAACGGACAAAGGCAGTATAATATCCCCTTACTTATTACGGACCTAGGAAGCCATAATATAATTTTAGGAAGAAAATGGCTAGCCTATTTAGGCTTATAGCTTAACGTATAGAGTAGACGGCTTATTTAGCCTAAAACCCTACCCCTAACCCCTTCCTTTATAAAAGAAATCAGCATTATAATAGAAAACCTTATGCGGCCATAGATAGACACTGTTTATTAGGCCGATGCTATATATAGGGACCAGGCATTTAAAAAAGATATACAGCTTAATCCGTAACGGATCCGTATACTACAACGCTCTTAGACTACTAACGTTGTGCTGCTAATACTAGGGACCTAGGAAGCTAGTAATTAGCTAAATAGACTAGGCCCTATATAGCCGTAAAGAATAGCAAGGAATATCGGACGCTATACTAAATGTATAGACCGGAGGAACAACTTATAGAAGATGGAATAAGAGCTAAAAAAGATTATAAACCATAAACCGTAAAATATAGCCTAACAACAGTCCGTAAAGAAACCTATAAACCTCCCACTAGTTAATATCTGCTATATTAGCGCTATAGGATTCTATTAGAACTTAGTCTAACCTAATACTGTTACCTTTACCACCAGCTTATATAAAATTAATTAAATAATTAAGGAAAAGGAAAATAAGCTTAGTAAATAAGAAGGCGAGCTTATAAATAAGGAGCTAGTAGAATAGAAACTACCCTATTAATACTAGAAATTTAAGGACATATTCTCCAAGGTAGCGTCTAATATACTCCCACTTTACTAACCATATAACTATAAGATTAAGATTAAGCCAGATAAGGAAGATACACTTAGCTATAGCCCCCTTTATTAGCAGTCCACTACTAAATTATAGGCTATAAAGTAGTACCTTATTAATAACCTAAATAAGGGCTTTATTAAACCTAGTTAAGCCCCTTTTAACTCGCCTATTCTCTTTACCAAAAAGCTAAATAAAGGACTTCGTTTCTGTATTAATTACTATAAACTAAATAATATAACCCGCAAGGACCGCTACCTACTACCCTTATTTAATAAGACTTTAACCTAAATAAGTAGAGCTAAAATCTTTACTAAGCTTAATATCCATTAGGCCTTTTACTAGATTAGGATAAACCTTAAATTAGAAAATCTTATTATATTTTGGACCCGTTATAAAATATATAAATATAAAGTACTTCCTTTTAGACTAACTAATGGACCAGCAACGTACTAGCAATATATAAATAATATACTCTTTAACTACCTTAACGACTTCTATATAGCCTACTCTAAGAATAAGTTAGAACACAAGGAGTATGTCCATAAAGTCCTATAACGGCTCCACAAGGCCGGTCTCTAGGCCAATATTAAGAAATTGGAATTTAGTGTTAAGCGTATAAAGTACCTAGGTTTTATTATTAGTATAAACGGAATTAAGGCCAACCTAGAGAAAACGGCTGTAATTAGCCAGTAAATACTCCTATAGACTATAAAGGAGGTGCAATTATTTTTAGGTTTCTATAACTTCTACTAACGCTTTATTAAGAACTATAGCAGAATTACCTAGCCTCTTAACCGCCTTACTAGGAAGGACTAGCTATTTTACTTTAACGCCATATATATATAGGCCTTTAATAAGCTTAAAAAACGGCTAGTATTAGCTCCTCCACTTACTTACTTTAACTTAGAACGGCCCTTAATGCTAAAAACTAATGCTTTAAATGGCGTAATAGCCAGTGTTTTCTCCTAAAAACAACCGGACGGAGAATAACACCCTATTATATACTATTTAAAGACTATAATAGATGCCGAACTAAACTACTATATCCATAACAAAGAAATACTAGCTATTATCTCTAGCTTTTAGCACTAGCGTATATAGCTAGAGGGGACCCCTAAGCCTATTAAGGTAGTTTCGGATTATAAGGCCCTAGAATACTTTATAATAACCAAGGCCCTTATAGCCCAGTAGGCACGCTAGGCAGATATCCTATCTTAGTTTAACTTCTTAATTATATATAGACTAAGCGCTATAAACCGTACGGATACTCTTATAAGGCGTAAACAGGACCTAAACAACTAAGCAGCTGCGAAGATCTTATTATAGACTTAGACGCTACTATAACTAGAATGCCTTAACCCTTAAATATAGGCAGAACTAAATACGGACCCTTTAAACGCTAAGATATGCCCTATTAACTCTATAGAATTTAACCTTATTAATAAACTACTATAGGCAAACTATATAGCCCCTTCTCTATAGAAGTACCGCAAAAGGGTAAAGGATGCTACTAGCCTATAGTCCCTTAAAAATAGACTGCTTAAGTACTAGGAACGGCTAGTAGTAGTAAAGGAATAGAATTTACGGACTTAGCTTATCGCCAAAGTATATACTTAGGTCTCTACGGCCTACCCTAGAAAAAATAAGACTTATAGAATTATTAGCAACCGCTACTACTAGCCCAGAATAGTTATAGATATTAACCGCTATATATAGAACTGCAACAACTGCTATAGGTCTATAATTCCACAAGACAAAACCCTAGGGCTATTAAAGCTACTCCTAATACTAGAACGCCCTTAGTAGTATATCTCTATAGACTTTTATAAGTTACCTACAAACCGCAATGGATATAATATAGTTATAATCCTAGTTAACCGCTTTAGTAAGCGCCTGTTCTTAATCCCCTATTATAAGAATATTAACGCTAAAGAGGCGGCCTAACTATATATTTACTATATCTACTAAATTTATGGACTACTAGGTACTATTATATCTAACTACAGGCCGTAGTTTATATTAGCCTTCTAAAACAAGTTTACCCAGATCCTAGGTATTAGGCTAAAGCTCTCTATAGTATACTACCCCTAGATAGATAGTTAGATAGAGATTATAAATTAATACTTAAACCAAAGACTCCGGCCCTTTATTAACTACTTTTAAAACAACTAGAGTAAACTACTACCTATAATAGACTACGCCTAGGCAGCCCTACCCTATAACTCTATAGGGTTTATACCTATTTAGTTAGAAATAGGATACTTACCCTATATAAGCTTTAACTAGAAGAGACTGGAAGGACCATAAACTGTATACAAAAAACTATCTTATAAGGAAGCACAGTAGTATACTAAACGCTTAGAAGAAGCATAAATAGTAGCCTATAAGAACCTAGAGAAGACCTAGAAATTAATAAAACAGTAGGTAAATAAGTATAGGCGCAAGCCTGACTTTACTATAGGCGATAAGGTCTAGGTTATAATAAAGAACTAAAAGATAGAACAACCTAGCCGTAAGCTAGACTATAAAATGGTAAAACTATATAAGATCCTTAATAAGGAAGGCAACTTATATAAGGTTAAACTCCTAGACTTAATTAAAGTCTACCCTATTTTCTTACTAGATAAGCTATAAAAAGCCGCAAATAACCTACTACCTAGATAAAAGAATAAGCCTCCACTGCTAATTTAAGTTAATAGTGACGATAAATAAGAAGTTAATAAAATACTAGCCTATAAACTAGTATAAGGAACGCTAAAATACTATATTTAATAGAAAGGTTATAATCTAGACCTAACCTAGTACCCTATTTAGAACTTTATAGATTGCCCCTAGAAGCCTAAAGAATTCTATAACCAATACCCTAATAAGCTAGGACCCCTAAAGTATCTAGATAAGTAAATAGAGTGCTAGTACAGCAAAGATAATAAGCTACCTATTAAGTATATAGATAAGAACACCCTATAGATATAATACGGACGTATAAAGCCTAAGGGCAGGCTTTTACGGAGGGGGGGGTAATATTATGGCACGTATAGAATACGGCAGAGAACGGCCGTTACGGTACTAGCAAATTGCCTTAGATTGCCGCAACTTGCCGTTACGTAATGGTAAGTTGCCATTACGTAACCAGAGGGTTGTATATAGCTTTAAGCGGTAATTCCGTTTTTCTCCTTTCCTTTCTTTAGCTTTAGATCTTCGTTTATAGACAATCTAATTATATAGGCTTGCGCGACCCTCTTGCCGTACTCGTGCCTTAATTGACTAAGTCGCTAATAAAGACTATTAGGAGAAGAAGCTAGATAACGCTTTAAAAGAAATTAGTAATAGGATCCGCTTAAGAAAGAAGTAAAGGACGACTTAAGCGCCTATTTAGCTTAATAAATACTCTAGTTAAGCTAAGCTTAACGTAAATCTATAATAAGAACTTATAGTAGTGGTTATATAAGCTTAACTAAGTAGGTATAACTTCGTCTATAATACCGCCGCTACTGTCCATTACTATAAGGACTATAAACTTCTTTTTAACTACGTTAATAACAACACCTTATTAGGTATAGTTGGTCCCTATAAAGCTTAATTAGAAGGCAAAGGATCTATCTTTATATAAACCGTACTACTTAATAGAAGCTATAGAAGTACGCTTACTCTATACAATATTCTTTATATGCTATATTTGTTAGCGACTTAGTTAATTAAGGCACGAGCACGGTAAGAGGGTCGCGTAAGCCTATACGATTAGATTGTCTATAAACGAGGATCTAAAGGTAGAGAAAAAAAAGGGGAAGAATAGAAGTACCGCTTAAAGCTATATACAATCCTCTGATTATATAATAGCAACTTACTATTATATAATGGCAAGTTGCGACAATCTAATGGTAATTTGCTAATACTGTAACACTACCCCCCCTTTTAAAAAAGCCTGCCTTTAGGCTTTATATATCCGTATTATACCTATGGGGCGTTTTTGTCTTTATGCTCTATAGGTAACCTATTATCCTTACTATACTAGCATTCCATCCACTTATCTAGGTATTTTAGCGGTCTAGGTTTATTAGGGTACTAATTATAGAACTCTTAAAGCTTATAGAGACTACCTATAAAGTTCTATATAGGGTACTAAGTAGGGTCTAGGCTATAGCCTTTCTAACTAATATAATACTTTAGCGTTCCCCTTATAAGTTTATAGGCTAGTATTTCTTTAATTTCCTATTTATTGTTGCCATTAACTTAAATTGGCAGGGGCGGTTTATTCTTTTATTTAGGTAATAAGTTATTTATAGCTTTTTATAGCTTATTTAGTAAGAAGATAGGGTAGACCTTAATTAAATCCGGGAGTTTTACCTTGTATAAGTTACCTTTCCTCTTAAGTGTTAGCGACTCAGTTAATTGAGGCACGAGTATGGCAAGAAGGTCGCGTAAGCCTGTACAATTAGATTGTCTATAAATGAGGATCTAAAGCTAGAAAAAGGGAAGGGAAGGAACGGAAGCACCGCTTAAAGTTACATACAATTCACTGGTCACGTGACGGCACTTTGCCATCACGTGACGGCAATTTGCGGTAATGTGCTAGTACCATAATATTACCCCCTCCTCCGAAAAAGCCTGCCCTTAGGCTTTATATGTCCGTATTACACCTTTAGGGCGTTCTTGTCTTTATGCTCTATAGGCAACCTATTATCCTTACTATGCTAGCATTCCATCTACTTATTTAAGTACTTTGGCGGTCTAGGTTCGTTAGGGTAACGGCTATAGAACTCTTATAACTTATGGGGACTACCTATAAAATTCTATGCGGGGTACTAGGTAGGGTCTGGATTATATCCTTTCTAACTTATATAGTATTTTAGTGTTCCCCTTACGAGTTTATAGGCTAGTATTTCTTCGATTTCCTATTCGCTGTCGCCATTAACTTAAATTAGTAGGGGCGGTTCATTCTTTTGTCCAGGTAATAGGTTATTTGTAGCTTTCTATAGCTTATCTGGCGAGAAGATAGGGTAGACCTTAATTAAATCCGGGAGCTTTACTTTATATAAGTTGCCTCTCTTCTTAAGGACTTTATATAGTCCTGCTATTTAATAGTCTAGCTTATGGCTAGGCCGTTCTGTCTTTTAGTTTTTTGTTATAACCCAGACCTTATTACCTACGGTAAAGTTAGGCTTACGTCTATACTTATTTGCCTGCTATTCTATTAATTTCTGGGCCTTTTTTAGGTTTATATGGGCTACTTTCCAGGCTTCTTCTAAGCGTTTAGCGTAATGCCGTGCTTCCTTATAAGATAGTTTTTCGCGTATAGTCTATGGCCCTTCTAGTCTTTCCCAGTTAAAGCTTATATGGGGTAAATACCCCATTTCTAGCTAAATAGGTGTAAATCCTGTAGAGTTATAAGGTAGGGTAGCCTGGGCGTAGTCTATTAGAGGCAGTAGTTCGGCCTAATTATCCTAAAAGTAGTTAACAAAGGGTTGGAGTCTCTGGTCTAAATACTAGTTTATAATCTCCGTCTAGCTGTCTGTCTAGGGGTGGTATGCCGTAGAAAGCTTTAGCCTAATGCCTAGGATCTAGGTGAACTTATTCCAGAAGGCCGATATAAACTGCGACCTATAGTCGGATATAATAGTATTTAGTAGTCCGTAAATTTGGTAGACGTAGTAGATATATAGTTAGGCCGCCTCTTTAGCATTAATATTCTTATAATAGGGAATTAAAAACGGGCGCTTGCCAAAGCGGTTAACTAGAATTATAACCATATTATATCCGTCACGGTCTATAGGTAGCTTATAGAAATCCATAAAGATATGCTACTAGGGGCGTTCTGGTATCGGGAGTGGTTTTAATAGTCCTAGGGTCTTGTCTTATGGAATTATAGACCTATAGTAGTTGTTACAGTTTTATATATAGCGATTAATATCTATAACCATTCTAGGCTAGTAGTAACGGTCGCCAATAATCTTGCAGGTCTTATTTTTTTTAGGGTAGGCCGTAGAGACCTAGGTATGTACTTCAGCAATAATCCAAGTCTATAAGTTCTGTTCCTCTGCTACCACTAGCCATTTACAGTGCTTAAGTAGTCCATTTTTAAAGGACTATAGGCTTATAACGTCCTTTATCTTTTTACGGTACTCTTATAACAAGGGGGCCGTACAATTCGCCTGCAATAGCTTATTAATAAGGTTAAGTTCTATAGTGTTAACAGGGCATATTTTGGCCTTTATAGGGTCCGTATTTAGTTCTGCCTATATTTAGGGGTCAAGGTGCTCTAGTTGTAGCAGCGTCTAGGCCCGTAATAAGATCTTCACAGCCGTCTGGTTATCTAGGTCCTGTTTACGCCTTATAAGAGCATCCGCACGGTTTGTAGCGCCTAATCTATACATAATTAAGAAGTTAAACTAAGATAGGATAAACGCCAGCTATTACGCCGTCTAAGGCATTAGTTTCTAGCATAGAGGGCCGTTTTGGGTTAAAGTGGGCAAGCAGGGGGGCGGAGACCAGTCGTTTCTTAAGCTTATTAAAGGCCTGCCTATATACGGTATTAAAGTAAAAGGGTCGGTCTTTTTAGGTAAGTCGGCTTAGGGGCCAGGTAATCCTACTGTAGTTCTTAATAAAGCGTTAGTAGAAGTTACAGAACCCTAAAAATAACTACACCCCCTTTACGGTCTTTAGGGGTGCCTATTAGTTAATTACGGCCGTCTTTTCTAGGTCTGCCTTAATTCCGTTTATACTAATAATAAACCCTAGGTACTTTATATACTTAACACTAAATTCTAATTTCCTAATATTGGCCTAGAGGCCGGCCTTGCGGAGCCGTTATAGGACTTTATGGATATGCTCCTTATATTCTAACTTATTCTTAGAGTAGATTATAATATTATCCAGGTAGGCTATATAGAAGTTATTAAGGTAGTTAAAGAGTATATTATTTATGTACCGCTGGTATGTAGCTGGTTTATTAGTTAATTTAAAAGGAAGTACTTTATATTTATATATTCCGTAATGGGTCCGAAATATAGTAAGATCTTCTAATTTAGGGTCTATTCTAATCCGGTAAAAAGCCTAATGGATATTAAGCTTAGTAAAGATCTTAGCTCTACTTATTTAGGCTAGAGTCTTATTAAGTAAGGGTAGTGGATAGCAGTCCTTGCGGGTTATATTATTAAGTTTGCGGTAGTTAATACAGAAACAAAGTCTTCTATTTAGCTTTTTGATAAAGAAAATAGGCGAGTTAAAAGGGGCTTAACTAGGCTTAATAAAGCCCTTATTTAGGTTATTAATAAGATACTGCTTTATAGCCTATAATTCGGCAGTAGACTACTAATAAAGGGGGCTATAACTAAGGGTGTCTTTCTTATCTAACTTAATCTTAATCTTATAGTTATATGGTTAGTAAGGTGGGAGCATATTAGATACTGCCTTAAAGAATATATTCTTAAATTTCTAGTATTAACGGGGCAGTTTCTGTTCTACTATCTCCTTATCTATAAGCTCACTTTCCTATCTGCTAAGCTCGCTTTCCTTTTCCTTAATTATTCAATTAATTTTATATAAGCTAGTAGTAAAGGTAATAGTATTAGGTTAAACCAAGTTCTAATAGAATCCTACGGCGCTAATGCAGTAGATATTAACTAGGGGAAGGTCTATAGGTTTCTTTACAGACCTTTATTAGGCTATATTTTGCGGTATAAGGTTTATAGTCTTCCTTAGCTTATATTCTATTTTCTATAAGTTGTCCTTTTAGTCTACTAGTTTAGTATAGCGTCTGGTATTCCTAGCCTTCCTTTATAGCTGCGTAGGGCCTAAGTTCTCCATAGGGGACTTGGCTAGGTTACTACTAATTTCTTAGGTCTTTAGTGTAGGTGGCGTAATATAGGTAGTCTAGGGGCGGCGTAGTATATAAATCCGTTGCGGATTAAGCTGTATATCCTTCTTAAAGGCCTAGTCTCTACGCATAGCATTGGCTTAGTAGATAGTATTAATCTAGGACTATATAAGGTTCTCCATTATAATACTAATTTCTTTTATAAAGGAAGGGGTTAGGGGTAGAGATTTAGGCTAGAGGAGCTATCTATTTTATACGTCAAGCTATAAACCTAAATAGGCTAGCTATTTTCTTCCTAAGATTATATTATGGCTTCTTAGGTCTGTAATAAGAAAGGGGACGTTATATTACCTTTATCTGTTAACACAGAGGTAAATCCGTAAGATAGTTGTAATAGGTGGCCCTATTTTTCCGTTATACCTATAAATAGGGACTGGTTTAGGCAGTTCCTTAAGGGGCATATTTAAAAATTCGGCCAGCTTTACAGCGTACTAAGTATCTATTAAGGTAAAGGCATTTGCTCCAGAGTTAGCTAAAGCAGAGATTAAAACTTAATATCTATTACAAAATAAAGTATAAGGGATAGTGCAGCTTTTTTTACTAACTAGCTAACCCAGATTAATATATAATATATTAATCCCTTTTAACCCTAGAGAGGAGTCTTCCTCTAAGGTTCCTCATTTTCTAACTTCGCGCTGTCCTTCTATATTAACAGAACTTCGTCCGTTTTTGCCTTTATCGGGTAGTCTTTAGCAAAGTGGTCCTTTTAGCCGTATAAGAAGCAAGCTCCTTGATTGCTAAGGGCCTATCTATAGGGGTCGCTATATATAGGCCGAGTATGCGCCGGACCCGCGGTAGGGCTAGCTGCTAAATTGACGGCAGGCTGTACGGCTGGTGCCGTAGGAGTTACTAATCGTGCTAGGGCGCTACAGGCCGTTCTTATAGCGCTTATGGTCTAGTTTAAAGAGTTTCTGGCTTTATACCGCTTAGCTTATGCCTTAATTCAACAAAGGCCTTAATTAATAGCCAGGTAGTAGTCCGTAAGTACCTTTAGCGTCTATACAGTAGTAAAAGCTAGTAGTACGGCGCGCTATAGGTCTAGGGTGAGCTTGTTAAAAAGGTCTAGTATTAGGTCTTTATAGGGAATTTAGGCTTGGCTAGCTAGGTACAGAAAGCGGGTCTAAAAGGCTAAAAAGGTCTCTATCGTTTTTATATTAAGGGCTTTATAATTAAGGCGGGCGTTCTATATCTTAAAGGGGTCCTTATAAATAGAAGACAGGTAATTAATTATCTCTTCTCTAGAGAGGAAGGGGTTTGCTAAGTCCTAGGCATATCGCGGATGTAGATACATCTATACGTCCCCACCAGTACGGCTAAAGACGTAGGCCATTTTAGCTTAAGTAGTAGGGAAATAGTCCGCATTAACTTTAAGCTTATCTTGCAGTTAAAGCTTCTAATTATTAAATATAGGGTTAGTTCCGTCCGTAAGCAATAGGGGGTCCGCAACCTTTATAGACCGCAATAATGCTAATATTGTATATTAGGCGAGGGCTTTAAGGACTATAGCAAGTTTTTAGGTGTCTAATAACTCCTTACTAGGTATAGGGGTGTCTCTGGTTTTAATTAGCTCTTAAAGCTGTTTAATTTTGGTATTAGCTGCTGCGAGCTCTTCCTAGGGGGTCAAGACGGCGACTATTTCACTATTGGAGGTATTTACGGGTCCTATAGCAGCTTTGCTAGCTGCTGTATTTCTTAGCATAGTGGTAGGGATATTGGGTAATTTTTAGTTGTTTGTTTATTTTCTAGGGGGTTTAGTCTATACGTATCCTATTCTTAGGTTTCGCGTTCTGTTTATATTCTTTTAGTTCTTAGGGTTCTATCCTATCCTTAGGGTCCTATTCTTTGTCCTTGTCCTATTTATAGCCTTATAGATATATTTAAGTTCCTTCTTAGGAAGAAAGAGTAGTAACGAGCTTTAGATAATGTTAGCGACTTAGTTAATTAAGGCACAAGCACGGCAAGAAGGTCGCGTAAGCCTATACAATTAGATTGTCTATAAACGAGGATCCAAAGCTAGAGAAAGGAAAGGGGAGGAACGGAAGCACCGCTTAAAGTTATATACAATTTACCGGTCACGTGACGGCACTTTGCTATCACGTAACGGCAATGTGCGGCAATGTGCGGCAATCTAACGGCAATGTGCTAGTACCGTAACATTAAGGACCTTATATGGTCCTACTATTTAATGGTCTAGCTTATGGCTAGGCCGTTCTGTTTTTTAGTTCTTTATTATAGCCTAAACCTTATCGCCTATAGTAAAGTTAGGCTTTCGTTTATGCTTACTCGCCTACTATTATATTAATTTCTAGGCCTTTTTTAGATTTATATAGGCTACCATCTAGGCTTCTTTTAAACGCTTAGTGTACTACTAGGCTTCCTTATAAAATAGTTTTTCGCGTATAGTCTAGGGTCCTTCTAGTCTTTCCAAGTTAAAGCTTATATAGAGTAAGTAGCCTATTTCTAGCTAAATAGGTACAAACCCCATAGAGTTATAGGGTAGGGTTGCCTAAGTATAGTTTATTAGGGGTAGTAGTTTAGCCTAGTTATCTTAAAAGTAGTTAATAAAGGGCCGAAGTCTTTAGTTTAAATATTAATTTATAATCTCCGTCTAACTGTTAGTTTAGGAGTAGTATACTATAGAAAGCTTTAGCTTAATGCCTAAAATCCAGGTAAACTTATTCTAAAAAGCCGATATAAATTATAGCCTGTAATTGGATATAATAGTATCTAATAGTCCGTAAATTTAGTAGACGTAGTGGATATATAGTTAGGCCGCCTCTTTAGCATTAATATTTTTATAATAAGGGATTAAAAACGGGTGCTTACTAAAGCGGTTAACTATAACTATAGCTATATTATATCCGCTACGGTCTATAGGTAGCTTATAGAAATCTATAAAGATATACTGCTAGGGGCGCTTTGGTATTAGGAGTGGTTTTAATAGTCCTAGGATTTTATCTTATGGGATTGTAGATCTATAGCAGCTATTGTAATTTTGTACGTAACAGTTAATATCTATAACTATTCCGGGATAGTAGTAGCGGTTGCCAATAATCTTATAGTTTTTATTTTTTCTAGGGTGGGCTGTAAAGACTTAGGTATATACTTTGGCAATAAGCTAAGTCCGTAAGTTTTATTCCTCTACTACTACTAGCCGTTTCTAATGCTTAAGTAATCCATTTTTAAGGGACTATGGGCTGGTAATATTTTTTGCCTCTTTACAGTACTCCTATAGAGAAGGGGCCGTATAATTTGCCTACAGTAGCTTATTAATAAGGTTAAGTTCTATAGTATTAATAGGGCACATCTTAGCCTTTATAGGGTCCGTATTTAGTTCTACTTATATTTAGGGGTTAAGGTGCTCTAGTTATAGCAGCATTTAGGTCTATAATATAATCCTTATAGCTATCTAGTTATTTAGGTCTTGTTTACGCCTTATAAGGGTATCTATATAGTTAGTTGCGCCTAGCCTATATATAATTAAGAAGTAAAACTAAGATAGGATATCTACCTAGCGTGCCTACCGGGCTATAAGGGCTTTTATTATTATAAAGTATTCTAAGGCCTTATAATCTAAAACCACCTTAATAGGCTTAGGGGTCCCTTTTAGCTATATACGCTAGTGCTAAAAGCTAGAGATAATAGCCAGCATTTCTTTGTTATGGATATAGTAGTTTAGCTTAGCATTTATTATAGTCTTTAAATAGTATATAATAGGGTACTATTCTCTGTCTAGTTGCTTTTAGGAAAAGACGCTAGCTATTACGCCGTTTAAGGCATTAGTTTCTAGTATTAAGGGCCGTTCTAGGTTAAAGTAGGTAAGTAGGGGAGCTAACACTAGCCGTTTTTTAAGCTTATTAAAGGCCTGCCTATATATGGCGTTAAAGTAAAAGGGCTGGTCTTTTTTAGTAAAATAGTTAAGGGGCCGGGCAATCCTACTATAGTTCTTAATAAAGTAACGGTAGAAGTTATAGAAACCTAGAAATAACTATACCCCCTTTATAGTTCTTAGGAGTTCCCATTAATTAATTATAGCCATTTTTTTCGGGTCTGCCTTAATTCTGTCTATACTAATAATAAACCCTAGGCACTTAGTGCACTTAATACTAAATTTTAACTTTTTAATATCGGCTTAGAGACCAGCTTTACGGAGCTATTATAGGACTTTATAGATATACTCCTTATATTCCAGTTTATTCTTAGAGTAAATTATAATATTATCTAGGTAGGCTATACAGAAGTCATTAAGGTAGTTAAAGAGTACATTATTTATATACTGTTGGTATATAGCTGGTCCATTAGTCAGTCTAAAAGGTAGTACTTTATATTTATATAATCCGTAGCAGGTCTAAAATATAGTAAAATCCTTAGATCTAGGGTCTATTCTAATTTAGTAAAAGGCCTGGCGGATATTAAGCTTTATAAAAATCTTAGCCTTATTTATATAGGCTAGTGTTTCTTAAAGTAAGGGTAGCAGATATTAGTCTTTATGGGTTATATAGTTTAGTTTATAGTAGTTAATATAGAAATAGAGTCCACTGTTTAGATTTTTTATAAAGAGAATAGGTAAAGCAAAGGGGACTTGGCTAGGCTTAATAAAGCCCTTATTAAGGTTATTAATAAGGTACTGCTTAGTGGCCTATAGCTTATTAGTAGATTGCTAGCGGAGGGGGCTATAGCTAAGGGTGTTTTCTTTATTAGGCTTAATCTTAATCTTGTGGTTATACAGTTGGTAAGGCGGGAGTATATTGGATGCTACTTTAGAGAATACGTCCTTGAATTCCTGGTATTGGCGGAGTAGTTTCTATTTTACCAGCTCCTTATCTATAAGCTTACTTTCCCCACTAAACTAGTTACGGGCTAGGGCTTCCTTATCTTTAATTATCTGGTTAATTTTATATAAGCTAGTTATAAAGGTAATAGTATTAGGCCGTTTTAAGTTCTGGTAGAACCCTATAGTACTAATACAGCAGATATTAACTAGTGGGAGGTTTATAGGTTTCTTTATAGACGTTCTATAGACCGTATTTTATAGAGGAGGGTTTATAACTCTCCTTAGCTCCTATTCTATTTTTTATAAGTTATCTTTCTGGTCTATATATTTAGTATAGCGTTTAATATTCCTTGCTGTTCTTTATAGCTATATAGGGCCTAAGCTAGCTAGCTTATTACTAACTCCCTAGATTTCTAGTACTGGTAGTGCGGCATTAATAGTCTGGAGGCGATGTAGTATATAGACCTATTATAGATTAAGCTGTATATCTTTCTTAAAGGCCTGGCCCCTATATATAGCATTGGCTTAGTAAACGGTGTCTATCTATAGCCGTATAAGGTTTTCTATTGTAATGCTGATTTTCTTTATAAAAGAAGGTGCTAGGGGTAGGATTTTAGGCCAAATAAGCCGTCTACTCCGTATGTTAAGCTGTAAGCCTAAATAGGCTAGCTATTTTCTTTTTAAGATTATATTATGGCTTTTTAGGTCTATAATAAAAAGGGGATATTATACTACCTTCGTCCGTCTATACGGAGGTAAATCTATAAGATAGTTATAATGGGTAGTCCTATCCGTCCGTTATACCCGCGAATAGGAATTAGTTTAGGCAGTTCCTTAAGGGGTATATTTAAGAAGTTAGCCAGCTTTATAGCACACTATATATCTATTAAGGTAAAGGTATTTGCTTTAGAGTTAGCCAAAGTAAAGGTTAAAACTTAATATCTATTATAGAATAAAGTATAAGGGATAGTGCAGCTTTTTCTACTAACTAGCCAACCCAGATTAATATATAATATATTAATTCCTTTTAACCCTAGAGAGGAGTCTTGCTCTAGGGTTCCTCTTTTTCTAACTCTATACTATCCTTTTAAATTAATAGGACCTTATTTGTTTTTGCCGCTATTAGGTAGTCTTTTATAAAGTAGTCTTTCTAGCTATATAAAAAGTAGTCTCCTTAATTACTAAGGGCCTATCTATAGGGGTTGCTATATATAGGTTAAGTATTTACCGGACCTATAGTAGGGCTAACTGCATAGCTAGCCGCTAGGTTAACGGTAGGCGGTATGGTTAGTGTTATAGGGGTTGCAGATCTTACTAGGGCGCTATAGCCCGTTCTTATAGTACTTGTATTTTAGTTAGTAGAGCTTTTAGTTTTATACCGCTTAGCATGTACCTTAATTTGGCGGAGGCCCTAGTTAATAGCTAGGTACTAGTCCGTAAGTTCCTTTAGCGTCTATATAGTAGTATAAACCAGTAGCACGGCGCGCTATAGGTCTAGGGTAAGCTTATTAAAGAGGTTTGGTATTAAATCTTCCTAGGGGATTTGAGCCTATTTAGCTAGGTGCAGAAAGCGGGTCTGGAAAACTAAGAAGGTCTTTATTATTTTTATATTAAGGGCTTTATAATTAAGACGGGCGTTCTATATCTTAAAGGGGTCCTTATAAATAGAAGATAGGTAGTTAATTATCTTTTTTCTAGAGAGGAAGGGGTCTGTTAAGTCCTAGGCATATCGCGGATGTAGATATGTCTATGCGTCCCCGCCAGTACGGCCGAAGACGTAGGCTATTTTAGCTTAGGTAGTAGGGAAGTGGTCTATATTAACTTTAAGCTTATCTTGTAGTTAAAGCTTCCAATTATTAAATATAGGGTTAGTTCCGTCTGTAAGTAATAGGGGGTCCGCGACTTTTATAGAACGTAATAATACTAATGCTATACGTTAGGCTAGGGCCTTAAGAACTATAGTAAGTCTCTAGGTGTCTAATAACTCCTTACTAGGTATAGGGGTGTCTCTAGTTTTAAGTAGCTCTTAAAGCCATTTAATTTTGGTATTAGCTACTATAAGCTCTTCCTAGGGGGTTAAGACGGTGACTATTTTACTATTAGAGATATTTACAGGTCCCACAGCGGCCTTATTAACTGCTATATTTCTTAGCATAGTAGTAGGGGTATTAGGTAATTTCTAGTGTTTATTTATTTTTTAGGGGTTTCTAGTCCATATGTATCCTATTCTTAGGTTTTGTATTTTGTTTATATTCTTTTGGTTCTTAGGGGTCTGTCCTGTCCTTATAGTCTTGGTAATATCCTTAGGGTCCTATTCTGTGTCCTTGTCCTATTTATAGCCTTATAGATATATTTAAGTTCCTTTTTAGGAAAGAAGAGTAGTGACAAGCTTTGGATAATGTTAGCGACTTAGTTAATTAAGGCATAAGTACGGCAAGAGGGTCGCGTAAGCCTATATAATTAGATTATCTATAAACGAGGATCTAAAGCTAGAGAAAGGAAAGGGGAAGAATGGAAGCACCGCTCGAAGCTATATATAATCCTCTGGTTACGTAATGGCAAGTTGCGGCAATTTAACGGCAATTTGCTAGTACCGTAATAATATTTACTAGTAAACCTACTATAACCACTACTTAATTAGGCCGCTAGACGTTAAGAATTAACCTACTAAACAACCTTACTGCCTTCTTTATAGGCTTTATAGGTATAGACCAAAGCCTTAACTAATAGGCTAATAATATTAATAAGCTACTAAGTAACTGGGATAATAAAATAGGTAATAAACTAATAGCCCTTCTATCTACCTTTCCTCTATAATCTATACCTTAAAACCCTTACTTAAATAATCGCGACGCGGTCGATCCTATAGCTCTACTAGCCAGCTATATTTAATATACTGGCTTACCTAATCTTAAAACGTATATATCTACTACCTTAATTAACGAAGATAAGCCTTATACGTACAACCGAGTAATTAACGGCCTAAACAGCAAAGAATAGATAAAAGTAATAATAGAGGAAGTAGGGTCTCTAATTAAGAACTAAATATAGAAACTTATTAACCTTACCTCCCTTAAGCCTCCTTATAAGCCTCTCGCTAGTAAATAGGTGTTTAAAGTTAAAAAGGGAAAGGATAGCAAGGTCCTCCACTATAAGGCTAGATAGGTTGTTAAGGGATATCTATAGTAGTATGGTATTAATTACAACTAGACCTTTACTGCTATAGTAAAACCTATAGCTTTTAGAGCTCTATTTGTGATTACTACCTATTATAACCTTAAAATTAAACAGATAGATATTAAAACCGCCTTTCTCTATAGACCAATTAATTAAGAACTCTACGTCATTATACTAAAAGGCTATAAAGAAGCCATCAAAGTCTACTACCTTAAAAAGGCCCTCTATAGACTAAAACAGTTACCTTAAATCTAGTATAAGACGCTCTTAAAGTTTCTACTAGAAAAACTTAGACTTTACTATCTATACGCGGATTATAGTATATTCGCCACTAGTAAAGAATAGAAAGGTCTAATTATCTCTACCTATATTAATAACATTAAGATTATCTATAAAGATATAGCAGTAGTTAATCGGGCAAAAGGAAAGCTTAAAGCAGCCCTTTAAATAATGGGTAACGGTAGAGGGATACCCCCTAATTGATATGCGGACACCCCCTAATTGATATACGGACACCCCCCAATTGATATATGGACACCCCCTAATTAATACACAGATACCCCCTAATTAATATACGGATACCCCCCACTAATTAAGTTTAGTTCCTTCCTAATTAAGTTAGAATATTACGTAAATTTAAGGTGTTTGCATCTGCGTCTCAAAAATCAAATTATTAAAATATAACTTTTATAATTATAACACCTTAATTAAGTCTTAATTTCAACTATAGTATAACTAGTAAAGTTTAAATTAAGGTTAGAATGTACTAAAGGAGCCCTTAGTAAAGTCCTTGTAAAAGGGCAGAGCTCCTAGGCCTCCAAAAGCCTACTAAATATCACCGCCAATATTGGGCAAGGCACCTCTAATAGTATCTCAAGTTCTACCATTATTTGCACTACCTATAACCCCCCTACCTACTCCTAAGTCAATTAATTGGATAACATAGTACCCTATAAGGCGCCGTGTAAACTTATTTAGGTGCTGCTACCTCTGCTTAATGCCTATAAACTGCCTCTGCGAGCACGCCCGCGCCTACGCCCACGCCCACGCCCACGCGTAGTATACCCGGTATTCTGTTTAAATGCTAATGGCTCGCAATAAGTCGATATATTAACGCGAATAGAGCTAGCTGGGCGGCCGCGGCGGCGCTTAATAGTTAGAGGCTGTTGGATAAGATGTAGAGGATTAATAGGTGGGCCGGGAGGACAATCTAACTGAGGACGATTAAACCACTAGTATATATCAATTTCGGTAAGCTGAATCTTTAGTACTGAGGTGGCGCTTCGGTATAGCTGCTGGTAGATTATATAGCAGTAGGGGAGGCCGTATACTGCAGTCCATACGCCGCTATAAATTGGCTAGTAATTAGGAGACTTTACAAGCTTTAGTTGGACCTTAAGGTAACGAAAGCACTAAGGCGTTACTTTATATAGGATATTATCAAACTCTAGCTCGCGAACGTTATGTAGAGGGCTGTCTTGGTAGTAAGCCAGGGTTACTCTATACTTATTTACATTGTTCTTAATAAGGTTCTTAATATTTAAGATAACGTTAAATAGATCGCTAGTGGAAACTTAAAGGAACAGCTTTAATTTGGCGTGCGCGCCCTTAAGTCGTAATGAACTACTAGAAAGAGTTAGCTAATAGCCTAGGTGCTCTATAGTGCCACTTTTTAACTTACCGATTTCCGAAATGCATAAATAGATCCGTGTAGTAGGTAGCGAACTCTCTCCTATATAGCCACCACTTATCTTTAAAGTAGTTAATGAGTTGTTCCTAATCGTTATAGTCCTCTATAAGCTGGTCCTAGGCTATAGTGAACTTCTCTAATATATTTTAGCTATAGAAATCTACCTAGCGCTTTATAAAGTTGTTGTGATGCTCTTGAATTGCTTCCTTCTCCTTATTAGATAGGTCTCCTTATACCACCTAGTTACTCTATACGTGCGTAAGGATGTTCTTAGCAACGTGCCATAGGTAGAGGAGCTAAGGGACACCAGGAAAGTATATGCGTAGTGCATTCTTAAGCGCCTGTTCCTTATCTATAATCACAACTTTAGGCTTTAAATTGTAACGGTAGTAGAGAAGATAAAGTTGTTGAATTGCGAAGCTGTAATTAACCTCCGTTTTGCCCGGTAGAAAGCAGTAAGTAAGCTTAAAGTTCTGCTTAGTATTACTAATCCCTACTATATATATTATTATTATTCATTGCTTAACGTCCGATTCGGATCCCTGTTGGGCCCACGCGGACTACTCCTTATATACATGTGGGGAGAAAACTCTATTTGAGAAAACCCCGTGATCCGTCTCCCC
>Ga0307507_10000568_pt1 | contig 79272 bp, 21 predicted proteins | sample 7_EM_MG_FD_207223 | JGI IMG/M metagenome (GOLD analysis project Ga0307507, IMG submission 207223) | Populus trichocarpa ectomycorrhiza microbial communities from riparian zone in the Pacific Northwest, United States - 7_EM | ecosystem: Host-associated > Plants > Roots > Unclassified | place...
TATAATATCCTATGCGGAATAATTTAATAAAAAATCTTATAGAAACTGGAATTTGTGTTCCATTTTAAAAATATATTTATAAAAGATAATGTTTTATATAGGATTTCTACTAAAATTCTCTTTTTATATCTAGCTTTTAAATACCTCTTTTAATATCCTCCTATACGGGAAAAGTGGCTAAAAAAATAATACTTTTATTATTTTCTATCCCGTATAGAACTTTATTTAAAACTATTTAAAATTACTAGCTTTTCTTTTCTTATTTTCTACGCCATCCTGTATAGATAGTATATCTAGGAAAATAATAAAGTTCTAGTTTCTCTATCTTATTTTTAATAAAAATCCGCTTACGTAACTAACTCTATCCAGTAATATTAGATTCCATATTTTGGGATTAAAGCTATGCATCTATATTACGTCAAAGCTATATAACGCAAAGTTATTGGGATATATATGTATATATATTACTAGCCAATAAACAGTATAGTTAAGTAACGTACTGCCTCTAACTATTAACAAGTATAAATAGGAAAAAAGAAGAAAAGAAAAAGATAGCTAAATCCTAAACATATATCTACCCACGTGCCAAAAAGGTATATATTCTATAGACCCCTAATACCCCAGTAAATTTAAGAGAGCTAAGCGTAGGACTATATATTATCAAACTTGCCTCCTCCCATAAAATTACGCTAAAATTCTACGTTCGCACTAATAGCGAATTCTAGATATAATAAGGACACTTACGTCTCTTTATAGCTAGCCAATGCTTAAGCCATAAAAACGGCATTTTTAATCTAGATCGGAAAATTAATTAGCTCGGCTTTACCGTAGACGCAAAGGCTCTTACCTCTTAGCCATTAAGGTCCTTCCCTACCAGAATATTAAGGTCCTTTTCCATGAAATCTATAGCTCCTTTTATCGTGCTCGCCTTGTTAAGGAAACTCCTCTAAACTACCTCTTAAGCATTCTAATCTAATAGACCATACCAGAGCGCGAGGTGTATTCTACTTATAATAGCTTTATTAATTGTCTTTACCTAGTTAGTTATAAGAAACAAGATTCCTTTATAATATTTAAGCTTACGTAAGAATACACAAACAAGGGCATTATGATAGACATTATTGGTAGCACGCTGTTCCATAAACACGTCCGCCTTATTAAGGAGTAGAGTAGCTTTCTAGTAAGTTACTATTTTAAAAATAAGAGAAAGCTTCTCCTTAAGTATATCCGCGGTTATGCCTAATTCTCTAGTAGAGATCTACTTGGTTAAAAAGAACTATAATTATAAGGGAATGGAGACGTACAACGTAAAGTGGTCTTATAGGGTATTCTAACATCGTCTCTGCTATTAAGATCTTACCAATACTAGGCGGCCCGCTAATTTGGTTATCTTAGTAAGGTAATAGTATAACTATTATTTTATAATAGAGGCATGGTAATATACTATAGGAGGGTAACAAGTCCGCGTTCTTTGCCCAATATAAAGTTATCTAAGGTAGGGTAAGAGTCCTAAGATAAGTATGTTTTACTAAAAGCTTAAATAATCTCCTTCTACTAAGTAGAAATCCTAAGGTTATTAAAGGAAGAAGGGTTCTACGTAATATTACTAATATTAGCAACTACAAACTTAACTATAACGCGTTAGCAAATGCCGCTTACGTATAAGTAAAGATAACGCACACTAGAGCTTATTACCCAGACTAAAACCTAGTATAGTTAGGCTGCTGATTAGGAAATCTTAATCCTTTATTTTAGTTGGATCTATATCTATTCTCTTAATTTGGTCTTTCCTTTCTATTAAGCCCCCTATAAAATCAAAGATGGCTAATAAGTTTAGTGTTCCTAGCGAATTGTCAATTTGTAGTCTAGCGTAATTAGGGTTAATTTGCCGGAAATACGCCGTATTAACTATGATTCGGCTCTTAACAAAGACTTTAATCTTATTGCCGTCTTTATCCTTATAGAAGGCAGTCCCTTAATACTAGTGGTAGTGGACGCCTCTTAAGTTATTAAACGTTTGACCATATCTAATCAGCCATGCTCTAATCTCGCTCGATTTTTGGTAGTACTCTAGAGGAAATGCCTAAAGGAAGTCTATCCGTTTTGTTCCGCGGAACTTCTTAATAGCAAGCCTAAGGGCGGCTTCTCTAAACACTTTCCTATTAAAATCAAAGTAGCGACAGTCTAGATAGAAGTACTTAACTCCGTTTAGTCTTGCCTTCTCCTTACTATAATTAAACTTAACGCATCTTAGTTCGCTAGTACTAGGACAGGTAGTATAGACCTCTAAGTTTGGCTTAAAGAGAGCCCAGGGTAGATTATACGTAATTTTACGGTTCTTAAGAAGGGGTTTAAGGCGTTTAGTTATAGACGTGTAGGTGGTTTTAATAAAGCTAATTAAGAGGTCCAAATGTTTTAAATATACTTCGTTCTTAGAGTCAACGTTTATACTACTTTGATACAATTCTAGTTCCGGGAGAAAATTATATAGGAGGTTCTGTTTAACCTATGCGCGGTATAAGCTGGTAAGTTTTAATAGCGGAGATTTTCCGTACTAAAGGCTTGTCCTCTCTTAGGCAGATCCTATAGATATCTTTAAGGACCTTCCTTAAAACATCTCGCAACCCCTTAGACTTAATATTGATGTAAAACGTAGAGTCTTTGGTTTTCTTATCTGTGATTTATCCTTAGTAATTAAAGACACTTATAAAAAGTGTTATACCTACTAATTCAAATACGATTAATAAACACGTATTGGTCTAGTTTATTAACCTCTCCTATTAGGGCTACTGGCTCAACAATCTTGTACTAATAAGCTTTCTCATCCCAACTATAAAGAAATAGTGTTAGTAGGACTATATATGCACGACTATAAAGACATACACTTTGTTTACCGTCTTATACTCCAACCTAGAGGCTTGCAATATCGCTTTAGTTTTAGGGCCTTCTAGAGCTAGTAGCTTGACAACTAGGCCTCCTAGGGTAGAGGTAGAGGTAGACAACGTATTTATTACTATAGCTACCTTTAGCAGCTCTAGGAATTGCAGAGTATACTAAATAGTAAGGGGCTACTAAGCTAGTAATAGAGTAGGGCTGCCCAGAGGAGTGTTTAGGGTCTTTAATATAGTCTATATGTTGCCTAAAGGGTAGAGCTGATTTAAAGTATAAGATTAGAGAAGTAGCTAGAGGAGGTAATAGTACTAGTCTCTAGAGGGAAATCTACCTAATATTATACCTTTTAGTCTATTACCGCTATACCGCAAATATCTACTACACCCCTCTCTAGCTATACGGCCTTTCCCTTATCTATCCTAGCAGAGGCTAGATATATAGTGGCATTGTTTTAATAGTAAAAAGCTCCACTTAGTAAAGCTATAGGGAGGGGCTTGCTTATTAAGACATCATTTAGCGGTTTAGATGCGCAATTATAATTACAAGCATTGGAGCGCTAGATTATACTAATATCCTACTGATATAGATACTATAAGCTAAGTAATAGGCTTGAGGTACAGGACTGCATGCTGGGATCTTAGTCCCGGTCTTAGTTAATATATAAGAGCTAGCTGTACGTCTTAGATTAATAGAGGGTAGTATATAGAAGGGCTTTAATAGGTGGCTTGCACCATAGATTGCGGCTTAGATTCTATAATATCGTAATAGAAGGTTGACACTAAACGAGCTAATTACTCTTTTAACCAAAGTAAACATATACTAGCGAGTTAGGTAAGGCGTTATGAGTTCTAATTGCTAAGGGCATAGTTAAAAATAATGTGATTGTTCTAATCAATACGCAGGAGCTTAGTGGACGGTTTTAGGATGCGAAGAAGTACTAGAGGTAGAGGAAGAATAGATGCCGATTAGTGCTCGCCTTGCTTTAGCTTATTCCATTCCACTCTATTCCACTATACTTTATCCCACTTCATTCCAATTCCACATCTTACTCCATTCCATCTTGCCCCTGTTTTCCCTTATACAATATAAAAAAAAGGCAGATATAATGGCTCTAATTAATATATAGGATCTAGGTAGGATGTTTTGGATTGGGGTAAAGAGAGTATATATACATTAGAACCAATGAAGCTTAAAGGTATATCAAAGTCTAAAACTTAGTTAAAACGAGATAAAATAGAGTAAAATGAAATATGGGCTGTGGTATGGAGTAAGATAATATAGTCCCCAGACGTTCCACTAGCTAACATACAGCCGTGCCCTGGCGGTTGAGATCTTCCTTGCATACCTATTGGCTAAACCAATCCCTATATAATACGTTGTAACGTATAGGCGCCAAAATTGGAACCTGGATCTATATAAAACTACACTTTACCTATACCTATCTCACTTTATTTAATATTGCATTTCACTCTATTAAATTTCACTCTATTGTATAAAGAGGGTTACTAGCTATGATATTTTAGATCCGCTTCTAACTATAGACTAACACATAACTTTTAAGGCGGGTCGGTTAACCCTACTAAGTTCCAATGCGGAAATTAATAAATTCCTTATTAAGATCGATTAAAAAGTCAAGTAATTGAAAACGAATGGTATAATGCGTGGCGATCAAGCACTCTTAAAAATCTCCTGTCTTAACTTTATTTGGGGCGAGCCTATTAAGGAGCCTGGCGGCTAAAATGCAACGAAATGGCGGAAGGCCCGAGCCCCGTCGCGTATATATGGATATTTAGGATATAAACGATCACGTCTTTTTTGCTGTGGTATTAGTTATTTTGCCAACTAAATATGCCAAAACAAGCTTTGACATTGTTGTGGAGTACCTTACTTGCCTTAAAAACTACAAACCGTATTGTCTAAACTTGAGGCCTGTAGCTAAAAAGTTCCTTAAGTCAACAGCCACAGAATAGGGCTTTACTAGCAGCCGTAGTTACCTTAGTTTTATGCAAGCCTTATTTCCTTAAAGTACGAACCCTTCTTTTATATATAACATTATACTAGCTAGATTAGTATATATCGAGCTCCGACCTGCGAAATGTAAGTAAGATAAAGGTATGCAAACCTTTATTCCCTATTTAAGGAGAGAGTATAACTAGTTATAGTAGCGTCGCTAAATTAACAAGCTAGACCTAATGAAGAAGTTTAGTCGACTAGAGCCTAAGGCCTAAGCTTAGGTATATAATAATTAATTAGTTATATAATCGGTGCTTAGTATTGACTATTGCTAGGGTTAGCCCAAAACTCTTAGTTATTGGAGAGACATTCTAAAGCTCCGATCTTTTAGGACGCTTATTAAACGCTTAGTATATAAGTCTTAGGTGCTCGTTAATTGGTTACTTATATATTTTAGAGCTAGATTTATTGTAAAAGGAGAGTATAATCTTATCTAATAATCCTAAAACCAATAGTTGGACACCTTGTTCCCTAAATTTAATGCATTAATGCTTATTTAAGATAGACGCCTCTCCTAAGAGTCCTCTAAGCGCCATTGTGCTAGCGTATTATTAAGTTACAGATAAACCATTATTAAAGCGTCCCCGGTTAGAATTACAGCAGACTTTAGGTCTGTAAAATAACCTTTAATAAGATATTGCATTTATAGTTAACATTAAATAGGAAATCTAATATTGCTAGAGGAGGGCTAGTACTTTTCTTTCTTATTTATAAGGCACTATATAATTAAAAATCTCCCTGAGCTATTTCGCACCAGGATATAGATGAGCAATTTATAGAGAAAGGAAAAGAAGAGAGGAGGACTAGTAGTTATGAATTGCCTATCTATGTACCTGCCAAAAAAGAAAAATAAGGACGCTCTCTTTATAGTTAGGATCGGCTACTAAGATGGATTTAATATCTCCAATTTATTTGGTTTAGGGGACCTAGGTATTCCTCTATAAGGAAGCTATAGAAAAAGCTAGAGATTAACTCTTATCTATAAATAAATGGCATATATCGCTTTGGATTACTATTTATTACTACCTCTTTTTGAACTTAATCTTTACCTTTATTACGTAATATTTATACCCAGTAAGAACCTCTCTTGCTACTTATCTATTTTCTATACCTAATTCTTTAACCTACTTCCCTTTGCCGTCTTAAATATTGTATAATATGCCTTTAAATGTTATAGTTATATCCTCTATTATCTCAAATTTATAAGCTCTAATCTCCTCCTATTCCCTACTAAGCGCCTTATCCCTGGCCTTAGCGGACATAATCTATATAGCTAGAAGTGCAACTACGTAAGTTAGCGGGACTAGTGGCTATAAAGGAGAGGTGTTCTGTGGGCGTGAAATATTAAGTAAATATTGTCTTTTATAAAGCGTTTTTAATTATAGATAGCCGTCTAAGGAGGAATGGCGGCTAATTTAGGAATTTATTTTAGAATAAAAGGCCGTAAAGTATATGCGCATTAAAGCACAACTATTATAGAAGATGTAAGTAATTAGGCATATGCTGCGTAGGGTAGAATGGCTAAGCTAATATTTACCTTAATAGTAAGAATAGAATTGCTAGATAATTGTAAGAGGCAGAACACAAGAAATATAAAAAGAGGTAGATTATAGGCTTAAATAAAGAGCGGCTTTATAGAGCTGCGCTGTAAATAGTTGGCAAAGCAGGGTTAAAGGAAATTTATAAGGGAAAATAGAGGTATTACTGTAGCTAATAGGTTTATGGCTGCTTAGAGGTTGGTGCCCGATGGGAAGGCTTATATAAAAGAATTGCCAAGCGGCTACCTCTTGGGCTGCTACGGCCGGATTTGCCCTACCCCACCATTAAAGCTTTCTAGCGCAGAACATTATATATATAATTAGGCCACCGGCCGAATAGTAGAACGGGTAAGGCGTCCGCTATGACGCGTATTTTAGCTATGCATTAGAGTTACCAGATACATAGCCCCTTCGCTAACTAAAATATCTTATAAGGATTAGATTCTCGTGGCTTGTTCTTATTTATAAGGCGAATTAACTATAGCCAGTTTATGCGCCTTTACGTTAAATGCATAAGTTAATCAATTATTAACGCCCGACTTTATATTATTCGGACTGCCGCTCGGTTTCAGCTATGTTATATAATTTGAATTGGCTGGCCAAGTTATAAACCTAGTTTCAGCCTCGCATTCTCTATCGTTCATGGCGCTGTAAGTGGTAATATGTGGCTCTTAGTCACCGCCCTCGAAAAAGTAATACTTTTGCGGACCTTTTTATGCAGCCCTTATGTGATAGGAAATGCGCCATAAATAGATTAAGCCAGAAATGGAATATATAACAAGAAATAGACCTCCAAGCCAAAAGAAGGGCATTACTATTATTGCCGTCTCTTCCGCCTAGTAGGCCGGCCCCTTTTCTTCTACACAGTAGGCCGGGCCTTTAATTTCGAACAGTAATGCGCCTGTATAGAGTAGTACTAAAGTCGCCTCTGGTTTAAAAAACAGGCAATCCATCTATATAGGACACCCTAGCCATACGCGCAAGTACCTCGCTTAACAAACAATTGGTAGGCTCTTTGGGAAAATAGTCACTCCTCCTCAGATTTTTAGGTTCTGGCATTGATCTGCACTGCTCGCATTTACCCTTACTCTTGGGGTAGCTAAGCTGGTGCTTAATATTCTTAATGCTGAACGTACGTTCCCACTCCTTATACGCCTTGTTGTAGTTTGTATAGCAATTAACGTTAAATACGCAGCCTTAATAATTGAACCTGCCCTTAATTGCCTCGTGGAATCTTTTAATCCTAATAGCGTTTTCTAGCCTAGAGGATGTAATACCTCCCTCTATTTTTAAGTGGCTAGTCTCAATTAGAGTGGGGAGGCTACTAAAGATGCGTTCGATACAGGAGACATAGTAGTATTAATTTGGGTCTGGACGGTACGTGTTATGGTTAGTAGATTTGCACGCTTTGTTTTATAGGGAAAGCGCCTTAGCTTTACCATAATGCCGACCCGTAAAGTCCTTTAAATTGAAACGAAAGTAAGACATAATATTAGGCCTACCAGTCAGCTGCCACGGCAGACAATCTACAGCCCAATAGTGACTTCTTTTATTAGGGATATCTTCAAGGACTAGGAAAGAGGTCCCTAATTCTAGCTAATCTTCAATCACCTCTCTTATAAAGGATACTTGCTTTATAAATTTCAGCTAAAGTACGGAGGTGCCTTTTAAAAGTCTTTGCCGCCAAGCCGGCCTACTACTAAGGCAGAAAAACAAGGTTCTACCGGCTTAGCCTTGCATTCTCTACCGTTTATAGCGTTGTAAGTAGTGATATAAATGGCTCTTACTCACCGCCCTCAAAAAGTAATACTCTTGCGGACCTTTTCATTCAGCCTTTATATGATAGGAAATGCGCCGTAAATAGATTAAGCTAGAAATAGAATATATAACAAGAAATAGACCTCCAAGCCAGAAAAAGGGCACCACTGTTATTGCCGTCTCTTCTGCCTAGCAGGCCGGCCCCTTTTCTTCTATACGGCAGGCTAGGCCTTTAATTTCGAATAGTAATGCGTCTATAGTGATCCAAGACTTCTATTTGGAAAGCGGTCTTTAATCTGTTTCTATAAAAGATTCTATTCCCTCTTTAAATTAGTAAGTAGCGCGTCTTCCTCTTCCGTAAATTTTATTCTGGGCTTTAGTTTTTAAGGCTTTAATTCTTAAGGCTTTAGTTCTTAAGATCGCTTAACTAGGTTAACTGGTAAGTGGAGTTATTAAGGAAGTATATTTAGTATATACGACCTATCTTCCTAGCGCCTAAAAACTGCCTGGATTAATAATTCTTCTAAATTATTTAAGACGGCTTCCAGTATCGCTTTACTAGAGTTAGAGTTTAATAGCGGTTTTCGGGTACGGAGGTGGTTCTATATAGGGAATCCAACCCGCTTACAATAATTGCTGGTAAGCGTAGGGCTCCGGTCGGACGTGTGCATAGATGAAATTAAAGAGGAGTAGTAAGACCGCTGGAGGTGCTTTGTAGCACGCTTCGGCTTTAATTAACCACTGATAGAGGTTGGTAATTCTCGTCGCCCTGCACAACCGCGGGCCTCGCTACCATTGTCGCTATCGCTGCTGTCGCTGCTGTCGCCGCCATCGCCGTCCCCAGCGTCATCATTAACCGTATCGCCGCTGTCATCACTTCCGTCGCAGTAGTTCTTGGCCTTGCCTTCGTCCATAACGTTCTCGCCGTCCTTGTTGTTATCGCTGTAGTCGCATTTTTTGGCTAAGCCGTTAACCTTATCTTGCGGTGGTCCAATATCACGGGAAGACGAAGATTGCTAGAGTAAAGGGCTAATAGGCCGCGTAGCAGAGGCCACTCGCTCCTTAATACGGTCATCGCCACCACTAAGGTCAGGGGTAGGAGGGCCAGGAGGCAAGGCCTTCCGGGAAGCTAGTGATCTTTATTGCTTCCTAGGTCGTAGGCCCTCGCTACCCTCGCTGACCTTGCTAACGGAAGTATCAGAGATATAATTAGTGTTGTCTGGTTGCTTGAGCTGATTGAACCTCCGCTTCTTTAACTTCTTGGCTCCTAAAGACTCTTAACTGGCGCTTACCAATGTCCTAAGCTCCTGCCTAAACCGCGGAGCGGTTCTAATGCGATGCCCCTTAGCTAAATTATTAGTTTGATTTCCGTCTAGCGTTAAAGGTGTGGTATAATTGTGCGCAGGTACGTATACCTCCTCTTATAGCGCTGCTAACAAAGGCAGCTCTTTATCTTCTTTATTATCCTTATTACTGCCGTTATTCCCATTATCTGCTAATTGTTAGATAAGGCCATTATAGATTAAAGGGGGAAGTATATACCCAATTTATAAGGCATTGGTCGGTTATCGGCTTCACTAGCTTTGTTAACTTTATCGGCTTCGTTATTAGCGTTATTAGCTTTGTCGCCCTTAGCTTCCGAGTCTAGATTAGCTATATTGTCTTCAATAACTATTAGATTTGCTACTAGTTGTTAAAACTATATATTTAGAACTGCTAGGGAAAGAGGGAAAGTAGTAGGGTAATTATTAGGATAATTACCTTAACTACTTCCCCTAGAGACTTAACTGTTATTTCTATCCCTATAGAAATCTTCCTTATTGTCCTCATCATCCTTGTTATTCTTATAATACTTATTATAAGCCTTCTTGTAATTATATATAGGGTCTATAAGCGCTTTATTAGACGGAGTCTCTAAATTAAGGCCTTAAGTGGAATAATATGCTATTAAGTGCCTAAGCTTCTAATGCTTCTTAACTTTTTAGGGGGAAAAGAGGTACTCCCCTATTTCTCTTTTTGGGTTTGCTGCTTGCGCTCTTCTTAGGGGCTATAATTATATAGTACTAAAATAAAGCTATTAATCTTCTAGGGGGGCTAGTGTAGAAATTGTTCTTATTAAGCGAAATTTTGTAAGGGATACGAAATGAAGATTAAAATGGTGCCAACGTTGTTGTTATTAGAGTTGCTATTACTTTATAGCTTTTAAAAGCTTTGAGGGGGGATTAAAGGTCTTTTTAAGTGCACGTTAGTTCTCTCTTTGCCGCTAGCCCTTACCTATTACCCTTTACCCCTTACCCCTTATCTAGGCCTCTTATTGAATTAAAGCATTTAATGTGTGCGCCTCCGGCATAGACTAGGGTTAATTTCCGTTCATAAAGTAAGGTTTATAAGGGCTTGAATTTTAGCGCCTAATTAACATCCTTAATAATTACAATTAAACTGTATCCGCCCGTCCAAGCTGGCATGTTCAGCTTTAATATAGCCGTCGTATCTAGCCCCTTATTAGGAGGTTGGTAGCTTAAATTCTCTACCCTTGTTCCTTAGTAAAGGGCAGTACTAATATATCTATTTACTTCCTAATAATGCCAATCTAGCTAATCTTCTGCGCCGCTCGTATTAACAGGATATAAAGCCCCGCTTATGCATACATGTTGCAAGCTATCTATAACGGAAGGAGGTAGTGTCCTTATTAGTAGCGGGCGGGGCTCTCTAATGCTAACAGCCTAGTGATGGATACGCCTACCGCTCGCACAGTAATTATGTGTAGATGTATAAATACGCTGGGTAAAGGACTATATGGGGTGCTATATAAGGTGCTGTATAATACTCGCCCTCCTAATATAGCTGGCTGGTATTAGAGATTCCTTCGTAGTTATACCGCGGTGCTACTAATCCATTATGCGCCTAAAAGCTATAATCTTCTAATTTTAATCTAGGTGGTTCCTACTATAGCCCTATAGCTTAAAAGGCCAGATTATTAATCCTTTACCGCTCTACTGCTGAGCAGTTAGGTAGAGCTAATAGCCCCTTAGCCCTAAACTAATAGATTAAACGGCGTTTCTAAAACATCTGTGGTAATACAACTATACTGCCAGGCAGGCATATATGGCTACCTAGGTAACACTCTGTGTAATATCTGTTTGAATAATGCCTAATACAGCCTTGTATGGGGTGGTCGCTTAAATTGGTAATGTCTAGCTACTTTTCCGCTGGGTAGCCTAGCAGGCATACTAGTTATAATATAGGTAGCTTCAGCCATCGGTAAATACTAAAGCGGGCCATCTAACCAACAGCATATCCCAGGTAAGAAAATAGCGCGTAGGTTAGCTAAAACAAGTGCGACGTAAGCTCGCTTAAGCCCTTAAGGGGGGCGATACGGCATACCTATCTGTCCCTACCTTAGAAAGAGATATACGGCAGAGTTAAATAAGATAATAGTGCTAACAAGGCTAGTAACTGCGGAATTCCCCTAACCCCCTTCTTATGGGACGGTTGTGGACTAGCGCCATCTAGAAGGTAAAAGGAGAGAGGGTGTGTATAAGAGAGAGAATAGAATTATAAGGATATGGACGCGCTTAGCAGACAGAGGTGGCGCTAAAAGAGCTTAATAAAAATTAAAGCCATTGGCTCTAGAGGCGGGAATTAGGAGAGAAGGCTAAGACCGTCTATACATTACCATAAATGGAGACTCGCCTATTAGAAAGGCCGCAGTTAACTATATTAATTATTAGTCTGAGATACGGGGGAATAAAGTAATAAGCGGGCTGGACTTGCATACGCATTAGCGCTAAAGGGATGGTAGAAATGCCTTAATGCGACCATGCTAGGGACTAGCAGTAAGAGGAGGAGGTGTAGCGTTGGGAGAAAGGAAAGATGGAAGATAAGAGGAAAAGCAGCGAGAGAAATGGCCTTTTATGGTTGAGGTCGAGGGGCAGTCTTGGCTTGGCTACGGTTAGCAAGCGAGGGCGCCTTGCCCGTAAAGAATGCCTCTATTTCCTAATACAGTTTCCCGCGCAACAAAATAACTTAAATAATTTATTTCTTTTAAAGTCTTAATACTAAGCCTATAGCTCCATTGTGTCCTTAAGTTATTCCTTTATAGAATTCTTTAATAAATTCTTCTGCTATTAATTTTGGTACATATGTAGCTTCTTAGTACTTATACTATTCTAAGTCTAGATCCTTGCTCTACATGTCTTGGATTTTTTATAACTATTTACTCTCTAGTATTTTATAGGTCCTTCCTTCTTATATTACTATAATCTTAAAATAATTATACCTAATTAATCTATCCTTATCTGTACGTAATATAGCGCCTAATGGTTTCTTATTGTTCTATAGTTTTACCTTCCTACTAAGTGTGTCTACTCTTGTGTTTTTAGTACTCTTAATATGCTAAATTTTAAAGTAATATTCTATAAGAATTTCCGCCTATCTAATTTATCTATAATTAAGTTCCTTTATTATTAGAAACCCTGTTAGGTTTTTATAGTCCATTTTAATTATAAATAGTTTCTCTATTCCTTATAAGAACCTCTCTACTTCTTAAATACTATAACTATACCTAATAACTCCTTATTATAGATATTATAGTTTAGTTCTAGTGGTGTTATCTTTCTACTATAGTATGCTACTGGATGCTATGCGTTCTGGTGCTTTTATAGCAAATATACTCCTAGTATAAAGTCTAATGCATCTATTTTAACTACTATTTCTAGTTATAGTTAATAGATCTTAAGGATTAGATCTTGGATAAATAGCTCCTTAAGTTCCTTAAACAGTTTCCTCTATTTACTTTCCTATACCTATAGTTCCTCCTTCTTTATAAGTTTTGTAAACAGTTTAATATTCTTTAACTACTATATAATAAACCTCCTATAGTAGTTATAAAACCCTAAAAACAATTTTAACTATATAATATTCTCTAGCTCCTGCCAACTTACTATGACTTTAACTTTCTTTAGATCTATATAGATCTTGCCTAATTTAATAATAAATCTAATAAAATTGGTCTTCTTAGTAAAGAACTCGCATTTCTTAATTACTACTAGTATCCTTTCTTCTTATAGTCTCCTTAAGACCTACTTAACGTATTCTTTGTGCTCTCCCTTAGTTATCAAGTAGATAATAATATTGTTAAGGTATGCCATAATAAACTTATTAAGGTGTTCTTCTAATACGCTATTAATCCGTTTTTAAAACGTTACTAGTATATTTATAAGCCTAAATTGCATAACTAATGGCTTATATAGTCCTTTCTTTAACCTAAAGACTGCCTTCTACTTATCTCCTTCTTTAATTCTAATCTAATAGTACGCCCATCTTATATCTATCTTTATAAAGATTTGCGCATTACTGATTCTATCTTAGATTTTGCTAATTAAGGGTAAAGAATACCTATCCTTTTTTATAATGCTATTTAACTGTCTATAGTTAATACACATTCTAAGTTTTCCGTTCTTTTTTAGTATAAATAATACTAAATATCCTACTAATAACTGCGATAGTCTAATATATCCTTTTTATAGGTTTTCTTAGATAAACTCCTTAAGCGCTACTAACTCTATTTTAGTAAGCTTATAAATTAGGAAGAACCTTAAACGTATTCCCGGTTCTAATTCTATTTTATAGTTCTATACTATATACTCTAACAGCTTTTTACTTTCTAGGCTCTATAGTTTTTTACCATACTTATAGTATCTTTTTGGTACGTAACTTAAGCTTTGCTTAGTCTCCTTATATATTGCTCTAACTTAGTACTATACTATTTTAATTTATTATCGCATCTTACGTTATTAAATATCCCTAATATTAATCTAACCTATAACCTAATTAATCTTTAGATTGTATTCCTATAACTAAGCTATTCTTAGTATCGCCTTATTTTTTCCTAAGGGTAGAATATTAAAGAATAGCTTAACCTATCTTTCTTTAATAGTTATCTAAATAGGTCCTGTTTTAAGATTAATAATGCCTCCTCTATAGGCTATTAGATCTTCTAAAATCATTATTAACGGATATAGGTGTTTATTTTGTTTATATAGTAACCCTATCCTTTTAACTGCTGTTAGTAATATATAGTTCCTTATTACTCTACTATCCACTAATACTTTAAACTTTTAATCTTACTATATAACTTATAAATTTAGGTGTTGTCCTATAATTCCTTTAAGGGTTTAAGACTCTACTACTGGCTCCCTCTAGTCCTATAGGCCTTATCTTTTCCCAACTATTAGTTGCTAAATCCTATTTATACTTGGTCCTCCTTAGGCCAATACTTAGTTCGCTTCTTTTCCTTAATATACTATAGATATATGTTTTCTAGGCACTCTCACTACTGTTATCTATTTAAGTATTCTTCTATAAGAAATCTTTCTAGTTAAAGTATTAAGTTACCTAACTCCTAAACTTCTACTAGGTGCCATATATATATATACTTAGCATCTCTGTACTGTTTTTTATCCATTATCCGGTATATTCTTATTAGATACTTATAATATTTATCTTTGGGTGTCTTATATATATTATATATATTATCTATATATACGATTTACGCCAATATATAATATGCTAGGTGTTTTAGGTTAACTTTTAGTTTGTATTTATCCTTTAGTTTAAACCTCTCTTATATTAATTTAAATACTGCTATATTATTTACTGGTACTAATATTTATATTATCTCTTTTTAGTTTATAGCCTATTCTTCCAGATTCTTTAATATTATAATTAATGCTCCTTTAATATAACTTATCTATTTTTCTAATATAGCTTAATCCAGTATAGCTTTTTCGTCTAGTTATATACAAAAATCTTCCTACTTATTATTTTTATATTACCTAAACCACTTTTAGTATAGCTCTGTAAGTGTATACAATCTATCCATAAGGAAGTATCTTTTTATTACTACTTTATTGCAACCTTTTACATGCCATTCCGCAACCCTAATTAAAACCCCTAAATTCTCTTCTTATTCTAGGTCGTCTAGCTACTTAGCTCTTAGTATATGTCACGGAACGGGGGCAATGGCTACAAAGCGTATGTATTCGGGGAGTCTACAAGACGTTGCGCGATCGATCGTAAGGGTCGAGGGCGTAAGGAGGTGATATACCCTCGCGTAGCTGACATAAGCTGTACGCGAGGTGTACGCGAGAGCACGGGGTTCTCCTATGGAGGCCCCTACGGTCGGGTTCCGTGACATATACCTGCCTTTAGCCTACTAGTAACCTTTTATACTAGTGCTCTGTCCCTTATACGTCCTAGCGTAGTTAATCTCTAATCTAACTTCTGCTCTTACTGTACGAGAATTTATTGTCTAAACTCCTTTATAGTTTCTGTTCTGTTACGTCTTACAAACAGATTTTTAATATTATTAAATTTTTTAACTATTATGTCGACCTTTTAACCTTTAGGCTAAATACTGCGTTTACCTAGGATTGCTATAGACCTTATTTGTTCTTTAAAATCTTAGCTCCTTAGAAATCGTTATCCTATGCTTATTTATTTGTCTTTAAACTAAGCTATTGCCCTTTCCTATTAGTTTTGTCCGTTATAGGTTTTTAGGTGTATCTTATCTCTTCTTAAGAATCTTAAGCCTATAGCCTTTTGCCTTTATTAAGTGGTAAGCTAGTACTAGAAGTTGTCTACTTACTTAATCGTCTTTAGATATTGCTCCTTTTATCTTATAGAGTGATAGATACCGTATCTAATAGTGTTATAATGCCCATTACTAAACCGTGTTTTGTAGTGGTCTTAGTCTCTACTTTTATTACGTTATTAAGGTTTACGTGCTCTCAGTTAACCGCCTTTTCTTCCTTAGCGCTGCTAGTTAATAAGTACTCTAACTCTATTACTATTTATACTAATCTTTGTCCACACGTTACTATAATATCTTAATTTAGCTTATAGAGTCGATCTTATTCTTTATCTAACTCTATAATTCCCTTAAGTTCTTATAACTCTAGCTCTTATAGCTAATAACTTACGCTATACTTAGCGTCTTTATAAATTTAGTATGCGTTATTATAATAAAACGTAAAGTGCTTAATTAAATACTTCTTGGTCTCTCGTAATATACTTATATCCATATTATTGTACTCTAATAACCTTATGCCATTTACTACGTGGTTACTCTAACTACCTCTATAGTCTCTAGTAAAATAACCTTATTTTCTATAATTTATATAAGATCCTTTTTTTTAAACCATTCTTTTTATTATAGAGTCCGTCTAAACATCTTCTACTACTAAGATCCCTAGTTTAGCCTCTACTCCTTAGTGTTACGGACAGCTTAAGTACGATGTTACGACTACTTAAAGAGGAGTCGGCAGAAGCTAGTTGGTTAATATAGGCACGGTCTAGGATAGATCCAGTGGAACCATATAATGAGAAATGGTAGCCGAGGTCATGTAGTGTGATCTATATAATCTATGTAATCTGTGTAATCCGTGACGGAGTAGACAGAGCATATATACCTCACAGAGCGAAGGGGTTTCTTAGGCGTAAGGTTATATATTTAAAGGACCACAGTCCCTACCCAGATAGTTCTCTCTTTGTAGTAAATTTTAGAATATAATTAGAGTTAATCTATTAGGCAACCACTCCATTAGTTATTATTACGTTGTTAACTTCTTGTTTACCTACACACCTAGCCTAATAATAGGACCCACTATAGTTCTTGCTACAAGGTTCCGTTATACATTCACTACCTAGTTATAGTATTAACAAAGTTAAACAATATGCCACCCAAAGCACTAGTCGTAATGCCATTAACGGCAATAACTACCTTAGGATTAGAAGACACTAGTATAGCAGATACGGACTTATAAGTGGTTACAAGAGGTCAGTTATAGGAAATAGTTAATCGCTTATTAGATAATAACAGGATACTTAAGAAACGCATTAATAGAATTAGCGCAGTAAAAGTTAAGTTACTGTTAATTAAACAATTCTTAGAAGAAAGGTTAAAACTTAAAGGATTCCTTACATAAATGCACTTTAAGGTTATATAGGAAAAAGCAAAGTTAGTAACACCTATAGATTAAATAGCGTACGTAGGATTATTCTTAACAGGAAGAGCACTGGAATAGTTTAAACCTTACCTTATAGAAATATAAGTTAGTGGTATAACAACTACTAACCAAGACATATAATTTATATTTACTAGTTAGAACGGGTTCGCGGAAAAACTAATATAGATATTTAAAGACCTAGAAGCATTAACTATAGCAGAATGGAAGCTTTAAAACTTAGTACAACATTCTTTAGCAATTAAGTACATAATATAGTTTTAGATACTTATAACACAGGTTAAGTAGAACAATAAGGCGCTTATAGTATAGTATAAACAGGGACTTAAGGCTAAAGTCTAGGACATAATTATCCTAATAGAAGATGCGGAAAGTCTATAAGACTTAATGGATTAGTTAATAAAGATTAATAATAAGACCTATTAAAGGGAACAAGCCAAGAAAGGGTAAAATAGAGTTCTATAGTTGTATAAGGCGCAGAGCACACAGTGACAGATATAGAGCCAAAAACTATGGAATGGCGCAGAGCCAATAGACCTAAGCGGTACTAAAGAATCTAAAAGATAGACAAAAAAAACTATAGAAACCCAGAGGTTAAGAGTTAAGTAATTATAGGACCAGAGAGTAGAGGCTAAACTAGGGATCTTAGCAGCAGAAGACGTTTAGGCGGACTTTATAATAAGAAAAATAGTTTAAAAATAGAGCTTGCATAAATTATAGAAAACAAGGTTATTTCGCTAGAGACTATAGAGGTAGTTAGAGTAACTATACGGTAAAAGGCACTAGGTCGTTAGAGTACAATAACGCGGATATAGGGATATTACGCGGGACCAAAGAGTGTTTAATTAAATACTTTATATTTTGTTATAACAACGCATACTAAATTTATAAAGACGCTAAATATGGCGTAAGCTATTAGCTATAAGAGCTAGAGTTAAGAGGACTTAAAGGAACTAAAGAGTTAGATAAAGAATAAGATTAACTCTATAAGCTAGATTAAGATATTAAAGTAACGTACAAATAAAGATTAGTAACAATAACAATAGAGTTAGAGTACTTATTAATTAATAGTAATAAGAAAGAAAATAAGGCTAACTAGAAGCACTTACACCTTAGCAATATAATAGAAGTAGAGACTAAAACCACTATAGAACGCGGATTAGTAACGGGTATTATAACACCATTAGATACAGCATCCATTGCTTTATAAAATAGAAGGAGTAATATATAGAGACAATTAAGCAAGTAGATAACTGCTAGTGCTAGCTTACCACTTATAAAAGGTAAAAGGCCACAGGTCTAAGATTCTTAAGAAGAGATAAGGAAAGCTCTAGACTTATAGAACGTAATAAGGATAGCTTAAGAGCCTATAATAAATAAAAACCAATGGGAAAGAGTAGTAACTTAGTTTAGTAATAAATAAATAAGTATAAAACGCAAGTTTAAGAACCATAAGTTTAGGGAATAAGTAAGAACATTAATAAAAAGCCAAGATTTTAAGAAATAAATAAGGACTATAGCAATTCTAAATAAATACAGTGTTTAGCCTAAAGATTAAAAAGTTAATACCAAGATTAAGAAGTAAGATAACTTTAAGGATCTAGCTATAAGACGCAGAAAATAGGAAACTATAGATCAGTTTAGATAAAGAATTATTATATAGCAAGAGCAAAAGCTAGATAAGAGGTCAGCTATACTAGGTTATATAAGGGACAGAGCACCTATATAAAGAGTTACTAATAGGCCTAGTGTAGGGACGCCTAGAGTAAAGTAGTTAGATAAACTAGAATAAGAAGAGGATTTAAATATTCTAGTTAAATTTAAAGAAAGATATACTGAAGGATATTATAATATAGTAATAATAAGGTACTTTCTTACGGATAGACTATGTACACTAAACCAGTTATATAGAAAGTGGTATAGGTAACGACATAATAATAAATGGGAAGACTTTTATATATAGCTAGATAAAAAAAGTTGTCTAAAACTAACCTATTATAAAAAAACGTATAAGTCATATTAAAGAAGCATTAATTATAATATTAAGGAACCTAGAAGAGGGATCTAGGGACTAGAGAGAAGAACAATAAATTTTAGTACCCATAGTAGAAATACTAGTAGTTAAGTTAACTAGGTATTAGTTTAAATTTAAGAATAAAGACAAGCTAAGAGTTAACCTAAGTTACCTAGCGTATTATATGTTATTGTGGATAGCTTGTGTGGATAATATATATAACATATATAGGGTACTAAAAAATAAAAACCGGAAATACCTAGTAAGGATATATTAGGCACCAGAGGAAAAACGGTTTAGAGACGCTAAGTATATATATAAATAGCACCTAGTAGAAGTATAGAGTTAAGGGGACCTAATACTTTAACCTAGAAGATTCCTTATAAAAGAATGCCTAAATAGATAATAGTAGTGGGACTACCTAGAGAACACTTATCTATAGTATATAAAGGAAAAGAAATAAACTAAGTATTAGCTAAAAGTAGACTAAGCATAAATAGGATCTAGTAGCTAATAGTTAGGAAAAGGGGAGGCCTATAGAACTAGAGGGAGCTAGTAGTAGAGCCTTAAACCCTTAAAGAAATTCTAGGACAACACTTAAACTTATAAGTTAAGTAGTAAGATTAACAGTTTAAAGTACTAATAGATAGTAGAGTAATAAGGAACTATATATTACTAGTAGCAGTGGAAAGGATAGGGTTACTACACAAATAAAAGGAATATTTATATCCACTTATAATAATTTTAGGAGATTAGATAGCCTATAGAGGAGGTATTATTAATCTTAAAATAAGACCTATTTAGTTAACTATTAAAGGGAGACTAGTTAGAATGTCTTTTAATATCTTACTGTTAGGAAAAGATAAGGTGATACTAGAAATACCTTAGTTATAGAAATACAATCTAAAGATTAATTAGGTTATAGGTTAGGTTAATATTAGAGATACTTAATAGTATAAGATGTAATAGTAAACCAAGTTAGTATATTACTAAATCAGAGTGATATATAAAGAGACTAAGTAAGGCTTAAGTTATATATTAAAGAAATATTGTAAGTATGGTAAAAAGCTATTAGAGTATATAGTATGGGACTATAAAATAGAATTAGAAGAAGGAATAAGTCTAAAGTTCTTTCTAATCTATAAGCTCACTAAAATAGAGTTAGTGGTACTTAAGGAGTTTGTCTAGAAGAACTTATAAAAGGGTTATATTAGACCATTATAGTTATTAGCAGGATATCTAGTACTATTTATCCTAAAGAAAAACGGAAAACTTAGGATATATATTAACTATTAATAGTTAAACAGCATTACTAGGAAGGATAGGTATCCTTTACCCTTAATTAGCAAAATCTAAGATAGGGTAGGCAACGTAAAGGTCTTTATAAAGATAGATCTAAGATAGGCGTACTATTAGATTAAGATTAAAAAAGGTAATAAATAAAAGGTAGCCTTTAGGTTAAAGGAAGGACTGTATAAGCCATTAGTTATATAGTTTAGGCTTATAAACGCACTAGTAACGTTCTAGAAACAAATTAATAGTATATTAGGAGAACACCTTAATAAGTTTGTTATAGTATACCTTAATAACATTATTATCTACTTAAAAAGTAAGGAAGAATATAGAGAATATATTAAATAGGTTTTAAAGAGACTATAAGAAGAATAAATGCTAGTAGCAATTAAGAAATGCGAGTTCTTTATAAGAAAGACTAATTTTATAGGATTTATTATTAAACTAGAAAGAATTAGTATAGACCTAAAGAAAATTAAAGCTATAGTAAGTTGGCAAGAACTAGAAAACGTTATATAGTTAAAATTATTTCTAGGGTTTTGCAACTACTATAGGAAGTTTATAGCATAGTAGTTAAAAAGCATTAAGCCGTTTATAAGGCTAATAAAAAAGGAGGAACTATGGGTATAAGAAATAAAGCAAAAAAAGTTATTTAAAAAACTTAAGGAGTTGTTTACCTAGGAACCAATTATTAAAATCTACTAACTAAAGCTAAAGACGGTTGTTAAGATAGATATATTAGACTTCGCACTAGGAGCATATTTACTATAAAAGCATATAGACGTATAGCATCTAGTAGCGTACTATAGTTAAAAGATAATACTACTAGAACTAAACTATAATATCTATAATAAAGAGTTGTTAGGTATAGTTATAGCATTAAAGAAATAGAGAGCATTCTTATAAGGCATAAAGAAACCATTTATGGTTGAGACAGACTATAAGAACCTTATAGGATTTCTAATAATAAAGGAACTTAGTTAAAAACAGGTTAAATAGGCGGAAATACTTACAGAATACTATTTTAAGATTTAGTATACTAAGGGTACAAATAATACACAAGCAGATGCTCTAAGTAGAAAAGCTAAACTATAAAACAATAAGAAGCCATTAGGGGCTTTACTACAAAAGGATTAAGACGGATTAATTAGGTATAATTATCCTAAAATTATAGCAACTAGAGAAGGTTAGATCTATAAATTATTAGAGAGTAATTAGGCATAGAAAATCTAAGAAGTATAGGTAGAGGATCTAAATACAGGATAGTACAAAAATAGAGAAGTAACCTATATTCTAAGGTCTATTACAAAGAAGTTTATTAAGTTATTCTATAAGGGACTAACTTAAGAACACAATGGAGCTATAGGCTTAGTATTAAGACTTTAAGAGGAGTATATTATTTAAGGAATCTAGGGACTAGCAAGATAAGTTATAAAAGAATATTTAGATTGCTAAAGAAATAAACTAATAAGGTATAAGCTATACGGAGGGCTATAACCTATTAAAATACCAGAGAGACTATAGGAGGTTATATTATAAGACTTTATTATTAAGTTACTAAAGTTAAAAGATCCTATTATAGGACAAGATTATAATGCGATTTTAGTAATAGTGGACAAGCTTATAAAGTAGGGGTACTTTATAGCGTACATAGAAGAAATATTAGTAGAGGATGTCGCTAGAATCTATATTAAGGAAGTATTTGTAAGATATAGAGCACTAAGCAAGATTATATTAGATAGAGATCCAAGATTTATAGCAGTATTCTAGGAGGTATTTTTGGCAGAATAAGGAGTTCGCGCAGTAATCTCAATAGCGTATTATCCGCAGATAGATGGATAAATAGAAAGACTAAACTAGACACTAGAACAGTATCTAAGGTATTATATTAATTATATACAGAATAATTGGGTATTGTTACTACCAGTTATATAGTTTATATATAATGCAATACTATAAGAAGGAATGGGAGCGTTACTATTTAAGGCAAATTACAGGTATAAGCCAAGATTATTATTATTGCTACGTTAAGTAAAGAAAACAAGTAGTATAGCTAAGTAAAGAATAAAGACTTTAATAAATCTTTATGCAGACCTTAAAGAAACAGCTAAACTAGTATAAAAGCAAATAAAAAGGTACTATAATGCTAAGAGATTTAAGGGACCAGATCTTAAGGAGGGAGATAAAGTATAGCTACTATACAAAAATTTTAAGAGTTAACGACTAAGTAAAAAGTTAGACTATGTTAGACTAGGACCTTTTAAAATTATATAAAGAATTTTATTAGTTACGTATAAGTTAAACCTACTAGCCAAAATGAAAATTTACTCTATACAGCATGTCGCAATACTAGAGCCAGTATATAGGAATATTAAGCCACTAGTCTATAAGGCAGATATATATAGAGGGCAAGAAAAAGATAAATAGTAAGTTTTAAAGATTATTAGTTATAAGGATATAGATAATAAAATATAGTATAAAGTAAAGTAGATAGGCTATAGTAAGACTACCTAGGAACTGCTAAGTAATCTAGAAAACGCTATAGGAAAGGTATAGAAGTATTAGAAAAAAGTAGGTTAGGAAGTATAAAAAAGGGATTACTAAAGGATAAGTTACCTAAGGGGAACTTAGGAGGAGCAATTGCTAAGCTACTTAGAGTTATTTCCCTTATAGAAGGAAAGTCCGTTCTTTTATTGCCTAGCTTAGATAAACCCTATTAAATAAGTTTCTACTCCTTAAAACAAACCTTCTTATAAATATGTTTAAGGCATTAAAGATGAGTATAAGCTAGACGCTAAGCTTTAAGGATACATGCGGACTCTTCTAAGGCACATTAAACCTTAAGCAGCATGGAGGCTAGCTTACTATTAAGCTTTATAGTAGCAGATTAAACATAAGACCCTATAATAAGTTACTTAGGGAACTTAAAGACTACTAAGAGTTATAGGACGCGTACACTTAGCGTTAGAGATAGAGCGAACATCGCAAGATAAATAAATGTTTGCTTTAGTATACTTAAAATAAGAGGAGGGTTGCCAAGCTAAAGGACTTACTAGCGCAATATAAACTAACCCCTTTTTTATACACCAAGAATATAGAGATGGTATTATCTCACTAAGAGATAGTATTGCAGCAATAGTACAAGACTGATGAGCTGTGGAAGAAGGAGATACTTTAGGTATAATAAGTAAAGATATTAACTAGATTAATTAAACGGACATTATACCTCTAGTAGATAACTTAGAGATATTAGGAATCTTTAAGGATAAAGATAAAGAGAAGGGAGATAGTATTACGGACAGCTTAAGTACGATGTTATAACTACTTAAAGAGGAGTCGGTAGAAGCTAGTTAGTTAATATAGGCACGGTTTAAAATGGATTTGGTAGAACTATATAATAAGGAATAGTAGCTAAGGTTATATAGTATAATCTATATAATCTATATAATCTATATAATCCGTAACGGAGTAGATAGAGTACACATACCTTACGGAGCGAAGGGGTTTCTTAGGCGTAAGGTTATATATTTAAAGGACCACAGTCCCTACCCAGATAGTTCTCTCTTTATAGTAAATCTTAGAATATAATTGGAGTTAATCTATTAGGCAACCACTCTACCAGTTATTATTACGTTATTGACTTCTTGTTTACCTACACACCTAGCCCAATAACAGGACCCACCGTAGTTCTTGCTATAAGGTTCCGTTACATTCTAGGCATTTTACTAAATTCTGCCAAATTCTGCCAAATTCTGCTAATACTACTTATAAAGCCAACTAATTAGGATTTTCTATCCCTGGGATAGAAAATTACTATTAGCTCGCTTACTACTAGCGCCTTAACAACCACTTTATATCTTACTAGTCTCTAATAGACTTCTTTTTCTTCTTAGCTTAATATTCTTATATAGTAGCAATCTATAAGCTTTGGTTTAGAAACATTTATATAAGCCCGTTATAGTAATAGAATTCCATAAAGATTATCTTTTACGGCCCACTTTAGTTAGATAGACGCGATATAAAGGTAAATAATTACGACCTAATATAAATATATAAAACATAATAGTAGGAATCTTAAATTTAAAAAAAACTTAAAATATATTATAACGTTTATAATACGGTTATATAATACGTAAAATGTTAAAGAACTTTAATCGCTAGTTAAAGTTATTTAATTAGTCCGATTTACTTTACTAAGACCTACTATAAAGATATTAGTTCGGCTTACTGCCTTAACTAAGCTAATAGTAATTTTCTATACCAGGTATAGAAAATCCTAATTAGTTTATTTAATGATTAAAACTAGTAAAATACTATACTGCCACTAACGTAAATATATAAAATGCAACAAGTTATAAGTCTTAACTAAAATTAAATTATTTAGACCTTTGGCTAAAGGGGGGGTACTATAACGGGACTAGCCTAGTTATAGTATAAATATCTTAATAAAACACTTAATAGATAAATTCTAACGCTTTAACTAAATTCTGCTAAGTTTTACTAGCTTTATTAACTCCTACCAAGTTCTAATAAATTAATTAAACTTTACTAAAGTCCGTTAAAGACCGCGTACGTATATACGAGTGGGACGTATCCTAGGGTCCCTGTATCAATATCTATAACATTAGGGTGCTTAGGCTAAGATAATAACTTAGTAGATATTTATGGAGCTGTTATATTATATTAAGGAGTAGACTTTGGTATTAGGCGTAGTATATTATTATACCATTTATTAATAATATTTGCGCAGGTATTAAGGGCTCTTAGTAGGTCTATACCTATTAGGGAGGTTTTTAGTTTAGGGCTTAGGGACTTAATAAGGCTATTAATTAATGCGGAGTTATTCCAGCCTATTTCCTTTACGTAACGGTTAAATTTAAAGAAGTATACTAGGAAGCTTTTTATTCCTTAAGTTATATAGTTTATCTTCCTCTAAGTGGTAGCTTGGCGGTTTAGGTTACTATATATAGCTTTAAGTAGTATAACTAGACTTTATACTAGGTTCGGTTAAAGGGGTTTAATAAGGTTAGCTGCGTCTCCTCTTAGTTAACTTAGGGCGTAGCAGAGTTGGTTAGCTTTAGTTAGGTAGCGGTTAGTATTACTAGTTAGCTTATTTTTAAGCTGGCTTAAAAATAATTGGAGTTCTTATTATTTACTAGTAAATATTAGAGGGTCTAGTAACTGTTCAGATTGTTATAGTGCGGTAGTTAGTTTAGGGTAAACAGTTACTATAGGTTTGGGGCTCTTATCCCGCGTATTCGTCTCTAAAGAAGGCGTTTAGTCTTAGGGCCCTAGTATGGGCATCTTAAGGGTATAGACTTCTTCTTAGAGGTCTTTAATTATTTGCAGGTATTATGCCTCTTATTTAGCTTATTATTAAGTTAAAGTGGCTTAGTTTTATATAAGGGCATCTATAAAGGACTTCTATATCTCTGCTAATTATTCTTAGAGTGCGGATATAATGCCGGCGGCTATTATAGGGGCTTTAAAGTTGTTCTGCATTTTAGAGGGTATTATATAAGGTTAATACAATATAGTATTACGGAGCAAGTATAAGCGGTAATAATATATAGCAAAGTAGATATTATTAAGCTATATATATAAACTGCGTAATAAAGTTAAAACGTTGTGTAAGGAGAGAAGGTAAGGAAACGGGAAGAAAGGGTATATATTATTAGTTTGGTTGCTTAGTTAATATATATATAGAGTAGAATAGGATTTAAGGAGTGGTCCTAGCGGAACTTGGCAGAATTTAGTAGACTTTAGCAGAATATAGCAGAATGCGGCAGATTATTGTTAGATTGCCGTAGATTGCCAGCAAGTTGCTATTAGGTTGCCGTCTTGCGGTTAGTCTCTTCTTGCTACATTTGTGGAAACAGGTGGACGTGTATAAGGTATTATGGAGGTGTCCCATAACAGCGTCCCGTACTTTATTTAGATTAATATAAATAGCAGCTAAATGCTATATTATCTTATTAGTAGATATAAACTAAACAGGTAACTTATCCTTAAACTTAGCCTAAAGGTATCGCTAGGCGTCCCTAATAGTTCAACTAAAGAGATAGAGTATTTTAGCTTCTTTAGAGGGGAAATGGTTATAGTTAATATAAAGCTTTCCTTATACCTAGATTCTCCAGTTCTTAAAGATTAGGTCTATACTGTTTAATAATAATAGGGGGTTAGGGAGCTTAACGGACTTTAATTACTTTATTATTATATCTATACTCTCTAGTGTATTATATTTAGTTAAGTAAATAGGCTAACTAAGGCTTTGTAAAGGGTGTTAGCAACTTAGTCAATTAAGGCATGAGCACAGCAAGAAGGACACATGCAAGCCTATACAATTGGATTGTCTATAAACGAGGATCCAAAGCTAGAGAAGGGAAAAGAGAAGAAGGGTAGCGCTGCTCAAGGTTTTATACGATCATCTGGTCACGTGACTGCGACTGTCTAAAATAGTAAGAAACTGTCTGCGATTATCCGCGATTGTCCGCCACAATCTACCGTTTTCCACCAGCGCCGTAACAAAGAGGAGGCTAGGCTATTTTATAAGGCAGTAAGGCTTTCTAGGATCTCCTTTAGAGTCTCTTATATACTTTAGGCTTAAAGACAATTAACCTTTTAATTAGCTGTAAGGGCATAAATATGCTCGCGTACATCTATAACATTATTATTATCTTTAATTTCTAATCCTAATTAGATCTTATATTCCTCTTAAGTAAAGGCAGGTCTTTTAGATAAGCTTGCTTTAGGTACTACTATTAGCTTCCTAAGATACGTTGGAATTATATAATTTAGGGTTCTTTTAAGGGTGTAGGTTAAGTACAGTCTATTCTATAAAAGTGGGATATTATTAAGGCCTTCCCAGACATGGTAGTATAAGTTTTTTTTTGATGTCTAAGTATAATGTATTAACGCGTCGTTATAGACGAAGGTCTTTTTTTAGGGTGGGATATTATTAAGGCCTTCTTAGGCAATATAGGGAGAACTTAGTATAATATAACGGGCTTATATAAATACTTCTAAACCAAAGCTTATAGATTGCTACTATATAAGAATACTAAGCTAAGGAGAAGAAGAAGTCTGTTAGAGACTAGTAAGATATAAAGGGGTTGCTAAGGCGCTAGCAGTAAGCAAGCCGATAGTGATTTTCCATCCCAGGGATGGAAAATCCTAATTAGTTAGCTCTATAAGTAGTGTCGGCAAAATATGGCAGAATTTGGCAGAATGCCTAGAAAGTAGTAGGTGACGCGCTCTAGCACCGTCATAATTACTAAGAAAGGTGTGTTAGCCTTAATCTATTTATAGGTTTTCTAATTTTATATTTTATATCCTTTCTACTTAATAAGAAGTTTAAATTATTTATATTGGGTTTTTTATTATATATTATTAATTAAGTTAATAAAGTAAGAGGCGTTACTATTATTAATAATTATAGGAGGTAGCGGTAGTACTTTACAAGTTATAGAATTATCTTTTAAAGGTTATAATAAGCTTACGTAAAATATTGGGTATATTTTTATCTTAGTTAGTAGTTTAAGCTTATAGGCGTATAGGTTTGGTTTTTTTTTTAATTTAGTATAAGCCTATAAACTTTTAGTTAGGTTTTTTTAAGGGCCGTTAAGTCCACAAGTTTTATATATTTAGGTAAACTATATTACCTTTCTTAAAGTTCTATACGGGAGCTTGTCCTTTATTCGCATACTATTTCTATACTATTTAAGCGTATATTAATTTACTTTATAATAGTTCTATTAACTACTTTATTTAATTAGCAAAGTTATATATATTAATTAACTAAATCCGTTTAATTATGGGTTCTATTATATTAATTTTGGGTTATAGTTTAAATTTAAGTTAAAGGATTTATCTATAGGTTACGTAGAACGGCGTTATACCTATTAATATATTTATCGTATTATTTATAGTAAACTTAGCTAAAGGTAGCTATTTTTTCCAGTCGTCTTATAGGTAGAAGTAGTATATTTATAGGTATTATTCTATAATTATATTTACAATTTCAGTTTAACTATTTGTCTTTAAATAAAATATAGTTAAAAGCTATACTTAAATACTTAATTATTTATATAGAGCTTACTAAAAGTCTAAAATAAACTATCTTTTATAGTTGGATGTTATTAAGTTAAAAAGTCTATATGGTTTAAAAACGTACTTAATAAAATATTCGGCTACTAATATTGTATTAATTAAGTCTATAGGGATTATATATCGCGTTTTTATAAAATGGTTAATAACTACTATAATATTTATAAACCTATTACTGCTAGGCAAGTTAATTATAAAGTTAATTAAGATATTACACTATCTTTATATTAGAATTAGTAGCAGTTAAAGTACTCTTTACTTCTTTATATAAGAGGTCTTTTTACGTATATATATCTGTTGGTATGCTTTAACAACGTGCAAAATACATATATCACAATGATATGTACTATGCGGTGTTGTAGATAGATGTTGTCTTCCAATACGAAGAAGGGTAAGGAACTTAAGGTTCCTTACCACGCTAGTGCCGCGGTAACACGTGACGGCAACTTGCCTTACGTAACGGCAACTTACTACACGTGGCGGCAATTTGCCTCCTATTACAATGCAATATATTCTAGCTACACTGGGAGTACTTTAGAAAATGCGGAGGACTAGTATCCTATAACTATGCAGTTCGAAAATCCATATATACACTTCTCTTTCTTTTCTTCCTTCCTTTCTTCCTTCCTTCCTTCCTTACCCTATGCCTTTATATCAGTGCTATTGTTAGTAGCACGTTCTACCCATTCTACTGTCTTTAACTCGATTCGGTTTGTGTTAATAAGTCACTTAAGAGCTAATAACGGTTTGCTTTTAGTTATAGCGTCCGCAGGGTTACTGTCTCCATTAATCTACTTAACTTTAGCTATTTCGCGTCTTTTATATAACTGACGTAGGCACATAACATTAATTATAAGTCTCTTCTCCTGTGTAGTTCCTAGTTTAACGAGGCATTTGTAAATCAACTTTAAATTAGTATAAAGGATAAGCGGTAGGCTAATATTAAGTTATAATTTAACTATGGCCTTAATTGCAGCGCCAATGTCGAAACTATAGGCTATAGCATATAATTCAGAGGCTAGTATGCTTCTAGTAATTCTCTTACACTTAACTGAGGACCAGTGGACGATGTTCGCCTTGTTTAATGAGTCTATTAGTACTAGGATGTATCTAATCTGTAATAAGAGATCCTTGTTGTTTGTAAATAAGGAATTAGTGAATATAAGTAGTTATAATGTCTCTGTGTTAAGTTTAACAAAGTTTAAACCTCTTGTTGGGTTCTTAATTTGCCACTAAATCCTCTTATTAAGCAGTTTTGCGTCTTTCTCGTTAGGGTTAATCACCTGGGCAGCGTAGGATAAATTAAAAGAAGCTTTAGGCTAGTATATAGACGCAATATAAGCTCCTCTTGCTTATTGGGCGATGTATTAGTCCTTAAGTGTAAATGCTATGCAAATAGTGCCTCTAGAACTAGTTATTGTGATAGCTTCCTTAATATTAACAAGGGTTAAGTTCTGGCATTAGCACTCCTATGTAAGCGTAATTATATAATCCTATTGTTGGATAATGCCTCCGTTAAACTTAATTGGGTGTTCCGGCGTAAGTTGTTCGCGTTTCTTAGTTAGGAACTTAGCTTTCTTAATCTTCTCCTATTCTAAAGCTGTAAAGACTAAGTTGGCTAGTAGGAGGGTGTTATTAGTCTGTAAACCAACTATTCCAAAATTTGTGGGGTTATTAAGGTGGAGTAAGCAGGGGTTATAAGTAGATTGGCTTATGTTTAGTTCTTTAATATAGTGGTTATAGTAAGTCTTAAACTAATAATTGCCTGCCTTAGGAATGCCGTATAAAGGTCTAACAACCTTTAGAATTGTGCCTTGTAAGACTCTAAGTGCCGTACTAAGTTCGAGAGGTGCCCTAATATAGAAGTCTTAATTTAGTCTTATAGCTAATTATATATAGGCCTATAAAATATCTTATAAGTAGAGATGTGTACCACTATTCTAAGTTATGGCCGTAATATAGAGAATAAGGCATTAGCTAACTTATTAGATTGTAGGTGATTGGGTTAATACAAGGTCTTTTTCTAGGTTATTATATACCTATATAACTAGTCTTAACTTCTTAAAGGCTTTATTAGAACTGGGGTTTTTAATCTTGTTAACAAATCTAAAGTTAAATACTTTGTTACTTTGTGGTATATCTTTAGGGTTGACCAGTTTAAAAACTCCTTTCTTAAGTAATCCCTTAATTTCCTTCTAGCGTAATACTACAAACTGATTGGACTTTATAAGTTAATTATTATCCTCATTTTATAGATATATTAAAATGTTCGCGGCACTAGCTTTAATAGGGTACTTACGTAGTCTACCTCTTTTACGCTTAACGGGTTAAGGTCCAGGCTTAGTTTAAAGTAGGGGTTCAGGTTCAGTTTAAGGTAGGGGTTCAGGCTTAGTTTAAAGTAGGGGTTCAGGTTCAGTTTAAGGTAGGGGTTCAGGCTTAGTTTAAGGTAGTTTGCTTTTATTATCTTCTAGTTACATATCCTCTATAATCTCAGGGTCTACCAAATATAGTTTCACGACCGTACTGCGGAAGTTAGTAGGTCCGTGGGGAAGTTATATAGTATAGGTCTCATTTTTAATGCTAAGTAGGTTATACGGACCAGACCAGTAGCTAGGTTGGCCTATAGGTCCTTCTCTCCATACCAATACGGGTGAGTTAAGTGGTAGGTTATAAATTGCAGTTGTTTTGGGTCCGTTGCGCATGTTAAGGGTATCTGCTATTTAGCGCTTAGCTCTAAGCTTCTTAACTTCTTCCATAGCCTTTTTAAGAGCTGCTGCTCGTTGTATAACTATAGGGTTAGGTGCGTCGGATTCCACCATGCGTAGGTAAGCTCTAAATACTAGTAAGGTGGGTATAAGACCGTCAGGGCCTACGGAATCGTTGATTGCTTTAAAGGCCATTTATAAGGCTATGTCCTTACTAATATCTAGCAGTTCTGTAGTAATAATATAGTATATACGACAGAGGGGGCTATGGTAGCGTTCTACCATTCCGACTAAATTATAGGCTTTAACAGGTACACTTCTTATAACTATTCCAAATATTATAGCGTATTGTTTAAATTCCTTGCTTACAAAATTCTTACCTATATTATGTGTGATAATATTAGGAGGTCCTAGGTATATATTAATCTAGCACATTCATAATACATCCCATGTATGCTTGGCGCTAATGTTTTATAGCTATCTGCTAGCTTAAAATCGTGTTCCTTTATTAACAATATACAAAAGGGGTGCGCTATTAATATACATAATATCAACCACAATTAAATAGTTAAAATTAATATTATTATATAAGGTAAATCTGAATCTACCAGGCGACTTTCCATATTTTTAACAATAGTGGTAGTAGCGTGTAAGATAATCTAAGGTCTTGCTATTAATATCATGCCCTAAGCGTTTAAGTATTCGTACAAGACGCTCAGCTAAAGGGTGGCCAAAACGGCGATGCAGTCGCTTTAATTCTACGTCGGTGAGGTAGCAGGGGTTTTATTTAAATAACTTAGTTAAATAAGTACATAGGGATATATTCTAAAGTAGGAAAGGGTGGCTAAAGCAACATATAACAGGTACTTCGCTCTAAGGGGTAATTAGCATATTTTTCAGGTTGTTATAGTATACTTATAGGTAATCTATATCTGCCAAGCAAAGTAAAAATAGGGTATTAACCTTAATAATATAAAACTCAATTATGCTAATTAGGGTAATTACTTTGGCTAATCTAATTAATAAGGTTAATCTAATGCCGAACTATACATTAACCATGCCTTGTGTGGTGGTATTAAGCTGTACATTAGTATTAAGTCTCTGGAATGCCAAGAATTGGCTATATCCTACTATGGATTATTTAGATGCTCCTATATTAATTATTATACCTATAAACTTGTCTACAGTATAGCGGGACATAGATATGGTTGTATTATAGGTAAAGGGGTCCTGGTCGGTCATAAGAGGTACTATATTATCTATAGTTGTGACCAAATAGCTAAAGGCTTTATCAGCTAGGGTAGCAGCCATAGAAATCACTTTCTGCTGTTCCACTTAGCCAAGGGAGGTATAGTAGTAATTAATATTTAGTTATAAGTTCTTATCAGTTGCCTTATAACTTACATTAATAGTTAGTGCTTAAAAAGCTTCCTTAAGCTCTTCTTCTGAGTCGGTATTGTTATCCTCGTAATCTATAATATATTAGTTAAGTCGTTTCTTAAATCGGTTATTAAATTTGCCAAACCTGTCTCTATTAGCAGTTCTAAACTTGGCTTTAGACTCTTCTTACTCCTCCTTAATATATCTCTATAAGCGACATCCTTCCCTATTACATATAAAGCAACGTGGTTTCTTTTGGTTGCGGTTATATAGAGGGTTATTACGGTTGCTGCGGTTATAGTTGTTATCTCTTTTATAGAACCGTCGGTCTGTAAAGAAGGCTTGTGTTTTCTCCATATACTCTTTTTCGTATGCTATAATAGACGATTGAAGTTTGTTAATAAGGGCTCTAAGGTTATCCAGTAGGTTAGAGACTGCATATCTATATGCTAGTATTCCCTAGCAAGAAGTAACGATTTTGTTATAAAGGAAGTCTATATTTTATAAGGTAGATCTAAGGCTATACTATAGTTAATAAAGTCTATGGATTAACAATTAGAGATATTTACTTATTAACTTATCTGTATTTCTTGCTATTACTATTATAAGTATAATAGTGTTCCACTTGTCTAGGTTCTTGCGTTAAAATCCTAGTCCTTTAAAGAAATTCTAAAGGTGCTCGCAAGCTTTAACAAATGGTAGACGGGACAGTTAGTTTGTATAAAAGTGGTCTAAAGCTAGTCCTTTTAGCATAGTAGGGAATGCCTTAAGGTAGGCTTCTTAGGGTACGTCCGCTCGATTGCAGATGTCATAGAATATTATTAATTTATAGTTAAGGCTTTCGTTCGTGCCACCGTATTTCTGCTCCTCTATGTATATCTTAGCTGCGTTCGCAATTTCCTTGCCATAGCCAGTTATAGTAATAGGGCGGTTCTCCTCATCTATAAATTGTACGTGGAGTTGCTATATTGTTATTGCGGGTTAAGGCGTAGCAGATAGTATAAAAGTGGACGTAGTTATAGATTAAGGTATAATAGATGGTGTAAAGGTAGAGGTAGTTAGTGTGCCGGTTAGTTAGGTTGCGGTAGCTTTAGCTTATTATTACTCCTCTAAGGTACCCTCTATCATGTATACCTTAATTAATCTTAATAGCGTCGGTCCGTACTTATTATTGGCTAATTTAATTATCTCTCTGCTCTATTTAGTTTGGTCTTCTTCTTATGCTATATTATATAAAGACTAAGGGAGTGTTTTATTTTGTTTATAGTTAACATTAACCTATACTTCTCTAATATTTAGGCAGTCACGTAGTTGCTAAAGCTAGTATAAGGGGATTTACGTAAAGATATCAACCGTAAAGTCCTTAAAATCTCCCTAGAACGATTCCCAGAGTGTTAAGTTGAGCTAGTTATATATCTCTGTGTATAGGTACATCTTGCATTATAGGTAGTCAGTTAGTTCATCTTTAGAGGCTTCTGTTAGGTTAATCCCATTTTCCTATTTAGCTGCTTCTTCCTCCCAGTCTTTCTCTGTTCCTAACATCTTGTTTATTATGTATTATTTAGATAAGTGAGGGTAAAGGTAAGGGTGTTCGAAAGGTAAAGACAGAGGAACGGTTAAGGAGGCGGTTAAGGAGGCGGTTAAGGAGATAGTTTAAGTTAATTAAGTAGGGTAAAGTGCTCTACGCAGTAGTCTTCTAAAATAGATAGAACAAGATGTCTAGAAGTTGTTATAGATACTAAATAAGTACTCCTAGGTGGTTTCTCTTCTTCTCTTCAACTAAAATAGGCTAATATAAAAGGTGGATAAGTACAACTATCTTCCAATCTACTGCAAGGTAGACAGTATAACTGTCTTTTAAGCTACCTGCGTGTTTTTTAATCTATACGCGCTCACTAATCAGTGTTGGTATGCTTTAATAACGTGCAAAATACATATATCACAATAATATGTACTATACGGTGTTATAAATGGATGTTGTCTTCCAATACGAAGAAAGGTGAGGAACTTAAGGTTCCTTACTACACTAGTGCCACGGTGACACGTAACGGCAACTTGCCTCACATAACGGCAACTTGCCACACGTGGCGGCAATTTGCCTCCTATTGCAATGCAATATATTCTAGCTACAATATCTTATATACTTAAACGTATTTTTATATATAGTTATATATTATAAGCCAGTAGTATACTTATTAAATAATCTTATAAGTCTTTGCATAGCTAGGATGCCCTACTATAAGGAAGTTATATATAAATTTAAGTATCTTAAATTATAAAGATTTAGAATTTAGAACTACTATCTTCTATTAATAGTGTTGGGAATATAGGCAAGTTGCCGTCACGTAAGGCAAGTTGCTATCACGTGTCGCCGCGGCACTAGCGTGGCGAGGAGCCTTAAGCTCCTTACCCTTCCTTAAGCAGGAGGGAGATATAGAATAACAATTATTATACTATCTACGAACCGTAGCTACGTAATATCACCTTATGATACCTACACTAATTAGTAGTTAACTTTACTATTATACTACAGAATAGCTAGGTATTCCACCAAGAAGAGACAAGCCACTGTACTAGTGCTACTCGTGCTAAAGAAAGCTGTCTTTTAAGGTTAGAACTAGTCCTAAACCTTAAATAAAACTCTTCCACAAATCTAAGGATCTAAAGGCTAGAACTAGTCCTAAGCCTTTCCCAGATTACAGATTTTTGCGTCTATTATATAGAATAACACGCTTTATAAGTCTTCGTAATTTAAGGCCAGAACTAGTCCTAAGCCCTATAATTGTAAATATACGTCACGAACGCGTACCAAATAACAAACGCGTACTAAACAACAATCCCTATACTAATAACACTTCCCTCCCTCCAAAAACATGGCTACGCCTACCTTAAACAACTGGGAAGACTCCTTACTACTAGGGGTAGCTTTGTACGCGAAACTCATTAATAAAAATTGGGACGAATTTACCTTTAACATAATAACTTATACCATAAAATAAGTTAATAGCTTTCTCCTACACCATATTATATTCTACTAAAGTAGACACTATGCTGATCTATAGCTATAGAAATATTTTAAGGAGGATTTTATAGGATGGACCGCTAATATTTAGGCACTTAGCAATGTTAATATTGTTTAGGATTTTTAAGACTTCCTTTATAGGAATAGGGTATACGTTACTAAAAATAATAACCCAATTACTAGTAATATCTAGGCCGTTATTATTAGTATAGAGGAACTAGTATAGACGGAAGCTAAGATTACACGTTAACTACGGAAACCTAGAACCAACCCGTATTCTTTAAAAGGCAACTTTAATTTAGAACGAAACCCCCAGAATGCTACTATCCCACCTAGAGGTGCTCTCCCACCTAGAGGTGCTCTCCTACCTAGAGGTACTCTTCCTCCACCTCTGCCGCCTCCAGCTCCTCTACCCTAGCCAACCGGTAAGCCTCCACTATAAGAAGTCATAAACCTAATAAAGGTATATTTAGATAAGGAGAAGAAGTTTAGAGGAGAATTATACAACATACTTGGAATAAAACTATAGGTCTTTTATAACTGCTGCAGCAAGGTCAGAATCTAATGCTACTAGTTTTATTATGCTTTCTCAGTTATATTAAAGGGATAGGCGGCGATATTTTATTATAACTATATTACGGGTAGAAACTATAGCTTTAATATAATGCTTTAGCTTACTAGAGCCCATTTTAAAACCAACAAAAATCACTAGCTTTATATATCTAAATAGCGGGAGACTATATTTTAAAAAGTTATCACTTCTAACTTAATAAAGACTCATTTAGAGTGCCTTTAACTACTCTTTAATAAACTCTAAAAAATCTAACATGGTTTTACCAAAACTTACTAAAACAAGAACAGCCTAAGGGACTAGGTTATTTTAGCATACCATAGCGTTTCTAAGTACAACTTGGCACTATATAAACCTATAAATACGTTTAAAGGAGTATATACTAAGCTACGCTCCGCCGTAGGTACTATAATACAAACATAAAAATCTTAATAGTTCTATACCGAAAACCCTATACAACTAAGTATTTCCAACTAATACAATCATAACTAGACTAACCGTATATATAGTGGCCGTGGTAGGGAATATAGCAAAGGGTATAATTAACGTTAACCATAAGGCAATTATAGAGGTCCTTATAGAGGTTTATTTTAAAGTAATTGCTAAAAGAAGTACTACGTTTATAAGAAGCCAAATTACTAGTTAACTAGACACTCCCTTAATAAGCAAAAGGAGGCATATAATAAGTTCCGTTAGAGTATAAAAAACGTTAAAAATTATAAAGTTACTACGGCCTACTTCTAAAGCTTTCTAATTTAATATAAAGGCGTAGAAGACCTTAAGGGTAAGGTTAATAAGACTGAATAGCTCCTTATAGATATAGAAATTAAGAACTACTCTCCTAACTAATGCTTTACTAAGTATAGTAAGGTAGATAGTATATAAACCGTTGTTGTTCTTAATAACTAATCTACGCTCCATTCTATTATAAAGTTAGATATCTTTAATAAGCCAAAGGAGAGCTCCGCGTTCTCCTTTAATAATAGATACTCAACAAATATCTTCTATAGTATTATACCAGATACTAAAGCCGTAGGAGTATCTATAGTAGGAGAACCTTAAGTTCGAGCCCTTTAATAGCTTAATAGCTCTATTTAGATTAACTATTTAACGGCAGGCTAACACACGATTCATTTTAGTAAGGGTACTGCAACCTTTTTTAGCACAATTAGGGTCTAAACCCCCTTAGGGTATATCACCTTCTATATTATTCCTACAAACACTCCGTTTCTATTTTACATTAAAGATATAAATAAATTAGGTATTAGGCTTAATAACCTTAAGAATATACTTATTTAGGGAGATAATTAAGTGCCTATTATACGTAAGTGGGGTTACCCCTAGTTGCTCCTTTATTAACTAAAAAAAAATATTACTTAGAGCTACTTAACTAAGTCAGAATTACGCCAACTATACTATTATTTTAGCCACCTATCCGTTTACCAATTACTTAAGGTTCTTTAGCGAGTAGGCCATAAAGTTAAGGTTAAGGTAATTAAGCACCTTATAAAGTACTACTATTACTACCAAATAAACCAGAAGTCCCCCAGCCGATTTAAGTTTACCCTTAAAAATAACTACAACTTTAACTTCTATATTATTGTTAATATTATATATCTTAGCGGCAAGCTAGTACTCTAAGTTATTAACTTCTTAACCTCCTTCTAAGCCGCACGTTTTTTTAAAGGATATATCAGCTAGGAACGCATAAGATACCCTTTAATTATACTAGATTAATATCTACCTAGGACCCCCTAATTAAATCATCTATAATATAGGAAAGAACTTCTTATCTATAGAGTTTTAATAATAGATAAAGGCAATAGTAATCAAGGTTAAGGAAGTCCCTATTAAGGCATATAATAGTATTAGAAAAGTGGAGCAATATTACGCGCCATTACGCCGCGTATATAAGATTATCTCTTTAGAACTAGAGAACGCTAGCAAAGAACTTACCTTATAAATAGCTATTAAAGCCATTAACGATTCCGCTGGCCTAGATGGACTTATACCCACATTACTAGTCTTTAGCGCCTACCCTTAAATAACTAACAATTCTCCACTATCTCCTTCCGTTATATAACGAGCTAAGGCTATTCGCAAGGCAATAAAGGAGGTGCGACGTCTCTACACCATACGCTAGGTTAACGACGCACTAGGAATAAGAAATCGCCTAAACACCTTAACTACGCTTAATCTACCACTCCAGTCTAAGGTACGCGTATAGCATAAAAAGGGAGGGTAGTTAGGCCTATATTAACTTATTATAATTAATAGTTAAACTTATACTATTTAGATGCCTCACGGACCCACTTAATTCCAATCAACTATTATTAAGCCTTACTATAAAGATAATAGTTCCAAGCCTTTATAGGATGCCCTAGAGGAGAACCATAATTAACGTGCTCTAAAAGGTAACTATAATTCTAATATAATTATAGTAGAGGTTCCGCAACTACGACGCGGTAGAGGTCGCCCAAAGGGATTACAAAATCGCTAATATCTTATTAATTTTAAAGAGCAATTCATTACCGCCATTAAGAATAGAGTTAAGTTATTAATAGCCTTTATAATAGCTAAGGAGAAGGCTGATTTTAAGCTTATAAAACAGCTCTAAAAGGAAGGTTATATTATAACCCCTAAAGCTCCTTTCCAAGCATCCAATAAGCAGGAGATCGATGGTCTTATTATAAAAGGAGTTTTTAAATTTAAGAAGTATAACCTTACTAAGTTTAATAGAGTTTATATTTTTAAGTTAAGAATAGTTAACGAGATTAAGGGCAAAGCTACTAACGCCCTATTTAAGAAATTAAGGCTTATTATCTAAGGTTACAATAATAATAGTAAGGAGGTAATTCTTACATAATCTCCCACAATTTAACGAGCTAGTTAGCGAGTTATTATTACACTAGCTCCCTCCTTAATAAAGAATAGAATAGCAGTTTATTTATAAAATATTACTTAGGCCTATACCTAATTAGAGACGCACCTTTAGCGCTTAATATTAGCATACTTTTTAGAGCAAATTCGTTACCAATATCCCAAAGATACGATTATAGTTATGCTTAAGCCATTATATAGAATCGCAGAGGTAGGAACCTATTAGTAGGCTACCTATAGTAAGCACTACAAAGAGAAGCTTTTAATAACTACTTCTATATTCAACTTATACTTCCTAATTATAACTACAGGAACTCTATTTAGAATCGTCGGTATATAAACTAATAATATAATTATCTTAGGAGACAACCAATTCTTAGCTCTTAAAGAAGATGAGTTAGTAAAGGCAAATCTTATAGCAAAGCCAAAGAAAAAGCTTAATTTAATAATACTATTACTCTTTAACGGATACACCCTCTCCCTAAATAAGGATTCTATTACTTTACGCCAGAAGGGTTAAAGTAAGAAGATTAACATTATTAACACTAATTCTCTAAAGCAAGGATATATAGAGTAACGCGCTTATAGAGCCTATATTGCTTCTATCTGTTAACCTAAGGCTTCCTTTAATCTCTCTATTGCCGCTTAATACTAGAAACTAACCAAAGATAATATTCTTGCCCTAAATAAGCGTCTTTCCTAGCAAATAAGCCATCTTAATTAGGGACTACTCTATATACCTATTAATCTTCCTACCGCTAAGCTCTTTATATTTATTAATAGGTCGTTTATAAATAACAAAGATTTTAGCTCCTAGCTAAGATATAAAATTATTATTACAAATAAATCTACTAGAGAAAACGACTTTATAATCTACAGTAATCTTATCCATTAGAGCTTAACTAAGAGTAAGCATATCACTTAAAGTGTTCTAGCGTTAGAGATATATAAAATAGTTAGCGGAGTTAACATAGTAATTACAATTGGAACTACCCTAAAAATAATTACAGATTAACTCAAACTTCCCATTATCCCTATAATTATATATACCGACTTATATTCCCTCTATAAGTGTTTAGTTAAGCTTAGTACCATAAAGGAGAAGTGCCTTATAATCAACATTATAGCACTTTAGTAATCCTATAAACGGCAAAAACTCTTTAAAATTTAATAGATTAACGGTTAAGATAACCTAGTAGACGTAATAACAAAGGCAAACCTAAATAAGGCTCTAGAAACGTTTATTAATACAAATACTCTACATATATAAGTTAAAGGTTAGGTTAAAAGGGAGTAGGAGTATAATATTCTATAAACCCTAACTTAAACTAGCTAATTAGGATTTTCCATTCCCAGGATAGAAAATCCTAATTAGCTCACTTACTACTAGCGCCTTGGCGGCCCTCCTAACAAAATATCTACCTATAACTCCTAAGTAAGAAAGCACTATATACTAAAAGGCAAATTTTGGGACAGCAAGACTTATATTATAATGGCAATAGTAAGTAAGGAGGATTAATATTTGTTACGCTAGTCAAGCGGTATATATATATAGATAGCAACCGTAAAAGAAGAGTTGCCAGTGTTAGGAATACAGGCAAGTTGCCGTCACGCGAGGCAAGTTGCCGTCACGTAAGGCAAGTTGCCATCACGTATCGCCGCGGCACTAGCGTGGCAAGGAGCCTTAAGCTCCTCACCCTTCCTTAAGCAGGAGGGAGATATAGAACAATAATTATCATACTATCTACGAACCGTAGCTACGTGATATCACCTTGTAATACCTATAAATAGTACAATTAATTATTTTAATTTTCTTATTTAGCAAGTATAATATCCTTATATTATCGTTTTCCTATTTAAATCGCTTTTATTATATCTATTATCTATATATTACCCATATATTTACATTCTATTAGCTTATTAATTTTTATTTCCTATATATTAACTTCTAATTTATTTCTATTAAGTTTTATATATAGGAATATAGGATACAGTTTTTTTTTAAATATTTAGGAGGTAATAAAATCTATAATTAATTTATTATTTGTCACAGCACTAACCTAACGCATACTGTTTCCTACTATTAGCTAGCCCACCACTAGCGCCTTAGCGGCTAGCCCTACTCTTTATATATAATACCGCCTTTTACCCTTCTTCTCTTCTTTATAGTATAATATAGTTATTTAGTCTACTTTATTGCAGCACTGTAACAGTTTATGCTATTATTAATTGCGCCCTATCGCGATTACTAATTCCCTATATCCCAGTTATCTCTACCCTAGAGTAATTACAACCTACACGTGACGTGTCCATATGCTATAACCCACTATAATCCTAGAATAATCCTTAGTTTTTTCCCAGCGCCAAAGATTACCTAAATAGGCGATATTAATAACACTGAAATAGCCAAAACCTAGAACCCCTATAAAGTTTTTATAGACTTCTTTACACAGATATACCCTAATATTGTATAGATAATCCGCCGCTCCCTACTATACCCTAAAACCTTTAAAGCTAACAAAGTTTATTATACCCTTATTAACTATACTAATAAGTTCCTTAGTAACATTAAAGCGGGACTATAGTTTATATATAACATAAATACCGCCAATAAGAAAGCTAACGAAAGCCTTAATACCCTTATTGCCTCCTAGATAGAAACTATTACCGCTCTTAAATAATTAACCCCTATAACAATAGTAGTAACTTAGTAGAAAAAACGGATGTCTAAAGACCTGCTAATATTTAGCGGAAAAGGTACTCCGCTAGAATAATAAGCCAACTTTAAGACCTAGCATATTAAGATTAAAGGAGTCTTTAACCGTAACTAGGATTACTTTAATATAGTCCAATCCCAGATCCTTTATATTTTAAATATACTAGAGGGTAAGGCCTATAAGTTTATTAAGTAGGGCCTAGAGCTTATACATAAGAACCCAAATAACATATCTATATGGAAATGGCCTACTAAAGAAGATATACTTAAAGAGCTTACTACCTACTATAAAGTCCTTAATATAACCTAGGTCGCAAAAAATAAGCTTAAATATTTTCCCTAAGGCGAGCGTAATTACTAGTCCTAGAAGGGAGAGCTTAATAAGTTAATAGTCCACGCTAGAAAGATAGATAAATAGAAGGTAAATTTACTTTAGAAGTTTATCTCTCTAAAGATAGAAGAGCTAGTACTTAGACTTGCCTATAAAATTAACAACAGCAACTATATAGGTTAGAGTAAGTAGATAGATATATTTACTAAAAACCTTATAAACTATATACACTAAGCTAACCTTAAGAATACTAACTACCGCCTACCTGCTTAAGCTCCTGCCCCTATATTAACCCTAACCCTAACCCTAGCAGTAATTAAAGAACCTATAGACCTTAATAAAATCTTAGACATAGAGCGTAAGCGCCGCTTTAATAATAGACTGTACCTTGCCTGTAGCCTACCTAGCTATTAGAAGAACGCTTATAACTCTACTATAATAGTAAACCTAGTCCTAATGCCAGCCTGTTAAATAACGTAAACTAATAACCGCGGACGTAGCAACCGCGGAGTCTATTATAGCCACGGTAGATAACTCCCCCCCCTTTAACCCTATAGCTTAGTCACTTTAAATAATGCCCTATATAGAAGCCTAACCCGTTAACAATACCTAGAATTAGTAACTTCGCGCTAGCGAATATAAACACGGCTATATTTTTGGCAAGGTACCGTCTCCCTATACCCTAACTAAAACTAACACTGCTAGCTAGATAGATACTGGATTGCCCCACTAAGACAGCCCTATACCCTAGTTATTAAAAGGCAGACCCTTAAACTAAGTTACGTTTAAGGGTCTAAACTATATAAGAAGGAAGATAAGAAGATTAGGTCCCTATTATTAGACTAATTAGTCCTTTCTATTAGTAAACTGCCACTTAATCTTAAATTAGTAAATAGTAATAAGAAATTAATCCTTATTTAAAACCTAACTTTTTTTATTATATAACCTATGCCCCTAAGTTTTTATCAACACAGTAAGCCTAGTAGACTTAGGTAGTACTATAATAGCATTTACCAACGTAGAGTCTATTATAAGAAAATATAATATTATAACTAAGAAACTGTTGGCACCTAGGCCACTACGCCTTATAGATAGCATCCTAACTTTACTTATTACAGACTACTTTACCGCCTAAATATTAATTAGTATCTATACTAAAGCTATGCTTTTTCTTATTACTAAACTCTTACCTAGTACCCTAATTATCTTAAGTATGCCTTGGCTTTAGAAGTATAAGCCCCACCCTAGCTTTAGAGAGCTTAAGATCTACTTTAACTTAGACTACTGCTCTAGGAACTACCTCCTGTGGGGGATAGCCGACAGTAGTAGGGATGCCCTATATAGATACTTGGTACTACTAAGCCTAGTGCCTAGGACTATATATAAAGCCCTAATAATAGAAGATGTTCCTAATAAAGGGGAACCTATATAGCTACAAAGCAATAAGATAGTAGAAAACTGGACTACTCTAGTACTTAAAACCAAAATAATAGGCTAGCCAGCCTTGCCGAGACTAAAGAAAAAGGTCTGCTTTATACCGCTACTACTAAGAATTTAACGCTAACCTAGACACCCTTTAAACCCTAGCCGCCTAGCCTAATCCCCAGAACTAAGCTATATGCTATATACGCACACTATAGCCCGCGTTATAGTAAGGACTAGCTAGGAAATTACTGAGACCTAGATAATAGAAACCGCGCCACTATAACATCTAACCTTATACCTACTCCCCACACGCCTTGTATAATGCCGCCGCCTAGAAACCGCTTCTAAGAGCTAACTAAGACAAGCCAGCCCTACTGTAATATTAGGAGAAGACTAAATACTCCCCAACCTAGATAATATTATAAATATACATACTATAAATTTCGCCCAGTTTTATAAATAAAAAGGCGTAAAAGTAATAAGGATCCATATGGCGGAGCTAGTAGAATTAGTAGAATAAGAAGAATAGAAATAATTAATAGATAAACTCCCTACTAGACTAGTTAAAATACTAGACCTAATAGAGGAATCCTTCCGCCGCTTAGTTAATAGTAACTATATAATAGAAAAAGCCTATAAGGTCTTCCCTAGTTATTTTCACCGTTTCCTTAAGGAAAACCTTTAGACTATAAATACTAAGTTCCTCCGCCGTAAAGTAATAGATATAGACGTTAAGAAGTTTATAAAAGGCAAACCCGCTCTAACTAGGGACAATATTATATAACGCCTCCTAAGGGAATATAGGTACTATATTAAGGGGTTTCTCCTAAAGAATGCTGATAAGCTTCTACTACATCGCCTATAGGACTATAAAATTAAAATTATGCTAGGAAAGCAGCCCCTGTACTATAAGAACCGCCCACTCTCCCCTACTAAGCTCCGATGCGTTAAGAAATGGATTAATAAGATACTTAATAAAGGCTTTATCTAAGAATTAATGTCCCCTGCCGCAACCCCACTCCTACTCGCTGCTAAGCTAGAAGAAGGGGTAAGGATCTACTATAACTATAGAGGACTTAATAATGTTACTGTTAAGAACTAATACCCGCTCCTACTTATCCATAAGACACTTAATGCCCTATACAGCGCCAAATTCTATACTAAGCTTAATGTTATTACCGTGTTTAATAGGATCTGTATTACCAAGGGCTATAAATAGCTTATAGTATTTATTACCCGCTTTAGGCTTTATAAGATGCTAGTAACCCTATTTAGCCTTTATAATGCCCTAGCTATATTCTAGAACTATATTAACCATATTCTTTATAACGCACTGGATAACTATTATATAGTATACCTTAATAACATCCTTATATTTTCTAAAACTTAAGCTAACTATACTAGGCACGTTAAAGAGGTAATTTACCGCCTTAGAGCTGCCGGCCTCTAAATTAATATTAGTAAGTTAGAGTTCTATATAACAAAGATAAAGTACCTTAGCTTAATTATCTTAATAGAAGGAATAAGTATAGACCCTAAAAAGGTCTAAGCCTTATAAGTATAGGAGAACCCAACCTTAGTTAAGAAATTATAGCAGTTTCTTAAATTTATAAACTTTTACTATAGGTTTATCTAAAGTTATTCTGCTGTTACTACACCTATAACAAAATTCCTAAGAAAGGACGTTAAATGGCTATAGGGACTAGAACAAGCCAAGTTATTTAAGGCCCTTAAGAGAGCCTTTACTTTAGTATCAGTACTAGCATACTACAACTATATAAAGAAAATAGTGGTAGAGATAGACGTATTAAATTAGGCTTCTAGTAGAGTCCTTTCCTAGTATAATAATAATAGTAAACTAAGACTGGTTGCATTCTTCTTTGCAAAGTACTCTGCGCTAGAGTGTAACTATAAGATCTATAATAAAGAACTCTTAGCTATTATTAAGGCTTTAGAGGAATAGCGTTCTAAGCTATAAGGGACCGAGGAGCCGTTTAAAATTATTACTAACTATAAGAACCTATAGACATTTATAACTACTAAGCAGCTAAACTAATGCTAAGTCTAGTAGGCAGAGTTCCTTTTATAGTTTAACTTTATAATTATATATAGACCTGGTAGTAAAGCTATACTCCCTAACGCCCTAAGCTAACTACTAGGAATAAAACCTAAGGACGCTAATAACAAACGCCTCCGCTATTAAGCCTAAGTTATTATACTACTCTAGAAAGTTGACTCTATAATCTTAAAGGAATTATTACACGAATCCTGTAACTCTAATAATGTGGAGTTCGTAGCCGCTCTAGACCCTAAAATGGCTAAAAAGTTACTGGATAAGCTAATCTAGTTAGGATACTAGGAGAACAAACTTATAAGAGATATAGTAGCGGCTCTGCGTAATTAGAAAGCTCGCTATTAGCTAAAGAAGATTAGGAAATTACTCTATTATAATAAGTTAGAATATAGTATTATTAATAGATAGATCTACTTCCACTAATATCTCTTTATCCCTAATACCTTAGACCTCTGCCTAGAAGTTATCTATCGCTCTTATAGCAGCGGCCCTACTAGTTACCCTAGCTAGGTTAAGACTCTTAACCTCTTAAACTAAATATACTAGTAGCTAGTAATCTCCCAGTTTACGGCTACCTTTATTAAAAACTGTGCCCTATACTTTTATACTAAGACCCCCTGTTCTGCCCTACCTGGTTTTTTAAAGCTACTAGAACTACCCGCTCGCCTATAGACCAATATTTTAATTAACTATATTATAACACTGCTAGTATACTAATACTATGGTAAGGCATATAAATATATCCTTGTTATTATAGACCGCCTAACTAAAATATAACACCTTGTTCTAGTAACAGGACTCTTAACAGAGGAGCTAGTTAATGGCTTTATTAATAATATATATAAGCTCCATGGTGTACTAAGTATAATTATCTCTAATTATGGTATATAATTTGTTAGCAACTTCTGGCAATAACTAAGTAAACGCCTTAAGACAACCTTATAACTAAGCTTAGCTTAATACCTAGAAACGGACGGCTAAACTAAAATTATTAACTCTGCCGTAAATAAGTACCTCTGTGCTTTTGTTAGCTTTATATAGGATAACTAGGTTAACTACCTACCACTTACCAAATTTACTATAAATAACTAAGTTAATAAAATTATAGGCATCTCCCTATTTTTTATAAACTATGGCTTTAACCCTCGCCTTAGAATTAAGCCTACTAGCCCCCGCCTACTAACACTATTAGTATAAGTAAAGAAGGAGTTCTTCTACGCAGACTCTATAGCCAACCGCTTTAAGTGGATATTAATATAGCTTAAGGCCCTAGCCTGGATTTTATAGCAACGCTATAAAGATAATGCCAATACCTATAGGGATAAGAGTGCGTTATTCTATAAAGGCAATATAGTTATAGTTAGCTTAGAAAATATAAAGATAAACAAACCTAAAAAGAAATAGGATAATAAATAGGACAGCCTATACCCCGTACTTACAGTATACTAAGGGGCAGTTATGGTAGACCTCCTAGACTATATCTAAGTAAATAAATCCTTCTATATATCTAAGGTCCGCCTCTAGGCTGCTAAAGAGATCCCTAATTAAGTAAATATTAATACCGTAGAGCGCCGTAATATACAAGGACAAGTAACAGAGAGAGATAATAACAGCAATATAGAAGATAAATAGGAGTTTAAGAAAATCCTAAATATACACAACAAAGACCCCTAAGGCCTAACTTATAAGATTAAATGGAAATATTACAAGGATATAATCTGGCAGCTAGAAGAGAACCTAAAGGGTTGCAAATAAGCTATATAGCGCTTTTATAAGCAACACCCTAAGAAGCCAGGACCCCCAGATTGGGCATAAAATAAGGAAAAGCCATACTAAGGTCGTGGCTGACCACTGTATTAAAAATCTATGGTGGTTAAGATGTTATGGAACTTTAACCGGCGGTCGAAGTTGTCTAATTAGTTAGAATTCTCGCTAAAAGCGCCATACGCCAACTTTATTTAATAAGCCAACTAATTAGGATTTTTTTAATATTTCTGTAGCGAAAACAGGTAGTCCCGCATACTACCTATTTAAAGTTATTTATTTGGTTTAGGGACCAAACCTTCTAAAGAGGGGAGTACTATTATAGTACTAACCTAACGCATACTGTTTCCTACTGTTAGCTGGCCCACTACTAGCGTCTTAGCGGCTGGCCCTACTCTTTGTATATAATACCCCCTTTTACCCTTCTTCTCTTCTTCATAGCATAACGTAGTTATTTAGTCTACTTTATTGCAGCACTATAACATTATTTATTTATTTAAATTATTTGTAAGTAGATCCTATAATTGTTATATTAGTATATTAGGCTTCTAATTAAGTTCGCCCAGTTAGTATATAATCTTAAAGTTAAATTATAAAAGGTATTTGGCCTAATAAATTTAGTGTTATATTAATTGCTTTATAGCTATAAAGCACTATAGGATTTTATAGTCCGTTAATACGCATATTAGAAATAATAATCCTTTAAGCTTAGGACGCTATTATTTAAAGTATCTAATAATTATAAGTAGTTCCTTATTATATATCTTATAGTTTAATTTAGTAAAGGCAAGTTTCTAGGAGAGAAAGGCTACTAGATATAGCTCGCTGTTCTTATTATATTATAATACTACTCCCCTTAGTATATAATTGGATAAATCTATTTTAGTAATATATTTAAGGTTAGGGTTAAAGTAGGTAAGAATTAGAGCAGTTATAAAGTAATATTTTAAGTTATTAAAAGCTTATTTATATATAGCGGTCTATTTAATTTTTATATTCTTCTTTATTAGGTTTACTAATAGCTAGGCAATTTCTAAAAAGTAGTTAATAAATTAATAATAGAAATTTATAAATCTTAAAAATCCTTAAATATTTTATACCTTACTAGGGCTTTCCTAGTTTATAATTACAGCAACTTTTTTAAGGTCTATTTTAATTCTGTTATAAGATATAATTAAGCCTAAGTATATAACTTTAAATATATAGAACTTATATTTGTTAATCTTGCATTATAAGCCTATATCTTATAGGCGTTTAAGAACTATTTTAATATATTTCTAATACTCTAAAAGGAAGAATAAGTAGATTAAGATATTATTAATATAAGTAGTAATAAATATATTAAGGAATTTATAAAGTATATTATTAATATATTACTAAAATATACTAGAACTATTCTTTACGCTAAATAGTATTACCAGATATTTAAAGAGTCCCTATTATATATAAAAAGCCATATACTTCTTATCTCCTTTATATATACAAATTTAATTAAAGATAGTGACTATATTAAGCTTTATAAAGTATTATACCTTTACTAAATAATTAAGAGTTTTGAAAATTAGGGGAATTGGTTATTAGTTTTTAAATTATAATTGCGTTTAGAGCTTAATAATTAATATAAAATCTTAAGCCTCCTTTTAGCTTTTTAATAAATAGTATAGGTAAGATAAATAGAAATTAACTAGGGCGAATAAATCCTTTTCTAGATATTTATTAGGGTATTATTATATTATAAGCAGTTCTTTTTATAATATACTATATAGCGGACCGAACTTTAGTATTATATTAGGCTTAAATTCTATTTTAAAATTATACTTATTTTAATATAGAAGCAGTTAGTCTATAAATTGTTTTTTTAACTTACGAATTAAATTATAGTACTCTTTAGGTATAAAAGGTTAAGGGTTAATATATTATTTTAGTTTTAGTGCTTTTTAATATTTTCTATTATTAGAGTAAAGATTTTATAGTTTTATTTTCTTACTAACAAAATAAAAGGTACGGCTTATATTATATAAATTTTAAAAGGTTTTAGTATAACATCTTTATATTCTTTACTATAATTAGTAGTTATCGCTTTATTATATTATTATTATTATTCATTGCTTAACGTCTAATTCGGATCCCTATTGGGCCCACGCGGACTACTCCTTATATACATATAGGGAGAAAACTCTTTTAAGAAAACCCCGTGATCCGTCTCCCCGCCTTTTAGGACTTGCCTATAAGGCGCCTACGAGTCACCTATAGTGCTCTACTACCTTACTTTTTAACCTCCTTGGGAACCACTGCTACTGTAATAAGTCTATGGACGCGCTAGTATCGTAAACTTTGCTCTACTACTGTAGAGTTATTAGGGGGCGCCTATTACTTGCCCCTTTGCCTTCTATTACTATTTCCTTTATAACCTAAAACTAGTCTAGCATATTTTGGCTAATAAGCCACTGGGTAACCGCCTAAAGACCTTTTTATATTAAGAGTAGTATATTATAGTTCTCTATGCTAGCTACTAAGAGTATAGCTTCTTAGTTGGTGCGTAGGGGGCATAATAGTATTATATATTTTAGTGTCTATCTTAGCTAGCTATATTTGCATCTTAGGCTGCCTACTAGAATACCTACCTAGTAGAGCTAATCTTTTAGTCCTATTATCCCTGTTCTTAAAAGTGTTACTATTATATTTTCTACCTTTATTAGGCCTTCTTAGAGCTCTTAAGTATTTACCCCCTATAGCGTTAACTATACTATAGCTTAGATTTCTCTTACCTAAGTTAGCCTCTATACCTTTAACTCCCATACACCTCTCTAGCGTTGGTCCAACCAGTATTATATTACAGAAGATGGTTTCCCGGTATTCTTTTATGCTCTACTTTAGCTCCTTTCTCTTTCTTACTATTATCTTTACTAGCCTTTTACGCGTCTCCCTTCCTCCTTTATATAGGCCTGGGCTGTTACGGACGCTTTAAGTACAATGTTACGACTACTTGGAGAAGAGACGGCGGAAGCTAGTTGGTTGATATAGGCATGGTCTAGGATGGATCCGGTGGAACTATGTGACGAGGAATAGTAGCCGAGGTCACGTAGTATTGAACGCGTTGACTGCGTTAAACGAAAGGGATGTTATATTTAATATAGATAACACGTACCTTACGTATAAGAGAGGATTTCTTAGGAGTACGGTTGTATATTTAAAGGACCTTAGTCCCTACTATAGATAGTTCTCTCCTTGTAGTAAATCTTAGAATATAATTAGAGTTAATCTATTAGGCAACCACTCCACTAGTTATTATTACGTTGTTAATTTATTCTTACCTATATACCCAGCCTAATAATAGGACCCACCGTAGTTCCTGCTATAAGGTACCGTTATATATTTACTACTAAGGTTATGGTATTAAATAAGATTAAATAATATGCCACCCAAAGTACTAGTTATAATAATGTTAACGGTAGCTATAACCTTAGGGCCAGGCGATACTAGTATAGATAATAGGGATTCTTAAGTGGTTACGTAAGGTTAGTTATAGGAAATAGTTAATTACTTATAAGATAATAATAGGATACTTAAAGAACGCATTAATAGAATTAGAGTAGCGAAAATTAAACTACCTTTAATTAAACGATTCTTAGGAGAGAAGTTAAAGCTTAAGGGATTTCTTATATAGATACACTTTAAGGTTATGCAGGAAGGAGCGAAGTTAGTAATATTGTTAGATTAAGTAGCCTATATAGAATTGTTCCTAACAGGGAGGGCACTTAAGTGGTTTAAACTGTATCTTACGGAAATATAGGCTAATGGCATAACAACTACTAACCAGGACGTACGGTATATATTTACTAGTTAGAACAGGTTCGCGGAGCAACTAACACAGATATTTAGAGACCTAGAGGCTATAACCACAGCGGAACGAAAGCTTCAGAACTTAGTACAACACACTTTAGCAATTAAGTATATAATACAGTTTTAAACACTAGCTATATAGGTTGAGTGAAATAATAGGGCGCTTATGGCACAGTATAAATAGGGACTTAAGGCTAAAGTCTAGGACGTAATTATCCTAATAGAAGATGCGGATACTCTAAGAGAGTTAATAGATTAGTTAATAAAGATTAATAATAGGATCTATTAAAGGGAACAAGCTAAGAGAGGGCAAGATAGAGTTCTATAGTTATATAAGGCGTAGAGTACGCAATAATAGACATAGAGTTAAAAACTATAGAATAGCGCAGAGCTAATAGACCTAAGCGGTACTAAAGAAACCTAAAGGTGGGAAAAGAAACTATAGAAACCTAGAGGTTAAGGATTAAGTAATTAAAGGACCTAGGAGCAGAGGCTAAATTAGGGATCTTAGTAGCAGAAGACATTTAGGCGGACTCTATAGCAAGAAAAATAGTTTAAAGATAGGGCTTATATAAATTGCGGAAAATAAGGTTATTTCGCCAGAGACTATAGAGGTAGTTAAAGTAACTATATAGTAAAGGGAACTAGGCTAGCAGACAGCACATATATATAGAGGGATAACGGTATACTGCAAGGAACAAAAGAGTATTTAATTAACAGTTTTGCGTATTATTATAACAACGCATACTAAATTTATGAGGACGCTAAGTATGGTGCAAGCTATTAGCTATAGGAGCCATTATTATCTAAGTTTAGAGGAACTAATAAACTAGCTTATAGATCAGACATTAAAGATAATAAATTTAATAAAGGTAAAGCATTTACTAATAATAAGGCAATAAAGGCAGCTTACTAGGAGCATGTAGACCTTAAAGAAAAGAAGTTAAAATAGAAGTAAAAACTAAGACTATTACAGAATAGGGTTTAGTAATAGATGTTATAACACTATTAGATACAATTTCCATCGCTTTATAAGACGATAGGAGTAACGTTTAGAAGAAACTAAGTAAGTAGATAACTGCTAGTGCTAGCTTATTACTTAATAAAGGCAAAAGGCTATAGGCTTAAGATTCTTAAGAAGAGATATAAAAAGCTTAAGATTCTTAAAGTAAGATAAGATATACCTAAGGACCCACAACGGACGAAAACTGATAGGAAAGGGTAGTGACTTAGTTTAGTAATAAACGAATAAGTATAGGACGTAAGTTTAAGAACTATAAGTTTGGAGAATAAATAAGAACGTTAGCAATCCTAGGTAAATATAGTATTTAGCCTAAAGATTAAATAGTTAATACTAGGATTAAAAAGTAAGACGACTATAAAGATCTAGCTATAAGACGTAGAAAATAAGAAACTATAGATAAGTTTAGGACGAGAATTATTATATAGTAAGAGCAAAAGCTAGATAAGAGGTTAGCTATACTAGGTTATATAAGGGATAGAGCACCTATATAAAGAGTTACTAATAGGCTAAGTATAGGGACACCTAGGGTAAAATGGTTAGATAAATTAGAACAAGAAGAGGATCTAGATATCCTAACTAGGTTTAAAGAAAGGTATACTAAAGGATATTATAATATAGCGATAACAAGGTACTTTCTAATAGATAGACTATATACACTAAACCAGTTATATGGAAAGTGGTATAGGCAATAACACAGTAATAAATAGGAAGACTTTTATATATAGCTAGATAAAAAAGTTGTCTAAGATTAACCTATTATGGAAAAACACATGAGTTATATTAAAGAAGCATTAATTATAACGTTAAAGAACCTAGAGGAAGGATTTAGGGACTAGAGAAGTAAGTAATAAGTCTTAGTACCCATAGCAGAGATACTAGTAGTTAGGTTAACTAGGTATAGGTTTAAACTTAAGGATAAAAATAAATTAAGAGTTAACCTAAAACATGCAGCGCATTATACACTATTGTAGATAGCTTGTGTGGATAATATATATAATATATATAGGGCACCTAAAGATAAGAACCGGAAGTACCTAGTAAGGATATATTAGGTACTAGAGGAAAAGCGGTTTAGGAATGCTAAGTATATATATAGATAGCACCTAGTAGAAGTATAAGGTTAAGGGGACTTAATACTTTAACCAGGAAGATTCCTTACGGAAAAATGCCTAGATGGATAATAGTAGTAAGAGTGCCCAGAGAATACTTATCCATAGTATATAGAGGAAAAGAAATGAACTAAGTATTAGCCTAAGTTAGACTAAGTATAGGTAGGATCTAGCAGCTAATAGTTGGGAAAAGGGGAGGCGTATAGGACTAGAGGGAACTAGTATTAAAGCTTTAGACCCTTAAAGGAATTTAAGGATAATACCTAAATTTATAAGTTAAATGGCAAGATTAGTAGTTTAAAGCGTTAGTAGACAATAGAGTAACTAGGAACCATATATTACCAAAGGTAGTGGAAAGGATAGAGTTACTATATAGATAAAAGGAACACCTGTATCCACTTATAACGATTTTAGGAGATTAGATAGCCTATAGAGGAGGCATTATTAATCTTAAAATAGGACCTATTTAGATAACTATTAAAGGGAGACCAGTTAGAATGTCTTTTAATATCCTACCGTTAGGACAGGACAAGGCGATACTAGAAATGCCTTGGTTATAGGAGTACAATCTAAAGATTAATTGGGTTATAGGTTAGGTTAATATTAAGAATACTTAACAGCGTAAAGTACAACAGTAAACCAAGTTGGTATAGTACTAAGTTAGAGCGATATATAAAGAGACTAAGCGAAGCTTAAGTTATATACTAAAGAGATACCACAAGTATGGTAAAAAGTTATAGTTACTAAAAAGTGAAAAGCTGTTAGAGCATACAGCATGGGACTATAAGATAGAATTAGAAGAAGGAATAAGTCTAAAGTTCTTTTTAATCTATAAGCTTACTGAAACAGAGTTAGTAGCGCTTAAGGAGTTTATCTAGGAGAACTTATGTAAGGGATATATTAGACCGTTATAGTTATTAGCAGGATATCTAGTGTTATTTATCCTAAAGAAAAATAGAAAACTTAGGATGTGTATAGACTATAGATAGTTAAATAGCATTACTAGAAAGGATAGGTATTTTTTACCCTTAATTAGCGAAATCTAAGATAGGATAGGCAATATAAAGATCTTTATAAAGATAGATCTGAGGTGGGTATACCATTAGATTAGGATTAAGGAAGGCAATAAATAGAAGGCAGCCTTTAGGTTAAAGGAAGGACTATATAAGCTATTAGTTATGCAATTTAGACTTATAAATATACTAGCAACGTTCTAGAAGTAAATTAATAGTGTATTAGGAGAACACCTAGATGAATTTGTTATGGTATACCTTAACAACATTATTATCTACTTAGAGAGTAAGAAGGAATATAGAGAATATATTAAATGGGTTTTAAAGAGACTGCAAGAAGAATAGATGCTAGTAGCAATTAAGAAATGCGAGTTCTTTATTAGGAAAACTAATTTTGTTGGATTTATTATTAAACTAGGCCAACTTAGCATAGATCTAAAAAAGATTAAGGCTATAGTAAATTGGCAGGAACTAGAGAATATTATACAGTTGAGATCGTTCCTAGGGTTTTGCAATTACTATAGAAGGTTTATAGCGCAATGGTTAAAGGACATTAAGCTACTTATATGGTTAACTAAGAAATAAGAACCATGGGCATGGGGAAAGGAGTAATAAGAACTATTTAAAAAGGTTAAAGGGTTGTTTACCTAGGAGCTAGTTTTTAAGATCTATTAACCAGGTCTAGAGACGGTTATAGAAATAGATGCATTAGACTTTGCACTAGGGGTATACTTTGTATAGAAATATTAGGATAGATAGCACCTAGTAGTATACTATAGTTAAAAGATAACACCACTAGAGTTAAACTATAACATCTACAACAAGGAGTTATTAGGTATAGTTATAGTACTTAAAAAATAGAGAGCATTCTTATAAGGTATAGAAAAACCATTTATGGTTAAGATGGACTATAAGAACCTTATAGAATTCCTAATAACAAAGGAACTCAACCAAAGATAGGTTAAATGGGCGGAAATGCTTATAGAATACTATTTTGAAATTTAGTATACTAAGGGTACAGATAATACACAAGCAGACGCGCTAAGTAGAAAGGCTAAACTATAAAGTAATAAAAAGCTATTAGGAGCTTTATTGCGAAAGGATTAAGATGGATTAATTAGGTATAATTATTTAAAGATTATAGCAACTAAGGAAAGTTAGATCTATAAATTACTAGAGAGTAATTGGATATAGAAGATCTAAGAAGTATAGGTAGAGGATCCAGACTTAGAGTAATACGAAAATAGAGAAGTAATATATATGCCTAAGTCTATCGCAGAAGAATTTGTTAAAGAATTCCATAAGGGAATAATATAAGGATATAATAGAGCTATAGGCTTAGTGTTAAGACTTTAAAAGAAGTATATTATTTAAGGAATTTAGGGACTAGTATGATAAGTTATAAAGGAATATCTAGATTGCCAAAGAAATAAACTAACGAGGTATAAGCCATATAGAGGGCTATAACCTGTTAAAACACCAGGAAGACCATAGGAAGTTATATTATAGGACTTTATTGTTAAGTTACTAAAGTTAAGAGATCCTATTACAGGACAAGATTATAACGCGATTTTAGTAATAGTGGATAAGCTAATAAAGTGGGGATACTTTATAGCATGCACTAAAGAAATATTAGTAGAAGATGTCGCTAGAATCTATATAAAAGAAGTATTTATAAGACACGGAGCACTAGATAAGATTATATCAGACAGAGATCTAAGATTTATAGTAGCATTTTAGGAAGTATTTCTAGCAAAATAAGGAGTTTGCGCAGTAATATCTACAGCGTATTATCCGCAGATAGACGGATAAACGGAAAGATTAAACTAGACACTAGAGTAGTATTTAAGGCATTATATTAATTACGCATAGAATAATTAGGTATTGTTATTACTAGTTATATAGTTTGCATACAATGCAACACTATAAGAAGGAATGGGGACATTACTATTTAAGGCGAATTATGGATATAAGCTAAGAACATTGTTATCGCCACGTTAAGCAAAAAAGACGAGTAGCACAGCTAAGTAAAGAATGGAGACGTTAATGAATCTTTATGCAGACCTTAAAGAAACAGCTAAACTAGTATAAGAACGAATGAAAAGGTACTATAATGCTAAGAGATCTGAGGGACCAGATCTTAAGGAGGGAGATAAAGTATAGCTACTACACAAAAATTTCAAGAGTTGATAACTAAGTAAAAAGTTGGACTATATTAGACTAGGACCTTTTAAAATTAAGTAAAGAATTTTATTAGTTACGTATAAGTTAAACCTACTAGCTAAAATAAAAATCTACCCTATACAACATATCGCAATGCTAGAGCCAGTATACGGGAATATTAAGCTACTAGTCTATGAGGTAGACACGTATAGAGGACAAAAGGAAGATAAATAGCAAGTTTTAAAGATTATTAGTTACAAGGATGTAGATGACGAAACGTGGTATAAAGTAAAGTGGATAGGCTATAGTAAGACTACTTAGAAACCACTAAGCAACCTAAGGAATGCTATAGGAAAGGTACGGGAGTATTAGAAGAGAGTAGGTTAGGTAATATTAATAAGAAAGAATTGCTGAAAAACGAGTTACCTAAGGGAGACCTAAGAGGAGTAATTACTAAGCTACTTGGAGTTGTTTCCCTTATAGAAGGAGAGCTAGTTCTTTTGTTACCAAGTTCCTGTAGACCTTATTAGACTAGTTTCCACTCCTTAGAACGAACCTTTTTATAAATATATTTAAGATATTGAAGATAAGTATAAGCTAAATGTTAAGCTTTAAGGACGCGTGTGGATTCTTCTAAGGCATGTTAAACCTTAAGTAGCGCAAAGGCCAGCTTATTATTAAGCTTTATAGCAGTAGATTAAATATAAGACCCTATAATAAGTTACTTAGGGAACTTAAAGACTGTTAAGAGTTATAGGACGCGTATACTTAGCGTTAGAGACAGAGCGAACGTTACAGGACGATCGAATATTTGCTTTGGTACACTTAGAGTAAGAGGAGGGTTGTTAAGACAAAGGACTCGCTAGCGTAACGCACACTAACCCCTCTTTAGCGCAATGAGAGTAAGGGATCGCCATTACCTCGCCCAGCAACAGTATGGAGGAAACCGTATGAAGGCGACGCTTAACCTAGGAAAGAGAAGAAGAAGCTTTAGGTATAATAAGTACGGATATTAACTAGAATAATTAAACGAACATTACACCTCTAGTGGACAACTTGGAGATGTTAGGAATCTTTAAGGACAAAGATAAAAAGGAGGGAGATAGTATTACGGACGCTTTAAGTATGATGTTACAACTACTTAGAGAAGAGACGGCGGAAGCTAGTTAGTTAATATAGGTACAGTCTAGGATGGATCTAGTGGAACTATATAATGAGGAATAGTAGCTAAGGTCACGTGGTGTTGAACGCGTTAACTACGTTAAATAAAAGGGATGTTATGTTTAATATAGATAATACGTACCTTACGTACAAGAGAGGATTTCTTAGGAGTATAGTTGTGTATTTAAAGGACCTCAGTCCCTACCGTAGATAGTTCTCTTCTTGTAGTGAATCTTAGAATATAATTGGAGTTAATCTGTTGGGTAACTACTCCACCAGTTATTATTACGTTGTTGATTTGTTCTTACCTATATACCTAGCCCAATAATAGGACCTACTATAGTTCCTGCTACAAGGTACTGTTATATAGGCCCTAACACAGCACTATTCTTCTTTTGCTTTCTTTACCTATTTCTCCAATATCTCTTCCCTACTTTAGGGTTGTTAGTTTGTTCTCCTATAAGGCGCCCTAGGGTCCCTCCATAGTTTATTTAGGCGTGTCTTGATATACTTTATAACATTAGAGTTACGTTCACTTTACGCCCTTTATATTGCAGCGGCTTCAATATATAGTTATAGGGGGGGAATATTGGCTTCCTTCTTAAGCAGTGCTGTGGCCGTTCGCTTATACCCGCCTGTTATGCTCTGGAGGCAGGCTGTTTGGACCTTTTGGAGTGGTTTAAGGAGTGATTTAGGGGGGCCCTTCTTGGTTTCTCTAATGGCCTAAATACTGGCAGGTAGTTATATAGTAGAGTTTGATATACCTGCTTATCCAGGCCTCTACCCCAGTTTTCTAGTATTTAGTCCCAGTTACCTAGGCCTAAAGACCTAGGGGGCTTTCCATAAGCAGTTGGCTGCCACTACTAATTAATGGGGGTTTTTACCATTCTTTTGGATATCTTATAATGGGGTTAACCCAAGTACTAAACCGCCCCCTAGTGGTCTATATAAGAATCTCCTCCTAGAGTTAGTATGCTTTTGCACGGCTTAGGAGCCTTCTATAGCCTCTAGTTTTACACCTTTCTTTATTATTTCCGCCGGTATAGGCATAAGCTGCCGCTTCTAGGGGTTATAACTCCCTTCTTATATACCTACTGGCGTAATCCTATAAGGGCGTTATAGCTGCATCCTATAATATAGAAGCCTTAGGTGCCTTCTATAGTTAAGGCCTAGACTAAAAGCCTCCCCTACCTAAGCAACTCCTATTTACTCCTTAAGTATACCTTACCAGCGTACCGCCCTAAAGGCGAACGGTTCTATCTATTAGTATACTAACACGCGCATCCGTTCTCTTAAGCTATATAGTAGTCTCTCCGGCCAGGACGTAATCCTACCTACCTACTAGGTGCACTAAGGGTCAGGGCCTAGCTAAGGGGTAAGGTCCTTAGAGCCAGCAGTGGCTACTACGCACTACACCCTATGGGAGGCTAGTAGTAATATAGGGGCGTAACACCCTATACTGCTACCAGTTCCCGTTTCGCGTTGCCTATAAGAGTCTCCTTATAATAGGCCAACCATATCTTATAGGAGAGGGGCCGTAGAGACACCAGGTCCTACACTAGATAACCTACTCTCCCCTCTCCTACTAACTAAGCTTATGTCCCCCCTTTTATAAGCTGGCCTATATCTCTAACTGTTAAGTCCTTGTCCAACTGGCTTATGTTTCCCCTATAGCCTCCCCTATATATATGCATTAGGTTACAAGCACTACGCCTATTAAGACCCTCCTATAAGTCGCCTTATACATATACGCATTAGGTTGCGTGTACTATGCCTATTAAGACCCTCCTATAAGTCGCCTATAAGTCGAACGCCATAGGGCCGTTAAAGCTGGCCTATGTTTCCGCTACCTAGAGCTTTGCCCGTGTTTCCACCTCATTAAGCCGTCTGGTCGCTATCGCGTTGCTATCGCTATACCAGGTCGCGCGCACTACGCCTATTAAGACCCTCTTTTAAGTCACCTAAGTGTATCGGATACCAGATAGGCCCTTATAGAGGGGCCTTAACAAGTTCTCTAGGCAGGGCCTTAATAAGTTCTTTATGGTGGCCTCGGGGCCTTAACAAGTTTCGTATAAAGTATCTACAACGCGTTAACCTTAACAAGTTCTTATAAAAGGAGGATCCCTACGCCCTTATCACGCACACTTCGCGATTTTAGAGCTAGTATAAGCCTAAGGGTGTCCTGTTATACGCCTAGAACGCATCCACGTTAACTAGCTAGATAAGGCCAGTTTCGGGCCTAGCTATAAGCCAGGTAGTTATATATCGGGCGGTTTTCATATCCCAGTTTTCCTTGCTAGGCCTCCCTAGATGGTAGAACAAGAGCTCTAAGCGGAGGCAGTGAGGCTCCTAGTGTTGTTAAGGGTGATGCTTTATACGCGTCGCGGGCCCATCACCACAGAGTCAAACGACAGCGCTGCACGCGCTACGACGGCTCTCTACCATCGCCTCTGCACTTGGCCATTAATAGGAATAGGATTCCAGATAATGTTTCCACCCGCGGCAACGTGGACGCGTGCAGTAGGGCTTCGCGGGCTCGCTTTATTATATTGGTTTAAGGTTTATAGTATAGGCAATTTATATTATATTATATTTAAATAGTTATATGCATATTTATAAAGCAAGAGGTATTTTAAATAATAACTTTAGCAGTAAGTTATACGGAACTTTAATATTTCTTTAACCTAGCTAATTAAGGAGTTATATTGCTTTAGCTATTTATATCTAGGTATAACTTTATACTACTTTAAGGGTATTATAAATAGGGAAACGTATTTAAGGTATTTACCTATCTGCATTTTTACTAGAGCGTAATGCGTTAGTTTACTATATATTAAGGGTTTACTATTAAAGCCTTATAGACCTTAGGGCTTATTAAGTTTCTTTAAATTTAGGCGTTAAGTTTTTGCATAGTATATATTAATAAAGCCTATACTAGTAACTCCGCTATCTATTAGGATTTATACTTTCTTCTATTTTCTAAGTATTTAAATTTTATAAAGTATATTAAGGGAGTTATATTATATATTACCGCTAAAAGAGCCTAGATACTTATACTCTTCCACCTTTTATTCTAAAGCGCGACTTAGCCTTAGAATAGTTTATTTTTTAAGTTAATCAAAGATGAGATACTTTATAGCGACTAAGTATAATTTATAGAGTGAGTATAATTTAAGGATTAGGAGAAACTACAACGGACCTTTTTAAAAAGGTAGGTTCGGCAATTTATTTAAATATATCCTTTTTTACTATATCTAAAGCATTCTTTATTTATTAGTTCCTAAGGGTATATAGGATTAAGTAATATTAAGGTCTATAGAGTTATATATAGGACTTTTGGGTTTTAGAAATAGATCGCGCTTTAGGGTATATACCAGTTTTATAGAGTTTTAAACGCGAGGTATAGTTGGCTTTAGAAAATAAGTCTGTTTATTATATTAAAGGTCCTTATTAATTTATTAATATATTATAGTAAATTTAGATAGGTCTTTTAGCAGTTCTCGACCTACTAATTAAGCTCTAATCTTATCTAAAATTGCTTATTAAAGGGCAGAAACTCTAGTAGCTTTATTTTAATCTAGTTCGCTAATAAGGCCTAAAAATTCTAAAAAGAAGCTAGTAAAGTCTTAGTTCCGTTATTACAGGTTTTTAAGTTTAGTAATAGCTATATATTCGTGGCTGGTGTTATTATATATTCGTTTTAGTAAAGAGATAAATATTTAAAAATTAATAAAGGTGCTGGTATGGAAAAATAGATCTATAGTTTATATAGCATCTTTACTTAAATAAGACATTCTATAGCTAACCTCACTAGCTTTAATAGGGTATTAATTATAGTTTATTAAAAGTTTAAGGCGGAGCTTAGTTATAAAGAGATATAGGTTATTTTAATTTCTATTAAATATTAAAGGATTAGGGAGCTTTTTAGATTTTGTAATAGGTACTAGGTTTATTATATATAGGGGTTAAGCTATTATTACTAGTTTAGTGTTTATATTTAATGGGCCGGGTTTAGTGTTAGCGATTTAATTAATTGAGGCATAAGTATAGTAAGAAGGACGCGCAAGCCTATATAATTAGATTGTCTATACACAAGGATCTAAAGCTAAAGAAAGGAAAGGGGAAGAACAGAGGTACCGCTTAAAGTTATATACAATTCTCCTATTATATAACCGTACTTTGCCATTATATAATAGCAATTTACTGGCAATCTAACGGCAATCTATAGCAATTTGCCAGTACTGTAATATTACCCCCTTTTTTAAAAAAGCCTGCCCTTAGGCTTTGTAGTCCGTATTATACCTATAGGGTGTTTTCATCTTTACGCTTTTCTAGTAGCTTATTGTCTTTATTATACCAGCATTCCATCTATTAATTTAGGTGTTTTAGCGGTTTAGGTTTATTAGGGTACCAATTATAGAACTCCTAAAGCTTATAGGGACTACCTATAAAGTTCTATATAGGGTACTAGGTGTGGTCTAGGTTATATCCTTTCTAACTGACGCAATACTTTAGCGTTCCCCTTATAAGTTTATAGGCTAGTATTTCTTTAATTTCCTATTTATTGTTACTATTAACTTAAATTAGCGGGGGCGGTTTATTCTTTTGTCTAGGTAATAGATTATTTATAGCTTTCCGTAGCTTATCTAGTAAGAAAATAGTGTGGACCTTAATTAAATCCGGGAGCTTTACTTTATATAAGTTGTCTATCTTCTTAAGGACCTTATATAGCCCTATTATATAATAGTCTAGCTTATGGCTAGGCCGTTCTATCTTCTAGTTCTTTATTATAACCTAGACTATATTACCTATAATAAAGTTAGGCTCGCGCCTATACTTATTTGCCTACCATTTTATTAATTTTTAGGCTTTTTCTAGATTTGTATAGGCTACTATTTAGGCTTCCTTTAAGAGTTTAGCGTACTACTAGGCTTCCTTATAGGATAACTTTTCGCGTATAGTCTAGGGTTTCTCCGATCTTTTCTAATTAAAGCTTATATAGGATAAGTAGCCCATTTCTAGTTAAATAGGGGCAAATTTAGTAGAGTTATAGGGTAATATTACTTAGGTATAGTCTATTAGGGGTAGCAGTTTAGTCTAATTATCCTAGAAGTATAGTAAAATCTCTTTAATACGATACCGTTTATTCGGCCGAGCGTATTGTAATACTAATGGTATTGTTATATTAAGAGTTATGTATAGGGTGAGTAAGTAAGAAAAAGAGGAGCTTCATACCTAAAAAGGGTTAGGATATCTACCTTGCGGGCTAAATAGGGCCCTCTCCCATACAAATTCTCTACTGGTTATACCGATATTGGTAGTAAGTGCTTAACAATATCGTCAAAAGTTAGATTATCGTAGTATTACACCAAAAAAATGCTTGATTAAGGGGTGTAGATTGTAATGTAGAGGGTATTGTTATATACCCAATATCGTATTAAGGAGATTTTACTATAGTTAATAAAAGGTTAGAGTCTCTGGTCTAGATATTAATTTATAATCTCTGTCTAGCCATCTATTTAGGGGTAGACTACTATAGAGAGCTTTAGCCTAACACCTAAAATTTGGGTAAACTTGTTCCAGAAGGCTAATATAAACTATGGCCTATAATCGGATATAATAGTATCTAGCAGTCCGTAAATTTGATAGACGTAGTAGATATATAGTTAGGCTGCTTCTTTAGTATTAATATTTTTATAATAAGGAATTAAGAATAGACGCTTACTAAAGTGGTTAACTAGAATTATAACTATATTATGTCTGTTACGGTCTATAGGTAGCTTATAGAAGTCTATAGAGATATACTATTAGGGGCGTTCTAGTATTAGGAGTGGCTTTAATAGCCCTGGGGTCCTATTTTATAAAATTATAGACCTACGGCAACTGTTATAGTTCTATATATAATGGTTAATATCTATAACCATTCTGGGCTAGTAGTAATGGTTACTAATAATCTTATAAGTTTTATTTTTTCTAGAATGGGCCGTAGAGACCTAGGTATATACTTTAGTAATAAGCCGAGTCTATAAGTTCTGTTCCTCTACTACCGCTAACCATACTTAGTGCTTAAGTAGTCTATTCTTAAGGGACTATGGGCTGCTAACGTTCTTTATCTTTTTATAGTACTTCTATAAAGAAGGGGCTGTATAGTTTGCCTATAACAGTTTATTAATAAGGCTAAGTTCCATAGAGTTAATAGGATATATCTTAGTATTTAAAAGGTCTATATTTAGTTCTGCCCGTGTTTAGGAGTTAAGGTGCTCTAGTTATAGTATCGTCTAAGTCCGTAATAAGATTTTCAAGATTACCTAGTTATCTATGTCCTATTTACGCCTTATAAGAGTGTCTGCACAGTTAATAGCGCTTAGCCTATATATAATTAGGAAGTAGAACTAAGATAGGATATCTGCCTAGCGCGCCTACCGTACTATAAGGGCCTTTATTATTATAAAATATTTTAAGGCCTTGTAATCGGAAACTACCTAAATAAGTTTAGGAGTCGCTTCTAGCTATACTCGCTAGTACTAAAAGCTAGAGATAATAGCCAGCATTTCCCCATTGTAAATTGGGTAGTTTAGCTTAGCATCTACTATAGTCTTTAAGTAGTAAGTAATAGGGTACTATTTTCCATCTATTTACTTCTAGGAATAAATGCTAGTAATAATACTATCTAAAGTATTAGTTTCTAGTATTAAGGGCCGTTTTAGGTTAAAGTAGATAAGTAAGGGAGCAGAGACCAGTCGTTTTTTAAGCTTATTAAAGGCCTGCCTATATACGGTATCGAAGTAGAAAGGCTGGTCTTTTAGGTAAGGCGGCTAAGTGGCTAAGTAATCTTACTATAGTTCTTAATAAAGCGTTGGTAGAAGTTATAGAAGCCTAAAAATAACTATACCCCCTTTATAGTCCTTAAGGGTACCCACTAATTAATTATAGCCGTCTTTTTTAGGTTTACCTTAATTCCATTTATACTAACAATAAACCCTAGGTACTTTATACGCTTAATACTAAATTCTAATTTCCTAATATTGGCCTAAAAGCTAGCCTTGTGGAGCCGTTATAGGACCTTATAGATATGCTTTTTATATTCTAACTTATTCTTAAAGCAAATTATAATATTATTTAGATAGGCTCTATAGAAGTCGTTAAGGTAGTTAAAGAGTATATTATTTATATATCGCTAGTATATAGCTGGTCCGTTGGTTAGTTTAAAAGAAAGTACTTTATATCTATATAATTTATAATGGGTCTAAAATATAGTAAGGTCCATAAATCTAGGATCTATTCTAATTTGGTAAAAGACCTAATAGATATTAGGCTTTATAAAAACTTTAGCTCTACTTATTTAGGCTAATGTCTTATTAAGTAGAGGTAGCGGATAGCGATTCTTATAGGTAATATTATTTAACTTATGGTAGTTAATACAGAAGCGAAGCCCTCCATTTAGCTTTTTAGTAAAGAAAATTAGTACGGTAGAAGGGGCTTAACTAGGCTTAATAAATCCCTTATATAGGTTATTAACAAGATACTACTTAGTGGCCTATAACTAAGGGAGTTTTCCTTATCTAGTTTAATCTCGATCTTATAGTTATATAGTTAATAAGGCGGAAGCATGTCCAATACTACCTTAAAGAATACGTCCTTAAACTTCTAGTGTTAATAGGGTAGTTTTTACTCTACTAGCTCCTTATCTATAAGCTCGCTTTCCTATCTACTAAGCTCGCTTTTCATTTCCGTAATTATTTAATTAATTTTATATAAGCTGGTCGTAAAGGTAATAGTATTAGGTTAGACTAAGTTCTAGTAGAAGCCTATGACGCTAATATAGTAGATATTAATTAGTAGAAGGTCTGTAGGTTTCTTTACGGACTTTTATTAAACCGTATTTCGTGGTATAGGGTTTATAGTCTTCCTTAGCTTATATTCTATTTTTAATAAGTTGTCCTTCCGGTCTATTAGTTTAGTATAGTATCCGGTATTCCTAGCCTTCCTTAATAGATGTATAGGGCCTAAGTTCTCTATAAGGGGTTTAGCTAGGCCATTACTAATTTCCTAAGTCTTTAGTGCGGGTGGCGTGCCATAAGTAGTCTAGGGGTAGCAGAGTATACGGATCCGTTGCGGATTAAGCTATATATCTTTCTTAAAGGCCTAGTCCCTACGCATAGCATTAGCCTAGTAGATAGTATTAATCTAGGGCCGTATAAGGTTTTCTATTATAATGCTAATTTCTTTTATAAAGGAAGGTATTGGGGGTAGGGGTTTGGGCTAGACAAGCCGTCTACTTTATCTATTAAGCTATAAGCCTAAATAGGCCAGCCATTTTCTTTTTAAGATTATATTATAGCTTTCTAGGTCTGTAATAAGAAATGGGATATTATACTACCTTCGTCTATCTACATAAAGGTAAATCTGTAAGATAGTTATAATAGGTAGCCCTATCTGTCCGTTATGCCTATAAATAAGAATTAGTTCAGGTAGTTTTTTAAGAAGTATGTTTAGAAAGTTAGCTAGCTTTATAGTATACTAGGTATTTATTAAGGCAAAGGTATTTACTTCTAGAGTTAGCTAAAGTAGAGGTTAAAACTTAATATTTATTGCGGAATAAAGTATAAGAAATGGTGCAGCTTCTTCTACTAACTAGCTAACCTAGATTAATATATAATATATTAATCCCTTTTAACCTTAGAGAGAAGTCTTTTTTTAGGGTTCCTCTTTTTCTAACTCCGCGCTATCCTCCTATATTAGTAGAACCTCGTCTATTTATACCTTCGTCTAGCAGTCCTTAGTAAAGTAGTCCTTTTAGCTATATAAGAAGTAAGCTTTTTAATTACTAAGGGCCTATTTACGGGGGTTGTTATATATAGGCTAAGTATACGCTAGACCCATAGTAGGACTAGCTGCGTATAAAAGGCCAGTCTAACCAGAATATATAATTATCTAATTAATAGTATAGAATAAGAGTTATAGGTAAGTAGAAGGTAAGTCAAAGGTAGAACGATCTTTGCGTATTAAAGGATAAATACTTTCTAACCTCTCCTATTTAGAGACTAATTGCTAGTTCTTCTTTAGAGGAGAACTAGCTCCCTTTATAATCCTTCTAAGACACTAGTAAAACCCTTTACCCCTTATCTGTCTAACTATGTCTTCTCTGGGATATTAGTAGGATATTAGTAAAACCTTTATCTATCTTATCTAATATATACCTTTTAGGAGCGCCTGTTACAATTACCTCCCCTTTAAGGGTCTTAGTTCTCTAAGACTTTACCTCTTAATAAACTCTTATAGTGTTCCAACTAAAACCACTAGGGAAGTTCTTTAGTGAAAAGGTACTCTATAATACGGCTCCTTACTAGCTCTTTACTAGCGTAAACCCTTACTTTATCTTTTATTCCTCCGCTCTTCTTCCACTATAGCTTTTTATAATGCCTTTATAATGGAACTTTAATAATAATAATATAAATTGGATAGGATTCACCTTTCTTATTATAAGAATTTGTTATAAGCTAATCTGGAAGTTGTCCTATATAATATATTAACTAGTTACTATCCCTATTTACCTAAAATAGGTCTTAATAATAACGTCTTAATATTAATTTCTTCCAGTTTATAAGCTGTTATCTCTTACACGTCTTTCTATTAATAATACTATTTATCTCGCCTTTTAGCAGACCGTTTTTTATTATATCTTAGCTTTTAGCTTTTATATCTCTAGCTATTCTTTCCTCCACCACTTTATTCTCTTTTTATAACGCGTCTATAAGTAATAGGATCCCTATTTTATCTCTTTAATAATACTAACTTCCTACAGTATTCTCTTATAATGGCTTATAATTGTACTATACGTCCTTAGACTGGCGGCGGCGTTGTCCCTACTCTAATGGCACCATAGACCACTTCTATTACTCCTATAGTGGTTTCTCTAAAATGCTGCTGTTATTGCGTTTATGCACTTACACTAGACCCGTCCCACGCCTATAAGATGCTACACTTTAGCGAGAATAGATCTAAGTGTTCCTACTATTACAGCTAGAGGAAGACATATATTCTAGTATTTCTTATTCTATCCTATTTTGGATTTCACTAACTATATTAGATCCCCGCTATTTATATATATAAGGCTCGCCGGCTTAAATGCGCTATTAAGAATTTCTGTTTATATTAGAATAGTAAAAGATAGGGACGAAAGGTGTCTTCTATTACTTATAGCCTTTTTAATTTAATAAGGGTTTCTACTGCTATAGAGATGCAGTAATCTTAGATATATAGTATCTAGGAGGGCATATATAAGCAGCTTACTCTTATAAATAATAATATTTATACTCTTACGCGGGCCTTTCTGGCTAGGTAAGTCTCTTTAATAATATATTTAAGAACTGTGCTAACTTTTTTAGTTATTAACTTTCTAATCCCTACCTAGATACTAATTTAGAACCTAGGGATAATACTAAGGATAGTAATAAAGATAAACATTCTCCCCGCCAGTCCCCTAGCTATAGTAGTCCGTCTAGTTTACGCCGCTCTAAGAAGAATATTAGTAAGAATGCTAATACTTCTAGGGATGGGAGTGCTAATAATACTACTAATAATAACATTAAGATAGAGGAGGAGGCTCCTGTTACTACTTCCAGTATTTAAGTTATTATTTTATTATTATTTTCTTTTTATAGGATAGCTTTATATAGTACCTCTCTAGTACCTTTAGGATGCCCTAGTACTAGAAATTAACTTTATACTTTAGGGATACCTCTATTCTTAGTTTTAGTAATAGTTCGTATAAAAGCAGTATATTACTATAATCTCCGTATATAATAAACAGGTAGTACTCTTATAGATACTTTATAATTTCTTAAAATTTATAAATCTTCGCTCTGTGTCTTTTTAGTCCTTTTTATACTATTAACTTTACTATATATCTTTAGTACCAGACTAGATACTCTCCTTTTATTCCTAGGGAACCCTTCTAAATCCCTAGGGCCCCTTTTTCTAGTACTACTACTTATTCTTAAATAGCTTTTTCTTTAGATAGCATCCCTAGTAGTTCTTATATAGATCTCTATAGCTTTCTCTTATATAATTTTAGGATCCCTATTATAATAGCAAAACGTTCCTGTTTCTAATACCTATACTTAATCTTATAGTTTTAATTTATAGGGTCTTCCCTATTATCTCGTCTATAGTATATTTAAAACCATTACTAAATCCTAATTTATAGTTTTTAGGAAGAGTTTAATTGCCGTGTTATATCCTAGTTAAAGGTACTCCTTAAGTTCCCAACTATTATGCGCCTAAGAGTATCCTTCCTAATAAACTAAAAATTCGCGTTTTCTTTAACGCCATCTTTAGTCTAGAATATCTTCTATATTCCATTCTATCCCCCAACCGGCTCTAGCAGACCTTAGTGACATCACGGGTAAAACACCGGTAACTCGCCTGCGGGTCGACAGCGACATAACGACAGAGGAAATGGCCAGAACTATTAGCCGCCTTTCAAATAATATAGCACTAGGACCAGATAGGATACCAAATGAGGCCTTAAAGACCTGTAGACCACTTATAGCACCTTAGCTTGCAGATGTAGCTAGAGCATGCTTTGCTATAGGCTACTACCCGCGACTCGGAAGAACCATAACAACGGTTATTCTATGAAAAGAAGGTAAAGCAGATTACTTAATCCTAAAAGGCTACCGCCCTATTGCCTTAGAAAACACCCTTAGCAAGATCTTAGAAAGGGTAATAGCGGACCGCATAGCGGACACGGCTAAGGAACACACCCTACTACCACAAAGTTAAATGGGGGTAAGAAAGAACCACTTAACACTATTAGCACTTACGTTACTCGCCGCTACTATTAAAACTGCATGGGCGATGCGAAGGGACTTTATAGTATTAATGCTTGGCCTAGATATTAGTGGTGCCTACAATAACATACCCCACAAGCGCCTCCTATATATCCTTAGGGTAAAGGGCTTCCCAGAATAGATTATACAATTTATTTAAGGGTTTATAGGCCAGAAAGAAACATTACTAGTCTTTAGCGGATACTAGAGCCCCCCTATTATAGTTATAATAGGAATACTATAAGGATTACCCCTCTCGCCTATACTCTTTCTTTTCTTTATAAGCAACCTACTTAACTCCTTTAAGGAAGGGGCGACCTAGGGGATAGGCTTTATTAATAATATAAACCTAATTATATACGGGCTAATAGCCACAGAGAACTGCAGAACACTAAAGAAAGCCTATAATACCTATATAGAATAGGCAAAACAATATAGAGTCCAATTCTTACTAGAGAAATACTAGCTAATCCATTTTATAAGAAAACGTAACTAATCTGCAGATCTCTAGTATACAATCTATATTTAAGGCTTTAGGAGCCAACCAGTTTAAGGCCTAAGGGTATTAGGAGTATAGGTAGATAGTAAGCTCTAGTGGAGCGTATATACGTTATAAGCGGCCTATAAGGACCAAGCATAGTACATTATAATGTCTAGGATTGTTAATTCTATATAGGGGCCATGCTTCTAGAGGTTACGCCTACTATATATAGCAGTTGTCCGGCCAACCATAATATATAGATCTAGTATTTGGGCCATAGGAGAAACCAAGAAAGGCCCCCCTAAATCACTCCTTAAACCACTCTATAAGGTCTAAATAGCCTACCTCCGGAGTATAACAGGCAGGTATAAGCAAACGGCTATAGCACTACTTAAGAAGGAAGCAAATACCCCCCCCCCCCCTTTATAATTATATATTAAAGCTACTGTAATGCAAAGGGTGTATAAAAAGCGTAACTTTAAGGTTATAAAGTATATTAAAACACGCCTAAATAAACTATGGAGGGACTCTAGGGTGCCCTATAGAAGAGCAAACCAACAACCCTAAAGTAGGGAGGATATATTAGAGAAACAGGTAGAAAAAGTAGAAGAAGAATAGTGCTATATTAGGGCCCAGGCCTATATAGAGGAGGAAGGGAGGCGCGTAAAAGACTAGTAAAGATAATAGCAAGAGAGAAAAAGGAGCTAAAGTAGAGCATAAAAGAGCACTGGGAAACCATCTACCGCAATATAATACTGGCTAGACCAACACTAGAGAGATATATAGGAGTTAAAGGTACAGAGGCTATCTTAGGCAAGAGGAACCTAAGCCATAGCATAGTTAACGCTATAGGGGGTAAACACCTAAGGGCTCCAAGAAGGCCTAATAAAGGTAGAAAAATATAATAGCAACACTCTTAAGAATAGGAATAATAGGACTAAAAGATTAGCTCTACTGGGTAGGTGTCCTAGTAGGTAGCCTAAGATGCGAATATAGCTGGCTAAGACAGACACCAAAATACGTAATACTATTATACCCCTTACGCACTAACCAAGAAGCAATACTCTTAGCAGCTGGCATAGAAAACTATAATACACTGCTCTTAATATAAAAAGGTCTTAAGGCGGTTACCTAGTGGCTTATTAGCTAAAACGTACTAGACTAGTTCTGGGTTGTAAAGGAAATAGTAATAGAAGGCAAAGGGGCGAGTATTAGGCGCCCCTTAATAACTCTATAGTAGTAGAGTTAAGTTTGCGATACTAGCGCGTCCGTAGGCTTGTTACGGCAGCAGTGGTTCCCAAGGAGGTTAAAAAGTAAGGTAGTAAAGCACCACAGGTGACTTGTAGGCGCTAATTAGGCAAGTCCTAAAAGGCAGGGAGATAGATTACGGGGTTTTCTTAAATAGAGTTTTCTCCCTATATGTAAATAAGGAGTAGTCCGCGTGGGCCTAATAGGGATCCGAATTGGACGTTAAGTAATGAATAATAATATTCCATTCTAGTTCCCTATTAATTTTGCTAGGTAGGGGCAGTTTTATACCGTCTCTTCTGTAGTATAACTCTAATAAGGAAATATATAATATATAATATATTAGATATAATTTCGGCAATTCTAATTTATAGGCTTAATTTCCTTTAGTTTTTCTACCCATTTTAAAGGGTCTAAGCTACCAGTGGTCTAGCTTCTTCTTAATACATTTTATCTAGATATTTTTTATAGATAGTAAGACTTTGTCTCCTACTTTAAATTCTTTAGGCATATATTTTTCATTATAGTACCTTTTTTTATATAGCCTAGGCGTCTAGTAAGTGCTTTTTAAGTTCTTTTCTATAAATTCTTATTTGCTTAATTTTTTAGACGTTACTAGTGCCTCTCTTTTAAGAACAATATCCTTAATATTTTAGGGGTTATTTGCTTTTACTCCAAATAGTGCTTTATAAGGGATTATTTTTGTACTACTATGGATACATATATTATATATGTATTATATTAGAGCCAACTATAATATCTAATTATCCTATTAATAATTGATATAGCAGCGGAGGTAGTGTTCTAACAACGCCTTTTACTATATTTTTAATAAGAGACAGAATAAAGACCAAAATGCGCTGTTAAATACGGTACCTCTATTAGACACAATTCCCCTTAGTGTGCCGAATAAGAGCTACTGTTTTAAAAATAGGTCTGCTAGTTCTGCTGCTATAATTGTTATTATAATATCAAAGTACCCTAAAAACTTTATATATCTGTTAATAATTACCAGGATAGCATTAGCAACCTCTCCAGTTCTTGTTTTAGTAGGGGGTAAGCCTATTATAAAATCCATTATTAATTCTAATATAGGTCTCTATAGAATAGGAAGCACTAATAACTCGCTATATAGGCAATGCCTAGATATCTATACCCTTTAGCACGTATTATATTTTAATACATAGTCCTTACCTTTTTTAGATATTCTATCCTAAATGTGACGGGCTTGTATAATTGCTTCTGAACCAAAGCTTGTAGATTGCTACTATACAAGAATACTAAGCTAAGGAGAAGAAGAAGAGGAAAGGAGGCTCTAGGGGGTAATATATACACGGTACGGACGAACTCCGGAGATTACGCCAAGCCAGCTGCATGGGCGGTGCCCCAGCACCGTCACACTAAAAGTATTTCCTTTAAACAGCCTTAAGGGTCCTATTAGTACCATAGTAACCCCTAAAAGGGTTATTATAGAAGACCTTTAAAATTTTATCTTAAACCATTTGGTCCTTTAAGATATATATAGTACCCTTAAAGCATAATAAACCCTTTTAGTCTTACCATTATAGCTTCTTAGTAACTCCAGCCAAGTTAGTCTCCACTATATCTTTCCACCTCTCTCTAGTAATAAAGGTATCCCTCTATTATACTTAAAGAAGAAGATCTAAAAAGGTTTTATATAAATTGCTTACTTCTATTTTACCCGCCGCTATTATAGACTTTAGGCGTAGCATAAGACGTTTTAAACTATTACTGCTAGTAGATTCTCCTGCCGTTATATAGTATACTATACTGCGGATAGGCATCTTGCCTATTTCCTCTAGATCCAGAAACTTGCAGCTAATGCGCTGTTAAGTTAAAGGTGCCGCAATACCTTTAGCATATTCTGTAAAATTCTTGCTAATTTTAGGGTATGCCAACTTTATAATATCTACTTGGTTTATAACCTAGTCTATAACCATATCCTACAGCTCTATTATTATGGTGCTTTGCAGCTGTATTACTAGGACCTCTACCCTACTACAAAATTCTATGGTTTTAGGAAAAGATTCTTCCTTTTTTTAAGCAAATTTTATAACATAGGAATTATTTCCCCTAACTGTCCTAGATTCTCCTAGTCTTATAATCTAGATATCTTAACAACCTATTAGTGGGATTTGTCTTTCCTAGGCGGTATATAACTTTAAAGTTATATTATAATAGTGCCTCTACCTATCTAGCTTATTAACCACTTAACACCTTTATAGTTATAAAGTATTATAGGTTATTATGGTCTATAAGGACTTTAATAGGATAATTGTGTGACGGTGCTAGGGCAACGCCACCTGCTATACTTAGTGGACCCTGACTCCTGCTAACTAATTAGGATTTTCCATCCCCGGGATGGAAAATCGCTATTGGCTCGCTTACTACTAGCGCCTTGGCGACCCCTTTGTATCTTGCCAGTCTCTAACAGACTTCTTCTTCTCCTTAGCTTAGTATTCTTGTATGGTAGCAATCTACAAGCTTTGGTTTAGAAGCATTTGTACGAGCCCGTCACATTATACTAAGCTCTCCCTATATTGCCTGGGAAGGCCTTAATAATATCCCACCCTAAAAAGACCTTCGTCTGTAACAACGCGTTGACGCGTTATACTCAGACATTAAAAAACCCACACTACTACGCCTGAGAAGGCCCTGACAATATCCCACTTTATAGGCTAGACTGTACTTAACCTACACCCATAAAAGAACCCCAGAATTAAAACTGAATTATATGATTCTGACGAACCTTAGGAAGCCGACGATGGCACCTAAAGCGAGCTTATCTAAAAGATCTGCCTCTACCCGAGAGGAACATGAGGTCCAGTTAGGATTAGAAATTAAAGACAATGACGACGTTACAGGTGTATATAAGCAGATTTGTGCCCTTATAGCCAATTAGAAGGTTGATTGTCTTTAAGCCTAAAGCATATAAGAGACTCTAAAGGAGATCCTGGAAAGCCTTACTGCCTTATAAAATAGCCCAGCCTCCCCTTTACGAAGCCTTAGTTAACCCATTCGCTCTACTAAATATGATACACTAGAGAGTACGGATATAATAACAAAGTAATTAAAGTCCGTTAAGCTCCCTAACCCCCCACTATTATTGGACGGCATAGACCCGACCTTTAAGAACTAGAGAATCTAGGTGCGAGGAAAGCTTTGTATTAACTACAACCATTTCCCCTCTAAAGAAGCTAAAATGCTCTACCTCTTTGGTTAAACCATTGGGGACGCCTAGCGACACCTTTAGGCCAAGTTTAAGGATGAGTCACCTGTTCGGTTTACATCTATTAATAAGATGATATAGTACCTAGCTACTATCTATGTTAATCCGAATAAAGTATAGGATGCCTGTTATGACTATAATCGCCTAATAATGAAATTAAACTAATCCTTTACTGAGTTCTAGACTTAATTCTTATACCTAGTAGGCGAAGGCCAGGTCCCCCTTAAGAACTATCGTTTGGACCTATATAATAAGCTAATGGTCCGACTATAAGAGAAGATTGTAGTAGCCTTAGACGACCTATTAACCTACTAAAGACTTGTAGCCTAATATTTATCACTGGATTTAGAACTAAAACAAATTAATGTTTGCTTTGATTAACTAAAGAGGTCCCATAGTAACCGTAACCTATTTGCTATACCAACGGGAGCTGGCGTTAGAAGACAAACCATAACCGCCCTTATACTAAAAGCGGTTATGACTGCCTACTAGCGAACCTCGCCTAACCTACTATATACTATACCTTTAACTAATGCTTGTTATAACACCCTAATTGACCCTGCCATGGTTATGTGCTTTAATTATAGAAAGGATGGTTACTTTACTACGTCCTGCCTAGAGCTAAAGGATATAAGTGATATTAAGGAGATAGAGGAAGAAGAAACGCCTAATAAGTTGGGAAAAGAAGAACCCTAGGGAAAGACTCCCCCCTAGGGTATCCTATTAATCTTAAAGAGATTAATCTAAGTTAGCTAATGGGTAGAAAACACTTTATGGTTCTATGTATAGTATCTTAAAATGGATATAGAGTTAATATAACTGCCCTTATTAACACTGGAGCAAATGGCTTTGCCTTTATAAACACTGCTTATATAAATGATGTTGCTAAGTTCTTAAATATAAATGCTACCCAACTAAAGAAGCCTATTTAAGTAAAAGGCTATAATGGCCAAGCCGGTAAGCTGGTTACCTATGTCTTAAAGCTACATATTGCTATTAATGGACGACGCTAGTTTGGTATCCCCTTTTGTATCCTAGACCTAGGGTTCCATGATATAATCCTTGGCCGAAAATAGATGTCCTACTTTGATATTTGGCTAAATGTTTGATAAAGATAGTTTGTCTGGCTGGAGAGTAGACTAAAGTTACCCTCCTTTGTTAGAGAGATCCGTACTAACCGTAAGATATTAGCTGTAAAGGCCGATCCTATCTACTAGTAGGATGTTAGGGACTGTGACCTAGCTTTCGCTTAAGAAGATGCCTGTTGTGAGGCTGGTAAGAAATCCGTACTAACAAGGATACTCCCCTAAAGGACTATAGTTAAGGAGGACTCTACTTATGGAAGTGGAATGGATAGTGATGTAGATAACTTCTAAATTGCGGAGATCTGGCTAATAGGGAAGAGGATATACTAATAGGACTTAGAGGATGACCTTTGGAAGATATAATAAGAGCTAAAAGGAGTAAAGACAACGCTAATATGCCAAAAGCCCCTAAGGCCGCGGACACCCCTACTACCATATAACCCCCCTATAGTAGATATCGCGGCAATTAGCGCCATAGGTTTCCACTTTAATATGTATTGGAAGGACAATAAGGTCTTTATAACTAGCTTATATAAAATTGACCGGATTATTAATAAGAAGGAAGAAGGGCCAGTAGAGGAAACTGATAAGGAGTTAGTTAAGCGCCTTTTCCCTATATACCTCTTAGACCATAGAGACGCGTTCTTAAAAGTAGCCTTAGATATGCTGCCCCCCTACTAAACTTATAATTATAAGATTTAACTAGAGGCCGATAACTTTCTAGGCTATAGCCCCCTTTACTAGCAAACTATGGAGGAACTAAAAGCAACTAAGTAGTACTTAATTAATAACCTCCATAAGGGGTTTATTGAGCTAAGTTAGGCCCCTTTTGCTTTCCCTATCCTCTTTATAAAGAAACCCAATAAAGGCCTCTGCTTTTGTATTAACTATCGGAAACTAAATGCCATTACTTAGAAAGATTGTTACCTTCTTCCCCTAATTAACGAGACCCTTGTACGTCTAAGCTGAGCTAAAATCTTTACTAAGCTTAATGTCTGCTAAGCTTTCTACTAAATTAGGATGGACCCTATATTAGAGGATCTAACGACGTTTTGTACCCGCTACGGTTCTTATAAATGTAAAGTTCTTCCTTTTAGACTAACGAATGGGCTAGCCACGTACTAACAGTACATAAATAATGTTCTTTTTAACTACCTTGACAAATTCTGTATAGCATACCTAGATAACATTCTTATATACTTGGACAATAAACTTAAGCACCAAGTTCATGTTAAAAAGGTCCTAAAGAGGCTGCGGAATACAGGCCTACAAGTTAACATTAAGAAATGTAAATTCGGAGTAAAATAAATAAAGTACCTTAGGTTTATTATTAGCATAGAAGAAATTAAAGTTGACCCTAAGAAGGTTGAGGTGATATGTAACTGGAAACCCCCTTATACTATAAAAGGTATCTAGTCCTTTTTAGGCTTCTATAACTTCTACTGTTAGTTTATCTATAACTATAGGGTTGTAGCTAAGCCTCTTATATAACTAATAAAGAATAACACGCCTTTTATTTTTAATAATAATTGTATAGAAGCTTTTAAGGAGTTAAAGGACTGACTTACCTCCTTTCTAATTCTCTGTCACTATGACCCAGACCTTAAATTAATACTGGAAATGGACGCCTCTAACGGAGTAGTAGCGGGAGTTCTTTTATAGTTATACCTAGATGGCGAGTGGTACCCTATGGCGTTTTTCTTAAAGACAATGGCCCTAGCTGAGTGTAACTACGAGGTACACGATAAGGAAATGCTGGCTATTGTATAATTGTTGTCCTAGTGGCGCGTAGAGCTTGGAAGTATAGACTCTTAGATTAAAATCTATACTGATTATAAAGCCCTTAAGTATTTTATAATAACAAAGCAGCTTACTGGTTGATAGGCCAGGTAGGCTAAAATACTCTCCCAATTCTTCTTTACAATTATATACCGCCCTAGTAGGCAAAATTCTAAAGCTAATGCCCTTACCTAGAGAGAACAGGACGTGGAACTATAGGATAAGCTAAAGGCTTAGTACTGGATACGTGCCCTCCTCTGTCCCAAACAGCTTGACCTATATATCCTTAAGGAACTAAACTCTAAATAGAATGAGCTGGCGCCTATAGAAGGAGAGATCCTGGATAAACTAATGGGACTAATTAACCGTATTCTAATTGCGAACCGTATAGCCAAATCCCTAAAAGCCCTCCGCGACTAAGCTATGGAAGGCGACCCTAATTTGGAAATGGAAGACGGACTGCTCTTATACTAAGAACGGCTTATAGTTCCAGACGTTAACAACCTATAAATGGAGCTAATCTGTGAAGCCCACTATTAAGTCTCTACGGCGTACTCTAGTTAAGACAAGACCTACTAACTACTAGCGCCTTGCTACTACTGGTGAGGACTCCTATCCAATATAGAATGGTTTATTAGGAATTGTTATGCTTGTAAATGGATAGATACCCCTAGGGATTGAACCCCTAGATGGTTATAACTACTGCTAGTTCCTAAACGCCCTTAGCAGTATGTTATAATAGACTTTAAATTATTCCTAAAGGACAAATATGGCTATAATATGGCCTTTGTGGTAGTTAATTGACTAAGTAAGTAAGCTATTTCTCTTCCCTGCTTTAAGACTATAATCGCAAAAGATATGGCCTGTATGTATGTTAACAACATTTACCAGATCTATGGCGCTCCTAAGTTAATTGTCTCTAACTATAGACCCCAATTTATATTAGACTTCTAGGATGAATTCTGCCGCATTTTTGGGATTAAGATTAAGCTCTTTACCGCATTCTACCCTTAGACTAATAGCTAAATTGAGATTATGAACCAGTACCTTAACTAACAACTTCGCCCCTTTATTAATTACTACTAGGACAACTGGTTGGAACTACTGCCTATAATAGACTACGCACAGCTTACGCTCCCTTATAATAGTATAGGAATGTCGCTATTTAAGTTAATCTATGGATACAAGCTATGAACATCCTTTAATTGGGATAGACCTATAGGACCTATGACGGCCCGTGAACGCCTTAGCTATAAAGAGGCCTAGATATTTGCTAAGAGAATGTACGGAGCCTGGGAGACTGCCTAAGCAATTATAAAAAAAGCATAAGAGAAGAAAGAGGCTAATGTAAACCAATATCATCGCAAGGTAGACTTCTATATAGGAGATAAGGTATAGGTGTTAACAAAGAACTGGAAGACCCAGAGGCTGAGCCGCAAGCTAGACTACTAAATAGCTGGCCCCTATAAGATCCCTAAGAAGGTAGGGCACTCTTTTAAGGTTAAGCTACCAGAGTTAATAAAGATCCACCCTGTCTTCTCTCCAGACTAACTGCGGAAGGCCGCGGACGACCTATTGCCTAGACAGTACAACAACCCCCCACCGCCAATTCAGATTGCAGAGGATGAGGAATGGGAAGTTAAAGAGATCTTACATCGGCAAAATATGGTACCCTACCAATGGCCTCAATGGTTGGTGGTTGACGCAATTGGCGCGCAGTTGAGGGCATTTGGCAACTCGACCGACTAGCCTATGTCGTGTTTTTTTGACACGC